>Ga0137418_10000671_pt1 | contig 30826 bp, 19 predicted proteins | sample CZODoug3_1_2_16f_FD_122242 | JGI IMG/M metagenome (GOLD analysis project Ga0137418, IMG submission 122242) | Vadose zone soil fungal communities from Angelo Coast Range Reserve, California, USA - CZODoug3_1_2_16fungal (Hybrid Assembly) | ecosystem: Environmental > Terrestrial > Soil > Vadose... | reverse complement strand
AGCAGCACTCCGATGATCCGCGGAAGGAAGCTTGACCGGAAAATCAGGTAGCCGCGCGCGAGCATGGTTCCGCCGAACATAGCTCCGGAATTTCTCACCGAAGGTGTGAGTTCACAGCCGCGGAGCGGCGTTAGAATGTAGCCCCACGCGTAAGCGTGGGGTAATCGATTCAGCGAACAATGAGCCCCAGCGGGGCGACAGATTGTCATGGAATCTTTCGCCCCTTTCGGGGTAATGCTTGTCGGATCTCAAACCCACGGCTTCGCCGTGGGCTACATTCTAACGCCGCTCCGCGGCTGGGAACTCACACCTCCGGTTTAAGCTTTTTTGTGAAGAAAAGAATCGGCGAGGCGATCAGCCAGCCGAAGAGTGGAAGTATGAACATGGCAACGATGTGAACTGCAACGTGAACCCAGCTCTTGCCGTCGCCGCCCCCGGAAACTTCCGGCACGGTAAAGGCATTGTTGGTTCCCGTAAGTATGCCCAGCGTGATTCCGAGCGCGATCAGGAAGTGGGCGACCGCCGTTTGGACGAAAAGAACTCCCAACAGTTGCTTGTAGCTGCCGAATTCTTTGGTGTGAACCGCCACCGCGTAATACACAAGCCCCACCAAAAGCACAATATTGATGCTGACCCATCGGGCGGTGCTGTAACCTCCGGTCAGCGACAACACCAAACGGACCAGCCAGACCGCTGCGATGAGAATCAGAATCCACCGTTGAAACTGGAAATATTCAGATAATTTCTTGCCGAACATGCGTCCTCCGCCGGTGCTGTGATCGGTTTTTGCTGTAGCGGCTGAGTCAATCCTAAAAGATCACCTTGAAGCCAAACTGAAACTCGCGCGAGCCTCCGCTTCCGAGCGAGGGGTTGTTATTCGAGACGTCCGGTGTCGCTTGCGAAGCGCCGAAACTCCCGGGCGTACCGAACGGAGTGTTGCCACCCGCGCCATTGAATTGCGGATTGCCGTATTGGGTCGTGTTGAGAAGATTGAAGACCTCGGCCCGGAACTCGCCGGTGAATTTCTCGCCGAACTTCCAGTCCTTCATCACCGAGCCGTCCCATGTGTGAAGGCCGTTGCCCCGGAACATGTTGCGGCCCATTGTGCCAGTACTGCCAATAGCCGGAGGCACCATAACGGACTTGCCTTCTACAAAGCAACCCCATTTCTGGAGTGACACGTAACCAAGCGATCCCGGCGCCCCGGCAACCGCAGTGCAAGCCGGGTTGTTGATGGCGAGATCGGAAGCGCTACGCCCGGCCGGCGGCGTTGTGCCGGGAAGGAAAAATGGAATCGGGCTGGTTTTGCGGCCGTTGAAGTCTTTCGTGTCGCCGAAGAAGTTCCAGCGTTCCTGAAACTCGCCGATTCCCGATGGGTCGGAGCCTCGGCTGCCAATCACGCCCCAGGGGAGGGCGCTCTGAAGGGTGACGATGGAAGTCAACTTCCAGCCGCGCAGCATCTGTCCGAAACCATCTTTGCTGGGGAGGGCATAGGTGACGGTCGCCGTCAGCCGCTTGCGGATGTCGAAATCGCTGCTCGCGTAGTCGCTCCTCAAATTCCCAGGAGTCCCATTGGGTCCCGCCCGTTCGCCGGTTTGCTGGTCGAGGGCGTGGGAGAAGGTAAAGCCGACAGTGGTGGATAGCCCATGACTAACGCGCTGGGTCAGCGTCATCTGCATGGCGTTGTAGTTGGAAAAGTAGGGATTCGATACCGTGTAGATGTACGAATAGTACGGGTACTTGTCATTGAGCGGACGGGCAAGCTGAATCGCGTTGGCATTGGTTCCCGTCGCCGTAGTGATTGCAGCCGGGCAAGGCGTGCCGGTGGCTGCGACCGCCGCGATCTGCGCGGCAGAGAAGCCAAGACAGTAGCCGGCGCCTGCGGCTGGCGTGTTCGTGTATTCCAGACCCAGCAACTTCGTGGCATGGTTCGCGACGTATCCCACGTCCAGCGAAATGTTGCGGGTGATCGCATGCTGAATGCCAAGGGACCAGCTCATGACATAAGCGTTCTTCAGATTCGGGTTCGTGGCCTGGACCGTGCAAAGCCTGTTGGTCCCGCACTTCAGAACACTCGTGTCGCTGGAACTGGGATAGATGTTGCCCCCATAAACACCCGGAGTCTGATTCCAGTTCAGCTGCCCGGGCGTGGGCGTCTGCACGTTATTCGTCACCGTTGCCGGCGGGAGCGGCAGACCGGCGCTCCGGATGTCGCCGATCGTTGGGTCGGTTGTCACACCTGGCGCACACCCGGGCCCAGTCGTGTTCACGGCGCCTTTGCACAGCAGGAATCCGCTGGGGTTGGTGCTCAGGCCGACCGAAGGATTGTTCTGGTTCTGCTGGGAGAGGAAGATCCACCAGCCCGGCGTCACATAAATCATGTTCGCGCCGCCGCGGATTACAGTTCTCCCGTTGCCTGCAAGATCATAGGCAAAACCAATGCGCGGCGCGAAATTGTTCTTGTCTGCATTCCACATCCGGTCCGTGTTGATTCCCAGCTGAAGGAGACCCTTGGCGGGGTCAAAGTTGGCGAACTGGTTGTGAGCTTCCGTGATTGGTGTGACGTACTCATAGCGTACTCCAAGATTCAATATCAACTTCGACGTGATGCGCCAGTCATCCTGGAAGAAGGCGGCCATCGCCCTTCCGCTGACGTGGCGGCGCGGGTCGCCGATGAAGATCTGTCCGTTGCTGGTCGTTGTTCCGGACATGAAATTCTCGAGCGTGCTGAATGTCACCTGGCCCCGTCCACGGTTGAATGTGCCGCCGCGGCCGATGCTCGTATTGCGGATCTCGCCTCCCGTCTTGAAGGTGTGATGGCCGCGCAGATACGAAACGTTGTCGATGAACTCGAAGATGTTGTCGGGCCCATAGTACTTGGGGAAGCTGGAGCAGCAACCGATGCTGCCGGAGAAGTTGGACAGAGTGATATTTGTAAATCCGCAGTTGGGTTTTGTTGTGCCGTAGCCGAAGGGAATGCCGTAGTCCGGCTGGCCATTTACCGAGCCTGCACAATCGGAAGTCTCGAACTGCTGATAAAAGCGGTTATAGCCAAATCGGAATGTATTGACGATGGAAGAACTCGGCACATAGTCCCACTGCACTCCCGAAAAATGAACCCACGCATTATCGCTGGGCCGCCAGTAGGGCTGGGTGATGGTCTGATTGTTCACAACCAGTCCCCGGTGGGTGCCGATGTACTGTTTGACGTTGACGGTATTCTTATCGCCAAAATGCAGATCGACCTTTCCCAGGCCGCCGTCGACGTTATATTCGGTGTTGAGGCTTCCGGAAACATTGGCTCCCGCAGCACCGTTGGAGTCTGTCACGCGCTCGAACGCGGACGGCAGTTCGAAAATGGAGTAGCCGGAAGTTCGGGCACAATTAGCATCGAGTCCCGACACCTTCAGGCTGGTGGGACTGAGCGGTCTGCCGGAGGTCCTCACTGTATTGCAAGCCGCTATGAGGCTGGTCGTATTTCCCGTAATCGGCAGACTGTTGGGAGCCAGGCTGGGGTAGGTGAATACCGTGGGGTTGCCCACCGTGTAGCGCTGACCTTCGTACGCGCCGAAGAAGAAGATTTTATCTTTCTTGATCGGTCCGCCCACAGTGCCGCCAAACTCCTTCAGGCTGATTTGCTGCTTCTGATCGCCGGCAAGGAATGGGTTTCTTGCATCGGTCCTGTCGGTGCGGCCAAAAAAGTTGCCCGTTCCGTGATATTCGTTGGTTCCCGACTTCAGCGCAACACTCGTGACCGAACCGGGCTTCCAGCCGTATTCGGCTTTCGGGTTCTGCTGCGTAGCAAACTCCTGAATGGTGTCGATCGCCAGAAGCGACGCGGCGTCGCCGGCAAGGCTGACCGAATTGATGGTGCTCTGGCCGCCGAGCGGTTCCATGGCGGTGATACCGTCCAGAATGTAAACATTGTGCTCCGGGCGCAGCCCGTTGGTGGTCTGGGTCCAGGCGCCGCCGCCGGGATAAATCGTCACGCCGGGCCGCAGTTGCAACAAGTTCATGAAATTCCGGCCGTTCAAAGGAAGGTCCGCGATCGTTCCAGGTTGCAGCGTGCCGCCCAGAACCGCGTTCGCGGTTTCTACCATTGGCGCTTCATCGGTTACTGTCACCTTTTCGGAAATCGCGCCGGGTTCGAGCGTGAAATCCACTTTCAGCTCTCTGCCGACCTCCAACACGATGTTCGGGCGCTCGACAGTCTTAAAGCCTGTGAGCTCGGCGCCGACCCGATATGTTCCTGGAGGAAGACTGGGCGCGTTATACGCTCCCGCTTCATCTGTGACGAGAACGCGCGATGTCCCTCTATCCACATCCGTGACAGTCACTCTGACGCCGCCGATCACCGCGCCAGTTGCGTCTGTAACGCTTCCAAGAATACGACCGGTGTTACCTTGCGAAAATACTGGAACAGAAACAAGAAAAAGCAAAACACAAATACTCCCAACCAAAACCACCTTCATAGAGACCTCCTGGAATTGATACATGAGGAAACACAAAGACACAAAGGCTTTAGCCGCGAATGACGCGAATGACGCGAACGGGCGCATCAATAGATTCTTTGAGCGCCCGTTCGCGTCATTCGCGTAATTCGCGGCTAAAACCTTTGTGTCTTTGTGTTTCCTAACCATACCACCCTACTCCACACTAGAAATTCAAACGACCGCTGATCACAAACCGTCGCTCTCCGGCTGCGGAAGTGATGCGCCCGAAGGGGGCGCTGGTGCCTCCGGGACCGGTTACGGTGGCTCCGGGAGCGGTCGCGATGCCGGAACCGGTGCTGTTGATGTTCACGTTGGGAACGTCAAAATTGGGATGATTCAACACATTGATTGTATCCACGCGAAATTCGAACTCTTTGGTTTCGGTAATCCTCACACGCTTGATCAGGTTGGCATCGAACCCCAGCAGCGCCGGTCCCTCGATCGTGTTCCGGCCAAGATTGCCGATTTGTCCCGGAGCGGGATTCACGAGAACAAGCCGGCCCTGGGAATCAACAATCGCCTTGTTGCTGAACGTTCCGCTGAGTCCGTTAAGCGATGACACGCTGGAAGCTGATGGATCGGTGACTTGCTGGAATCCGGGGAAGTACGTCACGCCATTGGACAGCTTGGTCACCTTGCCAATGTTCCTGGGAAAATCTCCAACTACCATCGGAGTGTTGTTGGTCGTGGGCGTAATGTTCTGCCAGATCGACGAGACCGGAGCGACCACGGTCAACGGCGGTCCGGAAGTCCAGCTGAAGATCGCACCGAATTGCCAGCGCTCGGTCAGATGACGCACGAGTCCGCCGGAGTTGGCCAGGAATTTCCGATTCGGCCCGAACGGCAATTCGAATGTGCCGTTGCTGATGAAGTTGTGAGTTCGATGGTAACCGAGCACGGCTTTGTCCAGGGCCCGGTTATTAGGGTCGCGCGGGCTGTAAAGGCCGTCACCGTCGTTTACACCAAGAGCCCGGCTCCACGTGTACGTCGTCTGATTGGTGAAGCCGTTGGAGAGGCGTTTCGTCATCTGCAGTTCCAGCGAATGGTACGTGGAGTTGTCCGGATTCGACTGCAGCGTCACAATCTGGAACTGTGGATTCAGGACGAAGAAATTCTCGGCCAACCCGCCGTTTCGGACAAAACCACCGCCCTTACCGGTGATGTTTGTGCTGCGGTTCAGAAAATCCGCCAATTGACCGACGTTACCGTTGGCAATGAACGCCCGAGTGGCCGTGTAGGCGCGAAGCGCGGCCGAACCCGTTACTGTCGTACCGTTCACCATACCCGCGCCCGGTACGTTGAGTCCCATCAGCATTTGATCGAACAATACCGCATTGCCGCCGGTCCGCGTCACGTTGAACGCATCCAGGAATTTGTTCTTGAAAATGTCCGTCGCGTTGAGCGGAATTCCACCGAAAAGCCTCGTGCCTTTGGTCCCGACGTAGGAGACGTTCACCGTCAAGGTCCGGGCCAATTCGCGCTGAATCGAAACGTTGAAATTCTGAATGTAGGGATTCACCCGGTGAACGGAATACGCCTGTGCGGTTTCCGACCGGCTCGCGTCCAGCCGGCTCGACTGAAGCGGGGCAAACTGATGCGGTATCGGCATCGTGAGGTTTGCAAGGGACAAATAGTTGGCCGTCGTGTACGTGACCCCGGTATTGCTGAAACCTTCAAACGTGCCCGGGAAACCGCCGGACACAAAATTGATATCCGTCGACGCACCCTTGAGAGGCCCGCCCGCATAGCTCAAGCCATATCCTGCGCGAAGCACCGTCTTGTCTTTTCCAAACCAGGGAAGCGACCAGGCAAGACCAACGGAAGGAGCAAAATTATTCCAGTCGTTGTTGTACAGGGGTGTGTTCGGATGCGGTGAATTCTTGCCGACAAACTCCGCGCTCGTCAAAGCGCCGCACGAAATCCCGCACAAGCCAATGTCTCCTCCAACGGGGCGGCCCGCAAGTCCATGAGCTTCGTACGGCGGTCCGTACCACTCCCAATGAACGCCAAGATTCAGCGTGAGGCCCGGGAGCGCTTTCCAGTCGTCCTTGAAGAACGCGGAGAATTCCTGCGCGCGCCAGTCGCGGAGCTTGTATTTCACTCCGTCCTTATAGCCGATGAACGCCGGATCCTTTGAGCTTCTCAGATCGAAACCCTCGACAATGCTTGTCAGCGATCCGGAAAGATCGGTCAGAATGTTTCGCGCAGTCGTCTGGTTGTTTCCGCTCAGGCCAGGAATGACGACGTTGTCGAGATTCTGCACCGCCGGGCCGCCGACGCCGAGAATGGCCTGCGGGGTTATATTGCTGTCGTTTCCGGAACTTGTCCTGTTGTACCGCCATTCCGCACCGGTTTTGAACGCGTGTTTGCCTGCGGTCCAACTGATGTTGTCTCCGAGCTGGTACGAAGGACTTATCGTCCAGCGGGAAGCGCCGGCGTTTGAACTCCAGTTCATGAAGTTCTCCGTAGAGAGCAGCATGATTGGCGTGTACGGGACGCCGTTGTTCTTTGGAACGAGCTTGAACGCTTCAGCGCCTTCCGGGCCGGTCTCTTCGCTCTCGTTGTTTCTCCCCACGTACATTGGCGCCCAGCTGAACTGCCGGCCCACTTTCTTAGCAACCCGGAGTTCATTCACGAGGGTCGACGACAGCGTGGATACCAGCGACCCCGTGTAGATCTTTGGCCATCGGTTGTTCCGCCCGTTGAATCCGTCCGGCCATTGCATGATGCCGGCCTGGAAGCTGTTGTCGATGTTGCGTTCGTACGTATAGACCACGCTGAGCTTGTTGTTGGTGTTGAATTGATGATCGATCCGCATGTTGAACTGATCGCGATTCGTATCGACTCCGTTTCCGTCCGGCTGGTCGAGACCATATATGCGACGCGAAAACCGAATGCCTGCAGTATTCAGGCCATCGCCGGTCGTGTAATCGTTCGGCATCGGCATTCTCGAGAGCCACGTGTTCTGAACAAAACCGCTCGGATCGAAACCTGTCCGGAACGTATCGCGGGGACGGCCATCCGGAAACTGGAAGACGTTGAAGGATTGAAGATCACCCGTCGCGCTGGCCGGCCTTACGGGATTGCCGCTCCGATCTACGGTCGGGTTGTTGGAAGTGGCGTTCTGGTTGTCGGCATTGGGAAAGAATCGGAAAATGCCTTGCCGTGCGAGCGGCGTCAGCACGGTGCCCACGAAAGTTTGACGAATGAGGTTTCGCTGTTCATCCATCAGAACAAAGAAGAACGTTTTGTTCTTGATAATCGGCCCGCCGAAACGCCCTCCAAACTGGTTGCGGTTCTGATAGTCCTTGCGGACGCCATTAAAGTTGTTGAACCAGTTGCTCGCGTCGAGAGCCGAGTTACGGTTCGTCCAAAAGACGCTGCCGCGGAACTGGTTGGTTCCGGAGCGTGTCACCATCTGCACCTGCCCGGAACCGCGACCCATCTCGGCATCGACGGGCGAGGTCACGACGCGCACTTCCTCGACGAGATCGGGACTCGTATACGTGGCCGAAAATGCGCCGTGGTTGTATCGCCCGTCTGAGACCACGAAGCCGTCTCGCGTGGTATTTACGGCGCTGAGCCGTCCGCCGGCGAAGTAGCCCTGATCGGTCTCTCCGGCGCGCGCAGTGGCCACGATCGGGCCGGTACCCGCCGATTTCAATACCAGATCCATCACATTCCGGCCTCCCAGCGGAAGATCGCGCACCTTCGACTCCGGAAGAACCGTGCCCACCGACGAGGACGATGTTGCCAGCAGAGTGTCCGCCGCAACCGTCACCTCGACCGACTGCGCCACCGAACCGACCTGCAGTGTGAAGTTCAACCGAACCTGCTGAGAGACGCCGAGCGTGACATCACTGTAAGTCTGTGTCCGAAAGCCCGGCAGTTCGGCGCTGACCTTATACGTTCCGGTCTGCAGGTTGGCAAACTGGTAAGCTCCGGATTCGTTGGTCACAACGGTAGTGACGATTCCCGTCTGTGTATTGCTGGCCGTGATCGTCACACCCGGAATCAAGGCGTTCGTGGTGTCGGAAACGATACCACCCATGGTGGCGTTACTTGTCTGGCTGAAGCTGTGTGTGGACAGAAGGAAGCACAACGCTAATGCCGTTGCGATGATGGGCCTGGTCATGGTGTCCTCATCCTCCCTGGCAGAGAGGAACACTTAAACCCCCCCGCGAATGGGTCTAGGGAATTTGGATCGATCCCACATCAACTGTTTGAAAATATTGACAGGATTATAACAAGCGAATCGGGCGCGTCAAGGCCGGGTCGTGTTTTGTCTGTAGCGGCGGTCTATGACTCGCCGGCGGTCACAGACCGCCGCTACAGTAAAGTCGTCCCGCGTTTGACACACCGCCGAAATCGTGTGAAATTACTTCGGGTCAGGAGGTATGGCTCAATATGAATGGCAAGGCAATGATGTTGTTTGGTTTTATAGCAGCTCTTCTGCTTACATCGGTTCCATTTTTCGCGCATCACGGGGATGCCGGCCGTTACGAGGAAAACACGGTCGTCATGACAGGGACCGTGGTGGAAGTTCAATTGGTCGATCCGCATTCGATTGTCGTGCTCGACATTCCGGATGCGAAGGGCCAGGTGGTGCGCTGGCAGGCAGAACTCGGTGGAAGGAACGCTCTGGCAAAGAACTTCGGCTGGACGAAAAACACTCTCAAGTTCGGCGACAAGGTCACGATCACCGGCCGGCGCGTCAAAAGCGGCGCACCTTACGTCAATTTGACAGAGAAAGCCAACATGGTACTGACCGATTCCGGTAAAGAAATCTTCCGCACACCCAACTACGAAGCTCCGGCTGCAGGAAAATGAGACGCCAAAACTTTTTCCTGGTCTGCGCGGCGCTGCTTGGTGCGGGCGTCATCGCAGGGGCACAAACATCCTCTCCGCCATTGAAGCAGGCTGCATATCTGAAGGCTTCGAACGCGAAGACGGGTGCCCACTTCGGCAACGGCGGCACGCTCGAAGGACACGGCGTTGCCATCAGCGGCGACGGCAGCACGCTGGCCGTTGGCGCTCCTTTTGAGAGCAGCGCCGCCAAAGGTATCAACGGCAACCAGAACGACAACTCCCTCTACAGCTCGGGCGCCGTTTACGTTTTCATCAATAGAAATAATACGTGGAGCCAGCAGGCGTATATCAAAGCGTCCAACCCGGGACAGAGCGACAAATTTGGATACGTTGTGTCCCTGAGTCAGGACGGAAACACGCTCGCCGTTTCGGCTGTCTGGGAGCCGAGTGCTGCCAAAGGCATTAACGGCGACCAGAACGACAACTCCATCCCGCAGGCCGGTGCCGTCTACGTGTTTACGCGGAACGGCACGACCTGGTCGCAGCAGGCGTATATCAAAGCCTCGAATACAGGAGAAGCCGGAGTTGGAGATCAATTCGGCGACGGAGACGAGTTCGGTTTCTCGATCGGCCTGAGCGCTGACGGCAACACGCTGGCTGTGGGCGCCATCGGTGAGGACAGCGGCGCCAGGGGTATCAACGGCGACCAGAATGACAATTCGCAACTGGGGTCCGGCGCTGTTTACGTCTTCACGCGCAGCGGGACGACCTGGTCGCAGCAGGCGTATGTCAAGGCCTCCAACACAGACGCGGCCGACTTGTTCGGCTATTCGGTGGGTTTGAGTGCTGATGGCAACACGTTGGCCGCCAGTGCCTACGATGAAGACGGTTCGTCCAGGGAGATCAATGGCGTGCAGGATAAAGGCCGGCGCGGCTCCGGCGCGATATACGTCTTCACGCGAAGCGGCACAACCTGGTCGCAGCAGGCGTATCTCAAGGCGTCGAATGCGGAGAACGGCGATTCACTTGGATATGCGATTGCGATCAGTCAGGACGGCAACACCATAGCGGGTGGCGCAGCCGACGAAGACTGCATGATGCCAGGCGTTTTTCCTCCATCGCCTGTTGTGTGCGACAAGGACCAACCCATGGATAACTCCAGCGGTGCGGTGTATGTTTTCGTCCGCAACGGCACGACCTGGACCGAGCAGGCATTTATCAAGGCCTCGAACCCGGGTAAAGAAGACTGGTTCGGCTCCCGCCTGACGATCAGCGGCGACGGCAATACTCTCGCCGTGGGTGCGCAGGTCGAAAATGGCAGTGCCAGGGTGATCAACGGCAAGCCGGACGACGCAGCCGAGGATGCCGGCGCTGTGTACTTCTTCACGCGGACCGGCACGACCTGGGTGCAGAAGGCGTATGTCAAGGCATCCAATGCGGATGCTTACGACGAGTTCGGGAGCGCGATGGCGCTCAGCAAGGACGGCAAACTCATGGCCGTCGGCGCCCGCGGCGAAAGCAGCGCCGCCAAAGGTATCAACGGCGACCAGAACGACAACTCGGCCCAGGGAGCCGGCTCGGTCTATATCTTCACGTACCAGTAGAGGGTTTTCGCTTCCTGGGAAGGAATGGAATTCGAGGTTGCCGGACGAGGACGAGGTGTTGCAAAATCGGTTGAAGAGCGGTTTCGTCTACTGTAGCGGCGGTCTATGACCGCCGGTATTTCGTTGATTCCAGAAAAAACCGGCGCTCATAGAGCGCCGCTACAGTAAGAGGAGAATAAGCTGGCCTACTTCGCCGGCGCAGCAGGTTTGGCGAACTTCGAGGCGTCAACCGAGACGTTCGCCTGGACCTCGCTCAGCTCAACGTTTTCCTTCCCGTCCAGCCACGACATGGTCCAGCGAAAAGGCATCTTGACGCCGGAGACGTCGCGGTAATCTGAATAATCAATCTGCGTGGGAGTGCGCCCGACGACCGAGCTGGAAAAGCGCAAAAGCCGGACAAGCAAGCCCGACTGCGCGTCGAAGTATAACGTCGCGATGGTCCCGCCCGCGGCGGTTCCCTGAACGACCTGGACGTCGCGGTCGTTGACGGTGGTCGGCACGCCGACGCGCCAGTTGCTCAGGGTTTGCTTGATCCGCGCTGGAAAAGAAAGCTCGGCCTCCAGCTTCACGCCCTCGAGAGCGCCTCCGGTCAGTTCCAGCACCGGCACCGGCCGGAGTGGTGCCGCGAGCCAGCCGGCACGGCCGTCGAACGCCGTGGTGTTGTCGCCGTTGTCCGTGTGGATGATCGTGGTGCGCTGACCTGGCGCTTTAGCGAAGATCTCGACCGGGCGCTTGTTGCCCTCCGGTCCATAACCCACGCTGGTCCCTTTGGCGACAAAGCTGGTGAGTTGGGCCAGCCGCTGCGCCCCGCCGATCGCCTGAATGTACTTGTCCAGAACCTGGTCGGCCGAAGGCGCTCCGGGGGCCGGCGTAATAACGTCATCCGGCTCGTCCGGCATGTTGTACAGCGTTGTCAGGTTTGGCGTGATCTTCGGGTGATCGCCGCCGCGATGGCAGGAGTAGCAGGTCACCATTTGCCGCCCGCCGAAATTATCTTTGTTGATGGCGGCCATCATCATGACCATTCGGCGCGCGGTCCGCTTTTTAGGACTGGTGTCGAGTGCGTAGTTTTCCCATTTGGTGTCGTTGGAGGCGTGGCAATCCTCGCAGGACATGCCCAGGGCAGCGGAAAAGATTCCCATCGTGCTCATAAATTCGTCCACGGGAAGCCCCTTGAGCACTTGCACGTTTTTGAAAACCTGTTCCGCCATCGGCGGTTTCTGTGCGGGCCCGGCCTGGACCAGCAGCCACACGAGCGTCGCTGCGAGCTTTGTCAATATCGCCTCCTGAAATGGTCGTAGCCGCGGATTTCACGGATGACGCGGATGGCGCGCAATTAATGCCATTGACGCGCGCCATCCGCGTCATCCGTGAAATCCGCGGCTACGACCCATTCTATCTTCCTATTTCCACGCAGAATAGACCGGCTTGCCCACCAGGAAAGCCTGATTGACGCCCTGCCGTGGACGGAACTTCTGGACGCGTCCGCTGTCCACTTCGGCCACATAGAAGTTTCCTTCCTGGTCCACGCTGAAGCCATGCACGCCCCAGAAGCCTCCGGCGAAATCCCCCCATATTCCCCAGGAGTAGAGGAAATGTCCGTCCAGATCATATTTCAGCATCCTGGAGGTACCGCGGTCAAAAGCCCACAGGGTTCGGTCCGCACCGATGTAAATCAGATGAATGTCGGACGGTTCCTGGCCGGGGCTCCATTCGTTGAGGTACTTCCCGTTTTCATCGAAGACCTGAATGCGATGATTCGCGCGGTCGTTCACGAAGACTCGCCGGGTTTGAGGATCGACTGCGATGCCGTGCACGTTATTCATATAGCCGGGGCGCTTTTCGTTTGGAGGCGTACCCTTTTGTCCCCAATCGAGGAGAAACTTGCCGTTCTTGTCGAACTTCGCGACACGCGTTCCGTTATACCCATCGGACACGAACATAGTGCTGTCCGGAAGCCATGCCAGAAACGTCGGCCGGTTGAAATGAGTGCCATCGGCGCCGCTCACCCTGGGGGTGCCTATGGTCTGCACGAGTTGTTTTCCGTCGTGTGTGAACTTGTAAATGGCGTGCATGTGATCGTCCAGCACCCACACATACTTGTCCGGATCGTAAGGATTGATGGCCACAAAGTGCGGGCGTTGCAGAATCTTGTCCCACTGGGTCCAGCGTTCGATGATGTTTCCGTTGGCGTCCGCCACCAGGATACAGTTCTCCCATTTCGCGTCGACGCCGAGTGTGCCGTTCCACCCGTCCGTGGGAGCGCCGGGCACGGCTCCGGTTGCGCCTCCTCCGGGCAGCGAGGCACTGGTCGCATCGCGCCAGGGCAGGCGGCCGATCGGGAATTGAATGCCTGGACCGAACTCCGGCAGCATCCTGGTTGCGGGCCGCTTGATATTGGGCAGCTCTCCCCGGAAAAGCATGAATACCCGGTTCGGACTTTCCGCATACACACTCTGGCCCGCGCCAAACGTCCACTTTTCATTGCCGGGCAGAGTGCTGATGTCTTTCGGCCATTCCTTCACGACGTCATAAGGCCCGAAGATGTCCTGGCCTCCCTTTGTTCCGGGAATCGAGGCAAACCCGGCGCCGGCAGTCGACTGCCCCTGCGCCTGGAACGTCCGATAGGTATTGCCCAGCACCGCGACAATGGTGATCGCCAACAGAACGAGCAGCAAGATCGAATTCCTACGCATAACACCTCCCATCGACGCGTATCGTATTCCCAGCCGCGCTGGCAAGGCAAGGGGGACCCACTGTAGCGGCGGTCTGTGACCGCCGACGACCTCGCAAATGGGGGATTGTCGGCGGTCATAGACCGCCGCTACAGATTGCTTTTCGCCAAGGGGGGATGATTTAATGCGCTCAAGAGGAGCGAACAAATGATGAACCTGAGAATGTCGCACGCGGCGGCCGCGACGCTGGCCGTCGTTCTTGCCGGCGTATGGTTGGTGAACGCCCAGGACGAACACCTTGGCCACAGCGTGAACGGCGCCTTCGGCACCGTTCACTTCGAGACCTCCTGTAGTCCGGCGGCGCAACAGCAGTTCGATCATGCCCTGGCGATGCTGCATTCCTTCTTCTACCCTGAAACCGAGAAGGCGTTCCGGGCGATCGCCGAGAGAGAACCCTCCTGCGCAATGGCGTATTGGGGCATTGCCATCAGCCAGCGTCCGAATCCGCTCATCGCGCCATTCCCGCCGGAGCTCTTGAAGACAGGCTGGGAGGCCATACAGAAGGCTCGTGCTGCGGCGCCGCCGACACAGCGCGAGCGGGATTGGATCGAAGCTCTGATCCTCTTCTTCGAGAACTATGACACGGTGGACCAGCGGACGCGTACGGCGCGATACGAGATGGCCATGGAGCGCCTTCACGCCCGGTACGCCGCCGACAACGAGGGGGCCGTGTTCTATGCGCTGGCGCTGCTTGAAGCGGTGGACCTCGCCGACAAAACGTATTCAAAGCAACTGAAAGCTGCGGGTATTCTCGAACGACTTCAGAAGACGCAGCCTGAGCATCCGGGGATCGTTCATTATCTGATCCACAGCTATGACTATGCACCGATCGCCGCGAAGGGTCTTCCGGCAGCCCGTCGTTATGCTGCGCTTGCGCCGTCAGCTCCACACGCGCTGCACATGCCGTCGCATATCTTCTCGACGCTGGGTATGTGGCCCGACGCCATCCGGTCGAACCTGGCTGCTGATGCAGCGAATCGAGCGTATGCGGTAAGTACCAGCCCGAGCGCCGCCGCGAATCCAGCCGCAATCGTGGCGCGGTATCACAACCTCGACTTTCTCACGAACGCCTACCTGCAACTCGCGCAAGACCGCCGGGCCAAGGCGGTTCTCGACGAGCGCAATTCGATTGGCGCATTGCCTCCCGGTGCAGGGATGACCTCGCAGACAGGTTTCGCGGCGATTGCCGTGCGGTATGCCTTTGAACGTGGCTCGTGGAAGGAGGCGGCCATGCTGCCCCCGATGAACACGCCGGTCAAGCAGGCGGACGCGATCATCTGGTTCGGCCGCGCAATCGGTGCGGCCCGATCCGGTGACATTCCGGGTAGTAAACAGAACCTGAGCCAGATCTCCCGCCTCCAGAAGGAGCTGGCCTCCGCCGGGGATCCATATTGGGCGGAACAAGCCGGCATTCAGGAAACAGCGGCGTCCGCCTGGATCGCACTGGCCGAGAATAATTCAACCCAGGCCATCAGTCTTATGGAGAACGCTGCCGATCGTGAAGACCGCACCGAAAAGCACATCGCCATGGAGAACCGGCTTTCCCCGATGCGCGAACTGCTCGGCGAGCTTTTGCTGGCAGCGGACAAACCCGCCGAAGCCCTGCGAGAATTCGAACGCTCGCTCAAGGTCGTGCCCAACCGGTTCCGATCGGTCGCCGGCGCAGGACAAGCCGCCGCGCAAACAGGTAACCGGCGATTAGCACAGTCCTACTTCAATCAACTGCTCTCTCTGGCCGCCAATGCAGATAGCGAGCGCCCTGCACTCAGCGCCGCGCGCACTTTCCTGCAAAAATAGGTGAGGGGATTTTAGCCGCGGATTACGCGAATTACGCGGATGGCGCGTCCTATTCGATTTTATGCGCGCCATCCGCGTAATTCGCGTAATCCGCGGCTAAAGTCCCCGCATCTATTTTACGGTCAGAACAACAGCTTCAAGGCGAACTGGATCTGGCGCGAGGTCGTAGACGTCGCGGTAATCACCCCTGCGGAGGAGCTGTAATTATTGCCCGAGAAAGTTACAGGGTTGGGTGTCCCGAAGTTCGGGTGATTGAGAATGTTGAAAGCTTCCGCCCGAAACTGCAGATTGTATCGCTCAGTGATATTGAACCTCTTGAAGAGCGACATGTCGAAATTCGTCATCTTCGGCCCAACAAACGATCCCCGCGCCACGTTCCCGAAAGTCCCGGCAAGGGGCATCACAAAAGCACGAGGATCGAACCACTGATCGACCTTACCCAGAATCACCGGCCCGCTGAAGGCCGGAGTCAAGCTGGGCACGTCGGGATTTTGCGTATCTCCGGTTCCCGAAGCATTGGAGCCAAGCAGAGGCGTGAAGGGGAAACCGCTCTGAGCGGAGACGCTCCCATTCAATTGCCAGCCGCCGATCAGTGTGTCCGCTACGCCGGTGGCTCCGCTGCCGAAGCGCTGGCCGCGCCCAAACGGCAGCTGATAACTGTAATTCACGTTGAACTGATGCTTGAGGTTGAAGGATGCTGGTCCCTTTGCAGACCTCATGTCAAAAGGATTCAAGACGCTCGGAGGTTCATTCGTCGAGGACGTGGCAAGGAAGGCGGAATTGATGTCCAGAATTTTCGAGTACGTGTAATTCGCCTTGAAAGTGAGTCCACGAGCCGCGCGCTTGGTGAGGGATACATTCCCCGAATGGTAACTGCTGGTGCCGTTATAGAACCAGCTTTGAGTAGCGCCGACGAAAGGATTCGGGCGTAAACCGGGGGTAGACGGCATATACGTCGTTCCCAGCGGGACTCGAACCGCCTGATTTGCCGGACGAATTCCTCCACTCAGGCATCCCGCCGGGTCCGAACACACCTGAGGCCGAGCCATATTCAGGTTCACAGCGGTCACAACGTGATAGGCCTGGCTGCCGACATAACTCACTTGCAGCATAAGGTTCGGCGTGATTCCCCGTTCCACGGTGAGCGACCACTGCTGGAGGGTCGGGGTCTTCATCACCGGATCCAGACCCCCTGGAGAAAAGATCGAACAGGCGGGCGGTTGCAAAGATGACTGCGCATTGCAACTGGGCGGCGCTTGCGTTCCGAAGGGGATCGGAATAATAGAGAGCAGCGGGGTGTTCGTAATCGTCAACCGCGCGTTGAAGGGCGGATTGGCATTCAGCCGGTGACCGATATTGTCCTGAAGGTCGTGGTGAATCCCAAAGCCGGCGCGCACCGCCCATCTTCCTGTACCGGTCGGATCCCAGGCCAAACCGACGCGTGGCTGCCAGAGCGCTTTGGCGTTATTCTCGGTCAACGCCGAGTGGCCCACGACTGGATCTGTCTGTATGATCCCATTCCGGTCGTAAACGTAATTCGCAGCGTGATTGTGGGCTTCGCTCCAGCCGTTCGTCATCTCCTCCCTCAATCCCAGGCGCAACGAGAGATGCGGTTTGAGCTTGACTTCATCCTGCAGATACCAGGCTCCTTGCGTTGAGCGATAGTAAACGGGCTGGGGATTCGAGTTTGCGATGAACTGGGTCGGGAGATCCTGGAGAAATGCCAGCAGTGTGGGATAGTTGGCGGTTCCTGCCGTAGCCTGAGCACCCCCATACATGTTTTGCTGTACGCGCTGAATCCACACGCCTGCGCTCCAGGAGTGATTGCCTTTCGTGTAGCGCACGTCATCGGCGTATGTGAAATGATTTCTCGTATCGCGATTGGGGCTGTTGCCGGTCGGCTGCACGAGGGCTGCCGCAACGTTGGTGTTCGATCCGCCTCCAATGGTGATCGAGCCGGGATTGGTTCCAGTTAGAAACACCAGGTTCGATGGGATCGACACTGCGGGAGCTTGCACTTGAGTCCCCCACGCGCGCGAGAACCCAATCGTAGCGATATTCAAAACCGCTGGAGAGAAAACATGCGTTTCCTGCAGGCCGAACAAATAGCTGCGTTGGGTGGTGAGTGTGACAAAAACAGGGTCCGCCGGCGGGGCGGATCTGGAGCCATCGTCGGCGTTGAAGTTGACGAAGAAGGAATCTTTGGTCGAAATCGTGTTGTCAAAGCGCAGCAGTCCAAAATCTTCCCGGACCTTGCGCTTGGGATTGCTGATGGCTTTGGCGGTTCCGGTCGGCAAGCCGTCCGTCAGCAACTCGGGACCATTCGCCGCAGGCCAGAAGTAGTTGGCGTATGGCAGCATGCCTGTCTTGAGATTGGTGACCGGAACGTATGCGCCGCGGTTCGGGCAGGCATTTGCCGCGGTATTGACAATGTAGCAAGGCATGAAACCCTGACGTGCCTGCGCATCCGGGACGATCGCAACGCTGCTCACCGCCAGCCGTTCCCGAAACCCTTCGTAATTTCCGAACAGGAACATCTTGTCCTTCTTCAGCGGACCTCCCAGGGCCCCTCCAAATTGATTCCGCTTGAACGGTGGGGCGCCGATGGTGTCATCGAAGAAGTTCCGTGCGTCGAGGGCGCTGTTGCGCAAATACTCGAACAGATCTCCATGCACTTGGTTCGTTCCGGACGAAGACACAACGGTAACCTGCGCGCCGGCGCGTTTTCCGTACTCAGCCCCGTAGGTGTGCTGCAGGACGTTGTATTCCCGCACCGCTTCCACACCGAGCAACTGCCCGCTGGATCCTGACGGCGTAATGAACTGTCCTGTGGAGTTGGAGCCAATGTAATCGACACCATTCATCAGAAATCGGTTGGTCTCCGGCCGTTTACCCGCTACAGAGAAGGAGGTCCAGGCGTTGTTGTTGATATTCGAGCGATTATCGATCGTGCCCACGTTCAGCGTCAGAAGCTGATCAAAGCTGCGCCCGTTCAGAGGCAGGTCCTTTATCTGTTGCTCGGTAATCAATCCTGAAGTCGAGCTGAGTGTCGTATTTACCAGCGGTGCCGCTTCCGTCACCGTGACTTGCTCGATGACGTTTCCGACGTCCAGCGTCAGGTCTACAATCGCTTCCTGGCCCACCGAGAGGTTGAGGCCACGCCGGACCTGTTGCTTGAAACCTGCCTTTTCTGCGGTGACTTCATATGCGCCCACGGGAAGGGACCGCATATTGTATCCGCCGTTCTCTGTGCTCTGAACCGTGCGGGTGAACCCGCTCTCGGTATTCCTGACAGTAACATCCACTCCCGGCACCACTCCACCCGTGGCGTCCCGAACGAAACCCGAGATGGCTGCTGTGGACCCTTGACCAAAGACGAGGCAATTTCCAAATGCGATCAATCCAATAATCCATACCACTCTTCTCAGCGCGTACAGACCTTTCCCTCTACTCCTCCCCATGATCCCCTCCTTCATCAGATGCGACTGGATTCAACCGAAACCACGGTCGCAGCGTGGATTCGGATCGCGCGCACTTCCGCGCGATCATTTACGAACCTCAACTAAGAAAGAATTTCCGCTCTAAGTAATGCGAGAATTAACAGGGTGCGGAAAAATGTTTCAAGGAAGCAATCCGACCTGTAGCGGCGGTCTACGACCGCCGGTATTTCGTTGATTCCAGGAAAAACCGGCGCTCATAGAGCGCCGCTACAGTTGCTCGATCTGAGTTTTTTCGCACCCTGTTAAAGAATTAATTAAAACTAGACGCAACGTACAAAGGTTTCGCGGCTTTGTCAAGTTCGCGGGAATTGCATTGCAGGCCGAACATTGATCCCCAATGTAGTCGCGGGCTTCAGCCCGCGTTCGTTACTTTCCGTCGACAGAAAAAGCCAACAGGACGTTGCCCGGCATCGCGGCGCCCGAGTAGCCGGAGGTGATGTAGAGCATCCCACCGGCAACTGTTGGAGCCATGCTGTTGATCGAGCCGCCGTGGGCCTTCACGCCATTTACGGAATGGAAATCCTGGGCGGTGTCGAAGTCCCAGATGATCGTCCCGGTTTTGGTTTCATAAGCGCGGATGTGTCCATCCCAGGAACCAAGAAACGCCACACCAGGGATCACGGTCACCGGCGCAGGCTGAGCGGCGCTGCATCCGGCGATGCCAAGACAGGTGGGTTTCGGGGCCGGCGTCGTCCACAGCTTTTTCCCGGTCGCCAGTTGCAGCGCGACGAGTCCGCCTCCAACCTCCGGTTTTCCGGCCGTAAAATCGGAGATGCCGAGATACGCAACTCCCTGGTCGTCGCTGGCGCCGCCCCACATGAATCCGCCATTCAGTCCGCCCGAAGCGATCTTCTGCTTCCAAAGAATCGCGCCTTCACGGTCGGGATCCAGTCCGTACACCATGCCGGACTTGTCGCTGGCGACGAGAATGCGTTTTCCGCCGCCGAGCGATCGAAGAATTCCCGAATTGCCGAGGTCCGCATCGATGAATGGATCTTTCGGGCAATTCGTCTTGTCCTGGCCGACGCAGGCGAAGTTGTAGCTGTCGCTGTTCGTGAACTGACGCGACCACAACAGGCGGCCGGAATCCATGTCGAAAGCAACGATGGCATCGCTGGTTTCCGTCGGCGGATTGGAATAGTTCACTCCTGTTCCGGCGTAGATCACTTTCGCCTGAAGGTCCAGAGTTGGCGACGACCAGACGGCCACGCCCGACGGTCCCCAGGTCTTAGCTCCGACTTTGTTCTGACCGGTCACCTTCGGCACATCGAGAACGGTGTAGGCCTGCCAGACTCGCGTTCCCGTCGCGGCATCCAGCGCCACAACGCTTCCACGAAACGTGCAGCATTCGTAAGCGGGATTCGTTGCGGCTATGGACTCATCTCTTCCAGATACCGGCACGTATAACCGCCCGGAGTCGAGTTTTGCGGATCCGGTAATCACAGCCAGCGGGTGCTCGTCCGCCCGTGTTCTCCAGATCTGTTTTCCGGTGGCAGCATCCAACGCATACACATTCCCGCGGAGATCGCCGAAGTACACGGATCCGTTTCCGAGCACCGGCGAGATGCGCACACCGGCGACGGCGGCGTAGGTCCAGTAAACGCATCCGGTACGCGCGTCGAGCGAATAAACGGTGCCATCAGCGGCTCCCACGAAGACCCTGCCGTCGAAAACTGTCGGAGTCCCAAACGCGGTAGTGACCCCCGGAAATCCGAACGCCCATTTCAGTTTTAACTTCGGTGTTGTTACCCTTGTCAGTCCGGCGGAGCGCGCGGGCTGGAAGCGAGTATTCGCGGCGTCGGACCAGCCATTCCAATCGGCGCCGTCCTTTCCTCGTTGAGGGACTGCCGAACATTTGGAGGAGGGAAGAGTGGGCTGAGAAGCGGCCGTTCCAAGGAATTTCGAAATTGCTTCGCGCTGCGCGGGACTTAATGTGTCGCCGATACCCGTCATCTTCCCGGTTTCCAGGGCGGTGAGAATTGCCTGCCAGGACATTTGGCGCAAGGTGTCCGGCAGCGGCGCACCCACGGCGTTCCCGGCGTTGTGGCACTGTGCGCAGCGCGTCTGAAACAGTTCGTCAGGGCTCTGCGCGAAGGCGGGAACACAAAGATACAAAGGAAGCCAGAAGCCAGAAGCCAGAAGCCAGAATGGGAACCAGGCTTTGGTCGTGGTTCCCATTCTGGCTTCTGGCTTCTGGCTTCTGGCTTCCTTTGTGTCTTTGTGTCCCATTGTCACAACCTACTTACCGATCGTGACCAGCGCGACAGTGTTGAGCGCGCTTTCCGCCATGACGAGGTTACCGTCACGAGTCGTCATCATATTGCGCACGACTCCGCCGCCGGCCGGGATTGCCCACGTCTGGAACTTTTCGGTCTTCGGATCGAAGCGGACCAGCGTATTCGGTTTCACCGCCGACTCGCTGTACCAGATCACTCCGTTGAGGAACGTAATTCCATAGGGCTGCGACGCCGGTCCACCGGGCGACGGCCATTCCTTCATGGCGCCGGTTTTCGGATCGAGCCGGCCCAGAAATCCGCGTGCATAGTCGGCGTAATAAATAACGTCGTCGCTCGTGATCGCGATCCGCCGCGGGCGTGCTTCGGGATCTTTCAGGGTCCACTCTTTGATCGCCATCGTGTTCGGATCGATCGCCGCAATCTTCGGCGCCCCGAACTCGCAGTAATAAGGAGTACCCTTGGTATCCACCACCATGCCGTAGGGCAGCGACCGCGGAGTGGGCGATTCGACAACCTTGACATCACCGGTCTTCGGATCGAGTCTGCCTACAAGATTGGCGCCCTGCACCGTGAACCAGAGAGTGCCTTTTTGATCGAAAAGCGGAGTGTGCGGATCGCGTGCCTGGGGCGGCAGTTTGTACTCCGTGAACTTGCCGGTCCTGGGATCGAGCTTCCCCATGTAGCCCTTGGAGTTTGCCGTGAACCAGATGTTGCCGTCCTTGTCTTCCACGAGGCCGTGAGGGCCAGAGCGCGCTATCGGGGGCCGGAATTCCTTGATCTCCCCGGTCCTGGTATCCACGCGGCCCAGCACGCTCGCATACTGCCCGGTGTACCAGAGATAGCCGTCGTGCGCCGCCAGCGGATCATGAGGCCGCGAACCCACCGTCGGAACCTTCCATTCCTTGAAGCTAACTTTGACAGAGCCTGGAATGATCACGGCCTTGGGTACATTCCCTTCCGGAAAATTCTTTGTCAGGTAATCGGTCACCATGGCGATCTGGCTCTGCGGAACGTCGGCTCCGGCGGACACCATGCGCTCCATGAGGAGCTGCCAGTCTTCGCGGGTGTGCCCGGTGCTCGTAATCATCGTGACGGCGTGGCAGACGGTGCAGGCGGTCTCGACGATGGTTTTCCCGTTTCCTTCCGGTAACGGCCGGGCCGGCTGCCCGCCCTGGCCCTGGGCCGAAACAGTGGAGGAGATAACCATCACGATCAATATCCCGAAGAAAAAGTTCTTACTCATATGCGGTCCTCCTGGTTGTGAACCGGTATTCTATACTAACTGTGGCGGCGTTCCATGAGCGCCGGCAATCTTTAGCCTGCAACGCGGCCGGCGGTCACAGACCGCCGCTACAGTTAAACCACCGGAGAATAAAACCATGAGAAAGGTCGTAACGCTTATCGCGTGTGTCCTGGTCTTCACTGGAGGCGTCTGGGCGCAGACTTCGCCGAAGGTTCATCAGTTGAAAGCAACAACACAGACTGTACATCGAGGTTTTTTTGACGCGTCCTTAAAGCCGGTGCTGACCATCAACTCCGGTGACATCGTGAAGTTGGAAACCGCAACCGGCAACCCTCGCTATTTCGAGCGGCTCGGTGTGCCAAAGGAAAAGATACCGGCTGAACTGTACGACGTGTATGAGGGCGTTGAAGGTGAAGGGCGCGGAGACCACACCCTGGACGGACCCATCTATATAGATGGTGCACAACCGGGCGATATGCTCGAGATCCGCATTCGCTCGATCGACCTGAGACTTCCGATCGCCGGACAGGGCTTTGTACCAAATCGTGGTCTGTTGCCGGAAGATTTTCCCAATGCCAAAGACCGGGTTCTGTGGCTGGATCTGAAGAAGAAAACAACCGAGTATGCTCCCGGCGTGGTTGTTCCATTGAAACCATTCTGGGGTGTCATCGGTGTTGCGCCGCCGCTCTCAATGGGCCGCGTCCCCAGCGGTCCACCGAATGTTTTCGGCGGAAACATGGACAACCGCGACCTGGTCGGCGGGACCACGCTTTACCTGCCGGTGTTCGTTCCGGGCGGTCTGTTGTCAATTGGAGACGGTCACGCTGCGCAGGGATATGGCGAGGTCTGCCTGTCCGCGATTGAGACATCACTGAAAGGCGAGATACAGGTCGTTCTGCATAAGAACAAACTCCTCAAACAGCCGCGCGCCGAGACGCCAACACATTTCATGACCATGGGGTTGAATGCGGATTTGGATGAAGCGGCGAAGATCGCAACACGCGAGATGCTGGATTGGGTCGTCGAAATGAAAGGGCTCAGCAGGGAAGACGCCTACATGCTCGCGAGCGCCACGATGGATCTGGTCGTGACCCAGGCCGTGGACGGCACGAAGGGCATTCATGCGTTAATGCCGAAGGCGATATTCAGGAAATAGCGTGATGAGAAACTGGGGAAATAGCCGCGAATTACGCAGATTACGCGAATGGGCGCATCAAAGAATTCCTTGGTGCGCCCATTCGCGTAATCTGCGTAATTCGCGGCTATTTCCCCAGTTTTTATCACGTCGTCACTTTTGCGGCATGTAAGTCTTACTGAAACCGTTCCGCGTATTCGTGACCGTGTAGGAACCGTCCTGGTGCGCCGACACCTTGATCCAATACGCCATTCCGTTGTGTGCAGGCGGCGGTGGCGCGCCGGGCCCGGGTTGCGGCGCAGGGATCGGAGCGATCGGCATTGCCGGCTGCTGCTGGTCGACGGTATTGGCGATGAATACTCCGGGCACGGTGTACTCCTGACCGCTCAGCTGTGAGAAGTGGATTTGCCAGAGGTCCTCGAGGCCGGGCGATGAATGAACCGTCTTCATCACTTCAGGTTCTCCGCCTTTGCGCGTGCCGTCGTTCATAATGGCGACGCGCGGATGGAGCGCGTGTACCATCACTTCCGAATTCGAGCTCGCCTGCCCGTGGTGCAAACCCAGAAGGACATCGACAGTGCCAAGACGATTGTTCGGACACATCAGCTCGAATTCCTTGTTCCTGGTCAAATCACCCAGATGAACGGTGCGGAACTTTCCAAAGGTGATGTGAGTCCCGACGGATTGAGGATCCTCGGCATTGTTCTCGCCGGCCTTGAAATTGGCGCAGTATGGATTCGGCGCGCCGGCGCCGGGCAAAGGCGTCTTGATCGTTTGACCAGCGGACGTCACGACACGAACATCGAGACCGGCCATGGGAATCTTGTCGCCTGGCTTCGCGACCGTGTGTTTGGCCTTGGCATAAAGGAACGGATACGTTTTCTCGAGAAACTCATCGGCTAGAGCGCCCGGCTGAACGTTCGGACCATGATCGATGAATTCGCGAATCGTCGTGTGGGAAGCGAGCTCAGCCAACCCGCCAAAGTGGTCGCCGTGCCAATGCGTGATAATAAGATGATCGATCTGCTGAAGGCCGGCATCTTTCATTGCTGCCAGGATGCGGCCTGCATCACGGGCCGCAGCCGGGCCGGCATTGCCTGTGTCGATGAGCAACGATTCACCGGAAGGCGAGACAAACAGCGTCGCATTGCCGCCCTCGACGTCGATCACATAGATGTCGAGGGGCTTCGATGTCCGGTTCTGCGCCGGCGGAAACGCCGCTGCTAACGCCGCAACGGCAAGAACCAATAGTAAAACCATCGATACGCGCATCACTGACCTCCATTAACTTCGCTTCAGTTTTCCGAGTGCCGGTCACTATAATGCTCCTGTTTCCCCCGATCAATCGAAAGCATAAGGCTACATGTGCAAAACGACGGTTGTACTTCTCTACGCCTTTCTCCTCCAATCCGTGAACTCCACGGATGTCGATCGTTTGATCGATGGCGGTCACTGGAAGCGTGCTCGTGCAATCCTCGAGGAACGAGTTCGCAAGAACCCTGCCGACGCCAGGGCCACGTTCCTGCTTTCCCAGGTGAAAATTGCTTTCGGTGATCTGAATTCCGCTCTGAAGCTCGCCGAGAATGTGGTGCGACTGGAAAACGAAAACGCCGACTACCATGCCATCCTCGCTCGCGTTTACGGCGAATTGGCGCAAAGTGCGGGAGCCTTCAGGCGAATGATGTACGGATTGCGCTTCAAGAACGAAGCCGAAACGGCGCTCCGCCTCAATGCCCGCCACATCGACGCAAGATACGAATTGATGCTTTTCTACCTCAACGCGCCTGCAGCGATGGGTGGGAAGCCGAAAGCCCGGGCGCTCGCGCAGGAGATTGTGAACGTCAATGCGTGGGAGGGATATATGGCTCAGGCCCGTCTGGCGCGGGAAGAAAGTGACTGGCTCAACGTCGAAGCTTTTTATCTCAAGGCGGTGGCCGTTGCTCCCGGAGAGTACGATTCGCAGGCAGCACTCGCCGAATTTTACGTGTCGGACCACCAGAGGAAGTTTGAGCTGGCAGAGAAGCACGCGCGGCTCGCATTGTCCGCGGACCACGGGCAAACTCGCGCCTACGCCGTCCTGGCGGCTGTATTGGCATCGCAGCATCGGCTGCCCGAACTCGATGAGGTCCTGGGCCAGGCCGAGAAGAATAATCCGGACGATTTTGTACCCTACTACGCAGCCGCCCGCGCCTTGCTCTCGAGCGACGGCGATCCGCGGCGCGCCGAACGTCACCTGCGCAAATACCTCACGCAGGAACCGGAGGGCAATGCCCCCGGCCACCCGAAGGCGCACTGGCAACTTGCGCTGGCGCTCGAGCGGGAGGGCCAGAAGCCCGACGCGATCGCAGAGTTGCGCACCGCGTTGCGGCTCCAGCCCGATCTTGAAGAAGCCTCGCGCGATCTCCGGAGGCTGACCAGTGGACGCCCTTAGAGTGGTTTGCTCTGACTGTAGCGGCGGTCTGTGACCGCCGGTTTTCGTGGATTCCTCGCAAAACCGGCGCTCATAGAGCGCCGCTACAGTAGGAATCCCTGAAAAATATCGAAGAATTAGTGCTTCGCCCGGGCGTTAAGTATTAAGCTATTTTCGTGAACATTTCCGGGTTGCGGCAGTTTCGATCGTCAAAGATGATCGCCCTGGTCGTAGCCTTCGCCGTTTTCCAGCTATATCCGCTCGACATCTGTTACGGCTACGGTGACCGGCCCGATGTAGACGACATCGTTCAGGCCATCCTGATCATGGTGCCGTCGCATTCGCCGGATTCTGAAGCCTGGATGGCGACCTTACCTCATGGGCTCCCGCCGGACATTCCGGACGTCGAGAAGGTTTTGCTGAAGTGCGCGCATATCTGGATCGTCGAATCGGAAGAAGCATTTCTCGTCGAACCGCAACGTCACGAAACTCCATTCCGGCAGCACTTCCTGCAGCCCTGGTCCCGTCCGCCTCCACACGTTTAAACATCCAACGTTCAATTCGTTTAACCGGAAGCTGTCCCTGGTGCAACAAGAGGACAGCGTCCGATATTGAACCACGTGTATGAGGGGACAACGATCATGTCATCTATTGAAATTGAAGAACATGTTATTGCGGCGATCAAAAAAAACGGGCGGCTCGATTCGGTTCCCGTTGGTCTGGATACGACTTTCGACGAACTGAAATTAGAGTCTCTGGCGATTATCTGCACCGTGTTTGATCTGGAAGATACCTTCAATATCACCATTCCGGATGACGCTGCCAGGAACATGCGATGCGTCCGCGACGTGGTGGATGGCGTCGCCTTTCTGATCGCATCGACGCCCGGGCTTTCGGTTGAAGGGCGGAACTAATGCGCCGCGTTGTTATAACCGGTTGCGGTATTGTGTCTCCGCTCGGGTCGGACCTGAATTCAGTCTGGGAACATGTGTCCGAGGCTCGCTCGGCCGTTGGTTTGCTGAGCCGATTGAAGATCGGGAACGGAAACGGTCACGTTGCCGCTGAAGTCAAAGACTTCGAGCCCGGAAAACATTTCTCCGCAGCAGAGCTGTCGCTGATGGACCGATTTGCCCAATTCGCCGTCGTAGCCGCCCGCTGCGCGCGGCTGGATTCGGGAATCGAGTGGACCGATGAGCTCGCGACGGGCGTCGGTGTCTCGATGGGTTCCGGCTACGGAGGTGCGGAGAGCTATGACGCCAGCTACCGCTCGTTGTACGAAGACAAGGCCCCACGTATTCACCCTTTGACGATCCCACGCCTGATGCACAATGCTGCGGCCAGCCACATCTCCATGCTGCTCGGCGCCAAAGGTCCTTCGCTTTCCGTATCTACGGCCTGCGCGTCGGCAACGGACGCGATCGGGTCCGCGTACCGGACCATTCAGCACGGGTCTGCCGACGTGATGCTGGCCGGCGGATCGGATGCCCCGTTGACGCTCGGAGTGTTCAAGTGCTGGGAAGCCTTGCGTGTGCTCGCGAGCAATGGGAAGTGTCCGGCTGAAGCGTGCCGTCCATTCAGCGTTGATCGCGACGGCCTTGTGATCGGCGAAGGCGCCGCGGTGTTCGTCCTCGAAGAATACGAGCACGCACGGCGCCGCAATGCCCGGATCTACGCCGAAGTTGCCGGGTACGGCTCCAGTTCCGATGCCGGGCACATCACGCAGCCAGGCGTCGATGGCCCCGCGCGCGCCATGAGGCTTGCGTTAAAGGAAGCCCGGGTTGTGCCAGACGAAGTGGACTACATCAACGCTCACGGAACCGGCACGAAGCTGAACGATTGCGCCGAAACGAGAGCAGTACATGCAGTGTTTGGGCCGAGCGCGAAGGCCGTATCTATCAGCTCCACGAAATCGCTTCATGGTCATATGATGGGCGCATCCGGCGCCGTTGAACTGATGATCACCGTATTGGCCATGCAGAAGTGCGTTGTGCCGCCTACTGCAAATTTTCATGGGCCTGATCCGGAATGCGATCTCGATTACACACCTAACCAGGCGCGGCCACGGCACATCCGGGTAGCGATTTCCAATTCGTTTGCGTTCGGCGGCTTGAATGCCGTGATCGCTGTGAAGAGCTTGTAATGCGGCAAGGTGAAGCATTCTCACCACGCACTATCTGGAGGAAGCCGAGGTTTTGGCCGATCGGATCGGCATTCTGAGCCACGGAAAGCTGGTTGCGCTCGGCACGCTGTCTGAGCTTCGCAGGAAGGTGCGGGGCAGCGGCCTCCTGGATGGATCTGAGGAAGGTCTGATGGAGGTTTACTTTCGATTCGTGGAGGAGAAGGTTTGAAGTTCATACGGGATGTGATGCTGGTGTTCTGGCTCTACGTGCAGGAGTCCCGCAGCTGCATCGGTTATTTTCTGTTGAGCGCGGTGTTGCTTCCCGGAGGATTGCTCTTGTTCACAACGGACGTATCCGAGGGCAGGCCTTCATTGCGTCTCCTGGCCGGTTCAATGCTGTTTGCCCTGTCGATGTTGTCCATTATGGGGCTCGGGTCCACGTTGCTCGAAGACCGCTTCCGGGGCCGGCTCAAGCTGATATTGATGTCGTCGCTTGCCCTGGTGCTGTGGCCTCGATTGCTTCCGTGGAGAGACGAATGAAGGATAGCGAAAAATATTCCCCTCCTAAGTTAGGAGGGGTGCCGAGCCCGAGTATTTCAAGGGCGAGGCGGGGTGGTTCCTATGGAGAACCACCCCGTCTGCGCCTTTCATCGGTTGCTTCGCGGCATTTTATTAATGGCGCAGCCACCCCTCCTAACTTAGGAGGGGAATTTTCAGGCAAGGACCGGCTTCTCATACTCAGTCTCTCGTTCGGAATGGGCGATATCACCGCTGCAGGGGCCGTAGCCGAGGCCTGGCGCGAGAACACAGGTTGCGATGCGGTCATCATTGATGCCATCGAGTGGTTCCCGCTCTGGTTCAGGGCGATTTATGTGGCCCCTTATTGGCTCATGATTCGCTACTGTCCGTCTCTCTGGCGGAGACTCTTCGAAGCCAGGCTTCGGAATTTGCATCGTCACACGATATCTCCGGCACTGTTGGCGCTCGGAACGCGGAGGCTGCTGGATGTGATCGGCCGGCTCCGTCCACAAAACATTTTGGCCGCTGAGGTCGGCGCCTGCGAGATCGCGTCTCTATATAAGCGAAGGATGGATGGAGTCGTTCGGATCGCAGCAATGATTCTCAATTGTGAGAGCGAACCTGCCTGGGTTCAGCCGGGTATTGACATGTACCTGGTTCCCTCGGACAGGGTCGCCGCACAACTGCGGGAATGGGGAACGGACGAAACGCCGATCGAGGTCGTGGGCGTCCCAATTCGGAAGGACTTCCGAAACGCCGAGTCGAAAGCCACAGCGCGCGCTCGATGTGGACTTTCGCCGGAACGTCCCATCGTTCTTCTGATGGCAGGCGGAATGGGACCTGCCCGTCTCGACACCGCGATCAAAGAACTGGATCGACGGACCAGCATTCCCGTTCAGGCCATTGCGATTGCGGGACATGACCACGCATTGCTGGCCAGACTTCGCAAATTACAGCTGGCTCGACTGGACCTTCGCACTATCGGGTGGACCGAAGACGTCAGCCTCTACATGGCAGCGGCCGATGTGTTGATCACGAAGCCCGGTGCGCTGACGTTGAGAGAAGCGCTTTCGATGAGCCTGCCCACAATCGCCTTCGATCCTTTACCCGGACTCGAAGAAGAGAACGCGCGCGAATTGGTTCGGCGGGGCGCCGGATGGTTGTCGCGCAATCCGGCCGAAGCGGCGGCGATGGCCGAAGCCGTTTTGCGCGGCGAGCTGCGATCGTCATCGACCGGCTCCGCAGATTCCGCGAGCGAGATGATCGTGCGGTTGTTAATCGCTGGAGAGTTGCAGAGTGCGAAGCTCCCCTCCTAAGTTAGGAGGGGAGTTCGCGTGCTTGTAGGATGGTGAATTGTGTTTAACCGGATTTTCAGAGCGGCCGACTACTGGTCCACCCGCAACATTCCGCGAATGACGAAACTTGCTCCGGTTGTGCCTTCGGCGATTCTGAGGGCCAGGGCGCGTGCGGCGTTCAGGGATCTGATGATCTGGACGGCCAGTCGATCCGACTATTACCGGAAGCGGTTCGCTGAAGCTCATATCGATCCGGCATGGGTCGGAAAGATCGAACATTTGGGCGACTTCTATACCTGGCCCGAAGACGTGCAAGACGACCCCCTGCAATTTCTGTGCAGGGCTCCCGGTCTTGTCTGCGAAACCAGCGGCACGACGGGACGTCCAAAGCGCACGTATTTCTCGTACGAAGAAATCGATTGGCTGGCGCGATACGAAGCCTGCGCTCTCTACTATTGCGGTATCCGTTCCGGCGACAGGGTTCTCTGCACATTCGATCAAGGGTTCTGGGTTACCGGTCCGATGACCGAAGCCACACTGCGTCACCTGAATGTGTTTGGTTCGGTAGTGGGAAAGGTTCCGGCGGATGAAGCTTACCGCCGCATGCAAGACGACCGGTATACGGTTCTGCTGGCCGATCCGACCTGGCTTCTCACACTAACCGATGTTGCGAGCAGTGCCGGTAACATTCCGAAATTGAAATTCATCATGTGCGGAGGCGATCGGCTGCCGGAGCGGACTCGCACTTATGCCCAGGATGTCTGGCGCTGCCCGGTGCTTCAAGGTTACGGCACGACCGAGACCTGCGGTTTTATCGGCGGTGAATGTCTCGAGCGCAACGGTCTCCACCTGGACGAATTCAATCTGATCGTGGAAATCGTGGATCGCGACTCCGAAGGTTTCGGCGAAATTGTGGTGACGACGCTCTCA
>Ga0137418_10000670_pt1 | contig 30836 bp, 27 predicted proteins | sample CZODoug3_1_2_16f_FD_122242 | JGI IMG/M metagenome (GOLD analysis project Ga0137418, IMG submission 122242) | Vadose zone soil fungal communities from Angelo Coast Range Reserve, California, USA - CZODoug3_1_2_16fungal (Hybrid Assembly) | ecosystem: Environmental > Terrestrial > Soil > Vadose... | reverse complement strand
GTTGGGTATACAGTTGAATTGGCGTGCTCGGCAAGCACGCCTGGAAGGAGGATCGATATGAGATCCGCCGTGGTTCTTTTCGCGCTCGTCCTCGCGTTCCTGATACTTTCGAGATCGGATCCGGTCGCCGCTCCGAACTTCTCTGCTTGGGGCACGCCAGCGAACCTTGGCGCGGTTGTGAATTCGCCATTCGTGGATGGAGGCCCAGGTATTTCGAAGAACGGTCTGAGTCTCTATTTCCACTCGAACAGGCCGGCGGGTATGGGGGACACTGACATTTGGGTTTCGCAGCGTGCCAGCGTCGATGACCCGTGGGGACCGCCGGTGAATCTGGGGCCCACTGTCAACACGAGCTTCGCAGAGACGGTGCCTACGTTTTCGCGTGACCAACACTGGATGTTTTTCGCCAGCACTCGACCAGGCGGCCAGGGCGGCAACGACATCTGGGCTTCGTGGCGTCAGCACACGCATGATGACTTCGGCTGGCAACCGCCAGTGGCCCTCGGGCCGAACATCAACACGGCATTCTTCGACGCAGGCCAGACTTACTTCGCGGGCGACGGCCCCTTCCCCCCCGACGCTGTTCTTTATCAGCAACAGGCCCGGAGGCTTCGGAGGGAACGACGTCTATGCGAGTGAACTTCTGCCGGATGGATCGTTCGGACCGGCGACGCACATCTCGGAGCTGAACAGTCCCGTCAACGACGCCCGGCCGACAATCCGACACGACGGCCTGGAGATCCTCCTTTTTTCCAACCGCGCCGGTGGCTTCGGGGGGCAAGACTTCTGGGTCTCAACCCGCGCCTCGCTGGGGAGTACTTGGACACTACCGGACAATCTCGGCCCAATCGTTAACACCACTGCTGAGGAATTTCAACCGCAGTTGTCTTCGGATGTCAAAGCGAAATAGAAATGTCCCCATTCTTAACGAAATAGAAATGTCCCCTGTGTGATGCCTTGTGGTCGCTGTGGAAAACCGTTCTGTGGTTTTCCAATGAGCGGTGGGCGCGTGCTCTTCGCGTCCACGGCTCCGGCAGCGTCCACAGGCGGTTTTCACGGTTGCCCGGCCATCCATGCCCGTTTGGCCGCCGCGACCTGCAGCCGGGTCCGGTAGTCTTCGACACCGTGGTGCCACGGATGATCAGCGGACTGGCCGCGCCGTCGCGCGGGTGCATGCGCCGGCGCCGCCATGGCCGGGCGCGGCGCCGTCGTGACGGCCGGCTTCGACGGCGGCGCCGGAATCTCGCTCCAGTGCATGACGCGGCCTCGATAGCGCAATTCAATCGCGCCGGCCGCGTTCTCGCGCACCAGCACCGTACTGCGCGCGGGCGCGTGGCCACTCTGCCGTGCTATTTGAAAGAAGCGCGTGTCGTAGCGGATCACCCAGTCGTTGGACACCACGCGCGTCTCCTCGAGCTGGAACGCGCGATCGAGCGCGAGCCGACTCGGCGTCCGCCGATGAAAGTCGTCGGTCGACGCAGCCCGCTGCGCGAAACGGGCGTTATGGTCGGGGAGATAGGTCATCTCCAGGAATGCATTCGCGGCCAGATCGTCGGCGATCCCGAGGCGGCGCAGCTTCTTCACCAGCCGGTCCTGGTGCGTGCCGTGATTCCGTTCGACCCGGCCCTTCGCTTGCGGCGAGCTCGCCGCGATGATCTGTATCCCCAACGCCGCGCACATGCGGCCAAACTGCGTCAGCGGCACGGCCCCCGTGGCCTGTTCCTCGGCGTTCGGCTCGCGCACATAGACATTCTTCCAATCCGTGTAGAGCGCCAGCGGCACGCCGTACGCCTCGATCCACCGGCGCAGCACATCGACCGCTGCCCAGATCGTTTCTTGGGCGCCCAGTCGCGCGAGCGTCCGGCCGGTCGCGTCGTCCACCAAGTTCATCAAGCAGCCGCGCGGGGCGCGGGCCTCGTACCACAGGTGGAAACTGCCATCGAGCTGCACCAGCTCGCCGAAATGCGCCTTGCGCTCCCGCCGCGCGCGATGGGGCGACCGTTTCCGGGCGCGACTCCACAGGCCGGCGGCCAACATCCAGCGGCGCAACGTGTCGTGATGCACCGTCACGCCATCTTCACTGGCCAAATGCTCGGCGGCCAGCGTCGGGCCAAACCGCTCGTCCAGCGGCCCGCTGTACTTCTCCCGCACGAGCGCCAACACCCGCTCGCGCTCCGCCGTGGGCCGCGCATGATTCGACGCGCCACCCGCGCTCCGATGCTTCAGTCCCTTCGCCCCTTCCGCCTTATACCGCCGTGCCAGACGCTTCGCCTGCCGATAGCTCACGGCCATCAATGTCGCTGCCGAACCCAGACTCAGCGTCCCCGCCTTCACGCGGCTCAACACCTCCACCCGCGTCAGCTCCCGCCCGCTCATTCCTGTCCTCCCCAACCGTGACCCCCTTCGAGGTCATCAGCTTAGAGGGGGACATTTCTATTTCGCTGGCAAGGGGACATTATCAATTCGCGTCAACAGCCATCGCTCGCCCGGCCATCGCTCGCCCGGCTCGCAGCGTCTGGCTCCAGGCGTCACCGCGGCCAACAGCACAGCCGGCTGACATGTGAATTCGATTGATTCCGTGAACGCCCGGATGTTTAATCCGCCGCAACACTCGATTACGTCGCGTCTGATCGCTTTGACAGCCGGCAACCTTTTTCTCTCCGCCAGGAGGCCGCAGATGCGCAGGCACCAAGTCGGTTGGGTCCTTCTATTGCTTCTCGCCATCGGCATCCCCGTACTCGCTCAGCAGGGCACGTCCGAAATCGGTGGACGCGCTATCGATGAACAGGGCGCCGTGCTTCCGGGCGTCTCAATCGTCATCACCAACGAGGAGACCGGCGTGTTCCGCGAAGTCACCAGCGGCACCGACGGCGGCTACTTCGCGTCGCAACTCGTGCCGGGAACCTACCGGATTGTCGCCAGGCTGACGGGCTTCCGGGCGATGGAGCGGAACGGTTTGGTCCTGCAGGTCGGAACCACGCTGACCATCAACCTGTCGCTCGCAGTGGGAGGCGTCGCCGAAACCCTCGTCGTCACGGGCGAAACGCCGTTGATCGACACGACGAGCGCCAGGGTGGGCGGCAACATCGAGGCCACCGAGCTCGCCGAGACGCCCGCGACGCACCGTAACTTTTTCGCGGTGGTCGCCCTCCTGCCCGGCGTCGTGTTCACGCCCTCCAACCAGATGGGCAACGACACGATCGTTGCCGCCGGGCAGACCAGCCAGAACAACAACGTCTCGGTCGACGGCGGCTACAACGCGGACGACGCGCTCGGGACCAGTTCGGGCGCGCAGGTGCGGACACCGCTCGAGGCGATCCAGGAATTCCAGGTCATGACCGGCATGTATGACGCGGAGTACGGACGCGCGAGCGGCGCGATCGTCAACGCCGTCACGAAAGCCGGGACCAACCAGTTCAAAGGCGTGCTGTTCGGATCCTTCGCGAGCGACCGGCTGACGGCGAGGGACTTCCTCGTCAGACAGAACAATCTGGAGAAACCGACGACCACGCAGCGCGACTGGGGCGGCGTGATTGGCGGCCCGATCGTTCGGAACAAGGCTCACTTCTTCTTCAGTCTCGAACGTCAGATAGACAACCCGAATCGGACACAGGTCTTTCCGACCCGAAGGCAGTACGATTTCTCGATCGCTGAAGATCGAACTGACTGGAACACGCTCGTTCGCTTCGACCACCAGATCAACGGGGCGCATACCTGGGCGGTCCGCTGGCTCCGCGAGTGGGCGCCGCAGTGGTACACCATAGGGAGCGACCGTCGAACGCTGGAATCCTATCAGGACGAGACCGACCTGGATCAGACGGCCGTCGGCACCCTGACGAGCGTGCTCGGGAACGCGCGCGTCAACACCCTCCGAGTGGCGAGGACGTGGGAACACTGGTGGCATGGGAATGCCTGCTTCAGGGCCCAGGGCACCGCGGGCGGTCGGGCGGGCTTCAAGTTCGGAGACGAGGCCCGCGGCAACCAGGCCCTCTGTCCGCCGCAGCTCAATTACGTGAGCTTCCGGGGCCAGGCCAGTACCGAGTCGCAGGGCCCCTGGGATTCCAACTACCAGGTCGAGGACGATTATTCCTGGTTCGTGCCCGGCAGGAAGGGAGATCACGAGCTGAAATTCGGAGCGCGATACAACTACACGGAGCTCAGGCGGGTCTCTCAGATCAACCAGAACGGCACGTTCGTGTTCAACACGGATTCGCCGTTCGACGCTGCCAACCCCCGGACATATCCGGAACGTCTCATGATCAGATTGGGGGCGTTCAACGAGTTCATCAACAACCACACCGTCGAAGGGTACGCGCAGGACAAGTGGAAGATGGGCCGCACGACCCTCAGCGTCGGGCTTCGATACGATCTCGAGGTCATCCCGATGGACGAGACGGACAACCCGCTGTTCCCGGCCGGCAAGAAGAACTATCCGGTGGACAGGAACAACATCGCTCCGCGCATCGGGTTCACTCACGCGCTCGATAAGGACGCGAAGTCGGTCGTGCGCGGCGGTTACGGAATCTTCTATAACCGGACCATCCTGGGGGCGCTCGACGATGCGATTGAATTCCCCAAGTACACGTCATCGGCCGTGGTCAATTTCCCCAACGACACGGTCGACCCGGGTCCGACCGCGGGCCGGTTTCCGACGGATCCGTTCCTGATCAATGGCCCGTCCCTCAACCGCGCACTGCTCGACCAGCGCTACCCGCCGGGAGTGCTTCTGCGCAATGACGGCCTCGTCGTCTACGACTCCCCCGGGCGGCAGCAGCCCTTTGCCCATCAGGTCACGGTCGGGTACAGCCGTCAGCTGGGCACCTCGATGGCCCTTCAGGCCGACTACATTCACGCGCACAACAAGGACATGTTCCTTGCGCGCAACCTCAATCCGATGGTGCGCGCCAACACGAGCCGCACGGGGGCGATCACACGTGTAGACGCATTCGGAGTGCTGGGTGATCGGTATAGCCAGCAGGTCTGGGTGATGGAAAACACCGGCGAATCGAAGTACGACGCGCTGGATCTCTCGCTCGAAAAACGCTACGCCAACAACTGGTCCGGCCGCGTCTCGTATTCGCTGTCGTCATCGCGCGGCACGGCTGAGAATCAGGCCGACCGGAACACCTATCAATACCTGACCGATCTCAACCTGGACGAGTGGTGGGGACCGTCCACCGTGGACCACCGGCACAACCTGAAGATCAGCGGCCGGACAGAGATTCCGAAGACCGGAGGGGTCACCTTGTCCGGCGGCGTGGCGTACCTGAGCGGCGCGCCCTTCACGCTGTTCGACAGCAGCATCGACGCCAACCAGAACGGCGAGCTGACCGACCCGCTGCCTCCGGGAACCTACAGCGGCACCGCGCCGAACGCGATGCAGAATGTAAAGTACAAGGGCGGGCGCAACGGCGCCATCGGGCCGGATTACTTCCAGGTGAATCTCCGCGCAGGGTGGCGGCGCCGGATACCACGCGGTGAGGCCCTCGAGCTCTTCCTGGACATCTTCAACATCACGAATCGCGTGAACTTCGAGAATCCGATTCTCGCAAATCAGGATCGCCGGACACCGGCAACCTTCCTCGTGCTGGGGAACCTGGCGGGCGGTGGCGGCTTCCCGCGTCAGGCTCAGATGGGGGTCAGGTACTCGTTCTAGCCGCTCGCGTCGGCGGCAGCGCAGTCAAGGCCGGGCACCGAATGCCCGGCCTTTTTCTTGACAACTCAGGCGCATCGCACTCAGGCTTTGACAATGGGAACCATCGTCCTCGCCACGTTGCGTGTCGTGATGCCGTTGAGCGGACTGCAGGTGATCCTGTGACCGATTACCGCTGGCTCGAGCAGCAGCTCTCGTCTGACCTCCGCCTCACGCGCAGGCCCATCGCCATCGCCTTCCGCGAGTCGCCCCCGCCCGGCGTCGCGAAGTTCACCGGCTCGATGCCGTCCGGCTGCAGCTTCTGGCGGCTCGCGTCCGAGGGACGCACCTTCTTCACGGTTGCCGGCGATCACTACAACTGCCCGATCGGTTCCTATACACACAACATCCCGCTGCCGGCCGAACGGAGCGGCGAGCTCCTCCAGACGCTCGGTTTCATGAGCGATCTCGGCTACGTGCGGATGGAGGACGTCCCCGGCATCCCGGTGCTGCCCAGCACGCCGGCGGCGGTCGTCTACGCGCCGCTCGGAGACACGCCGGTGGATCCCGACGTCGTGATGTTCTGGGGACCGGCCGCACGCGTGATGCTGCTGCACGAAGCGGCCATCTCCGCCGGCATCAGCGCGAGCCTTCAAACACTCGGCCGGCCGACGTGCATGGCGCTCCCCGCCGCGCTCGCGCACGGCGTCGTGATGAGCACCGGCTGCGTCGGCAACCGTGTCTATACCGGCGTGGAGGAAGGCGAGCTGTATGCCGCGGTCCCGGGGAAGGACCTCGCGAAGCTGGCCGACGCGGGCCGCACCATCAGCTCGGCCAACGCGAAGCTGCAGGAGTACCACGAAGCACGGCGGCAGCAGCTGATGGCGGATCCGACGTGATGGTGCGCCCGCTCTCCGCGGCGCGGACGCGGGCCGTCCAGCGCTAACGCCCCGCTGGCTGCGCGAAGACCCTGGCGTCAACCGGCACGTTGGGCTGGACGCCGCTCAACGTGATCGTCATCTGCATGTAGGTCTGGCTCACCGTCCAGGTGAACGGCATCTTGACGCCGGCGACGTCGCGGTAGTCGTCGTAGTTGATCTCGGTCGGCACCGGGCCGACGGGCGTTGCGTTCCACCGCACGAGCCGAACCAGCAGCCCTGACTTCGGGTCGAAGTACAGGTTCACCGGCAGGAGCGGCGGGTTGATCCCCTGGACGATCTGGACGGGACGCCCGTCGATCGCCGTTCGCCCGACCTTCCACCCGGTGAACGCCTGCTTGATGCCCGCCGGAAAGGCGACGAGCGCTTCCAGCCGGTAGCGATCGAGGTTGCCGCTCGTCAGCGTCTCGGGCGCCGGCGCGTCCGGACCGACCCACCAGCCGCGGCGGCCGTCGAAGACACGATAGCTGTCGCCGTCGGGCATGTGGATGATCCACGTCCGCTGATTCGGCGCCTTCGCGTAGATGTCGACCGGGATCTGCTTGTGATCGGTGTCGAACCCGGAGTAGGTCCCTTTCGCGGTGAAGCTCGTGAGCCTGGCGAGCTGCGCGGGGCCGCCGAGCGCCTGCAGGTACTTGTCGAGGATGTCGGTCGCGGCCGGCTGCTTCTCGGGCGGGAAGTTGATCACGTTCGGGTCGTCTTCCGGCTCGCCGTACTGGAGCGCCAGCTTCGGCGAGTTGACCGGCGTGTTGCTGCCGCGATGGCACGTGAAGCACGTCACCATCGGACGTCCGCCGAAGTTCGCCTCGTTGATCCCGTTCATCATCGCGATCATCTGGCGCGCGCGCCGGATCCTCGGCGTCTCGTCGCCGAACGCTTCATGCCGGAAGACCGCCTCCTTCGAATGGCAGAACGTGCAGTCCTCCCCCATGGACGAGGCGAACATCCCCATCACGTCGAAGAAGGTGTCGATCGGAATGCCCTTGAGCACCTGGATGTTCCTGAAGACGTTCTCGGTGACGAGCGCCGGCTGCGGGGGCGCCGCCTGACCGGCCGACACCCGCACGGACATCATGCTGAGCAGGCTCAGCACCGCTGCTGTCGTCGCCCATGCGATGGCACCTCTGCGTCCAGGTTTCATGGCGGCGTATATACCGCATCGACCGGCACGAGTAAAGAAACGACGGCGGACGCGGGATCCTGGGAAGCACATGGCGGCGACCGAAGCCGCGCGGCACAGGGCAATGGCGTTCCTGAAGCAACATCTGGTACCATCCGCATCATTCTGAGCGGCCGCACTCGGACTGAGATATAGGAGGCGACATGCGCATCATCCTGGCGCTCGCAACGGTCTCTCTGGGCGTGCTGCTCGCCGCCGCACCGCTCCAGGCCCATCATTCGTTTTCCGCGACCTACGACGGCAACAAGCCCATCACCCTGCGCGGCACCATCGTCAAGATGGGATGGCAGAACCCGCACGCGCACCTCTACGTCGACGTGAAGAACGCCGACGGCAAGGTCGTGACGTGGGAAGTCGAAAGCGCCGGGCCGACCGCGCTGATGAAGCAGGGCCTGAGAAAAGAGGACTTCGTCGGAGCGGAGGTCATCATCAAGGGCTTCCTGGCGAAAGACGGCACGCCGACGGTCAACGCCAGCAGCTTCACGCTCGTGGACGCGAAGAAAGAGTTCGTCAGCGACGAGAAGACCCCGTAAGGTCTGGGAGTTCCCACCATGCAGCGGTTGACGATCGCTCTGAGTGTCGCGCTGACGCTGGGCGCGCAGACGGTGGCGTTCGCGCAGGGACGTCCCGACTTTTCCGGTACGTGGAGAATCAGTCAGTCCAAGAGCAGCCGGAACGTCATTGGCAACACGCCCGACATCCAGTTCCCGAGTCAGCTCGAGGTCAAGCAGACGGCTACTGACATCTCGGTGGTCGCGACGAGCGTGCGGCAGCGCCCGCTGTCGGCAACCTACAAGCTCGATGGCAGCAAGGTGGACGTGCAGACGCCCGAAGGGATTACCGAGACCGGCCAGGCGATGCTGAACGGCGCGAATCTCGTCATCACGTCGCGGCGTTCCTTCTCGTCGCCGGCTGGCGATGTGGTCGTCGACTTCAAGGAAGTGTGGACCGCGAACGGCAGCGAGCTGACGGTTGAAAAGACCCGCACGCAGGTCGGGGATACACCAAGCACCCAGAAAGCCGTCTACGACAAGTTCTAGTCGCACCAAGGGGGTGGCATGCGTCATCGCGTCCTGACGTGGTTGATCGCTGGGGCGGCCGTCGCGGCCAGCGCACGCTCCGTTTCGCCAACCGTCGAGGCCCAGACGCCAGCCGGGCGCCCGCCCGATCTGCAGGGCGTGTGGCGCGCGTGGAATCTCGCGAAGTACGACCTCGAGGACCACGGCGCCAAGCCTGGTGTCCCCGCCGGTCGGGGCTTCGTCGTCGATCCACCTGACGGCAGGATTCCGTACAAGCCCGAGGCACTCGCGAAACGCCGGACCAACTACGAGAACACGAAGAACCCGGACCCGTGGAAGAACGCCGACCCCCTGGTGAAGTGCTACCTGCCGGGCATTCCGCGCATGACATATCTCGGGTGGCCGTTCCAGATCATCCAGACGCCCGAGGAGGTCACCTTCGTGTACGAGTGGGCGCACAAGAAGCGATTCGTCCCGATCAACAGCAAGGCGCCCGTGCCCGCGGAAGAGACCGCCTGGATGGGATTCGCGCGCGGCCGCTACGAAGGCAACTCGCTGGTGATCAACCTGACGAAGTTCAACAGCTACACCTGGTTCGACATGGCGGGCAACTACCACAGCGACGCGCTGGAGGTGGTCGAGCGCTACACGCCGACCGGCACCGACACGCTGCAGTACGAAGCGACCATGACCGATCCGAAGGTGTTCACGCGGCCGTGGACGATTCGCATGACGCTTCAGCGGCAGAAGGACATCGGTCTGCTCGACTACGAGTGCACGGCGATGCTCGATGAGCTGGGCATCGACCACACGTGGCCGAGAGACTTCGACGAGGAAAAGTAGGGTTTATGAGCACGCGAACACGTGTCCTGCTGTCGATGGCGGCCTCGCTCGTGATGTTCGCCGCTGCGTCCCTGCCGATCGCCGGCCAGGGTGGTGGTGGTGAGATCGGACGTCCGGGCGGCCTGGCGAACGTCGATGGCCAGGTGAAATCGACGGGCCCGGCCGGGCCAATCCCGCGGCGTCCCGACGGTCACCCCGACCTGACCGGCACCTGGAACGGATCGCCGGGTGGTGTCACACACACCGTCATCCTCGAGGAGCATCCTCCCGGTTTCGGCGTGCTCGGCGGCAAGAGCCTCATTCTCGATCCGAAGGACGGCATCATCCCGTATCAGCCGTGGGCGCTGGAGGAGCGGGATCGCCGCCGTGACGATGCCAATGGCTATGAAGACCAGGTCGGCCACTGCGAGTTCTACGACATCGGCCGTATCCACATCTTCACGCAGGAATACATGTTCTCGGGCAATACCTTCATCATCAACGCGACGCAGCACATCACGCGCATCGTGCCGATGGACGGGCGTCCGCACCTGCCGCCCGGCATCCGCCTCTGGCTCGGCGACCCGGTGGGTCACTGGGATGGCGACACGCTCGTGGTCGACAGCACGAACTTCAACGACCGGACCCGCATGTCGCTCGGCGGCGATTTCCACGGCGCCGACGCCCACATCGTCGAGCGATTCCAGATGGTCGACGCGAACACGGTCAAGTGGACGATGACGGTCGACAACCCGAAGGTGTTCACGAGGCCGTGGACGATGACATCGCCGGCCTTGATGAAGCGGATCAAGCCGGTGCCCGATTTCGACGTCGAGGACACCTGTCACGAAGGAAACGTCGATCTCGTGCACTTGAAGAACACGTACTTCCAGTCGCATGGAAAAGACGCCAGGCCGAAGTACGGCACCGACACCGACATCAGGAGATGATCATGAGCAGATCCAGCGGTTCTCTCGCGCTCTTCACCGCGACCCTCATGCTGTCGTCGTTCGCCCAGCAGTCGCCGGTGCTCGGCCAGGAAGGCCGCGCCGGGCGCGGCGGCCGGGGCGGCGAGGGACGCCAGGGCGGCCAGGCGCAGAACCTGCCGGAAGCGCCGAAGATCGGATTCTTCGGCAGCTACCGCGTCGCCGCCGACAAGATGGATCTGTCGAAGCTGCCGATCATCGGCGCGTGGCGGATCAATTTCAATCGATCAGACCCGGCACTGAAGCTCCAGAATCGCTTCAAGGATACCGGCACGGTGATCTATACGGCGGAGAACGGCGGCATCAAGCAGGAGGTCTTCCTCTACTGGCCGCCGACGAAGGCCGACTACAAGAACACCTTCACCGACGATGCGCGGGAGTTCTTCTTCAAGCTCGATGGGAAGAACATCTACCCGAACCCGCAGGGACCGAACGGGCTCGGTCAGACCGTTGCCATGTGGCTCGTCGATCACAACACGCTCTATCGCGAGCGCGCGACCAAGGGTGTCGTCGACGAATGGGTGCTGTATCGCGTCTCGCCTGATGGCAACACACTCACGTGGACCAGCTTCAACGGTGGACCGGGGAACAGCGGTCACAATGTCTGGGACCGCATCCCGATGCCGCAGCGCTAGCGGGCTTCCGGCTTCCGCCTCGCCGCCTCGCCCGCGCGCGCACGCGTTCGAAGGCGATGCGTGAAATCCACGCTCTCGCCGTCGACGAGAATCACGTCGACTTCAGGATGCGGGACGCCAAGCGCCTCGATGACGTCCTTGACGGACGCAGGGGCGCGCAGGCGATGCGTGAAGCGCCGCCCGCGCTGCGGCGGCGGCAGAAAGTCGTTGAGCTGCGCATAGAACCGGAACGTCATGCTATATTCCGCCCATCGCACCAAGGAGGACCATCGTGAAACGGACGGTTCTCGCGGCTGGCTTCATCATTTTCGCAGCGCTTGCGGCCGAGCATCTCCAGGCGCACCATTCGCCTTCGGCCATCTTCGACATGTCCAAGCGCGTCGCCGTCACCGGCACCCTCGCGCGGGTGGACTGGATCAACCCGCACATCGTCCTCGCGATCGAGGCGAAGGGCGAGGGGAGCAAGGTCGAGCAGTGGACGTTCCAGAGCAATCCGCCGTCCTGGTACAAGAGCGTCGGCCTCGCGCGCGCCGATTTCGCGAAGGCCATCGGGCATCAGATCACCGTCGAAGCCGTAAAAGCGAGGGACGGCTCGCTCTACGGGTACATGCAGAAGATCAAGCTGCCCGACGGCACGTCGTACGAACTGATCAACAGCGCGGACCAGAAGTAGGAGCCGCCTTCAGCGATGATCGTAGAGGCGGACCCTCTGGTCTGCCGAACGTAGAGGCGGACCTTCAGGTCCGCCTGGCAGGAGTGAGCACATGACGAGAGTACTTGCCTTCGTCGCCTGCGTGGTTCTCATCCAGGCCGCTGTCCTGGCGCAGCAGGCCCGCCATCCCGACCTGAGCGGCGTGTGGAGCTACGCGATCGATCGCGCGCCCGCGGCGCTGAAGAAGGAAGTCAACGGCCAGGTCACGATTCAGAAGATCGATCAGAGCGCGCGCCACGGCGACGCGAGCGCGCTGAAGGGCGTGCTGCCCTCGGCGCCGCGGCCGGCGTACAAGCCCGAGTTCCAGGCAAAGGTGAAGGACCTCGAGGCCCACGAGAGCCGCACCGACCCGGTGTTCTACTGCGGCAGGCCGGGCGTGCCGCGCATCGGGCCACCCCGCAAGATCGTGCAACTGGCGAAGGAGACGATCTTCCTGTACGAGGACATCTCCGGCGATCCCTACCGCGTCATCGCGACCGACGGCCGCCCGCATCGCCAGTATCCCAACCCGTCCGCGTACGGCGATTCGATCGGCAAGTGGGAAGGCGACGTGTTCGTGGTGGACGTCACCGGCTTCGGGGACGACACGTGGTTCGGCGAAGACGGCTACTTCCACACCGACGCGATGCACGTCGTCGAACGGATCTGGAAGGACGGTGACAACCTCGTATGGCAGGCGACGGTCGAGGAGCCGAAGGTGCTCGCCAGGCCGTGGGTGATGCCGGCGCGGCTGCTCAGGCCGTCAACCGACTCGCTCGAAGAATCACCGAGGTGTGTCGAGAGCGATGCGCCGCGATTGCTGAACGACGACCATCACCTTCAGCGATAAGCCCATTCCTGGACGGCCTCACGGATCGCCTGCGCGACGATGCGCTTGAACGCGTCGTCGTGCAGCGCGTCGTTGTCCGGCGCCGGCGTGTCCATGTAGGCGATCTCCACGATGACAGCGGGACGCGACGCCAGCCTGTTTTCTCCCTTGCAGCCGTCGCACGTGCGCAGCCCGCGATCGACCCACCGTGCGTTGTAGCGCGTCCGGATCGCGGACACGACGTGCCGGTTGACGATCTCCGCGAGCCGCCGGCTCTCGTCCTGCTGGCCGTTCGTCGCGTCGTACCACGTTTCGGTCCCGGTCTCTTCGCCGCCGTTGTTGTGAATCGCGAGCACGGCGGACGCATCGATCCAGTTGGCGTAGAACGGCCTCGAGTTGATGTCGCGCGCGTAGTCGTCCGCCCCGAAATTCCAGATCTCCGCCGGCGCACCGAGCCCCTGGATGAAGTACTTGGCCGCGTCCTGCCATCGTGGGTTGCCTGACGGACCAGCCAGGGTGTCCAGGTCCGGGTAGCGAGCCATCTGCGCGCTGATGTTCGCCGTGAGGAGCTCGTCGCGCACGTACTTCGCGATGTCCCAGTTGACGAGATCCTCGACGATGCCGCGGACGCGCGGCCGCTGCAGGTGCCAGTAAGAGACGGTTTCGTCCCAGTACCATCCGTGGCCAGGGCTGACGAGAATGGTCCCGCCCTCCGCGAGCGTCCGCGCAGGCCGTGACCGCGCCGCGGGTTGCGGCACGAACTGCTCCAGCGGCAGGCCGTCGATCGTGAACCGGTAGTCGACCAGCGGCGCGGCCCCGACGGCCGATGCCGTGGCTTGGATGATCTGGTCGAGCAGCGGCTCGAGGTTGCCGGAGGGGTCGTAGGTCAGTGCCCGCTGGCTGAGATTGATGGCAATCGTCTCGGCGGTGGGCGGCGTCGCGCGAACGTCCACCCCCAGGACGCGAACGCCGGCCTGTTGCGGAGAGAGCAGCACCTCATAATTTCGCGGCGCGGCTGCAAGCGCGCGCTCGATCTGCCCGCGCACCGCGTCCGCCGTGGCCGTGCGTGGCGCCTGCGCAACCGGCACGGACACAGACAGGGCAACCGCGATCACAATCAGTGGCTGGAGGCGGAACGGACGAGGCACGCGGTCGGGGGTGCAACCGATGTACCGAGACGTACGGCGTCACAGCGCTTGATCGCGTGGCCTCAGAGTCCAAATTAGGGCAATTCCGCGCGCAATAGCGGGCATAAGGGCCTCGGCGTCCCACCTCTACGGCCATACAGCCCCGACAGTATTTCAACGACCGGCTGCTCCCGATAACATTAAGGATTCTGATTCGTTTCAACATCCAACGCCTTGAGGGGATACGACAACATGGGGAGAGCCCTGGAAGGGGTCCGGATCCTGGACATGACGCACGTCCAGTCAGGACCGACGTGCACTCAGATTCTCGCGTGGTTCGGCGCCGACGTCATCAAGGTCGAACGGCCGGGTGAAGGCGACCCGACGCGCATGCAGCTGCGCGACAAGCCCGGCGTCGACAGCCTGTATTTCACGATGCTGAACAGCAACAAGCGCGGCATCACCCTGAATCCGAAGACCGCGGCCGGCAAGAAAATCTTCGCGAAGCTGATCGAGCAGTGCGACGTCATGGTCGAGAACTTCGCGCCCGGGGCCATCGACCGGATGGGATTTCCGTGGGAGACGATCCAGGAGATCAACCCGCGGATGATCTACGCATCGATCAAGGGGTTCGGTCCCGGACCGTTCGAGGACTGCAAGGTCTACGAGAACGTCGCCCAGTGCACCGGCGGCGCCGCGTCGACGACCGGCGAGATCGATCAAGTGCCGCTCGTCACTGGCGCGCAGATCGGCGACTCTGGGACCGGCATCCACCTGGTTGCGGGAATCCTTGCGGCGCTGTTTCAGCGTGAAACGACGGGACGCGGCCAGCGCGTCACGTGCGCGATGCAGGACGCGGTGTTGAACCTGTGCCGGGTGAAGCTGCGCGATCAGCAGCGGCTCGCCTACGGCCCGCTCAAGGAATATCCGCAGTATCCAAACGGCACATTCGGCGACGCGGTGCCGCGCGCGGGCAACTCCTCCGGCGGCGGGCACCCCGGCTCGGTTGTGAAGTGCAAGGGCTGGGAGACCGACCCGGACGCGTATACATACGTGATCGCCCAGGTGCAGGCGTTTCCGGAACTGGCGAAGGTGATTGGCCGCGCCGACTGGCTGGACAATCCCGACTTCAACACACCAGAGGCACGCCTGCCCCGCCTCGATTACGTCTTCTCCGAAATCGAGAAGTGGACGATGACCAAGACCAAGATGGAGGTCATGGACATCCTCAATCCGCTCAACGTGCCGTGCGGGCCGATTCTCTCGATGAAGGAGATTGCCGAGGAGCCGGCGCTCCGCGCGACCGGAACGGTCGTCGAGGTCGACCATCCGAAACGCGGGAAGTACCTGACCGTCGGCAACCCCATCAAGCTGTCGGACTCACCGGCGTGCGTCCGGCGCTCCCCCTTGCTGGGCGAGCACACCGAAGACGTGCTTCGCACCATCGTCGGCCTGAATGACGAAGAGATCAGGGCGGCGCGCCAGCAAGGTGCCATCTAGGTGGCGGGGCCGAAGTACAGCGTCCTGATTCTCGGCGCGTCCTACGGCTCGCTCTTCGGCACCAAGCTGCTGATGGCGGGGCACCGCGTCACGCTCGTCTGCACGAAGTCCACCGCCGATTTGATCAATCGCGAGGGGACCATCGTGCGGATGCCAATCAAGGGGCGCGAGGGGCTGCTCGACATCGCGTCGAAGAAGCTGCCGGGCACGCTGTCGGCGGCGACACCAGAAGCGGTGGATCCGGGCGCGTTCGATCTGATCGTGCTCGGCATGCAGGAGGCGCAGTACGGCGCCAGCGGCGTTCGCGAGCTGACGCAGCGCGTCGCCAGGTCGCGCAAGCCGTGCCTGGCGATCATGAACATGCCGCCGCTGCCGTACCTCGAACGCATTCCGGGGCTGTCCACCGACGGCCTCGAGGCGTGCTACGCGGATCCGGCCGTGTGGAAGGAGTTCGACCCGGCGATGGTGACGCTGGCGAGCCCCGACCCGCAGGCGTTCCGTCCGCCCGATCAGCCCAAGAACGTGCTGCAGGTCGGACTGCCGACCAACTTCAAGGCGGCACGCTTCGACAGCGAGGAGGCGACGCAGATCCTTCGCAACCTCGAAGCCGACATCGATGCCGCGCGATACGACCCGGGCGACGGCCCGATCGAAGTCCCCGTGAGGCTCAAGGTCCACGACTCGGTCTTCGTGCCGCTGGCGAAGTGGCCGATGCTCATCGCCGGCAACTACCGCTGCATCAGGCCCGAGGAGATGATCCCGATCAAGGACGCGGTCCACGGCAACGTGAACGCGTCGCGCGGGGTGTACGACTGGGTCCGCACGCTGTGCGCGGGCCTCGGCGCCGAAGACGAGGACCTCGTGCCGTTCGACAAGTACGCGAAGGCGGCCGAGGGCCTCGGGAAACCCTCGTCCGCGGCGCGCGCGCTGTTCGGCGGCGCCGAGCACATCGAGCGCGTCGACTGCCTCGTCCGCCGCATCGCGAAGCAACAGGGACTGCAATCCCAGACGCTGGACGAGATTGTCGGCCTGGTGGACGAGCGCCTGACCAGAAACCGTTCCGCTCGCTGAGACACCCTCCGGCACGGCGGCGCACGGGCCGTGAAGGACGCCAACCAGCCGGGACGGCTGTTCGAGGTCTGGTTCGAGCGCGGTTTGTTTCGTTGACGTCCTCTCGTGCGTGGCCGCCTACGGCGGCCCGGCGACCTCAATCTCTTTGTGATCTTCCCCTTCGTGCTCTTGGTGCTCTTTGTGGCTACTGCCTTTGTGCCCTTGAGCGTCGGTGCCGCTTGGAGCGATACTCCCGCTGCCCGCCTTCGCTCTTCGAGCTTCGGCGAGGCTAGCGGGAGGGCGTCGCATGCGGCTCAGAACTCGCACGTCGGTCGGGGGCGGATGCCTGGTGGCCTTGTTGCTCGGCGCGGGTGCGCCGGCGGGCCACGCGCAGCAGGCGCAAGGCGTCATCGGGAGCTACTACCCCACACAGCTGATTCCCGGCCAGGCGACGGTCCTGCACCTGGCGCTCGGGAGGAACAACCCGGTTCAGTCGATCGACATCACGCCCTCGGCCGGCATCAGGGTGAGCGGCATGACGTCGCGCGACCTGAACCAGGGATCGGTGTGGTGGGAATTCACGGTCACCGTGGCGAAGGACGCCGTGCCAGGCCCGCGAACGCTCGTCGCCGTGCAGCAGACAGGCCGGACCGCGCCGGTCACGCTCACGATTCCGAACCACGTGCCGGCGATCTCGACTCTCAGGGTGGTATCCGCGCAGACGAGCCAGCCGACGGTCGACCTCCAGTTCACGGCGGCGGATCAGGGCGGCTCGTTCAGCGCGACGCCGCTCGTCTGGTTCCTGCTCTCCTGCGGTCCCGGTCAGCCCGAGGCGGGTATCGTCCGCGGCCGGTTCGACAACGGCTCGATACGCGTGAGCATTCCGAACCCGCGTACGCTGGCGGGGCACGCCGGCGCTCCTGCCGCCGGCAACCACTGCGACCTCCAGGTCCGCGCGACCGATTCGAGCGGGACCGACAGCAACACCGCGTCAACGGCCTTCGATTTCAAGTGAGGGGCATCATGCGTGCAGCAGCATTCGCGGTCGCGTTGATGGTCGGCTTGCTGATCACGGCGCCGTGCGCCGCGCAGGAGTGGATCGAGTACCAGAACAACGAGGACGGGTTCAAGGTGGTGTTCCCCTACCAGCCGAAGATCGCCGACACGGTGTGGACCACCCAGCAGGGTTACGTGCTGCCCGCACGCGTGTACAGCGCGGAGAGCAACGGCGGCCGCTACTCGATGACCGTCGTCGACTACTCCGGCATCGAGCGGCTGGGGATGGAACGTTCGGAGAAGTGCCCGGTGGGCGCGGAAACGTGCCAGGGGCAGCCGGCGGGCCTGCTGCGTTCCGTGATCGGCCCGGGCTACGCGACGCAGGAGATCCGCGACGCCATCGTGTACGCCACCTTCAAGTACCTGCAGAAGGACGTCAAGGTCTCGGAGTACCTCTGGAACTGGCAGGACCTCATCGAAGGGCATCAGCTGCAGCTGACCAACAACGCCGATCAATCGCGGACGTATCTCTACATCTCGATGCACGAGAACACGCTGTATGTCCTCGATGCCACGGTCCCGAAGGGTTATCCCGAGCCGGGCTTGTTCCAGCAGTCGCTCGGCTACGTGGACAAGGACGGCAACGGCATCCGCTACCAGGCCATCTATTCGAACCAGTTCCACGGGCTGGGCATCGATCCGGTTCCGCCGCTCGCGCGTCCGGCTGCGCCGCCTCCCGCTCCGACCGGCGCCAGGTGACGTAAGACCAATTTCATCAACGATTTGAGATGAAGTGTTGACAGCTCGGCGTCAGCGACCTAGTATAGTGAGTGATTGTTTACTCACTATGCCACGACATCGATTCACCAACACGCGTGACCGCATCGAAACCGCCGCTGTTCAGCTGTTTGTCGAGAAGGGGGTCGCCGATACGACGGTCAGGGATATCGCCGGAGCGCTGGAGATGTCCGAGGGCGCGCTCTATCGCCACTTCCCCAGCAAGGAGCAACTGGTCTGGCAGGTGTTCGAGCGCCATTACATCGAGTTCGCCGGCCGGCTCCTGAAGCTCGCGGAATCTGAATCGGGCACGCGCGAGAAGCTGGCCGCGATGATTGCCGGCTTCTGCCGCGCGTATGACGAGAACCCGCGGCTCTTCCGGTTTCTTCTTTTCGTCCAGCACGACCAGCTCGGCAAGCTGGCGGCGGACGCGCCGACGCCGGTCGAGGCCGTGCGCATGGTGATCGCGCGCGGCATCGCCTCGGGCGAGCTCCCGGCGCAGGACGCCGACCTCGCCACGTCGCTCGTCTTCGGCGTCGTGCTGCAACCGGTCCAGTTCGCCGCGTACGGGCGGCTGCCGTCGGACATGGGGTCCATGCGCGAACGACTCGTCGCCGCGGCCTGGGCCGCCGTCACCACGGTCTGACAGGAGATTCTGATGCGCTCGCCACTCGCCCGGCTCATGACGACACGACGCTTCGCGCCGCTCTTCGTCACGCAGTTCCTGGGCGCGTTCAACGACAACCTCCTGAAGAGCGCGCTCGGGATTGTCGTCACCTACCGAATCGCCGAGCAGCTGCACGTGGCCGCCTCGTCTCTGGTGATGCTATCGGGCGGCCTCTTCATCGCGCCGTTCTTCCTCTTCTCCGGCGCGTCGGGGACGCTCGCGGACCGCACCGACAAGGCCGTTATCGCCCGCTGGGTGAAGATTGCGGAGATCGCGATCATGGCGCTCGGCGCGTGGGGACTCTGGCAGCAGAGCATGCCGGCGCTGCTCGGCGCGCTGTTCTGCCTCGGCACGCATTCGACCGTCTTCGGACCCATCAAGTACGCGCTGCTGCCGCAGCACCTCCGCGACGACGAACTGGTTGCGGGCAATGCGCTCATCGAGGCGGGCACGTTCCTGGCGATCCTGCTCGGCACCATCCTCGGCGGCAGCGTGGTCCTCGTCGCCAACGGCGCGCTCGTGGTCGGCGCCTGCGGGATCACCGCCGCGACGCTTGGCGCCATCGCGGCGCGCGCCATTCCCGCGGCCCCGCCTGCGCCCGACCTCGGCGCCACGCGGCCGCACTTGATCCGCGACTCGGTGTCGGTCGTCGTGCACGTCGTGAGGCGCCGCGCGCTCCTGATGCCGATTCTCGCGATCTCGTGGTTCTGGCTGTTCGGCGCGACGATCGTCTCCGGGCTGCCGACGCTCGCCAAGGACGTGCTGTTCGCCAACGAGCAGGTCGTCACGCTGATGCTGGCGCTGTTCGCCGTCGGCGTCGGCATCGGCTCGGTGCTGGCCGAGCGGCTGCTGCACGGCGACGTGTCGGCCCGCTACGTGCCGCTGGCGGCGATGGCGATGGCGGCGTGCGCCATCGATCTGCACCTGTCGAGCGCGGCGCGCGTGCACACGGCCGCGCTCACGGGCGCGCTGGCGTTCGTCCGCGATCGCCAGAGCTGGCGCATCCTCGCCGACCTGCTGGGGCTCGCGATCGCGGGCGGCCTGTTCTGCGTACCGCTCTACGCGCTGCTGCAGCACGAGAGCGACCCCGCGCACCGCGCGCGCATCATCTCCGCGAACAACATCATCAACGCGGTCGCCATGACCGTCGCGGCGATTGGCGCCGCGGCGCTGCTGGCGCGCGGCGCGACGATTGGCCACGTGTTCGTCCTGTGCGGCCTCGGGACCATCGCGATCGGCGTCGCCGCCGCGTGGATCCTGCGCCGCGAGATCGCGAAAAGCCTCGTGCGGCTGGTCCTGCGGGCGCTGTACCGCGTCGAGGTCGAGGGCCTCGAGCACGCGCGCGCGACGCTGCCCCGCGCGGTCATCGCGGCCAACCACGCATCGTTTCTCGACGGCCTGCTGCTCGGCGCGTTCCTGCCGGGCAACCCGGTCTTCGCCGTGGACACGTTCGTCGCGCGCATGTGGTGGGCCCGCCCGTTTCTCTCGCTGGTGAACGCGATGCCCGTCGATCCGACCAACCCGCTGTCGATCCGCGCGATGATCCGCGCGGTCGAAGCCGGCTCGCCGTGCATCATCTTTCCCGAGGGACGCATCACGACGACCGGGTCGCTGATGAAGGTGTACGACGGGCCGGCCGTGATTGCCGAGCGCGCGGCCGCGCCGCTCGTCCTCGTCCACATCGAAGGCGTCGAGTTCACGCCGTTCTCGCGGCTGGCGGGCAAGGTGCGCGTCCGGCTGTTCCCGCGCATCCGCATTCGCATCCAGGCGCCGCGCCGCCTGGCGTCGCCCGAAGGCGTCACCGGCCGCGCGCGGCGGACGGCGCTGCGCCGCGCGCTCGCCGACGAGATGGTCCGATCGTCGTTCTCATCGGCCCGGATCGACACGACGCTGTTCGACGCGTTGCTCGAGGCGCGGCGGACGCACGGCTCCGCGCACCTGGTCACCGACGACCTCGAGCAGAAGCCGATGTCGTATCGAGCGGTCATTACCGCGAGCTACGCGCTCGGTGCGGCGCTGGCCAGGCGGTCGAAGGAAGGCGAGCGCGTCGGCGTGCTGCTGCCGACTTCGCGCGCCGCGCTCGTCACGTTCTTCGGCCTGCAGGCGACCGCGCGGGTCCCCGCGATGCTGAACTTCTCCACCGGCGCCGCAGCCGTCCAGGCGGCGTGCCGCGGGTCGGAGATCTCGCTCGTGATCACCGCGCGCCGCTTCATCGAGCGCGCGAAGCTCGAGCCGCTCGTCGCGGCGCTCGAGCCACAGGCCACGATCGTCTATCTCGAGGACATCCGCGGCGAAATCGGCACGCTGCAGCGCCTGGCGGCCCTGGTGCGCGCCACAATCAGCCGCCCGACTCACCGGCCGGAGCGCGCCAACGACCCGGCGGTCGTGCTCTTCACGTCAGGATCCGAAGGCACGCCGAAGGGCGTCGTGCTCAGCCATCGCAACCTGCTGGCGAACCGCCATCAGCTGGCGTCGGTTATCGATCTGAGCGCGAAGGACATCGTGCTGAACGCGCTGCCGGTCTTTCACAGCTTCGGGTTGACGGGCGGCCTGCTGATGCCGCTGCTCGCCGGCGTCCGGACGTTCCTGTATCCGTCGCCGCTGCACTACCGGACGGTCCCCGAGCTGGCGTACGCCATCAACGCGACGATCCTGTTCGGCACCGACACGTTTCTCGCCGGGTATGCCCGCGTGGCCGACGAGTACGACTTCTACTCGGTGCGCTACGTGTTCGCGGGCGCCGAGCGCGTGAAGGCCGAGACGCGCCGCGTCTGGTTCGAGAAGTTCGGCATCCGCATCCTCGAAGGGTACGGGACGACCGAGACGGCTCCCGCGGTCGCGGTGAACACGCCGATGCGGTTCAAGCCAGGCACGGTGGGACGGTTGCTGCCGGGCATCGACCACCGCATCGATCGCGTCGAAGGGATCGCGGACGGCGGCCGCCTGTTCGTCAGGGGGCCGAACGTCATGCTCGGCTACCTGCGCGCCGAGAAGCCCGGCGTGCTCGAGCCGCCGGACGGCGGCTGGTACGACACCGGGGACATCGTCGAGATCGACGCGGAAGGCTTCGTGACCATCAAGGGCCGTGCGAAGCGCTTCGCGAAAGTCGCGGGCGAGATGGTGCCGCTCGGCGCCGTCGAGGAGTTCGTGGCGAAGGTCTGGCCGGCTGGCACGCATGCCGTCGTGACCGTGCCCGACGCCAGGCGCGGCGAGCAGATCGTCCTCATCACCGATCACAAGGAGGCAAGCCGCGGCGCGCTGGCGACCGCCGCTCGCGCGGCCGGCCTGCCGGAGCTCTTCGTGCCGCGCGCCGTGGCCTGTGTGGCCAGCGTGCCGGTGCTCGGCACGGGCAAGATCGACTACGTGAACGTCGGCCAGCTCGCCTCGCAGCTGCCAAAGGCATCTTAGCCTTTCAGCGAAGCAGCGGTTCCAGGTACGGCCAGACGTTGTCGGCGATGCGGCGCGCGCCGGCCGCGTTCGGATGGACGCCGTCTGGACCGGTCAGGCCCGGCGTCAGCGCAACGCCCGTGAGCAGGAACGGCACCAGGGGAATGTTGTAGCGTCGCGCCAGGCGCGGGAACACGTCGTGGAATGCGACCGTGTAGCCGACGCCGCGAAGCGGAAGCGTCTCCATCCCGCACAGCACCACAGCGATGCCGTGTGCCTGCGCTGCCTCGATCATCGCCGCGAGGTTCCGCTCGATCGTGCCCGCGTCCACGCCGTCGATACCGTCGTTGGCGCCGAGCTCGAGAACGAGCACCCCGACATCGCCCTGCAGCAGCGGCTCGTACCTGCGCAGGCCGTCCGCAGTCGTGTCGCCGTACACGCCCGCGTTGTTCACCGCCCACGGCAGCCGTCCGCCTGCAATCCTGCTCTGGAGCGCCGCCGGAAAACCGTCCGCCGGCGTCGGCGTCACCGCCAGGCTGTCGCCGAGCACGACGACGCGACGAACGACGGTAGACGAGGATGGCGCGGCCGGATTGGATGAGGACCCGCAGCCGCCCAGCAGGACGAACGAGACGACGAGGCAGCCGATCGCGTGGATGGTGTTAGATTTCCGCATGACGCGAACGTCCCTCTCGATCGGCATCGAGCTGATTTCCCGGTTCTGACCCGGGATGCAATTGTGTGAATCGACGACCGGCGGCACTCGTTCGTAATAGGATGAGCGCACCCCCCACAGGTCGCAAACCATTTGGGCCGGCCCCAGGGCCGTCCCCACGTTTGTCCTAATCCGTTCGCGCCGTCGTTGTAGCCAATGGGCCGCAGGGCTGCTCGGGGAGGTTTCCGTGAAGAAGAGGTACATCGCGCTTGCCGCCGTCGTCATCGTCGGTGCAGCGGGAGTTCCTTCCGCATACTCGAAGCTCGACGAATTCCGTGTCGTCGTCCCCGCCTATCAGCGTCCGGCCGAAGTCATGACGGTCGATCAGCGCTGGACCGACCAGCAGCGCCAGCAGTTCCATCACACGCCGCAGGGCACCCGGCTGCTGCCGGCGGACTGGTTCCGGGCCCTCGAGCAACCGTGCTTTTCGCCGTTCGGGTGCGACCTGTTCGCAGACCCGGCCTACCTGAGTCGATTCGGATTCATCCCAAGTCATAAGGACGACCTGAACCCCGACGGGCTGCCGATTGGATTCGCGATCGACAAGGACTTCGCGGACCCGATAGACAAGCACGCGTACCCGGTGGTGGGACTGACGTGCGCCGCCTGCCATACCGGCGAGCTGTACTACGGCAAGTACGCCGTGCAGGTGGAGGGGGCGCCGGGAATGATCGAAGTGGCCGCCTTCCAGAAGGCGCTCGGTCTCGCGCTGGCGTTCACCGACACGTTCCCGATGAGCGTCGGCCGATACGGGCGGTTCGAGCAGCGTGTCCTCGGGCCGAGCGCGACTGACGCCCGGAAAACCGACCTCAAGAAACAGGTCGACGCGTACATGGCCGCGGCGCGCCACCAGCTCGAGGTGACCAACGCGGGTCACATCTACGACAACGCCGCGGGCTTCATACGCACCGACGCGCTCGCGCGCATCGGCAACCAGGTGTTCGCCGCCGACACCAACATCGACGCGAACTACGCGGTCGCGAACGCGCCGGTGCGCTATCCGCAGATCTGGGACGCGTCGTGGTTCAACTGGGTGCAGTACAACTCGTCGATCGCCGATCCGCTCGCACGCAACATCGGCGAGGCGCTCGGCGTCCGTGCGGTCGTCAAGCTGTTTGGTCCCGACGCCTCCAGCTTCGAGAACTCGGTCAACATGCGCGGCCTGCGGACGATCGAGGACCTGCTGGCCGGTCCGCGCCCGCTGCAGGGACTCGCGTCGCCGAAATGGCCGTCGGTGTTCCCGGCTCTCGATCAGCGCAAGGTCGACGCCGGCGCGGCACTCTACGAACAGCGCTGCCAGCAGTGCCACCTGCCGCCGCGGCAGGAGCTGATCGCGGATCTCGACGCGATTGCCTACGACAAGAGCCACGAAGCGAAGTACTGGTGGAAGAGCGCGAGCGGCAACTGGTACCTCAAGGTGGAGGACGTCGAGCTGGACTACGTCGGCACCGATCCGAGCCAGGCCACGAACTTCAAGCGCCGCACCGCGAGCACGGCCGACCTGGGCAAAGGCGTCGTGTCGGCGGCTGCCGGGCTCGATCTCGTGACCGGCGGCATCGCAGATCGCTTCTTCCGCCTCCAGAACATCGCACCGGCCGATCGCCTGACGTGGTCCGGCGGCCGCGACCCGCGGGACGCGCGCGTGCGCGACGAGCTGATCTACAAGGCGCGTCCGCTGAACGGCATCTGGGCGGTCGCCCCGTACCTGCACAACGGATCGGTCCCCAACCTGGAAGCGCTGTTGTCCGCGGACGACGCCGCGCGCCCCGCGCAGTTCTGGATGGGAAGCAAGCAGTTCGATCCCGTGAAGGTCGGCTACGACGGCGTCGAGATCCCGGGCGCGACGCTGTTCGACACCACGCAGCCGGGCAACAGCAACTCGGGCCACCGGTTCAAGGACGCACCGAGAGGCAACGGCGTCATCGGGCCCGCGTTCTCAGCCGACGAGCGCGCGGCCATCATCGAGTACCTGAAATCGTTATGAGACGATAGCTGCGATTCACACTGGCGCGGCGGCGGCACGACGCGCGGAGCGTGCCTCGCGCAGGCGGCGGACGAGCGCGCCGGTGACGAAGAGGAAGGCGACGGCGAGCAGGCCGGCGGCGATCGGATCCTGGATGAACGTGCGATAGTCGCCGGAGGAGATGACCAGCGCGCGGCGGTAGTTCGACTCGACCACGAAGCCGAGCACGACACCCAGCACCATCGGCAGCACGGGAAGCCTGAAGTACTTCATCGCGCTGCCGAGCACGCCGAACCCGAGCGTCAGCCCGACGTGAAAGATGCTGTTCTGGATCGCGTAGACGCCCGACACGACGAGGGCGTAGATGAACGCCATCAGGTACGGCTTCGGGCGGTTCACGAGCCACATGCACGGCGACATGATCAGGTAGCCGATGATCAGCATCGCGACGTTGCCCGCGAACATCCCGAGGTAGAGGCCGTGCACGACGTCCGCGTGGCTGACGAAGAGCAGCGGGCCAGGAATGAGGCCGTGCATCAGGAAGCCGCCGAGCAGCACCGCCGATGAATTCGAGCTCGGAATGCCGAGGCTCAGCATCGGCACCAGCGCCGTGCAGGCCACCGTGTTGTTCGCCGCCTCCGGCGCGGCAATCCCTTCCGGCGAGCCGTGGCCGAATTCCTCCTTGTGCCGCGACCAGCGGCGCGCCTCGTTGTAGGCAAGAAAGCTGGACACCGCTCCGCCGCCGCCCGGCATCATCCCCTCGAAGGCGCCGAGCAGCGATCCGATGGCCTGGGGACGCGCAATCCGCTTCCAGACCGCCGGACTCGGGAACTTGATCCGCGTGTCCTCGCGGGTCGCCTTCGCCCAGTCGGGCTCGCCCGTCTTCACGAACAGGTCGCCGACCGCATACAAGCCGACCATCACGAGCAGCGGTGGGATGCCCGACAGCAGCTCCGGGCTGTCGAAAGTGAATCGGTTCAGGCCCGCCACCGGGTCGGTGCCGACCGTGGAGATCATCAGGCCGAGGACGCCCGCGATGAGTCCGGTGACCAGCGAATCGCCTGCAAGCGTGGCGATCACGCTGAGGCCGAGCACGCCGAGCGCGAAGTACGCCGGCGGCGTGAACGCGAGCGCGACGGTCGACAGGCGCTCGGTCAGGCCGACGAGCACCAGCATGCCGAACAGGCCGCCGACGAAGCCCGAATAGAGCGAGATGCCGAGCGCCTCGCCGGCCTTCCCCTGCATCTTCATCATGTAGCCGTCGACGACGGTCGCGGCCGCGGCATTGGTGCCGGGCGTCCTGATCAGGATCGCGGGAATCGACCCGCCGTATTCCGCGCCGATGTACGTGCAGGCCAGCATCACGACCGCGGTCGTCGGCGCCATGCTGTAGGTGAACGGCAGCAGCAGCGCCATCGTGATCGACGGCGAGATGCCCGGCAGCGCGCCGCCGAGAATCCCCCATGCCACACCGCCGAAGGCGGCAGGAATGACGGTCAGAAGACCGACGGCCATATCCCCGGGGGATGCGGGATGTGCAGAAGCCGCACGAACAGCAGCCAGAGGAGGAGCGCGCCGCCCATGGCCACGGCGATGGATCGCCGGTTCAGCTCGCCGCCCTGAAAGGCGATCGTCGACGCGATGAGTCCCGCGATCGACAGGATGTACCCGAGCCGCGTCACGAGCGCGACGTAGAGGGCGCCGTTCAGGAGCATGCCGAACGTGCGCCAGCCCACGTGTTTCGGGACCGGCGGCCCCTCGGAGACCGGCGGCGCCACGGAGACCGGCGGCGCCATGGACATGGCTGGCGCGTCCGGCACGGCCGCCTTCCGGCGCGCCAGCGCCGCCCGTCCAATCAGGACGATCGACAGGATCGCGAGCAGCGCCGCATACGTCTTCGGGAGACCCTGCGCGCCGATCACGTCGGCAATGTCGCTGTGCGGAATGCGGACCGCCATCAGGTAGTAGCCCGCGGCAATGGCGAGCGTCGCGCACCCGAGGACGATCTCGCGGCGCGAGTCCTCCATCGTGGCGGCCGCCCGCTTCACTTGATCACGCCGGTCTGCTTGAGAAAATCCGCCGTCTGGCGGCCGAAGTCGTCCATGAACACGACGTATTGCGCGTGCGGCATGAACCCGGGCTGAAGGTTGTCGTCGGTGTAGAGCTTCTTGTACTCGGGATCGTCGAGCAGCGTGCGAACGGCCGATTCCCACGCGGCGATGACGTCGGGCGGCGTGCCCTTCGGCCCCGCCAGGCCGCGGAACTTTCGAACCGCGAGGTCGATGCCCTGCTCCCTCGCGGTCGGCACCTGCGGGAACTGCGACATCCGCTCCTCGCCGACGACGGCCAGCAGCCGGAGCTTCCCCGCATCGAGCTGGCCGCGCATCTCCTGCAGCTCGCCGATCCCCATGTCGAGCGTGTGGTTCAGCACGTTGATCAGCATGTCGCCGCCGCCTTCGAACGTCGCAATCGCCGGCGTCACGCCCGCCTTCTGCTTGATCCGCTCCATGGTCTGCCGCTCGAGCGACGCGGGATTGGCCGCGCCCCACTTGCCGCCGCCGGCCCGCGCGCGATCGAGGACGGCCTGCAGCGTCCCGTACTTCGAATCAGCGGCCGTGAAGAGCACCTCGGGGTCGTAGAACATGTTGACCAGCGGCTCCAGGTCCTTGTAGGACGCCGCGGGCTTGCTCATCAACGAGGTGTAGATGAAGGTCGGCGTCGTCGCGTAGAACATGCCGCCGTCGGGTTTGGCCACGGCGAGCGCCGCCATCGCCCGGGCGCCACTGCCCCCCTGCATGTTCTCGACGACGATGGTCTTGTGCATGATGCGCGAGAGGTGCGGCGCCATCGTGCGCAGGAACACGTCGCTGCCGCCCCCCGGGCTCGAATGGGTCACGAGGGTGACGACCGAACCGCCGCCTTCGGCCGGGTTGATCGCTCCGCACGAGGCGGACAGCAAGCCGAGAGAGAGAACCACCGAGACCGTAAAACTGTTCGACATCTGTTCGGGTTGTGGGGCGTCCGTGAGTCTCGCACAGGCGCGCGACGCCGCCAAATACAAATTGCCCGGGCTGGCGCCTCCCCGTATACTGCCGCCGTTTCGCCTTCCACCTCTGAGAGGCAGGTCTATGACCGCAGTGAAAAACGTGGCGTTGACCGGTGTCCTGGCGGCCTCGATGGCGCTCGCCGTGTCGTCCCCCGCGTGGTCGCACCACTCCCACGCGATGTTCGATCACGACAAGGAATTGACGATCACCGGGACCGTCGCGGAGTGGATCTTCCGCAATCCGCACGTGTTTCTCTACATGGACGTGAAGAGCGACAAGGGCGACACGGTCCGGTACACCGTGGAGATGTCGAACCTCACCAACATGCTGAAGGCGGGCTTCGGCGCGAAGACGTTCAAGGCCGGCGACAGCATCACGGTCACGATGCATCCGTTGGCCGACGGCCGTCCGGGCGGCAACTACATCGTCGCGACCTCCGGCGACGGAAAACAGTTCGGGAGGATCTGACGCCGTGAGCCGCCAATTCACGGCCAGGGCGTCAATCGCCGCGCTGCTCGTCGGCGTGTCGCTGTCGGTACTCGCGGCGCAGTCGGCGAAGCCGACGATCTTCACGACCACCGACTTCCGGCAGGACCGCGACCTGTGGACCGATCCGGCGTACTACCGGAACAACACGCCAGGTCAGCTCAGGGGGATGGCGATCAACGTCGAGGGACGCCGCACGGGGCAGGAGCTCTCGGCGCGCCCGTACGGCTCGCAGGGGACGGGACGAGCCGACGCGGCGACCGTCAAGAGCCCGTATCCCTATACGAACGCCTGGGACCACTACCAGGCGCTGCTCAAGCAGGCCAACGGCGGAACGAAGCAGACGAAGGCGACGCTGCCCGACTGGAGCGGTCATTGGGGCGGCGGCGCCAACTTCGGCGGCGGCGCGCCAGCCAGCTCGATTGCCGCCATGCTGACGCCGAAGTACCGCGAAACGTTCGTGCAGGAAATGAAGGCGGTCACGGAGGGGCGCATCTGGTCGGCCAACTCGATCTGCCTGCCCGGCGGCTACTTCGACGCCGTCAGCGCCGAGGAGTTCGTCGTGACGCCGGGGCGTGTCTACGCGATGGGCTCGGGCAACGGCTCGTTCACCGCCCGCTGGATTTTCACCGACGGCAGCGCGCACAGTCCGACGGAGAAGGAATTTCCCAAGTGGCACGGCGAATCGATTGGCTTCTGGAACGGCGACGAGCTCATCGTCCACACCAACCAGATTCACGGATGGAAGGGCGGGCTCTCCGAGTTCAGCGATCAGCTGGAGACCGTTGAACGGTATCGCCTCGTCGGCGATCGTCTCGAAGGCGAGATCACGCTCTACGATCCCGAGGTGTACGTGAGCCCGGTAAACGGGCGGCTGCGGTTCCAGCGCGACAAGGAGACGGCGTACGAGGACCGGATGCAGTTCAACACGTGCACCGACACGAACGGTCCCGCACCCAACGTCTACATGGACGATAAAGGGCTGCTGAACGAGCGCGTCGCCGGCGATCCGCTCTACTGGGAGCCTGCGGATACGCGTCCGTGGGCGACGTATTTCAACGAGAGCGACAAGCGCTACAAGGCGTCCGGGCTGAAGCCGACCCCGCGCACCGGCGCCCCGACAAAGAAGTAACGAGCGGTTCGGATGAGACGTAGGGGCCGACCTTCAGGTCGGCCCTTCGCGTTTAGAACCCGATCCGGAACGCCCCTTCGACGAGCCGGCCCGGCGGAATGCTCGTGACGAATCCGAACGTCGGTCCGGACCGCCCCTGGATGCCGAGCGGGGCGTTGCTGTTCAACAGGTTGTAGACGTTCAGCGTCACGCTCAGGCGCTTGCTCCCGCCGAGCTCGAATCGCTTCTCGGCGCGGATGTCGAGCATCGTGAGCGCGTCCGCCTGCCGGCTTCCGCGCGGCTCGACCCGGAGCACCTGCGTCGGGATGCGGCTCCCGGCCGGACCCCTGAACTGCACGCTGCGCTCCCAGTACTCGCCGCTGCGGATGTCGAAGTTCGCAGATGTGAGGATGCCGTACCGGAACAGGTAGGACGCGGCGGCGCGGTATTCCCATTCCAGGAGCCCGTTGTACGCGGCGTTGACTTCGGAGTTCGGATCCAGGCCGACAATCACGGTGTTGTCGGAGGTGCCGAACGGCTCCGTCTTCTTCGTCGCGCTGTAGGACGACCTGAACTGCCAGTTGTTGCCGTAGCGTCGGTTCAACTCCACCTCGTACGAGGTGTACGACCGATCCGCGGACGTGTCGTTGACGTACTCCGAATCCTTGTTCGCGAAGCCCGCGAACGCCGGCATGATCATGCGCGTGAGGTTCGCGACGGGATCTTGCCACAGGGGCACGAACCCGGAGGCGGGCAGCCAGTGCAGTCGCACCGACAGCAGCAGGATCAGCATGATGCCGAGCCAAAAGCTCGGCACGGAGAGGCCGCACAGAGAGATCCCGTTGGCCCGGTAGTCCCAGGCCGTGTTCCGGCGCGCTGCCGAGAGGACACCGACCGGAATGGAGATGGCGAGGGCGACCAGGATGGAGAGGCAGGCAAGCTCGAGCGTGATGGGCAGCTTCTTCGCGACCGTGGAGACCACGGATTCACGGGTCCGGATGGACTCGCCCAGATCGCCGCGGAGGGCGAGGCCGACCCACCGGAGGTATTGAATCGGCACCGGATCGTTGAGGCCGTACTTCTCACGGATGTCCGCAAGACCTGCTTCGTCGGCATCCGTCCCTCCCATCACGCGCGCGGGATCGCCCGGGATCATGCGCACGCCGGTGAAGACGATGACGCTGATCACGACGAGCGTGATCGCCGAGATGGCGAGGCGCTGAAGCAGGTAGTCAAGCACGGCGCATCAGGCGGCCAGCGTCACGCGAGTCTGGCGCC
>Ga0137418_10000669_pt1 | contig 30867 bp, 30 predicted proteins | sample CZODoug3_1_2_16f_FD_122242 | JGI IMG/M metagenome (GOLD analysis project Ga0137418, IMG submission 122242) | Vadose zone soil fungal communities from Angelo Coast Range Reserve, California, USA - CZODoug3_1_2_16fungal (Hybrid Assembly) | ecosystem: Environmental > Terrestrial > Soil > Vadose... | reverse complement strand
ATAATCGCTCTTAGCGGGTAATCGCCACCAATACCAATTCCCGTGATAAAGCGCCAGACGATGAGAACGCCGATTATACTGACCGCGTGTCCATCTCCAGACAGAGCCTGCGCAAATGTGCCGATGATGATGATCATCAACTCGACACCGTCTAAAAGCATGATGGACCAGATCAGCTTATTTATGCACATTGAATATTCTCCAAATAAATGGCGCTTACACATGCGTTTACGGCCAACGAGATCTGCCAACCACCCGAACAGAAGTTGTCCTACGAATGTGCCAACTGGTGTTGCAACCTTGATCCCAAGATCTTGGTTGGTGTTTAATTTTTGACCTACATTCCGATTGTATCTGAGCCAGAGTAGGGAAGCAAAAAATCACTTTACGGTACCTTTGCCGTACACATAGCCAAGCATTGTTGACGCAATGTTGATCGCAAAGATATCGTAGCTAAAATTATAATTAATATTTCCGCAAACGCTTTGGGAATTTGAAACTCACGCATCTGTGAAGAAGCCGACACCTGCGACAAGGCAAACTTTAACATGGAACCAGCTGCATTACGAGAAATGAGTCTAGGCAGAAGTTAAGAAATAGAGTACATACGAGAATGCGGCATTATCGACATCTGCCAAAGCTGCACGACGACGCTCATCTAAGACGTAGGCCACATCGTCTCGTTGACCGTGCTTTGCTCCCTGAGGGTACGACTCGCTGTTGTTGGAGGCCTTCTCGTTGTCCATATTGCAAAGTGAGCGGTCAGAGTCGATGAAAATACGACAGGACAGGTCAGGGCAATCATACTAGTTGGTGTCCACATTTAAGGAACTGAGCGGAGGATGTATTTCCAATCACAAAACATCCACAAATCACAATTGGTGCCTTACTTGGCAGGGTCTTGCCTAAATGATATCCGGAGGCGTTGTCAGCTGGCCTGCCATCATGTTTTGTTCAGATAGCATTCATTAGCCGCTCGTTATGGCAATTTCGTCCTTTTTTCCGGATACAGCAACTCGGTAAAGCGAGGGTCTTCCGCCAGGTTGTGGAAGTCGCCATCGTTGCGCGCCTGAAACCGCAACTGCGCGTTCGACGAAATCGCCTCGCCCAACCGCCGCAGCGCATCTTCTAAATGCCCCGTTAGACAGTCAAGCGCCGCCAGCCCGTAAGTGACATAATCCCGCTGCGCCGGATTCTTCTGCAGCTTCTCCAAATGCTCCCGCGCCCCGACGTAGTCCCCCTGGTTCATGAGCGACACGGCGTAGTCATAATGCTCTTCGGAGGTCTCGAAGCGAAGCTCGTTTTTCTCGGTCAACAGGACGCAGGTATTGAGGTGCACCCGCGCCCGGTCGCCCAGTTCGCGGCTTGAGCCATCCAAAACCTTCTGGAAAGCTGTCTTCGCCTTGTCAAACTTGCGCTCCTGTAGCGCCTTCAGCCCCGTCTCATACATTTCCACAGCTTGTGCAAATTTGGGGTCTACCGGCAGGGGCTTCTTGTTGGGTGCAGCTGGCATCGTCTTCGTCGTCCTTGCTGTTGTTTTCGTAACCATATTTTTATTCAATGACTTACGGAATAAGTTCTCAACTAAAACTTTCCTGTAACCTTAGTTTGGGGATCACAACAATAGGGCTCGGTCGATACCGCGGGCCAACAGCCCTGTGGAAATCTTTCCGACCGGTCTGTTGCTTACCTGTTCACCTAATTCAATGCCTCAGCCTGCTCCGGCGAGACGTTTTTCCACTCCCCATCCATAATACCCTTCCGAATCTGTGCGACGGTCTTGCCCTTCTGCTTCTCGCCGTACGCGTAGAAAAGCTCTTTCATGCAAACATCGCACTGCGCGCCATGGGTCCCTTCAAAGCACGACCTCAAACTCTTGTGCCCCATCGACCGGGAGCAGTAGCAATAACAAGGAAGCTGGTGCAACGTGCCCGGAATCTTCGCAGCCAGCGCGTACGCGTGAATTTGCGCCGGGCCTCCGTTATCGCCCCAAAGCGCGTCTGCCTTCAGAATCGGTGGCTGCTTCAAGCCCTTGGCAGGAGCCGTTTTATTATAAGCAGGGACGGCGCCATCCTGTTGGTCAGAATATTGCGCGGACAAGGTCAGGGGCAGCACGAACACAATCGAAGCTGTGAGGATTCTTTTCAGCATGGAGGCCTTCCCGAGGTTTTTATCGGCAACCTTATATTTATTCTATCGCGAATCCGGGCGGGAGGTGCGGCCCCGGCCCCCGCGAATGGACCTGACAAGTACATGGCGAAAGGCATATAGCGCAGCAAGGGGATTCATAGATAGAATGACGGAGGAAATGGACGAGACCACAAACCCGGCGCCGGATGCACACCTGACTGTCCCCGAGGTAACGGCCCCAGCGACGGTAACCCCTGAAGCCGTCGCGTCCGTGGTTGCGCAAGCCCTCGCCGCTCCCAACCGCCGCAAGCAGTCCGCCGTCGATCTCATCAGCATGTGGCTGGGCAATCTGGTCGTCTCCCTGCTCACCGCCGCCTTCGTAGTCATCTTTCTTTACCAGCCCGTCAAAGTGGAAGGCACCAGCATGCTCCCAGGCCTCGAAGACCAGGAGCGCATTTTCGTTAACCGCTTCGTCTACCGTCTCGAGCCCATTTCCCGCGGCGACGTCATCGTCTTCCGTTATCCCAGAGACACCTCCAAGAGCTACATCAAGCGCGTCATCGGTGTCGCCGGAGATCGCATTCACATCGTCGACGGCCTCGTCTATGTCAACGACGAGCTGCTCTCCGAGGATTACGTCCCGCAGCAATACGCCGACTGGCGCTCGGTTCCGGAATTCACGGTGCCGCAAGGGTCGTACTTCATGTTGGGCGACCACCGCAACATGTCCAGCGACAGCCGCGACTTCGGTCCCGTGGACCAGAAGTTTGTTGTGGGCAAGGCCGTGTTCGGATATTGGCCTTTCGAAAAGCTAGGGAAGGTCAAGTAGCCGATGTCCAGTCAAGCCTCTTTGAGGATATTCCATTTCGTGATCGCGCTGGCACTGCTGTTCCGAGTGCCCCACTCAAGCGTCCTGTTGGCTTGAGTGGGGATTTACACGTGCCCGGTCTTGCAACACCGTGAACGATTGATGAGATCTCTCGTAATCGCACTTGCGCTCACCCTGGCCGCGGCACGCGCCCTCTCGCAAACCCAAACTCCGCCGACTCAATTTCCGCCCGCCCAAGCCCCTCAAGCACCGCAACCTCCCTCCACCGAAGCCACCCTCCTCCAAGCCGATCGCGATTTCAACCGAGCCACGAAAGAAAATGGTCTCGAAGGCTGGATGCAGTTTATGGCCGACGATGTCATCCTGCTGCGCGGCAAGCCCGTCATCGGCAAGGACGCCGTGCGCTCCACTCTCAAAAGCGATTGGGACGACCCCACTTACTCCCTGACCTGGGAACCCAAGCGCGCCGAACTGTTCAAATCCGGCAAGATGGGCAACACCTCCGGTCGCTGGACCTACCATGGCAAGAACGAAAAAGGTGAAAAGGTCACCCTCCAGGGCGACTACCTAACCGTCTGGCAGAAGCAGGCCGATGGCTCGTGGAAAGTAATTTACGACGGTGGAACACCCGACCCGGCGACGAAGTAGCGCCACTATGAGGCCGGTAACGTCCCGTTGATCTCCCGTCTCCAATGGGTCATCCGCATTGCGTACAGCAAAGACCCTAGGCACAGCCACTGGAGGACGGTATTTCGAGTCCTGCCCAGGAGTCGTATAATTTGCCTGCTTCTGGCAAGAACTTACGCGGAGGATGCAAACATGCGCTTCAATATGAAACGGTTCATACAGATTATGACTGCTTATGTTCTGGCGATTTGTGCCGTTCCTCAATCTGTTTTCGCACAGGCCGCCGAACACGTGGTGACTCCTTCGGAGATGATCAAGGTTGCTGTGGATGCATCAAAGGCCCGGCAGCAGAATCTGAACACCGTGAGAGAGTTCGTTTCCTCCGAGAAGGCGCGAAATGCCTTGCAGTCCTCTGGTATGCGTCCGGAGCAGGTGAAGGATGCGGTTGCCAGCTTGAGCGACGTCGAAATCGCGCAACTCGCCGCTAAGGTCCAGACAACGCAAGCCGACTTCGCGGCTGGCAAAATGAGCGATCATGACCTGATCGTCATCCTGATCGCAATCGCCGCGCTGATCCTGATTATTGTGGCCGTTCGCTGATGGGCAGGGTGCTTCGCATGATCAAAACTGGGGTCTTGGTTCTGTGCTTGTGCGGTGTGCTTTTCGCCGCGGATGCTTCCGGCATCTGGCTCGACGTCCCATTTGTAAAGCAGGAGAAGGATGGTTGCGGCGCAGCCAGCATTGCGATGGTCATGCAGTTCTGGCAGGGCCAGCAGGGTAGGACGCTGAGTCCGGATGCCCAGGCAGCGAACATCCAACAGGTATTGTTCTCGAACGGGGCACGCGGGATTTATGCCTCCGATGCGGAGCGGTATTTTCAACAGAACGGATACCGCACTTTTGTCTTCCGCGGAGAATGGGCAGATTTAAGACAACATCTGGAAAAGGGACGGCCCGTGATTGTGGCGCTGAAGCCGGGTTCGAGCGCACCTCTTCACTATGTGGTAGTGACAGGATTGGATTGGGAGCATGGGCTCGTGTTGATGAACGATCCCGCCGAGCGCAAGCTGCTCAAGGAGGACCGGTCGCGGTTTGAAAGGGAATGGAGCGCGGCCGGGAGTTGGACATTACTGGCCCTCCCGCGGGTGGACTCACACTGAATCCGGCTACGGGCGTCGTCGTTACCGTGCTCTGCAGCTGCATTGCATTGGCGGCTCAGACTTTTCCCGCAAACGCGTCTTTGGAGAAGCAAGTCCGGCTTCTTGCCGCGGACCAGCGCTGGCAGGAAATTGTGATTCGGCTTGAACCCATGAAGTTGCGCTCGGCCGACCTGGACTTTTACTATGGCACGGCGTTGGCGCGCCTGGGGCGTTGGCAGGAAGCCGAGAGTGCTTTCCAGGATGGTTCTCGCCTCGCGCCGGATGACCCACGCTTTCCCCTCGAACTCGCCGGAGTAGCCTTCAAGCTAAAGCTCTATCCTCAAGCCGCAAGTCGGATACGGCGAGCTCTCAGGCTGGCCCCAAACGACCCGTATGGCAATGAGCTTTTGGGAACAGTCTACTTTCTCGAAAACAATCTCGAAGGGGCGCTGAAGTACTGGAACCGCGTTGACAAACCCCAGATTGTCGAAGTGCGTATCGATCCTGCGCCCCGGGTGGATGCCGCGCTGCTGGACCGCGCTTTTGCGTTTTCACCTGCTGGCACGCTGCAACTCTCTCAGTTCCGTACAACTAATAAGCGTATTCAAGGGCTCGGGATTTTCCCGCGCTACCAATTGGATCTTCGTGCCCGGGATGACAGCAAGTTTGACGTCGTGTTCAGGAATCAGGAACGCAATGGGTTTGGCCGTAACAAGTGGGAAGGCCTGTTCTTATGCCTGCGCGGCCTGCCGTTCCAGAGTGTCAGTCCCGAGCTCTACAACCTCCGGAACGAAGCCATTAACTTCGTTTCTCTCGTCCGCTGGGACTCGCAGAAGCGGCGGATCTTTGCCCAGATTTCCAGCCCTTTCGAGCATAGCGCGAAATACCGCTTCGCAATTGTGGCTGATCTCCGCAGCGAGAACTGGGACATCAGGAACTCGGGAGTACAGGCATCTTCCCTGGCGAGTGTGAACCTGCGCCGGGAGGCGCTGGGCTTCAATCTTGCATCTTTTACGAGCGGACGATGGGACTGGTCTGCGGGAGCGGAAGTCTCGCATCGCGATTTCAGAAACATCGTGCCCGGAACCGTTCTTACCCCAGAGTTACTGGCTAAGGGATATCAACTCAAACAATTAGCGCAGGTGGAAGTTAACCTCTGGCAAGCGCCAGAAAAGAGGTTCACAGTACTAGCGGGAGGATCGTCGCAAGCGGCACGGCTATGGTCGCAGAGAGGTGAATCCTTCGAGAAGCTGCAGGCCTCGTTGGGCTGGCACTGGTTTCCCCGGGCGGAGGGTGATGACTACGAGACGCGGCAGCAAATCCGCGTGGGCAAGATCTTCGGCAGCGTGCCCTTCGATGAACTCTTCATGCTCGGGTTGGAGAGGGACAACGATCTGAGGATGAGGGGGCACGTCGGTACGCACGACGGTCGCAAGGGCAACGCTCCCCTGGGGCGCAGCTATTTCCTCTCCAATTGGGAGATGGACAAGGAGGTCTATCGAAATGGGTTTTTGACGTTGAAACTTGGGCCACTTCTGGACACAGGTAAGATCCTCGATTCTCCCGCAGAGCTGGGTTCGCGCAAGTGGCTCTGGGATACTGGCGCGCAGGTCAAACTGCACGTATTCGGCATTGGAGTTGGATTTTCCTACGGAAGAGACCTACGCTCGGGGGGCAATGCCTTCTATCTGAGGCTGTTGAGGTAACTACACAAGCTCTCCTTTGGCTTGAGTGAGGCCCGCGCCGCTTACCTAATCTGCGACGGCGTCACGCCGGATGCGGCCGCGCCCTAATCGCAGAGGAAGAACCTGCGGCTCGGACGGGGTTTCTCGGGGGCGAGCCTGAGGCCCGAATCTTATTTGCTGCGCGAGATCTGGCGGGCAACCATGTAGTAGTCGGAGGTAGGTTTGGGAGTACTGACGAAGGCGCGGGGAGCACGGCTCGCCGTGCTGGTCTGGCCACCGTCGAACAGGAGCAAGCCGCGAACTTTGACTTGCATGCCTTCGGCGAGGTTGCCGACGGAAGACTTGGTCAAGGGTTGCGAGACGATGTGAACCGTGCTGGCTCCTTCGCCGAGGGAGGTCAGGGGCGAGCCATCGTTGGCGGGGAGTTGCAGGTCGAAGCTGGTGCTGCCGTTGGAAGCTACGGAGATATTGGTCACGGTGCCGGAGATGTTCTGGAGTTGCAGACGGACGGTTAGAGCCTGGCCGAGGTTGGAGCTGTTCTGCATGGTGGTGCGATTGATGAACTGGATGCGCTGACCGGCCACCATATTATTGGGGCCGAAGGTGAGGGCGATGCCGGTTAGGTCCATTCCCTTGGAATCCACCTGGAAAGAGGCGGCCGGATCCATGGCGACGGTGCCGAAGGCTCCGAGCAGGGTGGCGGATGCGCCCGCACCATATACTTGCTGCGCGGCTGCCTTGGTGCCGGAGTAGTCTGTGATCACGCCCGTGACAATTGATCCGGCGCCCGAACCTGAAATGCTGACGTCTTGCGCGACCAGCTGGTTATCGCTGCGGGTGGAGGAGTGCACGCGGACTAGCAGGTTGAGCATGGTACGGAGGCTGATGCCGTTGAAGGCGGTATTGCGGTCGGTCAGGAAAGTGGTAGTGAGGCCGCTGATGGCGTCGGTGACCGTAAAGGACGATCCGCTGACGGCTGTGACCTTACCGGCGGTAGCTTCGAGCTCTGCGGAGATCTCAGCGTCTGCGCCAGCTCTTCCGGGAGACAATTGCGATACGGTGAACAAGGGTTGACTGCGGAGCATGACCTGCTGTGTGGCGTCAAACTTCATGAGGCTGGCGATGTCGAGACTGATCCTGACGACAGACGGGGCCGCAGTAGCCGAGATGGGCTGCTTCAAGATGACGGTGGAGAGCGAAACTCCGACCCAGCGCGCTTCGCGGACGTTGCCGAAGTTGTCAAGGAAGAGGACGTGGGGATTGTTTACGCTTAGCAGAGCCTTGGTGTAAGTGCCCGTCGGGATGTCAACGCGGCCGACGACTTCGGAGGAGGAGACCAGGTGACTCTGCTCCATCGTGAAGGGGCGCGGCACCAGCGTGGCGGTAACCCCCTTGGAGGTGACGAGCTGAACGGAGTTCACGGTCAGTTCCAGCGAAAGAATGCGTCCGACAGCGGCATTGCTTCCCATTTGAACTTGCACGGAGCTGGTAGCGGCGACAGCCGACGCCGCAGTAACCAGCATGGTGACCAGCGCGCAGCCACAGAGGAGAGACTTCAGATTGTGTGAGTTCGTGTTATGGAATTTGTAGTTCATGATGAATAGGCTCCAGTACGAAGGTACATAGCAAGCGACTGGCCATTTGCCGAAGCGAGGCGGGAGATTGGCCTAAGCTGCTGATTTCTGGGGTGGTTCCCAGAACGGGACGCGGCGGTCGAGTAGACATGAGAGCGTGCGAGTGTGTTTTCGACTGTGATTTCGTTCTGAATTCGGACAGTCCCATGATTTGGGAGACAAATCATTGCAACCACACCGGTTAAGCGCCAAACAGGGGCGCTGCTGGGGATCGGCGGCTGTGGACTGTAGGAAAGTCGAACACTTTGGCAGATAGCACCACAGGAAGTATGGTCCCAAGTTGGGACAACTTCCATGACTGCAACCCCTTTGTTCCCAATACGGTAACCGATAGAGAGTGACTTCCGGGAGCGCTCGCGAGAGGTTGGCCTGACAAGTGCTCAGAGAGAGGCCGTAGTGCTACGCGCACCGCGCGGTGGTGTGCGATGAGGAGAGAGGTAACCATGAAGTCCGACAAGCTAGTCAATGATCTGACATCATTCCACCAGGAAGAGATCCAACAGCAGCTGAAGATTCAGACGAGCCGCGATCCACAACTGTGGTCGATCTTCGCGCTGACGCTGCTGGTGTTGGCGAGCGGTTTGATGGCGGCGAGGGATTCGCACTTTCTCGCGCAGGTGGTGTTTTGCCTTGTCGGCCTGGTGGCGCTTTTCAATGTCTACACGGTGGATCAGCGGAGGACGCTGTCGCAGACGCGGTTGCAGCTGATTCAGGAGCTGGCGTTGCATGACACGCTGGCGAGACAGTCGTATCTGGACCCGCTGACACAGGCAATCAACCGCGAGGCCATGGATGTGGTGGTCGGACGGGAATTGACGCGCGCCAACCGGCTCGGGACCGAGGTGACGTTTCTCTTAATGGAGGCGCGTCCGGCGTCCAAGCTCGGAGGCGCCCCGGCTGAACAGAAGACGGACGCCGCGCTTCTTGCGGGGGCAGGCAAGCTCTTGCGAACGACCTTCCGCGGTTTGGACATCGTAGTTCGCTACAGCCACGATACGTTTCTCATCGTGATGCCGGACACCAATCAACAGCAGGCCGAGATGGCGCTGCGGCGATTGGCAAACGAGATCGACACCTGGAATCTCTCCAACTCGGCTGGTTTGGAACTAGTCCTCGATCACGGGATGGCCTCATACGTGAAAGGCGCATTAATCGAAGATGTGGTCCGCTCCGCCGCGCGCAAGATAGCACTGAAGAAGAATGCGAACGGACCATTCCTGGCGACCTTCTTCCCCGGAGGCATATCGGATGCTTCGGCCGAGCTGGTGGCTCCAATGACCGGGCAGTCGTCGTAGCCCGTGCAAAATAGATCGTGCAAACTTTCAGGAAAATCGGGCCAGCGGAATTGAGGAAAAAGTGAAGACTGCAACCGTACTACTAATCGAAGACAGCAAGTTCATTCGCGTGACCAGCCAACGAGAGTTGACGAAAGCGGGATACACAGTGCTGATGGCGGCGGACGGAGAACACGGTCTGCGCATGGCTCGTGAAAACAAGCCTGACCTGATTCTGCTGGATATGATGTTGCCGATTATCGCGGGGGCAGATGTTCTGCGCGCCCTCAAAGAAGACGCTCTCACCAGTCACATCCCGGTGATCATCCTAAGTTCTCTATCGCAGAAGAGTTCGATGAAGCTGAAGAAGCAGGACGTCGCCGGGTACATCGAGAAATCTGCCCTGGTATCCGGCAACTCGAAGGTGATCGTGCAGGCTCTGAAGGTAGCCGCAGAGCAGGATGCCGCAACCGAAGCGCACCCGGGCGGCGTTGTCCGGAATGGCGGCTCCAAGGCACTTGCGGCTACGAGTTAGGCAATCTACTCTCCCGGGCTTGCAACCTTTGCCATAGGAGAAGGCCCTCCCTCTCGCAGCTTCATCCGGGCCAGCATTTCGTAGATCGTGCCGCGGCTGATACCCAGAATCTCCGCCGCGCGCGCCTTGTTCCCCCCCACCTGTTGCAGCACCTGGGCCAAGTACTGATGAGTCATTGCCTCCAAGGTAACGAATTCGGTCTGCTCGCTCATTTCCGAGGGCTGGCGCAGATAAGCCGGCAGATCCTGGAAATCGATCACGTTGCGAGCCGTCATCATGCACGCATTGCTCAGCACATTTTCCAACTCGCGGACATTTCCCGGCCAGGAATGAGCCAGGAGGCGAGTCTGGGCCCGGCGCGTGACTCCGGCCACCGACTTGTTGAACTTCTTGGCAAAGACGCTTACGAAGTGCCGCACCAAGAGGAGCAAGTCTTCCTTGCGCTCACTGAGCTTGGGGAGGAGAACCTCCAGCGTCGCCAGACGGTAAAACAAATCCTCGCGAAATAGGCCGTCCTTGACCATTTTGCGCAAGTCGCGATGAGTTGCGCCCACCACCCTGGCGTTCACATACCGCACCACGGGGGAGCCAACCCTCTGTACCTCATGGTTGTGGAGCACACGCAACAACTTGGCCTGCGCAGGCAGCGGCAGTTCGCCGATTTCATCGAGGAACACAGTGCCATTGGAAGCAAACTCGAACACACCCAGCTTGTCCTGGTTGGCTCCGGTAAACGCGCCCTTGATGTGGCCAAAGAGTTCCGTTTCCAGTAGGGATTCAACCAGGGCGGAGCAGTTGCAGACGGCGAACGGATGCGCGGCGCCCGGGCTCAGAGCGTGCAGGGCGCGAGCCACCAACTCCTTGCCCGTGCCGGTTTCGCCGGTGATCAATACCGTCTGGAAGTGGGGAGCGACCCGCCGGACACGCGAGAAAACTTCCCACATGATTGGGCTGCGGCTGATCATGCCTTGGAACTGGCTGGCCTGAAGCAGTTGCCGGTCTAGATCGGTGATATGCTGACGTTCCTGCGCCAGGTCCAACAGCCGCTGAATGACGGCAACGATCTTCATTGGATCGCGGTCGCCCACCTCGACATCGCAGGCGCCTTCACGAATGGCCGCCATGGCAAACTCCGGGGAAGTATCGCGGCTGGCGACAATGACTTCCGCGCCCGGATCAACAACCAAAATGGCTTTGAGCAGTTCCAGAGTCTGATCGGATGAATCCAGGTCCACGAGCACGATGCGAGCGCGTGCGGTTTCGAAAAGATCGAGGCCTGCTTGCAGCGTGGCCGCGGAGCGCACCAGCACCCCGAGATCGCTGACAGCCTGCTCTAATACGCGCAAGACCGACGCCTCGGACTCGACGAGGAGAATGGGCATCTGAACTTCTTTCCAACAATCAGAATGGGGGCCCGTGGTGCGAAGAGTGTCGGCACTCGGCATGTCCGACAATATCTTATGTTGTGTTACCAGAATATTACCACGAGAGCCGCGGTGCAGCGCACTCGTGCAAGAATCGCAACTCCAAAGTAACGTTTGGGATCTAAAACAAAGTAACGCTGTTTGTCGTGTGGTACGAAGGTCCAACCAATTTACTTGTTATCGCAACGGTGGTGGTAATACCATGAACACTGTGGTTCCGGTTTCAGGATTCGGGCCGCGGGCCAGTCCCACACCCTGCCGTAGCGGGCGGGTGGCAGAGCCTTCGCTTTTGATCTCTGCTGATACCACCCGGGCAGCAGTTCAGACGTTTCGATTTCGTAAGCGCAACTTAAGCGGGGACTTATTGCAGCCTCTTAACAGCCTCGATATTCGTGCTCATGTGGGTGCCCGGTACCAATTGTGATCTCGGAGCCACTTGGCTTGCGATGTGGTCTCTCGCCGAGGGGTTCGTGGACCCACCCTCCGTGTAGATGTAGGTGATCTTTTCCGGAATCGTACTCGCCAGCGCCTTGTAGAAGTTCGGAACCGACCCGTGAGTTTTGCCGATGCCCATCCAGATGTCCACCAGGTAGATCGCGGAAAACCGCTTCGCGCCGTCGTCGCGCAGCAGTGGCATTCCTGGTCCGTAGCCGCCTGAGAACAGATACAGGATCTGGTTAGGTGGCGTGAGCTTGTGCTCCTTCACTATTTGCAGCAGCGAATGATAGGACTTGTCGCCGTCGACCACATTGTTAACCGCAACGAAGATGTGGAACTGGTCCTCGATCGGCTTCATGTATTTCCACATGTAAACGCCACTCGCCACGCCGTCCACATTAATGCCTCCATACACCACCAGCAGCGGAGCTCCCGCGTCGTCGGCAATCGAAAGCTTCCCATAACCGTGAACATTGATATGACTGCCCATGTGATCCTGCCTCCCCCGAGGTCCCGATTCCCAGCGCCAAATTGTACGCTCTTGCCGGTTCGTGAGCAGGTTGGTTAGACTGACGCGTAGTTGGCAGTCCATGGGAGGCTGGGAAAACCCACCGTTCGCGCCCAGAATTAACCGGATATTCATATTCGCGAAACGCTTGAGTAACAAGCCATCCATAGCCTTCATCCTGCCGACTCACTCAACGAGTGACACCAAAAAAATACAGGAGGCAGTTGCGATGGAAAGGTACTCCACCGAACCGAAAAATGGACCGAACAACTCCCGCCTGGCGCCTTGGCGCCTGGCCCTGCTGGCAATTTCTCTTTGCCTGATTTCCGCCCACGCTTTTGGCGAAGACCACGACAAGCTGAGCAAGATTAAGCACATCGTCGTCATCTACCAGGAAAACTGGAGCTTTGACTCCTTGTACGGCAAGTTTCCGGGCGCCAACGGACTCGCGAATTCCTCGGCCGCCTCGCTCAATCAGACCGGCCGCCACGACGAAACGTTCGTCCCAGGTACGACCTTCCCGCTGGTCTCGGGATCGGCAGTTCTCACGACCCCGCCGCAACCGCTCAACGCGGGCAAGATTGACACCCGCTTCACAGCCGGATTGAACACCCTGCTACCTTTCGATGTACTCGATCCTGCGAACTCCACTCTGCTCCCCAACGACGTTACCGGCGACATTGTTCATCGCTATTGGCAAGAGCAGTCGCAGATTGATGGTGGGGCGATGGATTGGTTCGCTGCTTGGAGCGATAACCCGGGCCTGACCATGAGCTACTTCGACGCCACGAACATGCCTGAAGGCCTGCTCGCCCAGAAATATACGATGGCGGACAACTACTTCCACTCGTCCTTTGGCGGATCGTTTCTCAACCACCAGTTCCTGATTTCCGCCGCGGCTCCCGTGTACCCCAATGCTCCCGTTGCGCTCCAGGCGACTTTGGATACGGATGGGCAACTGCTCGTCGATCCGGTCACCGGCAAGATCGTGCACGATGGCAACGTCACTCCAATCGCTGGGCAGTCCTTCACTGTTCCCGGAGCGTTTTTCGACAACACCTACGCCGTCAACACCATCTTCTCTACCAACCTCGTCCCAGTATTTTCCACGGTGGGAAGCACCGCGTTGCTGCCCAGCGTCAACGACAGTGACCCCTCCGACACAACCCGCCCCTATCACCCCACCATCGGCGACCGCCTCAGCGCCGCCAAAGTGAGCTGGAAGTGGTACTCCGGCGGCTGGGACAATGCCCTCGCCAGCACCGCCAGCAACCCTGCCAACAATGGTGTCCCTCTACCGGGCGGCCCGGTTGATCCGCTGTTTCAATGGCACCACCAACCCTTCGCTTTTTACGACAACTATGCTCCCTGGAAAAACGGCGTCCGCAATGCGGTTTCAGCAGCGCATTTGCAGGATGAAAACAACTTCTTCAGCGATTTGAAGCACGAACGTCTGCCGAAAGTGAGCTTCATCAAAGCGCTGGGACCGGACAACGAGCATCCCGGATACGCCGGACTTTTGCAGGGACAGCAGCACGTAGCCGATCTGGTCAACGCCGTGAAGCACAGCGACTACTGGGAAGACACGCTCATCATCGTGACGTATGACGAGCATGGCGGCCGCTGGGATCACGTTTCGCCTCCCGTTACCGGGATCTGGGGCGATGGTTCGCGCGTTCCTGCCATCATCATCGGACCCCTCGCCAAGCGCGGATTTGTGGACCACACGCAGTACGATACTTCTTCGATTCTGAAGACGATCGAAGACCGTTTCGGACTGGCGCCACTGACGTCGCTCGATGCACATGCCACCTCGCTGAAGAACGCATTGCGCTAGGAAACTCAACCGCACACGCGTCGGGTGATCTGGCAGGGTCTGAAGGGAGAGGTACCGTATCCGACGAACCCCTCTGGCGCGGACCTGCAGGAGAACCGGCTATCTTTGCAAACGGTTGCGGGCTCGGGCAACTGGTTCGATCCGTACCAGAAATGGGACGCGCCTTCGGGCGCGTCCTTATTCTTGCGTGAGACCGCCCAGGTGGCATTATTCGCGCAGCCAATTGCTGTGCTGAAACGAACGGTAGATTCGGACGAGCAATTGGAATGCGGCAATGACTAGAGCGGCCGTCACCGCTGCGGCGGCCAAACTTAGGCCGATGAACAGTGTCCAACTAGCCTCGAAACTCATTTTGTTCCAGCCTAAGTAATCTATGAGATATCCATACAAAAGGGAGCCCGCCAACGCCCACAGCAGCGCGAAGACGGTGACCAGACGGAGGAATACCAACATGCCGTATTCTCTCGCTATCCATACCTCGCCATCACTACGTCGCGTTCGGGAAGGCGGAAGAGCTGCTGCCTCACCCTCATTTGACGACCCCGAATCAGAGTGCATATTTCACATAAACATTATCTTATAGAAGCAGCTCACGCTGGGCGTACAGCTTCCATTTGTTTAGAAATGTGAGGACGTCGTCGGGGGCCATGGAGCGCGTCTACTCAGACTCGTCTTTCATCTGCGAATAGAGCAGCTTGCCATCCGAACCGAGGGTGGCCCAAGGCTGGCACACCTTTCGTTAAACCACGGTTCATTCAAGCCTTCTGCAACCGTGCCGATTAAGTAGGTTTGAACGCAAACGGAAGGGTGTGTCCGCGTGCTAACAAGGCCAAACCGTATCGAGGCTCAGGGTGCAGACCGACACTCGAAGCTGAGCACGAACGAGAAGGCGCTGCAGATCAACCTTGATCCCCTGCGGTACGGCGCGTTTGCCGAGATCGGCGCTGGACAGGAGGTGGCACGCTGGTTCTTCAAGGTGGGCGGGGCTGCCGGCACAATTTCCAAGTCGATGTCGGCGTATGACATGGCCGTCAGTGATGCGATTTATGGCCGGTGTAAGCGCTACGTATCCAGGGAGCGCCTGCAGAGCATGCTCGATTACGAGCATCAGTTGAATATGGAGAGGCTGCAAGCGGCACGCGGCGGCAGCACAGCTTTCTTTGCTTTCGCAGATACCGTGGCGGCGCGCAACTTTCAAGGCACCAACGAATGCCATGGTTGGATGGGCGTAAAGTTCCAGAGCCATCCGCGGGATGAGGACAGCCGCATCATCATTCATGTTCGCATGCTGGATCATGAAAACGGCCTACAGCAGGAGGCGCTGGGAATTGTCGGAGTGAATCTGCTCTACGCTGCTTTTTTCCTGCACCATCAGCCTCACCGTATGCTGGAATCGCTGTTGGACAATCTGACGACCGAGCGCCTGGAGATCGACATGGTCGAGTTCTCCGGCATTGAGTTTCGTCACGTGGACAATCGCGTGATGAGCCTGAAATTGGTGCAACTGAGGCTGAGTGGCGCGGCGATTTTTGGCCCGACAGGAGAGGTGCTGCAGCCATCGGCGTTGCTGTACAAACGTCCGATTCTGGTGGAGAGAGGCAGCTTCCGCCCTGTAACCAAGGTCAACATGGATATGGTCCGGTGCGCTCATGATCGCTTTGCCGCCGAGCCGGAGGTGCAGGAAAAGCCGGTGGTGCAGCTGATGGAGATTGCCATGAGCAATTTGCTCGCCGCAGGCGAAATCGATCTTGGAGACTTTCTGGCACGCGCCGATGTGCTGGGGGCGGTGGGTAAGACAGTGCTGATCTCAGATTACTTCGAATATTATCGGCTGGCGGCGTATTTGACGAGATACACCAGCGAACCAATCGCGGTGACCATGGGTGTGGCCAACCTTCTGGACCTATTCAATGAGAAGTACTACACGGGCCTGGAAGGTGGCATTCTCGAGGCCTTTGGGAAGCTCTCTTCACCAAAGACTTGAGGCTCTATGTGTATCCACTGCGAGACCACGCTACGGGTCTTCTGAAGACGGTCGAGAACATTGAAATACCCGGCACGCTGCATAATCTTTTTCGACACCTGGTGGAACAGGGAAGAATCAAGCAACTCGATAATTTCGATGAAAGCGTGTTGCACATCTTCTCCCGCGATGTATTGAAACGGATCAAGGAGAACGATAGCGCGTGGGAAGGGATGGTTCCCTCCGAGGTTGCCGCCATGGTGAAAAACCGCCAACTGTTTGGCTATCGTGACCCTGAGACTGCCGAAGATGCGACGTTCGCCGCTGCGAATCGGTGAGCCAGGGTGGTCGCGGCGGCTAGATCGGTGAGGCTGCCGGCGAGTGCGAGGATGCTGGAATTGTCATGGGGTGGGAATGGGGGGGAACTGGGTGCGCTAGTTTTTCCGATCCCGCACTCGGAGGGGTTTTAAGGTAGCGAAAAAAGCGAGGCTGTCCACGCTCCTTCCAGTAGGGCGCGGAATAGGACTCAACGCCAAGGCCGGAGCGCAGGGAGCTGAAGAAGCTCTCCTGCGAGGGATTGACTACGATGCCGACGTGTCCGGGCCAGGCGACCAGGTCGCCGGGCTGTGGGTGCACGACGTGGCGGAATTCCGGAACGCCGTGGTAGAGATCGGACGAACTGACGTAGGAATACCGAAAGCCGGCGCGCTCATAAATGGTGTGCACGAGATGCGAGCAATCGGGTCTGGAATGGGCGTTTCCACGGGACTCGAGCGCGGCGCTGATTACGGATAGGCCTTCACTGGAGTTGAGTAGTGGAGAGGGCTTGTGCGGGGCGCTGCTTGCTCGCGGCCGAGTTGGCTGGCTGGCGGGCTTTGGTTGGGCGGCGAACGCAGATGGAACGAGAACGCAGAGCAGGAGTAGCGCCGGTCTGTGTGTTTTGCCGAACATTGCTTCTTCTATATTGATGCGGCTCGCCCTGAGTGCGCAGGTTACAGGAGTACAACGCCCGCTAGTCTAGGTGGTCTAAGGCCATGCTAGGGAGCGGGGCTAGTCCCTTTCCTATTAGACATTTGTACCAGAAGTAGTTCCACCAGCAACGTGTTGGAGATGCGTGTCTTTGAAAAACGTGGGATATTTCAAGCCGTAGCCCAGGGCGCGATCCAAGCCGACGTGGGCTATCCAGATCAAGGCAAAGCCTAGGGCCAAGGAATGGTGTTGGTGGAAGGCAACAGCGGCGAGGGTTAGGGCTGCGGCATAGGTATGAACGAGGTTGTAGAGCGCGGAGCCGGCGCGGACGTTGATCCAGTAGGCGAACATGGACAGATCGGGCCAGAGGAAGAGGAGGAAGAAGAATCCCCAGGAGCCGCCGGTGGAGCGATAGAGAAATAGGCTCAATAGAAAAACGCAGACGCCTTCGAGGTGCAACAGGATTGCTGGTTTAGACAGCATGGCGGGTATGGCCTTTCTTTTCGGTGAGGGACCCGTGATCAGTTGCTGCGAGAGGCGGCGCCGCAAATGCGCAACGTTCGCTAGCGTACCGACATGGTGCGACCCTTCGTTCTATCGTGTCCTCAGTTGGGCCTCCGTACGTCGTCTCCGAGGTTGCGCATGGGGAACAACAATCCTACCTGCGAGAATTGGCGGGAAGCCTACCGCGCGGCATTACTGGAACAGGATACAACGAAGCTGGCACAGCGGATTAATGACGCTCGGCTGGCGATCATCGAGCGCATCGAGGGCACTCTTCGCCATCCCCTTAACAGCGAACACCAAGCAATGTACAGCGCTCTGAAGGGTCTGCGTACGTTGTGCGAGCAATGCGAGGCTGAGGCGCAGAGGAATTTGGAGAGGAATCTGGCGAGAAACCTGGAGTTGCGCTGCCGTGATGACTGGCAGGAGAGTGCAGAGGGCGACTGACGGGCTCTAGTCGTCGGTTATGCAGGATTCGGCGACGCCGTCACGATTTGCTTGCCGCAGCGATTCCCGGCGCTGATCCAGAGCCTGAATGAGCGCGTCGAGGAGTTCAGCGAGACGTTTGGGATCGGTCTCCGTCGCTACTTTTGCCGCTAACGTTTGCCAATGTTCCTGATTGTGTTTCATACGTTAGGAGAGGCACGAAGATCGCCAAAGCCTAGCTTCGCGGCGGCGCGGTGTTGTGCTGTAACCTGTTCCTACAAAGCCACTTAGGCACAGACCTGAGGTCTGTACGTGCGAGAAATGTAGGAAAATATTACGAAAACCTGGTTCTTCACGGCTAGGGCAAGACCCGTATTGGTCGCGCAAGATTGAGTCGCGAGGCGTACGGGCCCGGTCGCTTTTACTTTTGCGTGGAAGGTGGAAGCCCCGCCTTATCGTTGAGGAAACACGACAAGGACGGGGCACCAGTTAAAGTTGGGTTAGGGAGCGGGGACGCAGCCTGGCAACAGATTGCCGGGAGACAGGGCCGGTAGCGTGGTCTCGTCGGGGAAGCTGTAGGCTCCGAGGTGGGCGTGCGAGGGTGACTGGAATGCGAACCAGCTGAAGAGAGCCTCGTTCTGTGGGTGGTATGTACGGCCGTTCATGGCGATGGAATAGGTGGGAACACTGCTATCCAGTACTTCTACGACGTCGCCGGTTTCGAGGTTGTTCTGGCAATTGCCGGAGCCGAAAAATGGATCGACGGAAAGCCACCAAGGAGTTGCGTTGTCGACGAAGGGATCATTGAAGGTTTCGTTCAATTCGTGACTCCATGGTGTGATGTCTTCGAAACCAAAAGAAAAGAGACCGGGCGAGAGCCAGCTGGAATAGTTGAGAACGAAGCGGCGCTCGCGGTTGCCGTTCTTCTTGTCGCCGGGCTCGAAGTCGTAGGTGTGGAAGCCGATGATGCAACATTGGTCGAGGGTGGTGTCGTAGAGAACGATGTTATTGAAGAGGAACGTGGACATGTCTCTGGTAGTGATGTCGCCCGCGAGTTCGGCGGCGCCGATGGGAGTGCCGTTGGTGACGGGGAAAGCGGGGAAGAAGAGGTTAACGAAGGTATTGACGTCGACAGCAAAAAGGACGGGGTTGTTGTTGGCGTCGACGAAGAAGAACCAGGAATTGAAGGGAACTTGGATGCGGCGGGCGGCCTTGACTTTGGGATTCAGGAGGACGTGCCAACTGGGTCCACTATGAGGGATGCGGTCCCAGAACTGGGCTCGCATCATTTGGTCGTTGAATTGGCCAACTCCCGAAGTGTAGATAAACGGTTGGAACATGGGTGAGTTCACGGCGTTTTGCAGGATGTCGGGGCCCGTGACAAACGTGAGGGGCTGGCCGTTGAAAACGGCAACGGTGCCGTCAGCGACGAGGAGGTCGACCGCGACGGGAACGATAGGCGCCTTTATGACGGTGGTTTGGCCGAATTCTGGAGGACCGCCAACCATGGTGTAGGGCCAGACGGACTGTGGATTGCCGACCGAGTCGAAGCCAGGAGCGGTGAAGGAATCGGACCAGTTGGCGAGGCTGTCGACGCCGGCGATTCCGGTGGTGGCGGCTGTAGTGCTGATGCCAGTGTTCTTGGTAGTGCCGAATCGGATGGCGTTGCTGGAGGCCAAGTGAGTCTTCATCTGGCGCAGGGCGGAGAGTGGCATTTTCTTGCTGGCAATGGCGTCTTGGGCGAAAGAAGCCGTCATCGAGCCTGCGCTCAGGACGATGGCGAAGGTGGCGAGCAGGTAATTGCTACGGTGGCACATGGGACTCCTCCTCTTGGTGGGTCGATCGCGTCGGCGGCGGTTCGTGCGGGAGACGTAGACGGGCACAGGTTGTCCCGCCACAAAAGTGCGGAGTGAACTCCCACAGTGGGATGGTCCCGGATTAATTCATCAGGGATCAGCACACGAGCCGCACTTGCGTTTAGAATGCGAAACAATTTTGCTCTCGGTGCTGGGCTTTGTCAAGATCAGAAACAGGTTCCTCCACGGCGGGCTGTGGAAAATCTTAGATGCCGGAATAACAAAACGGTATCTGGCCGCCTTCCGCAGCCGACCGGCCGGTAGCTCGGGCGTTCGACTGGTATACACTTGGGAATTCATAGCTGGTTGAAGCGGAAGGGTTGGTGTGGCTGCGTCCTGGGCTGCGCCTCTATGATGACGATGAATTGGTCGGAACAAGTGGTGTTGGTGACTGGCGGGACGGGGTCGTTTGGGCATAAGTTTGTGGAGATCATGCTGCGGGAATATCGTCCCAAGAAGCTCGTCATTTTGAGCCGCGACGAGTTGAAGCAGCATGACATGCGTGCCGAGGGGTTCGACCATCCGACCTTACGGTGGTTTATTGGCGATGTGCGGGATCCGCAACGGCTGGTGCGGGCCTTTGATGGCGTGACCGCGGTGGTGCATGCGGCGGCGCTCAAACAGGTTCCGGCATGCGAGTACAACCCATTCGAAGCGATTCAGACCAACATTATGGGCGGCCGCAATGTAATTGACGCGGCCATTGATTGCGGTGTGAGCCGGGTGGTGGCCTTGAGTACGGACAAGGCGGTGAGCCCGGTGAACTTATATGGCGCGACGAAGCTGTGCGCGGAGAAGATGTTTGTGCAGGCGAATGCCTATGCGGGCGCGAAAGCGACGCGATTTAGCTGCGCCAGGTACGGGAATGTGGTGGGGAGCCGGGGGAGCGTGATTCCGGTGTTTGTGGAGCAGCGGAAGAAAGGCAAGATCACGCTTACGGATGCCCGGATGACGCGGTTCTGGATGACCTTGGAGCAGGGCGTGCGGTTTGTGGTGAAGAGCATTGAGGTGATGCACGGAGGCGAGATTTTTGTGCCCAAGATTCCGAGTATGAAGCTGGTCAGTCTCGCGGAGACGGTGGCGCCGGGGTGCGAAGTAGAAGTGATCGGGATTCGTCCGGGGGAGAAACTCCACGAGGCGCTGATTTCCGAAGACGAGGCGCGGAATACGCTGGAGTTGGGGGACATGTTTGTGATTCAGCCGGCGCATCCCTGGTGGAGTAAGGAGAACTGGGTCGGCGGAAAAGTGTTGCCGGAGGGGTTTCGGTATACGAGCGATACGAATACGCGGTGGCTGAGTTCGGATGAGATGGAAGCGTTGATTGCGCCGGAGGATCGGGCGCAGGTGGTGTAGAGCGCTCAGCCTTTTGTCGTCATGAGAGCAAAATTCTCGCCCTATCGCTGAAGAGACAAGGGCGGGGCACCTGTTGTTGTGCTGATTCCAAGAAAGGCGTATGGGAACGACTGCCAACAAGGAAGCTCTGGCGATTCTGGGGGGGGTGCCTGTGCGGGCGACGCTGCTGCCCTATGGGCGGCAGGCGGTGGACGAGGGAGATATTGCGGCGGTAGCCCAGGCGCTGCGGTCGGACTGGCTGACAACGGGACCGAGGGTCGGTGAATTTGAAGAAGCATTCGCAGCGGCAGTGGCGGCAAAGTTTGCGGTGAGTTTTAGTTCTGGAACGGCGGCGTTGCACGGGGCGGCATTTGTCGCGGGATTGGGACCCGGCGATGAGGCAGTGACGACCCCGATGACCTTTTGCGCTACGGCGAATTGCGTTTTGTATCAGCGCGCGCGGCCGTTTTTCGCGGACGTTTCCGCGGACACATTGAATTTGGATCCGGCGGCAGCGGAGGAGAAGGTTACCGGGAGGACGAAGGCGATTCTGCCGGTGGACTATTCGGGACATGCGGCGGATTTGGATGCGTTAATGGATCTGGCGGAGCGACATGGGCTCACCGTCATTGAGGATGCGAGCCATGCTCTTGGCGGGGAGTATCGCGGGCGGCGAGTGGGGAGCGTTGCGCATATGACGACGTTCAGCCTGCATCCCGTGAAACACGTCACGACGGGCGAAGGTGGGATGGTGACGACCCAGCGCGCGGACCTTGCGGAGACGCTGCGGCGGTTTCGGAATCATGGGATCAGCAGCGAGGCGCGCGAGCGGCAGAGTGCGGGGCAGTGGCAGTACGAGATGGTGATGTTGGGGATGAATTACCGGCTGCCGGACATCAACTGCGCGTTGGGATTGAGCCAGATGAAGCGGCTGGACGAGAATTTGGCGCGGCGCCGGGAGATTGCGGCGGCCTATAGCGCGCGGCTGGCGGGGTTTCCGGGCTTGATTTTGCCGACGGTGCGAGCGGATGTGAATCCGGCGTGGCATTTGTACGCCGTGCGCGTGGATACGGCCCATTTGACGGTTGGGCGAGCTGAGATATTTCGAGCGCTGCGAGCTGAAAACATTGGAGTCAACGTTCACTACATTCCCGTTCATCTTCATCCCTACTATCGGGAGCGGTTTGGATATAAGGGTGGAGAGTTTCCGGTGGCGGAAGCGGCTTATGAGCAGTTGCTAAGCCTGCCGATGTTTCCGGCGATGACGGATGCAGACGTGGACGATGTGGTGAGGGCGATGGGAAAAGTTTTGGAGCACTATGCCGGATAAGTCAGGCGGTGGTCCGCCGTTTCCGGCGTTCGTCGCGGAGGTTTCCAGTAATCATCATAGGGATTTGAAGCGGTGTTTGGAATTCGTGCGCTCGGCCGCGGAGATTGGATGCGGGGCAGTCAAGTTTCAACTGTTTCGGATTCGGGAGCTGTTTGCGGCGGAGGCGTTGCAGTCGGACCCGAAGTTTCTCAAGCGTGAGGCTTGGGAGCTTCCGGTGTCGTTCCTGGGAGACTTGAGCGCGGCTACGCATGCGGCGGGGATGTCGTTTTCCTGTACGCCGTTCTATCTGGAAGCTGTTGGGGAAATGTTTCCCCATGTGGATTTTTACAAGATTGCGTCGTATGAGCTGTTGTGGGAAGACCTGCTGAAAGAATGCGCGCGGACGGGGAAGCCAGTAGTGCTGTCGACGGGGATGGCGACGCTCCCTGAAGTGGAACGGGCATGCGCGGTGTTGCGCAATGCGGGTTGCAGAGATTTGACCTTGCTGCACTGCAATTCGGCGTATCCGACGAAGCCCGAGGACTGCAATCTCTCGGCGATCGGGACGATGCGCGATGCCTGCCAGTGTCCGGTCGGGTGGTCAGATCATACGGTGGATGCGGGCGTAATTTACCGGGCAGTGCATCGGTGGGGAGCGACGATGGTGGAGTTTCACTACGACCTGGAAGGGCAGGGGCCGGAGTTTGCGGCGGGCCACTGTTGGCTGCCGGGTCAGATGAGTCCCGTTATTGCTGCGTTGCGGACGGGCTTTGCGGCGGAGGGCGACGGCGCGGTGGGGCCGTCGCCGAGTGAGATCGAAGAGCGCGACTGGCGGGCGGATCCGTCGGATGGGTTACGGCCAATGCTGGCGAAGAGAATCGCTCTGGCGCAGGGCACCAGCAAATGAGTACGTTGGCGGTGATTCAGGCGAGGATGGGATCGACGCGCTTTCCTGGGAAAGTGCTCCAGCCGATTGGTGGAAAAGCCATTTTGCTCCACATTGTGGAGCGACTGGAAGTAGTGCCGTCGATTGATGAGATTGTGGTGGCGATCCCGGATTGCGCGGTCGATCAGCCGCTACGGACATTTTGCCGGGAACAGCGCATTTCGTTTTGGAGCGGCAGCGAGGCTGACGTGCTGGATCGCTATTACGGAACGGCGCGGCGGTATGGTGGAGATCCAGTGTTGCGGATTACGGCGGATTGTCCCCTCGTCGATCCGGGCATCGTGGAAAAACTGATCGGGATGTATCGGACAGGCCGGTTCGACTATGTGGCGGTGGCGGCGGGAGCAGACGCCGAGGGGTTAACGGACGGCCGCTTTCCAGACGGACTGGATGCAGAGTGCTTCAGTCTCCCGGCGCTGGAGGCAGCCTGGCGGGACGCTACGGATGCGCGAGACCGGGAGCACGTGACGCGCTACTTATGGAAAAACAAGCAGAGATTTCGCTGCGGGAAGCTGTTTGCAGAAGCGCATTATCCTTCGTTTCGATTGACCGTGGATCATCCCCTGGACTTGCAGTTGGTGAGCCGGATTTATGAAGAGCTAGGGGACGGGGGAAGGCTGTTCCCGGTGGCAGAAGTGATTGCCCTATTGGAGAGGAAACCAGAGCTGGCTGAGATCAACCGGCATCTGATTGGGGCTCAAAATTATCGGGCAGTGGTGGAGGATTAACGTTGGATCTTTGTTTGCGCACGGGCGAGGACGCCCGTGCCTCCACCGGCCTAAGTTGGGATTGGGAGGGGCATGAAGGGTTGGGAGATGTTTTTGCGGGCGAGCCGGAGGATTCCGGGAGGGACGCAGCTACTGTCGAAGCGCCCTTCGATGTATTTGCCCGAGCAATGGCCGTCGTACTTTGCGAAGGCGAAGGGCGTTGCAGTGACGGACCTGGATGGGCGGACGTTTACCGACATGAGCATGATGGGGATAGGGGCGTGCGTGCTGGGCTACGCCGATCCCGAAGTGGACGCGGCGGTGAAAGTGGCGATTGACCGGGGTGTTGCATCGACGCTGAATTGCGCGGAAGAGGTGGAACTTGCGGATGTGTTGGTGGAACTGCATCAGTGGGCGCAGATGGTGCGTTATGCGCGCAGCGGCGGGGAAGCGATGGCAATGGCGGTGCGCATTGCGCGGGCTCACACGCGGCGCGACAAGATCGCCTTTTGCGGTTATCACGGCTGGGCGGATTGGTATTTAGCGGCGAATCTAGCGGAAGATGAGGCGCTGGAAGCGCATTTGCTGCCGGGGCTGGAGCCGCGAGGAGTCCCGCGGGGCTTGACCGGGACGGCCCTACCCTTTCATTACAATCAGATTGATCAGTTGCAGATGATTGTTAGGGAGAATCCCGGGCAAGTGGCGGCGATTGTGATGGAGCCGCAAAGAGGATCGGAACCTACGGAAGGATTCCTGCAACAGGTGCGGAGCGTGGCGGATTCGATTGGAGCGGCTTTAGTTTTTGACGAAATCACGACCGGATTCCGCATGACCGATGGCGGGATTCACATGTTGTGGAATGTGGCACCGGATATGGCGGTGTTCGCCAAGGGAATTGCGAATGGTTATGCGATGTCGGTGGTGCTGGGGCGGGAAGAGGTGATGCAGGCGGCGCAGTCGACGTTCATCAGCAGTACGAACTGGACGGAGCGGATCGGGCCGGTGGCGGCGTTGGCGACGATTGAGAAGTTTCGCCGAGAGAAGGTGGCCCAGCATTTGATTGCCATTGGCGGGAGCGTGATGGAAGGTTGGCAGAAGGCGGCTCGGAAGGCGGGGTTGAAGCTGCAGGCCAGCGGATTGCCGAGCCTTTGTCATTTTGTCTTTGAGGATGAGCAGGAATTGGCGTTGACGACCTTATTTATTCAGATGATGCTGGAGAGGGGATACCTGGCTTACAACCAATTCAAGCCCTCGTTCTCTCATACGCAGGAGCATGTGGACGGTTATTTGACTGCGGTTGAGGAGACGTTCGGGGTGATGGGTGAGGCGTTGCAGAGCGGGAGGGTGGCGTCGTTGTTGAAAGGACCGCTGATGAAGCGGGGCTTTTACCGACTGGCGTAAGTACAAATACAGTAACCCTGTTTCCTGTCGTTCGTACTTTACGATATGCAGTTTGTTGAACTTGGGGCAAGTGGCCTCAGAGTATCGCGGGTGGGTGTGGGGACGGCTGCGTTTGGATTGGAACACTATGGTATTCCAACTCCAGGCGAAGAAGCTGTGAACGCCGCCAAGGCGGTGGCGACGCTTCGCGCGGCGGCGGACAGTGGGATCAATTTTTTCGACACCGCTCCCGGATATGGTCCGAGCGAGGAAATCCTGGGCGAGGCGCTGGCGCGATATCCAGACTGCATTCTGGCGACGAAGGTTCCGGTGCCCGAAGGCCTGAAATCGATCGCGGCGCAGGAAGTGTCGAGGATGGTGAACGCATCACTCGACAAGAGTAGGCGGGCGCTCCGGCGGGAAGTCCTGGACCTGGTACAAATCCATAATGTGACTCTCGAGGTGCTCCGAAGCGACCTCTTAATGGACAGCCTGGAACGGGCTCGTGACGAGGGCAAGGTGCGTTGGCTGGGTGCGTCGGTTTATGGCGCGGGAACGGCTTTAGCGGCGATCCGGACCGGGAGGATTCAGGTGTTGCAACTGGCGGTGAGTGTACTCGACCAGCGAATGTGCAGCCAAGTCATTCCGGAGGCGGAACGAAGGGGAGTGGGGGTGCTGACCCGGTCGGCGTTGCTGAAGGGCGCACTGACCAAGCGGGCACGATGGCTTCCCGAGAGCTTGCGGCCGGTGGCGGAGGCAAGCTCCCGGGTGGTGGCGGGGCTGAAGACGTCGTGGGACGCTCTACCAGTGATGGCAGTGCGTTTTTGCTTGTCGCTGCGCGCGGCGCAAACGGTGTTAGTGGGTATTCGCGGCGCGACGGAATTGCAGGAGTGCCTGAAAGCGGAAGCGGTGGGACCGTTATCGCCAGACCTGCTAAACGTTGCACACTCGCTGGCACTGAACGACGAAGAAATGCTAAACCCCAGCTTCTGGCGGCTGGAAGAGAGCGATACGGAGAGCGATACGGAGTAGGTGCCGCCCTGAACCAGCAAATCTTCGCTGAATGTCCTGGAAATAACTTCGTCCAAATAGGTGCCGGACGCACCTTCAATTTGCCCTGTCTGTCGTATGCTGAGAGGTCCACGAATCGATGAAAGTCTTACTGGTACATCCCGAGGATTCTCCCGTGGAAGGCGTCTGGACGCGGAGCCGATGGGACTTGGTGATTGATCTGGGTTGGGCGGGCGAAGGCGCTTACCGCGAATGGGGACGGAAGTTGGGTTGTTCCGTTCGTGGATTCTACGGATTTGGTCGTGGACCGGAAGACTTCCGAAGGATCGCCGAGATACTGAGTCCGGGGCTGGGGATTTTGGTGGATGAGCTGGGATTGGACTGGTGGGAGATTCTGGCTCCGCTGCGACTCCTGGAAATGCTGCAGCTTGTGATTGTGAAACGGGTAGCGTGCGCTGTGGACAAGGCGGAGTTAGTGGGAACGCGGCAGCACTCGATGGCGGAGCTGGTGGGGGCAGCGGTTGGGCGCGGAGTGCAGTGGATGCAATCGGAGAACGGGTCGCCGCTGATACGGGGGTTGCGCAGGGCCGGGAAAACGGTGTCCCGGCTGTCGCCAGGACAGATACTGCAGGTGGCGCTGGATAAGTGGGACATGGACTTCCGGCTGCGCGGGCGAGTGACGCGGAGTAGCAGTTTGGCCCCGCACTCGGCGGTTCTATTGCCCTCCTCTTATAGCAACGTGACACGGATGTTGAACGCCTATGCGAAGCTGCTTCCGGAGAGAACGTTTTTGTTGGTGACAACACGGAAGAGCGGAGACATGCCGGGTCTGGCGGGGAATGTGCACAGGCGATCACTTGCGGCGTATGCGCCGGTTGCGATATCGGAGCCGACACGAAATGAAGTGCGTGTCTTGGAGGACCGGTGGGCCAGCATGGACGAGGGGCCTCTGCGGGGAAGCGAGGAATTGGCGTGGGCGAATGAGAGAGGATGGTTCCGAGGGATCGGTGGGTCGTTCGAGCGGTGGTTGAGGATACGAGATGCGTGGCGAGAGGTATTACGGAATGAACAAATCAGCGCCGTGCTGTGCGGGGACGAGAACAATCCAATGAATCGCATTCCGGTGCTGCTGGCGCGGGAGCGGAAGCTGCCCACAGTACACTGCGACCATGGCGCGCTGAACGCGCTGCTGCCGTTGCGCAAACCGGCATGCGATACCTACCTGGTGAAGGGAGGGATGGAACGGGATTTTATGGAACGGACATTTGCGGGGGCCAGCCGCATCGAGCAAGGAGCGCCGGAGGCCGGGACTTCGGGCCGTTCGCGGGACACCAGCCAAGAGGCTGGCAGTGTCGTGCTGTTTTCGGAACAATATGAATTGATAGAAGGGCGCACTCGTATTTTGTACGACGACGTTCTCCCAAGGTTGTGCGTAATTGCACGCAAGCACGGCCGGCGAGTGAAAGTAAAGTTGCATCCCTTTGAGTCGGCGGCCTCGCGGCGAAGGATTGTGCGAAGCGTTCTGCGGGCAGAGGACCGGGAGATTGTCGATGTCGTTCAAGGAGCACTGACCGATGAATTACTGGCGGACATCTGGTTTGCGGTTGTGGTGGAGTCGAGCGTAGCCGTGGACTGCGCGATTCGGGGCATTCCCTGTTTCCTCTGCAGTTGGTTTATCGCTCCGCTGGTTGGATATGGCGAGCAATTTCTAAGGTATGGCGCAGCACGAGGCCTGGACTCGCCGCAGGAGATCGTACGGATTCCGGAGATGCTGCGGGATTTCGAGATCAGTCCGGAGGTTCAGCGGCGGCTGTGGAAGCCGATTGAGGCTAGGCGGCTGGAGAAACTGCTGCAGGGCTCATGATTACGATCTTCACACCATCCTTCGCGGACGCAGCGAATACGAATGCGCAGAACCTGACAGTGAAGGAAGTGGTGGCGCGGCTGGCGCCGGAGAAATTTCACGTCGAGATGCTCTGTGCGTCAGCTCCCGATACGCGGATAGCGGCGCGCGCGAACACGCGGCTCATCCGCTGGGCAGGCCGTGGGAACACGCTGCGGCTCTTAGGGCGTTTCTTGAGGACTCGTCCCGACCTGTATTTCTTTCCTCGAGAGGGACAGTTGGAATCGAGTTTTCTGTGGTTGCGGCGCCACCTCCAACTGCGGACCGCATTGCTCACTTATGTTGTGACCACGCAGGAGAATGGTCCATCGAGCGCCGTGCTGGCACGGTCGATCGGAGAGGCTGACGCGGTGGTGGGGAATTCCTTGTATTGCTCGCAGACGATTGCCGAGCGGTATGGAAAGACCGCGACAACGATTTATGACGGGATCAGCCGCGGGGTGTTTTATCCACCGGCTACGGGGGCGCGGTCTGGTCGGTCGCAGCTCTCCGTGTTGTATGCGGGATCGTTTCAGGCGAGGAAGCGAGTACATCTGGTGGTTCAAGAAGCAGCGAAGTGGCCCGGAGTACGATTTCGCTTGGCAGGTGGCGGAGAAGAAGAGGGTCCGTGCCGGTCGCTGGCGGCCAGTCTGGGATGTGGGAACGTTGAGTTTCTGGGGCACTTGCCGCCGATGCAACTTGGGGAAGAAATGCGGGCGGCGGATGTGTTCCTCTTTCCGAGTGTCATCGAAGGACATCCGCAGGTATTGGGGCAAGCTGCCGCATGCGGCCTGCCGTGCATTGCGATGAACGTCTACCGGCCGGATTTTGTGGTGGATGGGGAGACGGGTTTTCTGGTCGCGACGGCGGAGGAGCTCTCGGAGAAACTACAGGTTCTGTTGACGCAGGAAGAATTGCGGGGGTCGATGTCGGAGGCCGCGGTGCGGCACGCGGCGAAGTTTGATTGGGACGATGTGACGAAGGTATGGGAGCAGTTGTTCGAGGTAGCTGTGGCGCGGCGGCGTTCTTCTTTGGGAATGGCAACACAGGAAGGACCGGCGTGAGTCCTGCGCGTTCGACGTGGCTGAAATACGGCGGGTTTGTCGGATCGGTAGGAGGGGCGCGCGTTGTTGGCGCCATGCTGACGGCGATTACGTTTCCGCTGATTCTGCGGCGGCTTGGTGTCGAGATGTACGGCATCTGGAGCTACGTGATTGCTGTGATGAGCTTCCTGGACCTGCTGGCCAACCCTGGCTTGAGCAATCATGCGGGTCAGCAAGTGGCAGCGAGACGGACGGAGGCGGCGGACGTGGTTTCCGATTCGCTCCTGCTGCGCGGACTGCTGGGAGTGCTGGTAGTCGGGGTGATCTTCACTTTAGCGGCATTCGAGCCGAGGGTAGAAGCAGCGCGGCTGCTGCGGTTTTATGGGGTCTCGATTACGCTGATCAATCTTACAAGCAGCGAGTATTTGCTGTCGTCGTTGGAGTTGTTTCACGAGCGCTCTCTGCTGATGGTTACGCAGCAGGCTTTGTACACGCTTGGCGTTGTCCTGATGGTGAAGTCCCCGGGAGACTACATGTGGGTGCCCGGGAGTATTTTGCTTTCCGCACTGCCGACAAACCTGGCGGGCTGGATCTTTCTGAAGCGCACAGGTCTGCGGATCCGGCTGGGCCTACATACGGAACGGTGGTGGGCGTTGATGGCGCCGAGCGGGCACTATGCGCTGGCGACGACGATGTCGACGGTATACCACCGGACGGGGCATCTGTTGGTGCGGTGGTTTCTGGGAGAACATGCGCTGGGGCTGTATGCGGCGGCGACTAGGCTGGTCGACTTTGTACGAAACCTGGTGAGCATCGGGTTCATGGTGATTACGCCGCGGGTGGCCCGATCAGCAGATTCGCCGAATGCGCTGCGGCGGCTGGCGCGCTTCTCAATAGCGGGGATTGCGGTGGTGGGGTTGCCGCTGATGGTGGGTATCCTGACGACGGCGCAGGTGCTAGTGCCTCTGGTGTTGGGGGCTCAGTATGCGGAGAGTGCGCGGTTGCTACCGTGGCTGGCCGCATATGTTGTGGTGGCCCCATTGGCGGCGTTCTTTTCAGGTACCGTGCTGTACGCGCTGGGGAAGCATCGGGAATATTTGATTTCAACGGCGACGGGTGCTGCAGTAGCGGTGGTTGCATATCTGCTGCTGGTGCCGTTGAGCGGAACTCGAGGGGCGAGTATTGCGTTTGTATTGGGAGAAGCCGTGGTGGCGGCGGTGGCGTACCGAATGGCTCCGGAAGCGGCGCGCGATGTTTGGAACAGCGGCTTGCTGAAGGTGGCTGTGGCGGGTACCGGATTGATGGCGGTGGCGCTGGTAGCGGCGCGGTTGTCGCGCGTGCCAACTTTGGCGGCGGCGATTGCCAGTGGAGCGCTGTACGTGGTGTTCTGCGGCTGGTTGAGCCGGGGGCGGATTCGGACGGAAATGCAGCGCGGCGATTGAGTCTGTCGAACGGCTTCAGGGGCGAGAGTATTGGCGG
>Ga0137418_10000668_pt1 | contig 30876 bp, 26 predicted proteins | sample CZODoug3_1_2_16f_FD_122242 | JGI IMG/M metagenome (GOLD analysis project Ga0137418, IMG submission 122242) | Vadose zone soil fungal communities from Angelo Coast Range Reserve, California, USA - CZODoug3_1_2_16fungal (Hybrid Assembly) | ecosystem: Environmental > Terrestrial > Soil > Vadose... | reverse complement strand
ACGGTCGTGCCGTGCAGGAGCACAATGCCCGATCGTGCGGCGATCGTCCCGACCGCCTCAGCGATCGCTTGCGAGGGATCGGAAGGCGTTGAGAAAACTTTGAGCATGCGCACCCGTCCGCGCTCGACCCAGACGCAGTCTGTAAAAGTGCCGCCGGTGTCGATGGCGATGCGGAGAGTGGGGAGCAGGGGCGGCATGAGTATCCTGACGGAACGTTAGGGTAGCATCCGGAGGGGGGGCGATAGAGTTCGCAGGGCTGGACCGAGTCCGATCGAAGAGGCGCTTCGCGCCCGACGGGCGGAACGCCCGTGGCCGCAGCGCAAAGCGGTTCTTCGCAGGCGGCTAGTTTTTTTCGTTCGAAAACGCCAGCGTGAGCAGCGTTTTCTGCTCGACTTCGTGCGCACCGGCTGATCCTGTCGACGGACTTGGGCTGGCGGAGCGCTTTACTGACAGCACTGCGCGTTGTCCGGCGATGTGGCGCAGGCGCGGCAGCGTGTAGAACAGCGGGCCCATGTTGGCGGGCTCTTCCTGCACCCAGACGATCTCACGCGCCTCCGCGTGCTGTTCAATCGCGGCATGCAGCTCTGCTTCGGGGAAGGGATAGAGCTGGTCGAGGAAGATAATGGCTGTGTTCTGATCTTTCCGCTTCTGGCGCTCCAAGCGCAGCTCGTGACCGATCTTGCCGGTGCAGATCAGAACGCGCTTTGCGTCCACGCCTTCCGTGTCTGGAATCACCCGCAGGAAGCGTTGGTGGGTGAAGTCCTCGATGGGCGAGCAGGCATCCGGATGGCGCAGCATGCTCTTGGGCGTGAATACGACCAACGGTTTGCGCCAGTGGCGCAGCGCCTGCCGGCGAAGCAAATGGAAATACTGCGCCGCGTTCGAGGGCTGGCAGATCTGGAAATTGTCCCGCGCGGCCAGTTGCAGGAAGCGTTCGATGCGAGCACTGGAGTGCTCGGGGCCCTGGCCTTCGTAGCCGTGCGGCAGGAGAAGGACTAGGCCGGAGAGCAGTCCCCACTTGTCTTCGCCCGCACACACAAACTGGTCGATCACGGCCTGCGCGACGTTGGCGAAATCGCCGAACTGCGCTTCCCACAAAACGAGAGCTTCCGGATAGTCGCGGCTGTAGCCGTACTCGAAGCCCATCACGCCTGCTTCCGAGAGAGTTGAATTGTAGATCTCGCAGCGCGCCTGTCCGGGCACAATGTTTTGCAGCGGCACAAACTCCTGCTCATTTTCGATATCGAGCAGCACCGCGTGCCTCTGGTTGAAGGTGCCGCGGCGGGTGTCCTGCCCGCTCATGCGGATCGGGATTCCTTGCTTGACCAGGCTCCCAAAGGCCAGCGCTTCCGCCATGCCGTAGTCCACGTCGCGCTTGCCCGTGCCCATCTCTGCGCGCTGTTCCAGCAACTTTTTCACTTTGGGATGGACGTGGAAACCTGCGGGGTAGCTGGTCAGCTTGCTGGTTAGCTCGGTCAATTCCTCGCTCGACAAGCCTGTTTCCTTTTCGTACTCGGCCTTGTGGCGTCCGCCGAAGTAGCCGTCCCAGTAGTTGGGGAGATCGCGCATGGTCGGCTTCTTGGTGATCGAGCCGGCGCGCTTCTGTCCGGCGTCGTAGTCGGCTTTCACCTCGGTCGCTCGTGCCTGGGCTTCGTCCTCCATGCCCGCGTCTTCTGCGTAGAGCTCCCACAGCGGCGGGTGATCCTTGATCGCTTTGTAGAGCAGCGGCTGGGTCACGGTGGGGTCGTCCACTTCACTGTGCCCGTGACGACGATAGCCGATCATGTCGATCACGACGTCGGTGCCGAAGGTGTAGCGATATTCGAGCGCGATGCGTCCTACGCGGACGACCGCGTCCACGTCTTCCGCGTTTACGTGGAAGATGGGAATCGACTGGCGCCGCGCCAGGTCGGCAGAGAAGCGTTCGGAGTGCTCCTCGGGGTAGCTGGTGGTGAAGCCGACCAGGTTGTTCACGATGATGTGCACCGTGCCGCCCACCGTGTAGCCCGGGAGGTCGGCGTAGTTCATGGTCTCAGCAAAAATGCCCTGTCCCGCGAACGCGGCATCGCCATGCACCAGCAGCGGCAGATACTTCTCTCGGCCACCTTCGCCGGTACGGTCTTGCTTGGCGCGCGTGCGGCCTACGGTGACCGGGTCCACGGCTTCAAGGTGGCTTGGGTTTGACACCAGGTGGATGTGCACCTTGCCCCCGCTGCGCGTGGCGTACTCGCCGGTTGCTCCGAGGTGATATTTCACATCTCCGGAGCCCAACACGCTGCGCGGGTCAACATCCTCAAAACTCGCGAAGATTTCCTCAATCGTGCGTTTGGCCACGTGCAGAATCACATTCAGCCGTCCGCGATGGCTCATGCCCATGACCAGCTCGACCGCTCCCCGCTGGGCGGCCCCATCCAGGATCTCATCCAGCAGCGGCAGAAGAGCCGTGTTGCCCTCGAGCGAGAAGCGCTTGGTGCCCAGATAGCGCTGCTGGAGAACCTGTTCAAACACGTCGGCCCGAATCAGCAGTTCGAGGATCCGTTGCGGATCCACCGGGGCGGGTGCGCTCTCCATGTGCTCCTGAATCCAACGGCGGCGCTCGCCCTCGATGATGTGCATGAATTCCACGCCGATCGTCCCGCAGTAGAGGTTGCGAGCTTCGCGGGCGAATTCGCTCTCGATTTGCAAATCCGGCTGGGGCTGCGGGCGGAGAAAGCCGAGCGGATCGAGGTCCGCTTCCAGGTATCCCCAGTGGCGAAACGCGTCGAAGACCCGCTCGCGCTCGGGGTGGGGTGCTTCCATGACAGCGCTAGAGGCGGGCGGGTCAGAAACTTTGGGATTTTGAGTGGCCATACAAGTCGTTACTAGAATAACGGATGCCGGGCGTTATGCGGGGGATTCAGGAGCGGGGGCCACGAAGCCCCGGCTGACCAAAGTTACCCTCAGTTTGCTGTGTCCCGGGCGGCAATCCGATTGGGCACGAACCGGATCAGCAGGCCATTGGCAAGGATGGTCACCACCGAGGCCGCCAGCGTCGGGTTGTACAGGTCATCGCCGACGATGTGCGCATCCCGCCGAACCCGCACCCCGCACATAGGAGAACTCCCCGATTTGCGTAAGTCCGATCCCAACCATCAGCGCTGTGCGGGTTGGGGAGCGAAACAACTTGACGACCGCTGTCCAGACCACGAACTTGCCAATCACCACCAAGATGCCCATGGTCACGAAAAACAGGGCGACAAACGCATCCCGCAGCGCGAGCAGATGCTTCATGGTCTCGTGCGCGGCCGATTCACTCGCCAGCAGACCGGCTAGAAAAGCGCCCAAGGCCAGCGACAATCCCACCGCATGGGTCAGTGCGGCCGTCACGAAACCGAGCGCCAGGGCGACGAGTACCAAGAATTCCGGGTTGGCAATTTGCATGACGCGTTGCCGGAGCGGTGGAACCAGTTTGTGCGCTAGGAAGGTCACGGGGTTGAGGATCAACAACGCCTTGCCCATCGCCATGCCGAGTGCCAGCAGCTTGCCGCCAGTGATGTCGCCCAGCGAGGGCAGCAGGATGGTCAGCATTACGACCGCCAGATCCTCGACCAGGGTGATCCCAATCATTACCTGACCCTGTTCCGACTGCAGTGGACCGCGATCGGTCAGAAATCTTGATAGCACCATGGTGCTGGCGACCGAGACGATGGCGCCAATGGCGACACCCTGTTGCCAACTCCAACCGAGCAAAGAACCCACGCCGAGGGCAAGCGCGACCGACAGCAGGACGCCGAGCGGGCCGCCGATGATGGCGACCCAGGTCACGCGGAACAGATCGCGGAAGGAAAACTCCAGGCCGATGGAGTACATCAGCAGGATGACGACGATCTCGGCGTGAACGTCGGAGACCGTTGGTCCGGGGTGAAAGGACCCACCAGGATGCCGCCCAGCACATAACCGAGAATCATCGGCTGGTGCAACGCGCGAGCCCCGGCACCACCGACCACCGCGGCGCCAAACCCGTACCCGAGATCCTGGTAAAACCTTGCTTCTGCGCTCATACACGTTGGGCCAGGCCTACCTGAACCATGGCGGGCAGAGGCGGCCCTTCTCAGTGGAATCCCTGAGACAAGTGGGTCGTCACACGATGTAAAAATCGCGCCTCTTTTTTCCACAGGCTGCAAGAAATTCATCGGGCTTTAACGCGTGCTTTACGTGGGCGAAACAAACGCAGAGTAGGCTGCCCGTGCCTTTGAAGGAGGGCAATCGATGTCGTTTCGTCAACCCGCTCCGTGGAAATCACGCGCTGCTGTGGCAAGCGCTGTTACGTTGGCCGCCCAGCTGATCGGACCCGCCTTTGCCGCCGCAGAAGACAGATCTCCAAAAACCAACACGCCGATCAAGCACGTGATTGTGATCATTGGCGAGAATCGGACGTTTGATCACGTGTTCGCCACCTACAAGCCCAAGAAGGGAGAGAGCGTAGACAACCTGCTCTCCCAGGGCATCGTGAATGAAGATGGCACGCCCGGACCGAACTTCTCGCTGGCCAGCCAATCGTCAGCCATTGACACCGGCGGCGACGGATTTCAGATGAGCCCTTCGGGCAACACTCCATACGCAGTGCTGCCACCGGCGCTCGCCGGCGGTTACACCACAGCCCCGTTCCCCGACGTTGCCACGGCCAAGTTTTTCGAGAACGGGCTTCCGGACGACTACTACGTGTACCTGACGACCGGTGGCACAGGACTCGCTCACGGTGCGGTCGATACTCGTATCCCTAACGCGACCCGTCTTCCCTCGGGCCCGTACCAGCTGACGTCCAAAACCCTCCCGTACGACTCCTACACAAACAGCCCGGTACACCGCTTTTACCAGATGTGGCAGCAGTTCGACTGCAGCGCCGGAAAAGCTACCAGGCAGAATCCGAGTGGATGCGTGGGTGACCTATTCCCCTGGGTTGAGGTCACGGTGGGCGCCGGATCCAATGGCCGCGCCCAGCCCTCCGGCTTCAGCGACACCAGCACGGGAGAAGGCTCGACGGCGATGGGGTTCTACAACGTTCTGCAAGGCGACGCGCCCTATTTGACGTTTCTCGCAGACCACTACTCGATGAGCGACAACTTCCACCAGTCCGTGATGGGCGGAACCGGGGCGAACCACGTGATGATCGGTACCGGCGACGCGATCTGGTTCAGCGATGGCAACGGTCACGCCCGGAGGCCACCGCACCATCAACTGCTCGCGGCAGGCTCTGCCAATGCCGGCGTGGTCGACGAGATCGAGAACCCAAACCCACAGCCCGGCAGCAATAACTTCTACACGCAAGATGGCTACGGCGCAGGCTCCTACGGTTCCGCCTCTTCCGGAGGCGGAACCTACAGCAACTGCTCGGACAGCGATGCTGCCGGAGTCGGCGCCGTGGTGAGCTATTTGAAATCCCTGCCCCGGCCGATCAATCCCAATTGCGAGCAGGGACACTACTATCTGCTCAACAACTATGCCCCTGGCTACTACGGGGATGGGAGGAATGCTTACGCCGACATCACCAACCCGAATGAGACGGTGTTCACAATCCCGCCATCGCCGCTCCGAACCGTGGGCGAGGCGCTGAGCGAGAAAAACATTTCCTGGGCTTACTACGGAGACCAGTGGAGCACCTACCTGGCCAATCCGGACGGCAACTACGTGACGGCGGACAACACGTACTGCAACATCTGCAACCCGTTCCAGTACTCGACCCTGATCATGACCAGTGCGTCAGGGCGGTCTCATCTCGAGGACACCAGTGCGCTGTATCAGGCGATCCAGAACGGGACACTCCCCGCCGTGTCCTACGTCAAGCCGGACGGCTGGCTCGATGGACATCCGGCTTCTTCGAAGCTGAATCTGTTTGAGGGCTTCGTGAAGAAGATCGTGGATGGCGTGCAGGCTAACCCGAAATTGTGGCAAAGCACCGCCATCATCGTGACCTTCGACGAAGGCGGTGGTTACTGGGATTCGGGCTACATTCAACCGCTGGACTTCTTTGGCGACGGGACGAGAATTCCCACCATTGTGGTCTCGCCCTACAGCAAGCCGGGTCACATCTCACACACCTACACCGACCACGTCTCGATTCTGAAGTTCATCGAGGCGAACTGGGGGCTGGCGCCGCTGACCAAGCGCAGCCGCGACAACTTCCCCAATCCAAGAACGAACCGGAGCAATCCGTATGTCCCCTTGAACAGTCCAGCGCTGGGTGACATGCTGGACCTATTCAGCTTCGGGGATCGGTAGGGACGCAGGTTCGCAGGTTTCGTGAGTTGAAGCAAGCGGGGTTGGCGTCAACCGGCAATATTTTTCGCCGATTGACGCCATCTTGCATTTTGATCTGCGGCAAGGATCGCCCGGTGCGGTGTGTCTGCTCTCTCTGCAGAAGCCGCCTGCCAAGGTGTAATAATGGGGCGCTCGAGGTCTGCCCCATGTCCAGTACTGCACGCGGAAAACTGCCGTGGGGAGCGCCCACGCTGTTGGGTGTTCCCTTTGACGCGAATTCGTCCTACAAGCGTGGCTCGGCAGCGGCCCCGCCGTTGATTCGGGACGCGCTGCGCTGTGATTCTTCCAACCTGTGGACGGAACTCGGCGTCGAGGTGGGCGCGGAGGGCGCATACGCCGATGCCGGTGATCTGCGCCTGACCGAAGGCGATCCGTTTCCTGCGATCGAGCAGGCAGTCGATGCTCTGCTGGAGAAGCGCAAGCGCCCGGTATGCCTGGGCGGGGACCACTCCATCACCTACCCGATCCTGCGAGCCTTCGGGCGCAAGTTCAAAGACCTGACACTCATCCATTTCGACGCGCACCCGGATCTGTATGACGAGTTCCAGGGCAGCCGCCATTCCCATGCGTCTCCGTTTGCGCGGATCATGGAGGAAAAGATCACCAAGCGACTGATCCAGGTGGGTATCCGCACCATGAACCCTGAGCAGGAGAAGCAGGCGAAGCGCTTCGGCGTCGAGGTCTATAAAATTGGACACCAGCGCGCGCTGGAAGAGGTCAAGACGTGGTGCCCGGTGTACGTCTCGTTCGACATGGATGTGCTCGACCCCGCCTTTGCGCCGGGGGTCTCGCACCGCGAACCGGGTGGGATGTCGGTCCGCGAAGTGCTGGAGCACTTGCACTCGATCACCGCGACCATCGTCGGCGCCGACATCGTGGAGTACAACCCGAGCAGGGATGTTTCAGAACTGACCGCCACGGTTGCAGGCAAGCTGCTGAAGGAAGTGCTGGGCAAGATGATGACTTCCTGCACTTGTCCGTAGACTGCCGTCCATGCACAGTCGAGGGGAGTAATGGTTTTCACTGGTACCTCAGGCTAGAATACCGGCACCATGAACCATGGCATGCGTTTGGCAGCTTTGACGTTGCTGGCTGGTACCTTCGGTTGCGGCAGCGGTGGAAATAGCTCCTCCGGAACCTCGTCTAACCTTTCGATTTCCTTCAGCAGCGGCAGCGTGCAGGCATCCCTGGCGACCGCGGGGACGGTGACTGTAACCCTTACTCGAAGCGGGAACACGGGGAGCGTGACGTTGACGGTGCGGGGATTGCCCTCGGGGGCCAGCGCACAGATTCAATCGCCGGGTTCCGGCAACGGGGGCAGTATCACCTTCGCCGTGGGAACAGCGGTCAGCGGAAGCTACCCGGTCACTGTGACGGCGAACGATGGCCGGGTGTCGGGTTCGGCGACTCTGACCCTTGTCATCAATGCTTCCGCGCTTTCCCTGTCGCTCTCGAGCGGGGGAGCGCAGGTCTATCAGAATCAGTCGACCGCAACGGTATTCGCCACTGTCACCCGCACCGCAACCAGCGGGAATGTCACGCTGACTGTCGAAGGGGTTCCAGCCAGCGTCACGTGGGAGGTTCGGTCCCCCGGAGCGGGTAACAGCGGCAGCATCATATTCACGGCAAACCAGCCGCCGAATCCCCCTTCGAATCCGCCAAACCTCGGGAACTTCACCATCACCGTGAGCGCCAGCGACGGCCAGGTGTCGGGTTCCGCCACCACGACGTTGACGGTGGGCGCCTACGTGGAAGTCTTCAACACTCAGAGCGGTGCGATGCAGTTGGCCATGTCCACTTCGTTCCAGCCCGCCGAATGGGACTCGACTTTCTTTACCACCAATCCAGGCGCTACCACTCCTCTCCACAATCTTCAGCCTAGCCACATCCGGCTGCAGGCGGTCTCGCAGGGGGTTCCTGAAACAGCGCAGGACACGTGGAACTTCTCCGTGGTCGATGCGATTACCCAGCCGGTGCTGGGCGTCGGCGATCAGAAGCCGGAGTTCCAGATCGCCGTGGCGCCCGCGTTTCTGTATGACGCCAAACACAACTTTCTCGATCCCAGCTACGCGCAGTTCGCGACCTATGCCCAGCAGTTGGTACGTTACTACAACATGCCCGGGTTCGACGTGAATGGAACGCACTATCAATCGCCCAGTGTCGACACCATCAACCTCTGGGGCATCTACAACGAGCCCAACATAAACAACCTCGACGCGACGCAGTACACGAACTTGTACAACACCGTGGTGCCGGCCATGCGGACGGTCGATAACACGTTGAGATTCGTCGCCGTGGAGCTTTTGGACTCCGGCGGCTCGGAAAACGAGTTCCTGCCGACGTTCGTCACCGGCGTAACCGCACAGGTCGACGTCCTTGCAACCCACTTCTACTCGACCTGCAATCAGAAGGACCCGGATCAGAAAGTCTTCGACACCGTGCCGACCTTTGGGAAGGGGGTAGCGAATATCTACTCCATTCTCGTCACCCCGCCCGCCAATCCCGCGCTGAAAACCGTGCCTGTCTGGGTGACCGAGAACAACGTGAATGCCGACTTCGACAAGGGAGGCGGGATCAGCGCTTGCAACGGTACGACTTTCGTACGCGATCCGCGGGGATCGAGCGCCTTCTTCGCGGCATGGCGTCCTTATGTGTTTTCACGATTGGGCAAGGCAGGCGCGGCCGCTCTCTACCAGTGGGTGTTCGCGGGAGACGCGCAATACGGTGAACTCGACGATCAGACTGGGCAACCACGGCTCAGCTATTGGATCGATTACTGGCTGCAACATAAATTTCCGGCGCCCCCGGGCACGACTCTGCTGGACTACGCGGCGACCGATGACGCCGAACTCGAAACCCTGGTGGCCCGGAACAGCGATGGGACGGTAATCGTGATGGTGGCCAACCACGCGGTGAACGCGCCTGCCGACAACAACGGCCCGGGCGCCCCGCGCAGCGTCCTGGTCGATACCACCGCCCTAGGGTTGTTCCAGACCGCCAGCCTGCTGACCATCGACGCCAACACGGATCTGACGAATGGCCCAACCGCAGTCTCCGTAAGCCCGGTTTTCCAGATTCCCATCACCTTCAACGGATACGGGGTGGCATTCCTGACGTTAAAGTAGCGTTCCAGTTGCGCGCCTCTCCGCGCCCGCCAATCTGCAACCTGCGTTCAACTCGTTGTAGGCGAGCAAGCTCTCTGAGGGCAGAACGATGCCAGATACCAAGAACAACGGCCTGGTCCATACATCAAGCATCTACTCCGTGGTGGATACCCTGCGGCGTCTCGAAACCCTTCTCGAGTTCAACGGCCTGACCATCTTTGCGCGTGTGGACCACAGCGGCGAAGCCGCCAAGGTCGGTTTGCAGATGAGGCCCACTCAGCTTCTGATCTTCGGAAGCCCGAAGGGTGGCACGCCACTCATGCAGGCTGCGCCCACCGTAGCGATCGACCTGCCGCTTAAAGCGCTAGTTTGGGAAGACGAGCACGGCAAGGTCTGGATTACTCACAACAGCCCCGAATATCTGCAGCAGCGGCACGGCTTCCCCGAAGAGCTAGTCAAGAATATTGCGGGCGCCGGGGCGCTAATTCAAAAGGCTGTGGAATAATCGCCGGTTGCCTGGAACGTTTAAGAAAAGGGATCCCTGATGGCGAATGACTACGAAAAAGAACTGGCAGCCCGGGCAAGTCTGAAATATGTCCACGACGGACAGATCGTCGGCCTGGGTACGGGCTCGACTGCGACCATTGCCATTCGCTACCTGGGTGAGCGCGTCCGCGATGGCCTGAAGGTTCGGGGCATCCCAACCTCGGTTCAATCCAGGGACCTGGCCATCCAACTGGGCATTCCGCTCACGACTTTCGAGGAGTATCAGGAGATCGATGTCACCATCGACGGCGCCGATGAGTTCGATCCGGATCTGAACCTCATTAAAGGCGGAGGCGGCGCGATGCTGCGGGAGAAAGTCGTTGCCTCGGCAACGAAGCAACTGGTCATCGTCACCGATTCTTCCAAACAGGTACCCGTGCTGGGCGGTTTTCCTCTACCCGTCGAGGTGATCACCTTCGCAGAGCCGTTGGTTGCCAAGAAGATCTCCGACCGGGGCGCAATCGTTGCCCGGCGCTGCGACCCTTCCGGGAAGCCCTACACCACGGATGAGGGTCACCACATCCTGGATTGCCACTTCGGCAAGATCTCTGATCCCGTCACGCTAGCCCGGGGACTAAGCGACATGCCCGGCGTCGTCGAACATGGTTTGTTCGTCGGCATGGCCAGCGTCGTCCTTATGGCGAAGGCGGGTGCGGTAGCAGAATTCCATCGATCTTGAGCGATTTTGAAAAAGCTGATGCGAAGATGGGGCCACAACGAGTCCCATTCTGACCAGTTTCCCGGGATTGATGGCGACAACGGCTGCCGTGAAAGACGACAGCACATGGTGTGCGCGATCAGCCTGCTCGCGGCAATGCTCGCCGACCTGTTGCACGAAGCGGTCGGACTCCGGCTCTGCTCACCGGAGCGCGGTCGGGCGTGCTCTCTACCGTCGCGTGGTCGAGCGAGTTCGATTCGCGCCGCGTGGTCGCCGGGGGCAGGTTGGTGAACCTTGCGACGGGCGCGATGCTATGGCTTGGGCTGCGCAGTGCGGCGAACGCCCGCGTCTGGACACGCTTTTTCCCGCTCATAGCTGTGCCTTCCTTCCCTCTGTTTCCGCGAGCGTGCTGGTAGGCGAGTGTCGGGGCTACTCAATCCGATCGGAATCCAACTGGTATGGCAATCCGCGTTGCCCGCGAGCGCGGGTGCAAATGGGGGATGGCTCCTGGTTTCGTTACTGCATTCCGAAGGCAACAGTTCCCGCTCGAACCCCGGAGGGAGTTGGCCGCCGCCATGCGCGGATCTCCGTTACCACCATGTGGGCTCTCGTGTTTCTCTTCGTGCGCGGGTGCGGGATTACGGTTTGCCTGCAGCGATAGCGCAACTCGACGCTCAACTCGCGACAATTTCTCGCAGCGCACCCAGCAACCGGTCCACTTCCTCTACCGTGTTGTAGTGGAAGAGCCCGATGCGCAGAAACCCCCCGTCCTTTTCGACGTCCAGCTGTTCGGTGAGATTCAGCGCGTAATAGTTGCCATCCCACGTGAAGAAGCCGCGTTCACCCAACTTGGTCGCCAGTTCGAGCGGCGAGTGTCCCTGAATGCGCACCGCGATGGTTGGACAGCGGTGATCAAACCGCTCCGGATCGCTGATACCATAGAGCTTCAATCCCGGAAATTCTCGCAAGCCATGGATCAGACGCTCGCACAGAGAGCGCTCGTACCTCACGATCTCTTCGTAGGCCGTGAGAATCGCGGCGCGCCTGGTGGGAACCGACGGTTTCAGCCGGCGCCCGATATCGGCAATGTACTCCACGCAGGCCGTGATCCCTGCGATGCCTTCGTGGTTCAGCGTGCCCCACTCCCAGCGGTTCGGGCTCTCGTTCGTGTTGGCCCGCACCTTATAAGGATGCAGGCGCTTCAGGTGCTCGCGCTTGCCGTACAGCGCGCCCATGTGCGGGCCAAAGAATTTGTAGCTGGAGCAAACCAGAAAGTCGCAATCGAGTGCCCGCACGTCGACCGGCCCATGCGGCGCGTAGTGGACGGCGTCGATGTAAGCGAGCGCCCCGGCCGCATGTGCAAGCCGCACGACTTCCTTCACATTGTTGATCGTTCCCACTGCATTCGAGGCATACCCCACGGCGACCAGCCTGGTATGACTGTTGATCTGGCGCGCCAAGTCGTTCATGTCGAGCGTGCAGTCGCCCTGGTTGATGGCGACGGGCCGGACAGTTGCGCCCCGCTCCTCGAGCGCCTGCCAGGGAGCGAAGTTGGCGTCGTGGTCGAGCAGCGTCAGCACGATCTCGTCGCCCGGGCCCAATTCGCGCCCGAGGGCGCGGCTCATCGCGTAGGTGAGCGATGTCATGTTAAAGCCGAAGACCACTTCGTCCGCATCGCAACCGAAGAAGTCGGCCATCGCCGAGCGCGCGGCGGCAATGGTCTGGTTGGTGCGATCGCTGGTTGCATAGGCGCCGTTGGTATTCGCGTTGGAATGTTTCAGGTAATCGCTGATCGCGTCGATGACGCGCTGCGGAACCTGGGTTCCGCCGGGACCGTCGAGATAGGCGGCAGGATGGCCGTTTACCTTTTCCGCAAAGGAAGGGAACTGGGAACGTACCCAGGGAAGGTCAAGTGCAGTGCTGATGGCGTCTTGCGTGATCGGCATGGGCTCCTTAGGTATCTGCGGCTTTGATGAAGTCCGCCAACATTCCGTAGGCCGTGGCGTACAAACCGGGATTCTCTTCCGTGACGCAGAGCCCCGGAAGAACGTCGGTTTCAAAATAAACCATCGACGAAGTGCCCGCGACCCAAGCCAGCGGATCACCTAAGGGCACCTGCTCAGGGCCGACCGTCGCCGTAACGCCTTGGTCCGTTCGCCGGGCGCGACAGACCAGTTTATAAGGAGCGCCCGAAGCCCGTGCGGCCAGCACCTGTCCCTCGGTCAGCTTGCCGATCCCTTCGCGCTGTACCTCGCTGAGGGGCATGCGTTCACCCATCAGAACCGTGACCAGCGCCGCGACCTTGGCCGCTGCATCCCATCCCTCGACATCATGGCTCGCGTCGGTCTCGGCAACGCCGATTTCCTGCGCTTTCTTGAGAGCAGTGTCGAAACTCAGTCCGTCTTCCATTCCTGCGAGAATGACGTTGGTCGTGGAATTCAGGATGCCATGGAACCCATGCAAATGGATCGCGGGCAAATTGTCGCGGAACAGGGAGAAGATGGGTACACCGTCCATGACCGTGGACTCGAACAGAAACCGCTTCCCATGAGTCGCCGCCAGCAGCCGAAGCTCGTCGTACGCGTAAACGACGGGTCCTTTGTTGGCCGTGACCGCATGGGCTCCGTGCTCGAGCGCCGCGCGAATGTGGTCCACGGCCGGCTGGCCGTTCTCAACATTCAGGGGCGTGGCTTCGAAAAGCGCATCCGCCCGCGCGGCGCGCAGCCACTCCAGAACGTTGTTGCTCTGCCTGAGAGCGGCAGGAAAGCGGGCTGGCGTAATCACCCCCGCACCACCCAGGAGTGACACATCCAGGCCGGCCGGATCGGCAATCCATCCCAGCCGCCGGGAAGCGATGCCCGTTATTCGCCAGCCGATGCCGCGCGCGCGCAACTCAGCGTCGCGGTCGGCCAGCAAGCGCACGAGCCCTCGGTTGACCTTGCCGAAGCCCAGTAGGCAGAGGTTGTAGATGCGGATGGCCGTCTCCAGAACGCCTAACCCATCGTGGTGGTGTGCTCAGGCTTCACCTTGTAGAGCACGCGCACTTCGCCCGGTTGCGAATAGGGATACTTGTCGACGCCCAGATATTTCTTCGCCATTTTGTCGATGTGCTCGCTGGCGCCCTGCTCGGTGATTTCCACCACACGGCCGCGGATCTCCAGATAGCGGTAAGGATTCTCCGGGTCGCTGATCGCCATCGACACGCGCGGGTCGCGGCGCACGTTGCGGTCCTTCTGACGGCCTTTGGCGGAGTTGAAGATCACGTGTTCTCCGTCGAAATCGACCCACACCGGCGTCACCTGCGGCCGTCCGTCCGGCATGAGCGTGCCCAGATTGGCGAACGCGCGTTTCTGGAACAGGTCAGCGTACTTGTCGGGAATGGCACCGGCCATGAAAAGCCTCCTGATGGAATGGAAGGATGACGCACCGCAGATTATAGACGGCTCGGAAATTCGCCGCTTGTTACGGAGCGACGGCGAAACATGCTTCCCACCGTGTAACCCGGGCCCCCGCGCAGGACTTTTGCGCCCACCGCCCCAGCGTTTACAATTTGTCGACTGTACTGAAACCAAGCAGACTCGCGAACAGACCCGGCCGGACGGGTCGGATTGCTAAACTCAAGTAAAATACTAAACTTTATCGGGGAGGAAGATGGAGTGAGGGATCGGTTGGCTGCGGGGCGCAGATTCTTCCCGGGATGGGTGGCGATCGGGCTGCTTACGGCGAGCCTCGGTGGAAGGGCGTCCGGCCGGGAAGCAGTTGCCCAAAAGTATCCGCCGACCATCGTATTCATGACGGATTTCGGCACAGTCGACGACTCCGTCACCATTTGCAAGGGGGTCATGTATTCGGTCATGCCGTCGGTGCGCATCGTGGATCTGTCGCATCAGGTCAGTCCCTTTTCCATTCTAGAGGGCGCACATTTTCTCGAAGGCGTTACGCCTTACTATCCGGCGGGCACTGTGTTTGTGGTCGTGATCGACCCGGGTGTTGGCAGTACGCGCAAGGCGGTCATTATCAAGTCGAAGCGGGCACAATATTTCGTCCTGCCCGATAACGGTCTCATCACGCTGGTGGCGGATCGAGACGGCCTCGAAGGCGCGCATGAGATCGCGAACACCGATTGGATGATCGGGACGGCGTTGTCGTCCACGTTTCACGGCCGCGATATCTTCTCGCCCAGCGGAGCGCACCTTGCCCGCGGCGATGACTGGGCGCAGGCCGGCCCTGCCCTCGATGTGAAATCGCTGGTTCGCCTTGACCTCGAAACCGCGAAAATCGACGACCGAGGACTGCATGGAGAAGCAATTGCGACCGACGGCCCGTTCGGTAACCTGGTGACGAATGTCGACGCCGAGGATTTCTTGAAACTTGGCTACCAGAGGGGCCAGACCGTGCCCATCACGATTGGGGAGAGGAAAATCGAGCTCCCGTTCGTGAAGACATTCAGCGACGTTGCTTTGAAGAAGCCCTTGATCTACATTGATTCGCGGGGACGCTTTGCGCTGGCCGTCAACCAGGGCAGTTTCGCGGCCACCTACGGCATCAAGCCCCCGGTCAAGTTCACCATCCCGCGAGCGAAATAAGGCTGTTGCAGGATCCGGGTGACTTGAAAGCCGAGCGCGCGGACCCTCCAGTTTCGCCCCCCAAGCACGGTTTTGCGGCTGCGATTCACTATGAGCTGCCGTGGTGGAGCGCGCTGAGGCAGTTTTGGTTCAGGTTGGCAGCTGAACTGGATCGCGAGTCTGCCGAGCGGGCGTCCGATTCCGATTGCAAATTCCAGCGATACCAGCGGCCGGTTTTATCTCAATCGGAGGCCGAATGTCGTTCCGGGGTGAATCCCATCCTGTCTCACTGGAGCCCCGCCGCCGGCTACTTGAACCCGCTCGCCTTCGTCGAGCCGACGTTTGGCATGTTTGGCGATCTCGGCCGCAACTCCATCGGTGGCCCTGGCTAGCGCAATCTGGATTTTCCATCATCAACAACACACATTCAGGCGGCTCCCCTTGCCGGCTCGCGCGGAGTTCTTCCCCATCCTGAATCACCCGAACTTTGCACAACCGAATCACAACATTATCCCTGGCTTCATGGATAACGGCGAGCCGGGCGGCCCGCAGATCGACCCCAATCCCGGCGCCTATCCCGGCCTATCAAGACCGAGACCTTACGAAGCCTCTCCTGCCAATGGGTTGATTACCCAGGCGGCGCCGCCCAGACCAACCCCGGCCTGGGTGGAGGCGGCCCGCGCGTCGTTCAACTGGCAGTGAAACTGTTGTTTTGATTCCGGAGGGAACACTGGCTGGGCCGGGCGCGAGCACCGAGCGCGCACTGTTTTTTTCGGCTGAGTGGGAAGCCGCGAGCCCGAAGTCGCACTAGCCTGCCACGTCCGCTGCGATCCGCGGCAGGACCGCCTGCAGTAGCGCCTCGAACTGCACGCGCACCTTCTCACCCGTCTCCATCACTTCCTGGTGAGTGAGAATCTGATTCAGAATTCCGGCGGCCATATTCGTCACGCAGGAAATGGCGAGCACCTTGATCGCCATGTGCCGCGCCGCAATCACCTCTGCGATGGTCGACATCCCTACCAGGTCCGCCCCAATGGTACGGAGATAGCGGATCTCGGCCGGTGTCTCGTAGCTCGGGCCAACCAGGCCTGCATAGATGCCATCTTCAAGCGCAATGCCAATTTTCGCCGCCTCTTCCTGCGCGGCGTTGCCGTAAGGCTTCCAGTAGCACTGGGTCATGTCGGGGAAGCGCACACCGAAGCGGTCCTCGTTCGGGCCGGCCAGCGGGTTCACCCCTTGCAGGTTGATGTGGTCCTTGATCAGCACGAGGGCCCCTTGCTGATATTTCAGATTGATTCCTCCGGCAGCGTTCGTGATTACGACCGCGCGGACACCCGCGCGTCGAAAAACACGCATCGGGAAGGCGACTTCCTGCGCGGAGTAGCCTTCATAGAGATGCACGCGCCCCTGCATTGCCGCGACCGGCACGTCTCCCGATTTGCCAATCACCATCTGGCCCGCATGCCCGACGGCGGTTGAGCGTGGGAAGGCGGGAATCTGCGAGTAGGGAATTCGCGCGGCATCGGCCAGTTGGTCCGCGAACGCGCCCAGACCCGAACCCAACACCAATCCGATTTTCGGCCGCAGCGGCGTCTGTGAAAGCAGGTATTGGGCCGCTCTGTCCGCCTGCAAGAAGAGATCATCACTCGCCATCATTGAGAGACCTCACCACTCGAACAGTCAAGCATGCCCAACCGCGAAAAGCTCCGAGCCGTGAGCCACGAGCCAGATAAGAGCTGAGAGCTGAGATTCTTCAAAACTTTTCTTCAAACTGCCCAAACTCCCTCTCCAGATGCCACTGCATGCGGGCGCGTTCGCTGCCGTCGAGAAACTTCTGGCACAGGGAAGAAATCTTGTCGCCCTTGGTCGGGTCGGCGGCACAGGCCGCGACCCTCCGGAAGTCTCCCAGCCACAAGCTGGCTCCGGGCAGAAAGCTGTGCTCCAGGCTCTGTCGCGACATGCGCTTCAGTTGCGGGTAGGAGAGCTTGTAGGTCTCGACTGCGCGCAGATATTCGTGGGTCATGTCGGAACGCGATACCCCCTGATCATCGGTGGCGAGCGCGACCGGCACACCGTGACTGATGTAGACAGGCAGAGGATGATTCGCGCCCTCGACGCCCAGAATCAGGTCGTTGCTGGTCAGACAGATTTCCACGAGCACTTTGCGCTCGGCCATCTCCTTGAGCAGCCCCAGCGGGTCATGTTCGTTCATCACCGAAACTCCGTGACCAATGCGCTCAGCGTGTCCGCGTTCGATCGACTCCCGAATGTGAAAGCTGAGGCCCTCCGGCGGCACCAGCCCCATCGCCAGTTCGCCTGCATGCAGGCTGATATGGACCTTGGGATACACGCCGTGCAAGTAGTCGAGCATCTTCATGTGGAGATCGAAGTCGTGCATCGGGACATACCAATCCTCGGGCATGACCGGGTTCAGTCCCACGAACCGGGGATCGGTTTGCGTCAGCTCACAGCCAAGCAGGATCTGGGCGAAGACCATCTCGCGCGGCAGTCCACGCAAAACCTGGTAGAGATAGCGAACCGTAACCTGGCAGCCCGGTTCAGCCTCGGGCGTGCCGCAACGCAGGATCTGCCGCTGCTTGGCTTGGTCGCGATCGAGCTGCGCGCGGGCTGCTGCGACGACGTCCCTGAGCCCGCTCGCCAGCAGCTTGTCACGCATCCGGCTGAAGTCATCGTCCCAACCGAGTTTAGCGCCTAGTTCGGCGGAGTGCCTGCCGTCGGCGGTATGCATCAGCTCGAGGTATTGGAGGTGATCCGCAGCGGCGCGGGAGGCCACCTCCGCCAGCTGGTTGCCTCCACTGTTGATCGACGCCAGATCAAACTTGTCGAAGGTGGCGAAGAAGTGGTCGTGTCCCGAGTCCTCTCCGCGGTTCCAGTTGCGCATGGACCAGGCATCGACCAGTTGGTTGTACAGCACGTGGTCTTGGTAAGCGCAGCTGACGGGCGGCTTGTTCGTGTACCTGGCGCACGACGGATCGCAGGGCGGAGGCAGCAGCAGCGAAGCAGTTCGATCGAAGCAGAGATTGTCCTGTGCGGCATAGTCGATCCAGCTCTCCGCGTAGATCGCACCCGACAGGTGGCTGTGCAGGTCGCCCCCTTTGGGCATTTCCCGCAGGAAAGCCAGCAGCAGGGTGGGGCTCTGGCGTACCGAGGCCAGGCGTCGCGCAGTTCGCTGTTCGGCCGTTTCGGCGCGAGCACCTGCCGCGAACGCAATCAACGTAGAGACCAATAGCAAACGAGCCTTCAGGCCCACCGGCGGTTCCTCCCCTGGTCAGGAAAAGGCGAATTGTACCGTTTCGCGCGGAATTTCCGTAGCCACGAGGTTTCACCATCCCGAGCCACGGTGGAAAGCGAAGGGAAACCACCTGGCAAGGCAGGACGTGGATGTCAGTAGCCCCATGGTGAGCGGGAAGCTGCAGACCTAAACTGCGCAAAACAGGCTCGCTTGCCGTTCGCCCGACGCGAAATGTTACGCGAGTGCGAATTTCCAACTCTGCATCACTACTGAATTCTGACGAGATTTCCACATCGTGAGATCGGCCTGTTCTGGCGGAGAAAGCGGGCGCGGGTTCTCGCCAAAGACAGAAAATACGCGAAGAATGGGGGCGGGCGGATAAAGTTCTCCGAGCGATTGCACCAAAAGTCGTCATGGCCCTGTGAACGAGCTGCACTCCGTTGATTCTACAGGAGATAAAGTTGCGCAGTTTTGATTGACTGTAAAGATAGGAAGCGTAAAACCACACTCGTTCTTTGACACGTTCCGAAGTTTTTCCGATTGGTGCGGCGTCCGGGGCTCAAGCGAGATCACTCTCATCCATTGCGAAATGAGTGAGAGAAGGTCAGCAAGGGTCTATAGCAAAGCGCTGGTCGAGGAGAACAGGAGCACCCGTCGAAGGCAAGATAGAGTCCCGAGGCGTTGGACTGATTTATCCGGTTGGCGGTGAGCCCGGAGCCCGAGTCGAGATCGCGCGTCGCAACCCGCAAGGAAGCGACGAATGCAGGTCGGCAAGGGTCTAACGCGAGCTACTGGCCGAGACGAATGAGACCAACATCACCTCGGGGCTCTTAATTATTTGCGGCGGTTCGCACTCCGTGCGGGCGGTTGGCGCGAAGCGCTCCCCCCAAGAGCGCATTCCGGCCCATCGAATGCTTCCGGATAAGAGACGCGGTTTCGCCGCGTCTCTGTTTTCATTTCCTCAGAAATCTAAAGACCACTTTCGCCGCGAGGGGACATGCGGACTCGCCCGTCCTGAACGCCACCCTGGCCCGGCTTGCGCCTCGTCGAGGCGGAACCTATGTGAAAGGCGTGGGAATGGATATTCTCTGGCCCCCGATGGTCGCCATGGCAGTCCTTGGGGTGACGCTCCTGGCGATCAGCGTTCTGCGCTTCCACAAGGCGCTGGACGAGGCGCGGTCCGCCTCGACCGTCCATTCCGAGCCAAGCTGTAGCTTTTGGGGCGTCTGCTTACTCCTCCACGAACTCCCCCTCCACTACCGGCAGCTTGTCCTCTGGCCGTGCCCAGAACACGTATAGAGCGGGCAAGAGAATTATGCTGATGAACAGCTCCACCATGAGGCCACCCACGATCACGATCGCGAACGGCCGTTGCGAATCGGAGCCGATGTCATGCGACATGGCCGCCGGCAACAGTCCTAGAGTCGCGACCAGCATGGTCATCATGATGGGGCGCAATCGCAGCGAAGCTCCTTCCTTCGCCGCGTCCCGAACGGATCGTCCCCGCACGCGCAGCTGGTTGATATATTCCACCATGATGACGCCGATCTCGACCGAAACCCCGATTAAAGCCAGGAACCCCAGACCCGACGAAACGCTGAAGTGCGTCCCGGTCAGAAGTAAGCTGATCAACCCGCCGAGCGGCGACAGCCCGACCACCGCCAGGATCAGCCCCACCCATTTCCACGACTGAAACGCCGCATACAGGATGAACGCCATCAGCAGAATCGTGGCCGGCACGATCACCGCCAGGCGCCGGTTGGCGCGTTGCTGGCTCTCGTACTCGCCGGTCCAGTCGAGGTGATAACCCTCGGGCAAGTTCACCTTCTGACGGACTTCTTCGATGGCCTGTCGCACCGTACTGCCCAAGTCTCGCCCGCGAACGCTGTATTTGATGGCGATGTAACGGGAATTCCCCTCCCGGTAGATTGTCGATGCGCCGTCTTCCAGCTTGATCTGCGACAACTGCCCAAGCGACACCCGTTCTCCGGAGGGCGCAAGAATGCGGATGCTGGTAATGTCCTCGATCGTCCTGCGATAAGGCGCCTGATAGCGGACCGTAAGGTCATAACGCTGCTCCCCGATCAAGATCTGGCTGACTGCTTTGCCCCCGACGGCGGTTTCGATCGCGTCCTGGATATCGCTCACGTTGATGCCGAAGCGATCCGCGGCGCTGCGGTCAACGACGAGATTCACGTTGGGCTGGCCGCCCACTTGAAAGGTCCCCAGATCGGCAACTCCCGGAATCTTGGCCATGACTCCTTGAATCTCGTCGGCTTTCTCTTCCAGTGACTTCAGGTCGGTCCCGAACAACTTCACCGCCAGCTCACCCTTCACGCCGCTCACCGCTTCTTCTACGTTGTCCGAGATAGGCTGCGAAAAATTCCAGTCCACGCCCTGCAGTTGGTGCAGGGCGTGGTCCATGGCAGCAATCAGTTCATCCTTTGTCTGGAACTGGTGCCGCCATTGTGCGCGCGGCCGGAGATCCACAAAGAACTCGGTGTTGTAGAAGCCACTGGCGTCGCTGCCATCATCGGGCCGGCCTACTTGACTGACCACCTGCCTGGCCTCCGGGAAACTTGCCAGGATCTCCCGGCCCTTGCGCGCCAGACCGATTCCGGCCGTCGGCCCGCAGCTGGGCGCGAGCGTTCCGCGCACCCAGACTGCGCCTTCATCCAGATGGGGCAGGAACTCCGACCCCACGATTCCACCAAAGGCCAGAAAGAGCATTACCGCCACCATGACCAGCCCCATGGCCAGCGTGAACTTGAGGTGCGCAAAGCACCAGTCGAGGGTGTTGCGGTAGTGCCGGTTGAGCAACTCCAGGGCCGGATTTTTCCACTCCTTCATCGTTCCCTTGAACAACAAACTGCAGACCACCGGCGCGATCACCAGGGCGAACAACAACGCACCCAGCAGGGCAAAGGCGACCGTCCATGCCATCGGACGAAACAGTCGCCCTTCCACGCGCTGCAGAGTGAAAATCGGGAGGTACGCCACAATAATGATGATGCGGGCAAAAAACACCGGCTTCTGCACCTCGTGGGCAGCGACCGCGATGGTCTCCAGTAAGGACGTCCTGCGCCCCGCAAATTCCATGTGGCGCAGAATGTTCTCGACCATCACCACCGACCCGTCTACCACCATGCCGAAATCGAGAGCGCCCAGGGACAACAGGTTTGCCGGAATGTGATTGACGTCCAGAAGAATCGCGGCAAACAGCAGTGAGAAGGGAATTGTGATGGTGACAATCAGGGCGCTGCGCACGTTCCCGAGAAAGAGAAAGAGAATCAGCGTGACCAGCAAAACCCCATCGGTCAGGTTGCGCAGCACTGTGTGCGTCGTGTAGTGCACCAGGTCGCTGCGGTCGAGGTGCGGCATCAGCTTGACCCCGGGCGGCAGCACTCCGTTGTTCAGGCGCGTGATTTTCTCATGCAGCGCGTCGAGTGTGCTGTCGGCTTCAGCGCCCTTGCGCAGCAGGACAATCCCTTCCACGACGTCGTCCGCATCGAGCACGGTACCATCTTCTTTGCGAATGGCTTTCCCCAGTTGACCCAACCGCACCTTCGGCGCCTGCACGACCGTGGCGACATCGCGAACACGCACCGGCGTTCCGTTCAGCACTCTCACCACGGTGGCCGCGATGTCGTCCGTCGTCGCCATCAGTCCCACCGCTCGCACATTCAGAGCCTGCTGCCCGCGCTCGATGAATCCGCCGCCGGCGTTGGTGTTGTTCGAGGCCAGCGCCTGTTCTACCTGGCTCAACGACAATCCATAGGAGACCAGTTTGCCGGGATCGATCTGAACTTGATACTCGCGCGTGGGCCCGCCAAAAATGTTCACCTCCACCAGGTTCGGCACGGACTTCAACTGGTTACGCACGAGCCAGTCATTCAGCGTCTTCAGTTCCATGACGTCGTACTTCGGGTTCGTGCTGCTCAGGGTGTAGAACATGATCTGCCCGGTCGGACTGTAGTCCGGCCCAATTCCAGGATTTACGTTCGCCGGCAGTGTGGCCTGCGGCAGCCGGTCGAGCACTTCCTGGCGGGCGGTGAACGTGGTGGTCTCGTCGTCATAGATGATCGTGATCTGTGACAGCCCCGCAAGCGATACCGAGCGCAGATGGGTCATATGCGCCACACCGTTCAGGTTCACTTCCAGCGGCACCGTGATCTGCTGCTCCACTTCCTCGGCCGCGTGCCCCGGCCACTGCGTGACAATTTGCACGTAAGTGTCCGCGACGTCCGGATAGGCCTCGATCGGCAGATTGTGAAACGCAATCACGCCCCAGATGAGCAGGACCAGCGAAGCAGCCAACACCATGAGGCGGTTGCGGAGCGCGAAGTCGATCAGGGAGCCGATCATTCCTTCTTCTCCGCCACGGCGGTGGAGAAATCGAGCGCATTCGCTGCCACTTCGTCATCGGCCCGTACCCCGTCGCGAATCTCCAACATCCCGTCGGGGGATCCGCCCGCCGTTCGCACTTCCACCCGACGGAAGCGGTCCGCTCCTTCTTTGCGGAAGACCCAGTCCTTGTCGTGCAGCCGCATCACCGAAGTGCTGGTCACCATCAGGCGCGGCTGGAGCTTGCGCGAATGAAAGGTCGCCACCGCAAACATCCCCGGGCGCAGCAGTCCATTTCCATTCCCCAGCACGATGCGCACTTTCGCGGTTCGCGTGCTTGGATCGAGTACCCGCGAGATGTCGGCGAGGGCGCCCTTGAATGTCCGGTCCGGAAAGGCATTGAGCCGGATCTCTGCGGTGTCTCCAACCTGCACGTCGCCAAGCTCATTCTCAAACACGTCGCACACCACCCAGACCTGCGATAGATCGGCAATCGTCAACAGGTTGGGACTGTTGTCGATACTCTTGACCCCCTCGAAGCCCGCCACGTTCTGTTCGACAATCGCCCCCGCGATGGGCGCGCGCAGTTCCAACCGCGGACTCGGCCGTGCCGGGTTGCCGCCCAGCACCCGAACCCGTTGCTCGGCCGTCTCGACATCGATCTTGGCCTTGTCCTCCGCGCCCTGCGCGACTTGCAGATCCTTCTCGGCCACGGCGCCGCGATCGAAGAGTAACCGTGCGCGATCCAACGCCTTCTGAGCCACCCGTTCGTCGGCGAGCGCCTTCTGATAGTCCGCAAACGCCAGCGAGAGATCCGGGCTCGAAATCACCAGCAGTGTCTGCCCCTTCTTCACGGAATCCCCGAGCTTCACCTTTAGATCCACCACGCGCCCGCCGCCCAGTGAGGTGACGCGAATCGTCCTGCTGATGTCGGGAGCAATCGTCCCATTCGCGGTCAGCGTCGTGGGCATCGGACGCGCAGTCACTCTGGCGGTTTTGAACAAGTCCGGGCGATCCGTTTCGAACACATTAGGATCGACGGGGATCTCCGCGCGGTTGGCCGCGGCCTTGGTCTCGCGCGAGCACGAGAGCACTCCGAGCGAGAGTGCAAGAACCACTACAAACGAAAGCCAGCGCAGCCCTCTGGTGTGCCTCGCCGCCTGGTCGCCCTCGAGATCCAGGTTGGGGCCTGCGAACGTCTCGACCTCGAGATTCCTCCACTGTCTGCTCACTGGATCACCTCCCGCCCCACCGCCAAATTCAACTGGCCTGCCGCCATCAGATACGATCCGACCAGGTTGACGTAGTTCAACTGCACGCTCCGGAACTCGCTCTCGGTATTCAAAAAGTCCAGCAGCGAAGCGCCCCCGTGCTGATAGGAGAAGTACACCGTGTCGCGAACCTTGACCGCTTGTTGTAGATATTTCGCCTTGTAAGGGCGCAGAAGAATCAGGGTGCTGTTCAACGTCGCGAAGGCGGAGTCCACATCGCCGAATACCTGCGCCTCCATCGCGTCGCGTAACTTCTGGCTCCGATCGATATCCAGCTTCGTCCGCAATTTCTCTCCCTGGTTCCGATCGAAGATTCGCAAGGGCACATTCACGCTGACCCCAAGATATTGGTCGATGGGAGGATTCCGTCCCATGTCAAACCCAAGGATGGGATCGGTCGAGCCGTTTGCGATGGCAAGTTTGTGATCGGTGCTGGCCTTGTCGACAGCCTGCGCCGCCGCCCGCAGATCCGGACGCGCATCGAGCGCGATCTTGCGGAATTCCTCCAACGATTGCAATGGCTCTTTGAAGTCAAACGTGCCCACGACATCCAACTGCTCTACCGGTGTGCGGTCGTTCAGAAGCTGCAGTAATTGGATCTTCGCGGTGCGCAGGTTTACTTCCGCGCTCTGCAGGTCGGACTCAAACTGCACCCGCTGCAGCTCCAGGCGGTCGAGATCAATCTGTGCGATGTCGCCCGCCTTGTATCGCTCGCCGCTCACCGCCAGTACATGGTCGTAGTACTCCAGATTCGCGTGCGCGACGTCCAGCACCGCCTTCGCTTGCACGATCTGCACAAACGCGCCCCGCAGACTGAAGAGCAGATTCCTGTCCAGGTCCGCCTGCTCCAAGGTCGCGATGAACGTCCCCTTTTGGGCGCTCTCCAGCCGCAGCTCGCGCTTGTGCTGCCGCTCGTGTAGATAATTCAAGTTCGCGGTGCCCAGCAAGTAGGCCAAGGGGCCGTGTGCAGGGCCACCGCCAAAGGGATCGATCTGATCCGCCGCCAGCGTCAGGGTTGGATTGGGGCGGAGATAGGCGGTGACTCCCTGCGCCCTGGATTCCTCGACGTTCAGCCTGCCCGCCAGCAGGGTCGGGTTGTTCATCTCAAACCGGTCACGCACCTGCTCCCAGGTCAATGGGAGCCGGCTCTGGGCCGCGACTCCAGGTCGCAGCGCCAGCATGAGCATGCCGCTCAGCCAAAGCATCCTTCGCATCGTGCACTCCATGGTTTCTTCGACCAGCGCGCTGGGCGTGTGGCCAGACCGGGCGCAAACGCCACGGACTTCCTGCGTAGGGTCCTGATTCAAACGTGAGGAATGTGCCGCAGACTCTGCGGCGATTGGTTCACTAAGCGAGGGAGGACGAAGGGGGTGCGCGACCGGCGCGCGTGCGGACCAGGTTCGCAAACAGTGGCAGGACTGGAATCGGGATTGCAGATCCCCGGACCGCGTGATCGGGCGACACCAGGAATCGATCTGACACAACAGCAAACGTCGTGCACGAACTACCCAGCAAAGAAGCAAGCTTGTCGTTGCCAGGGTTGCGGAGAGCGTCGCGTGTGGCCGACTCTTCGATCTCCGGCCGCATGGCCTGCATGTCGTCGGTGGCGGAGACCACCGGGAACAGCACTATCAGGAGGCAGCCCAGGATCAGCAGAGACCGGTGCGATTGCGAACCGTGACTGGACCGCTCATGCCTGGCTTGATGCCAGACGCAGACGGCGGGCACAGCCAGCAACAGCCAGAACAGATTGAGCAACAGCTCCATAGATCGGGGTGCTCTTTGCGCGGACGAAGAAAGTGGCCAGGAGCCAACCGCCCCCCAGCGCACAGCCAATGTTCCTAGAATACTACGCCGAAATCAATGTGACTCGAGGACTTGTACGAGCGTGACCGCCGCCTGCAGGACCGAATCTGGTAATCGGTTACGGTCCGACCAGCACCTGCAACTTCTCCTTGGTTTGCAGGCGTGCTCGGTAGATCGCATTTTTGGGCGCCACCTCGGCCACCACATCCACATGGACAACGTAGGCTCCATAGGGCAGCGTGTCGCCAAATGGGAGTTCGAATGACGTGACTCCACTCTTCAACGCAAAGCGCTGGTAGCCGATCGCCACGGCCCGCCCGTTCTCAGCCACCGCCAGCACGATGAAGGTGAGGTCAAAATCATCCGCGGTGCCATTGCTGACCTGCACGGCGCCGTCAATTCGATTCCCTGAGACTCTCGCCTCCTTCTTCCACTCCAGCAGCAACGGTGGCACCACGTGCAGTACAAACTCCCGCTTCGCTCTCTGAGTGGGCCTGCTCGTGTCTGTGACCGACACCGTGAAACGAAAATCGCCCACCGACCCAGGCGTTCCCACCAGCAATCCGTCTTCGCCCACCTTCATTCCCAGCGGAAGACTGCCCGCGGCCAGGGCCCACTTCATCGGAGGAATTCCATTCCGAGCCTGGAACTGAAAACGATAGGGATGTCGTGGAGTTGCCTTAGGCAGGGAAGTCGTGTCCACTGCAAGCTGCGAAGGATCGTTCCCTGGCTGAGCCAGAGCCGGCTCCGAAGCAGCTGCGCCGGCGACCAGCACGAACGAAATGAAGGCGGCGCGCAGTACAGTGGAAGGTCTTCGAGCCATCATGGTTGTTGTCTCGCTCTGACGCGCGCAGCGCCCGACTTGTCCTTCGATGCGCCCCCATGCAGGAACTCATCCACGGTTTTTACGAACATGTCCGGCTGGTCGATGAACGTCATATGCCCTGCCTGGGGGAAGATCACCAGCTTCGACGCCGCAATCTTTTCATGCATCACCTGCGCCAAAGACGGGTCGCACTCGTCGTGATCCCCGACCAGGACGAGTGTAGGTACTTTGATGCTGGGCAGGCGGTCGGTGTATTCCACGGACTTTAGATTTCCATCAATCACGAACTCGCCATGCTCGCCCCACATCTCACGATAGAGGTCCCAGGCCGTATTCCCCTGTGCGACTGGGTCATAGTTTGGATCGGGCCGTCCCTGGTAAACATAAGGGAAGTACCCCTCTCCCCAGGCCGCCTTCATGTATTCCGCCGTATAGCGGTTCTTCTCATAGTCCTTGCCGTGCCCGAACAGTCCTGCGGCTTCGAACTGGTCGATGCGTTCCCGCAACTCGGGCGACATCTTTTCCTTCATGCGGACGAACACCTGGTTCATCGCGACGGTGCTCGACCAAGTGCTTCCCAGGATCAGATGGTGCAGGTTCTGCTGATATTTCAGCGCGTAGGCTTGCACCAAAGCCCCACCATAGGAATGTCCCAGCAGGTTGATCTTGCCGAGATTCAGGTCCCTCCGAACCCCCTCGAGGTCCTCCACCATGTTCTCGATGGTGTAGCCAGCTGGGTCCTCGAGTTTCTGGGACCGCCCCGATCCGCGCTCATCGATAAAGATGACCCGGTTATGCCTTGCCAGGGGCAGAAGGTAGGGAAGAAAGTAATCATGCGAGGCTCCCGGCCCACCATGCAGGATGACCAGGGGCTCGCCTCGTCCCAGAATCACGTAGTAGAGCATCACGCCATTGGCGTCCACGAAACCTTCCTGCCGAGGGTAGACGTGGGCGGAGGTGGGGGTGGTCTTGGGAGTCTGGCCGGCAGCCAGGCTCAGCACCAGGAGGACGGCGGGCACAATAACCAGGAAAGCGCGACGGATTCTCATGGCCGCCCATCGTAATGCTCCGAACCTCGAAGCGCAACGCATGCCTGGGCGCTGCCATGTGAAAATACATGATCGTGGAAACAGCAACCATGCGCGAGTGGCCGCCCGATGCGATCCGTTGCCGGGAGCCACGACCAATCGTCTACAACCTGGTTCTGGCCGCCGCCGTCCTAACCTATTTCGCCATGGAGCTGCCCGCGACCAAACAACTCCTGACCGTCAACTTTGTCCTGTTTCTGTTGCTGTTGGCCGTTCTGGCCAATGTTGCCTATTGCGCAGCCTACGCCGTTGACATCTTTGCGCAGGCCTCGGGCTTCCGCGAACTTTGGCAGAGGTTTCGCTGACGGTTGTTCCTGATCGGAACGGCCTTTGCTGGTGCTATCACAGGCTTTTGGTCGATGGCAATCTTCAATCCCGGACACTCGCTGAATCTCCTGCTGTCTTTCAGTCGCATTCCCCTATGTCGCCTCCCCTCGACGCCCTCCCTCTCCCCGCGATAAGCTGGTTCGTTTTGTAGCGGAGATGCCAAGCCATGCGTGAGGCCGTCAACCAGCTTTGGCCTGAAATCCAGTGGATCGAGGACTCCAAACTCCGCGAGCAGGTTGCCCAGACCTGGACCAAAGCCCTCGAGCGCAGCCCACTGAAGCCCGACGACCTGAACTACATTCCATTCACCTTGCTGGTGCCGCACTGTCCCATCACCTTCATGGAGCACAAGCGTTGCGTGGTCCACATCGCGCGCAAGAGCGCGGAAGCCATGCATGAGTTCATGGGTCGAGCGTTGCCTGTGGATGTCGACGCCGTGATCGCCGGCGCCATTCTGGCCGACGTGGGCAAGCTGCTCGAATACGAGATCGGACCCGACGGCCAGGCGCGGCAAAGCGAACGTGGCGAAGCGTTGCGGCATCCCTTCACGGGCGTTGCCCTGGCCTTGGAGTGCGGCGTTCCCGACCATGTGTGCCACATCATCGCCGCCCACGCCGCCGAAGGCGATCAGGTAAAACGAACGACGGAAGCGTACATCGTTCACCACGCCGATTTCATGGCTTATTTGCCGTTCAAGAATCCCAAAAACCTCAAGACCAAGCAGCGTTAGGAGTTCATTTTGTCCGCACCGAAGCAGATCGCCTCGAGCAAGGAAAGCATCACCGCGAAGATGGCGCGCTGGGCCGCCACTCTCGACTATAAGCATCTCTCGACCGAAGCGGTCTACCAGGCGAAGCGCTTCCTGCTCGACTCCGTTGGCTGCGCCCTAGGCGGGTACCAACAATATGACGTCAAAATAGCACTGGAGGTTCTGGACGAAGTGGCCGGTCGCGGCCCCGCTACGGTGATCGGCACCGGCAAGAGAGTCGACGCCGTGTCCGCGTCGCTCGCCAATGCTCTCATGATCCGCTGCATGGACTACAACGACATCTACTGGAAACAAGACCCGTCGCACCCCTCCGACATTTTTCCCGCAGCCCTGGCGGGCTGCGAACGAGCCCAGAGCGGCGGCAAAGAACTCGTTGTTGGCTTCGTCCTTGGACATGAATTCGAAATGCGCTTCTGTGAAGCTGCTTTCCCAGGCATCCGCGAGCGCGGCTGGCACCACGCGACCTTGACCGCGTTTGTCTCCCCTTTCGTCGCCGGACGCGCCCTGGGCCTCAACTGGGAGCAAATCCAGCATGCCGTAGGCATCTCCGCCAGCCGTCACTGCACGCTGGGCGCGGTCACTGCCGGCAAGCTGACCATGATGAAAAACACGGTGGATCCCATGGCCACACAGAGCGGCATGCTGGCCGCCCTGCTGGCCGAAAAGGGCTACACCGGCCCCGAACACGTAATCGATGGCAAAGAAGGCCTGGTCCACTGCTACGGTCCCGATTGGAAGCTCAACGTCTTGACCGATGGATTGGGCGAATCGTGGCGCATCACCCAATGCGGCATGAAGTTTTTTCCCACGGAGGCGCTGACACACGCCCCCCTCTCCGCCATGTTGGATCTGGTCAAAAAGAACGATCTGCATCCCGATCAGGTCGCAAAGATCCAGATCCGCTCCCTGGCGCGCGCGGCCGACATTCTTTCCGATCCCAGCAAGTACGATCCGCACACCAAAGAGACCGCCGACCACTCGCTGCCCTACGTGATCGCCGCAGCCCTGGTCGACCGCCAGGTTACGCCAGCGCAATTCGAGATGGCCAAGATCATGGATCCCACCATTCGTGCGCAGCTGAAGAAAGTGGAAGTGGTTGCGGATCCTGAAATCGAAAAAGTCTTTCCGGCGTTGCAGAGGGTGATTGTCACCATCACGACCGCCGACGGGCGCTCCTTCACTGCGCAACTCGACTACCCGAAAGGCGACCCGCGCAATCCGCTCACCGACCAGGAAATCGAAGAGAAATTCACGGCACTGGCCGACGGCGTTCTTTCGACGCAGGCGCAAAGGAAACTCAAAGATGCCATCTGGAACCTGGAGAGGATTGGCTCGGTTCGCCAACTGATGGTGCTGATGAAAGCTGACCTGCGCGCGGGGAAGGCGTCGCACAAGGAAGGAAAGGCAAAGAGTAGTTCGAAGCCCAAGTCGAAGAAGCGCCACCCAAAGTAGCGGCGGCGTCTCGCGCCGGCTGTCGCGAGGGCAAGTTGCCCTCGCCGAGCGAGGTCATACCATGCCCCAGACCGTCACTGAAAAAATCGCCCAATCCCACCTCGCCGAAGGTCCCTCTCGTCCCTTGCGCACCGGGGACTTCCTCTCCATCCGCCCGCATCACGTCATGACTCACGACAACACATCCGCGGTCATCAGCAAGTTCAAGGGCATCGGAGCGAAAAAGGTTCGCGACCCAAAGCAACTGGTCTTCGCCCTCGACCACGACATCCAGAATCAGGATGAATCGAACCAGAAGAAATACCGCGCCATCGAAGCCTTTGCGAAAGAGAACGGAGTCGATTTCTATCCCGCGGGCTCAGGCATCGGGCACCAGATCATGGTCGAGCGCGGATACGTGGTTCCGGGCTCGTTCGTCGTTGCTTCCGACTCGCACTCCAACATGTACGGCGCGCTGGGCGCCCTGGGCACGCCGATCGTGCGCACCGACGCTGCTGCCGTCTGGGCGACAGGTGAATTCTGGTGGCAGATCCCGCGCTCCGTCGAAGTCACTCTGGAAGGCAAGCTCCC
>Ga0137418_10000667_pt1 | contig 30885 bp, 28 predicted proteins | sample CZODoug3_1_2_16f_FD_122242 | JGI IMG/M metagenome (GOLD analysis project Ga0137418, IMG submission 122242) | Vadose zone soil fungal communities from Angelo Coast Range Reserve, California, USA - CZODoug3_1_2_16fungal (Hybrid Assembly) | ecosystem: Environmental > Terrestrial > Soil > Vadose... | reverse complement strand
TGAGAGTCTGGGTACCGGCAAAAGGGTCATGATTCCTATCAGCCTAACGAGGGCAGGCGCGGTGGAGGTCGAAATTAAAGACTTGACTTTGAACTGGAATGGTTTTTCCGGCAAGAGAGGGGAACCCGGACAAGATGAGCTTTACGTTACCATTTGTGGAGCGACAGAAGAATGCAAGAGTCAACAGCTAGGCGAGAACCGGCCTTTCACTCGATATCTGACAGCCGGCAAGGCAGACGTAGAAGTAGGCAACTTTGACCATAGCCCTCGAACCAATTTCACATTAGTCGTCACGCACCCAAAATAACTCCCAAACGAAACCTCGGGCCCCAATTGGGAAATCCGCGACAGACGGTGATCCTAAACCTACGACATCGCACGCACCGCCAAGAAACCCACCCACCCGTGTTCTTGTAGGGGGCCAGGCTCAGGGTTCCGGCGGAACCATCTCGCTAAAGAAGACACTAATCCCACTCAAGCTCTTTTTTGGCTCGAGCTGGGCAGTTCCAAAGCCCGACAAGGCTTTCCTCCCGCTCGTGCCGCTCCCTGGCCACCACTCATTCAGTCTTCCCGCGTCCAGCACAACCGGTTGCGCATTGACGAAGGCGACTCCATCCCAGACCAGTCAAGCCCTTTCCCCATCCACCCCATGGTTTCCTTCCCATTTTGGAACTTCCCCCAAAAATTCCCATTTATTCGTTGACTTAAGAACCAATCGACCACACCATATCTATAAGGGCCTCAGCGCAAAGGGCCACCCGGGAAAATGACTCCGTACGCGTAACTCCTTTGCTTTCCCGATTTTGCCTGTAAGTCCTTTGAAATCAAAGATTTGGGCCCCTACCCCACGTATCTCATTGATTCCAAAAGATCGGGGGAAAATTGGAGGAACTTTTTATGTTCTACGACGTTCATATTCCTCGTTGTACCCATATCAAAACCAATGGCACCCAGTGCGGCTGCCCGGCGCTTCGCGAACGCCGCTTCTGTTACTTCCACGAGAAATGGCAGGGCCAGCAAATCGCCCTCAAAGCCGAGCAGCCTTCCGAGCCTCTCACCTTCACCATGCCCCTCCTCGAGGACGGCGACTCGGTCCAGATCGCCCTCATGCAGGTCATTCGCCTCATCGCTGCCGGCCAACTCGAACCGAAAACCGCCAGACTTCTCCTTTCCGCCCTCCAGGCTGCCTCCCTCAACCTCCGCCGGATGCAACTGGTACCGCGGCGGGAAGAGACCATCGTCATCGATCCCAACGAGGTCGCCAACAACGGCGTCGGCGCCGACGCGTGGAGCGCGCGCCAATTCAAATCAAAAGGACCACAGCCGGCAGCCGCCCCAGCCCAAGTGGCCAAAACCTCATAACTTTCCCAGATCCAAGCCATCTGGACTGCGGGGTGGGCCCACCCGGAGGATTTGTTCCTAGTTTGGGAATTGGGCGGGCGGGTGGCATAGGCTTTCGATCTGCTGACACAACTGAGACAAAGGGTGCACTATCCCTTCGACTACACTCAGAGCAGGCTCTTGCAAAAAACGCAAGAATGGGACACCCAGCCTACAAGATAGGGAGAGCATCTTGGCCGCAAGAATTCTCATGGTTCTTAGTGCGAGCATTGTCCTTACGCTCGGAGTCGTCCACCTCGTCTATACATTCTGGGGGCCAAACCTCACGCCCCGTGACCCCGCGTTGCAAATCAGCATGAGCCAGATTTCACCTGTCATCACGAAAGAAACAACAATGTGGCGGTGTTGGGTGGGCTTCAATGCCAGCCACAGCATGGGGCTCATTTTGTTTGGCCTGGTTTTCGGTTTTCTCGCATTGGCTCACGACCAACTCCTCTTTCAGTCACCGTTCTTGCTGGTTGTCGGGCTGGCCATGCTTGGTGGTTTTGGTGTGCTCTGCAAGGTCTATTTTTTCAGTGCGCCTCTCACCGGCATCGGCATTTCTTTCGCCTGCTATGTCGCCAGCATTGTGCTATCGGCGGGTAGCCGAGCCTTTCAAAGGTTTTGACCTTATTTCCCAAACTGGAATCACGGATGCCCCGTCCTTGCGTTCTTTGCAAGGGCGGGAGTAGGGCTGCCTGGAACAACAACCTTAAGCCACCGAGCCCGAAGGAAATCCATTCACCCCTCGCTCCCCACCAAGAAAGGGTCGGCCACCCGCCTGATGCTGACCACCGAAGCCCTGGTCGCCGAAATTCCAAAGGAGAAGAAAGCTCCGATTGGCGGTGGACACAGCAGCGGCGGTTGGAAGGCATGTACTAAGAACCGGCTGTCGGCTATTGGCCGCCGCCGTAAGTCAGAAGCCGCTCTCCGCAAGAGCCGGGCCCTTCTTTGTTCGTCACACTACGGTGAACACCGCATTACTATCCACCCGGGACCCTTATCCCGTACATTTTTTGCTGTACCCAGCGCGCGCAACCAAAAGCGCCGCATCTTAGTGGCGCTGTTTTGGTGACCCACAATGCTTGCAAGATTCTGTTTGCTCCTGTTTCTCGTATGTTCGCTAGGATGCATGACTCCTAAGCGAGCACACCTCGTGTTCCCCGTACGCTGTTTACGAGTGAATCCCGAAAGTTTCACCCGCCCCTGTACATCGCGACCTGATGGCAAGCTGGTTTGCGACGGCGTGGTGGTAACACCCACCTGCGTCGCACTCGCTACCGGCCAGTAACAGGCGGCATCGTACCGGCGGATGGCCCAGGGGAGGAACAAGCGTTCGCCGCCCTCAGAGGGAACAAGGGCAACGCAAGAGGCCCCGTCCTTTCGCGCACGTGGCGAAAAAGCCCTGTCCTGAGCTTGTCGAAGGACCCTCAGATTCGCGACGTCGCAGTTCCCCCTTTCGCTCCGCTCGTTCCAGGCTCTCACCGCACTGCCGCACAGGCTCCGACCCACGGTGTGGAGATAGTCTTCGCTGGGTTCGATCCGGAAGTGTCAACTTCCACTTCCACAATGCCACTGTGAAGTATTCTCTGGTGGAACCTCAGCCAACTCGGTAACGTTTTCCCTGGAACCCCGTCTGAGCTTCAACGGGAGAGGACTGCTCGCTTGGAAATGTGCTTTTGAATAAGACACTCTCAATTTCCTGCATACTTGTTCTGTGTTTCTGTGCTGCGGGCTCGACTGTTCCCGCCTTCGCAGGAGATGGCCCTACCTTCGGACAGTTGAATATCCCCAGACTCACCATAGCTCCGAAGCTGGAAGACTTCCTCGACATGAAGCCCACCGCAGGCTGGGAAGGCAAGATGTTGCAGGTCGAAGGCCTGAAGCAACGCATCCCCAGCGACGGCGCCCCGGTCTCCCAGCGAACGGTTGTCTACCTCGGATACGACGAGAAGAACCTCTACGCGGTTTTCGTTTGCTTCGACAAAGAGCCGGAAAAGATCCGCGCCCGGCTCGGCCGCCGCGAGGACATTTTCACCGACGACTCCGTCGAGATCATGCTGGACACCTTCCACGATCACCGCCGCGCTTACTCTTTCCTGAGCAACCCTCTCGGCGTGCAAGCCGATGCGCTCTGGACCGAGGGCCAGGACAACGGATTCGACTTTTCTTTCGATACCGTCTGGGATACCGCCGCGAAACGCACGCCGCAAGGCTACGTCGTTTGGATGTCGATTCCCTTCCGCAGCCTCCGCTTTACCGACGCCAACCCGCAAAGCTGGGGCATCATCTTGAATCGCGGAATTCCGCGCAACAATGAGGACACGTTCTGGCCGGAATACACAACTCGCATCTCAGGCCGTCTCAACCAGGAAGGCACACTCAACGGACTGGAGCACATTTCTCCCGGCCGTAACCTGCAACTCATTCCTTACGGTATCTTCGAATCTCTTCGCGATCTCGACTTGCGCGATCCCAATCATCCCACCTACTCGCGCCGGACCGCCCAGGGCCGCATCGGTCTCGACGCCAAATATGTCCTGCAAGATAAATTGGTTCTCGACGCAACCGTAAATCCCGACTTCAGCCAGATCGAATCCGATGAACCACAAGTGACCGCGAGCCAGCGCTTTGAAGTCATCTTCCCGGAGAAGCGCCCATTCTTTCTCGAAAACTCCAACTATTTCCTAACGCCGATCAATTTGATGTTCACGCGCCGAATCGCCAATCCCGACTTCGGTGTACGCCTGACTGGAAAGGACGGGCCTTACGCCATTGGCTTCCTGGTTGCGGACGACAAGTCCCCCGGCCGCGAGGTTCCGCCCGGCGACCCCCTGGCGAACAAGCACGCCTACTTTGCCATCGGCCGCGTTAGCCGCGATATTGGTTCGCAATCCACCGTTGGCCTCATGTACACCGATCGCGAATTTCAGAACAGCTTCAACCGGGTGGGAGGTATCGATACCCGTATCCGCTTGAACAGCAACTGGACGACCTCGGGACAAGCGATTGTCAGCTCCACCCGCAATCTCGACGGCTCCTATCTCGCTGGACCAGCGTTCCACATGGATGTGCGGCGGCAGGGGCGAAGTCTGAGCTACATCTTCGACTACGAAGGCCGGGCCAACGGTTTCCACACCGACAGCGGATTCGATCCGCAACCGGGTATCCACAATCTCGACACAGTCCTCCAATACACGTTCCACCCCGAAGGCAAGCACCTGATCACATGGGGCCCCGTGATGGAAGTCTCAAGAATCTACGACCACGACGGCAACCGCCTGAACACTGGCTATTTTCCGGAACTCACTTTTGAGTTCCCGCGCCAGACTTTCCTGACATTGCTCTATGCGCTCGAGGGTGAGCTTCTGCGGCCCATCGACTTCTCTGTCCTGACGCAGAACAAGGACTTCCAACGGTCCACGCGAGACGTCGTTCTCAAAACCGATTACTTCCGCCAGGTCGGCCTGCAAATCGATTATCGTTGGGGCAACCGCGTCAACTACGCTCCAGCCGTCGGACAGGAGCCGTTTCTAGCATGGCGCAGCAGCCTGGACATGACGGCCACGGTGCGCCCCAGCAGCAAATTGAAAATTGACAACACATACTTGCTCTTCCGGCTGCGCGACCGCACCACCGGAGCGGCGGTCTTCAACGATCACATCATCCGCTCCAAATGGAACTACCAGTTCACCCGCGCCCTGTCCCTCCGCCTAATCGGGCAGTACAGCGCGTTCCTGGGAAATCCTCAATTCACTTCCCTGCCCAGCGACAAGAACCTGAACTGGGATTTTCTCGCCACCTACCTTGTCCATCCCAGCACCGCAATTTATGTAGGCTACAACAGCAACCTGCAGAATCTTGATCCTGCGCTGGCCCTCGAACCAGACGGCTCCATTCGCCGCCGCCCCGACCAGTTCATCAACGACGGCAGGACCTTCTTCGTAAAAGCATCGTATTTGTTTCGCTTTTAGATCGAACTAGGCGGGTTGGCCCGACACGAGATGGCAGGAGCTGACAGCTGCTGCTTAGCTATCTTTTCCACAGCATGTTCTCTTTTGATACTAAATGGCCGATTTTGATAATTGCGGTTCTAAGGTAATCAACGTAGGTTGTAGCAGCCGTCGATAGTACCTGGCGTTGATTCGACCTGGCGGCACTTCGAATCAACCGCCGTGAAGCGTACACGCGCCAATCACAACAACGCAGTTTCCGAAGGACACAATCCTCGAGGAGAGTCACGCATGAACACAAATGGTAATGAAATTCGCTCCGGTCAGACCTGGCCTGTGCGCATCGTCCGCACGATTGGCAACGCCCTTCCGCGCCGCAGTCTGATCCTGCTCGCCGTCTTCGCCGCGGCGACAGTCTGTGCCGTCCACGCTCAAAGCCTGATCGGCAGTCCGGGAGCAGGCTGGCAAACCTGGTCGGTGACGCCCATCAGCTCTGACCAGCCCAACCTCAATGACAACGGAGCGCCTTGGTGGGATCTGCAATGGGCGGCTGCCGGCAGTAATTATGCTAATACCGGAGGAGCCGACAAAAATCCGGGGTTCTGCATGACTTCGACCGGCGATTGCGTTGGCATGGGCAGCCAGGCTCTTGCTCCAGGAGCCTTGCCATTCTGGAGCATGCCTTACAACGCGGCCAGCGACATGGGCGGCGCGCGCGACAGTAAGGTCTATTTCCACAGCACCGGCGCGTCTTATGTGGCAACGCTGTTTCTCAATGCCACCGCAAACCCAAACGAAGTCAACGACTTTGGCTGGTTCGAGACCAATTCCACTGGCAGCGTTGTGGGGAACAGGCACTTACTTTTCAGCGGGACTGGGGTCACAAAGGATCAGATACCCACCCCGACCGGCACCACTCTCATCTTCAAGCCAACAGCGTATTTCGGTTACTACTACAGCGATGTAAGCGAACCGGCTTGCCCTGACGGTACGGATACCTATCTCACTACCGTCGACACACCCTGTGTAGATCCTAACGCGGTATTGCACGGGTGTTACGCGTATTCTGTGTTCGCATTTAATGACCAAAAATGTGTTGACTCCACGGGTGGCCAGGGTGATCACGACTTCATCGTGTTCAGCGCCAATGCCAAGACCAGCTCCCGTCCGACGTACTGGATCGCGGGCGAAGATCCGGCAGATTGCTTCAACAACGATGGCGATTGCAACCTGACGATGGTCAGGGTCAGTGCTCTCCCACGCACCAACTAGGCCGAATCCAATACTCCCCCCGTGGAGGAAACTCTATGTCAGGTTGAGGCGCAGACCGCTTCAACCTGGCATAGACCTTACGACCCGCCACGCTGTCACAAGGTATTGATGCACTAGCGCCACAACAACCCGAACCCTAGCAAGCCGCCGCCCAACGCACCTGTGAATCCTTCTCGCGCAGCTGCCGATCCATCCCCAGCAGGCGCATCTGCAAGGGACTAGTCCCATACACTTTCCGGAAGTCGCGATAGAAGTTATTCACCAGGCTATAGCCGCACTGGTGCGCCACGAACTTAATCGGCAACATACTCTCTCCCAGCAACGCCGCCGCCCGCGACATCCGAACCTCCAGCAGGTGCCGCCGCAGTGTTTTCCCCACCTCAATGTTGAACAAGCGCAGAACCCGCGCCTCTCCCAACCCGAGCAAGCCGCCAATCTGCTCTGAACTCATCGGCAGCGTGCCACCGCGTTCCTCAATAATTTTCAAGAGAATTCGAATGCGTGCGTCCACGGTCGCTCTCCCTCCACCAACCGGGCAATCGTCCGCCACGGGGACGCTACACGGGCGCGCGAAATGACTCGCCACGGCCCATGCCGTCCTTGCTGTTGGGGGGATGTGAATTGAAGACCAGCTCACGTGTGTCGGAAGGGAGAAGTAGGTCCGAAACCCGAAGCTCAGTAACCAAGCACCCACTGATAGCGCGCAGTCACACACGCGGCGAACAAGTAAAACAACAAGTAAAACAACGATGCCGACAAACCGCACCGCCAAACTACCCGTCGCCGACGCCAGCGATATTGAGACTCCCGACTCATAAAGTCAAGTGAAAAGTTTGTAACTCTCGATAAAACAATCACGTCCCGGAAATCCCTCAAGTAACGCGAGAGCCTGCGACGTCTTTCCACTGCGGATACTCCGGAAAAGAAGAAAGCCTGAAACCACGGCAAATACAGGACCTACGGTATTGATTTACCGAGGGCATCGGGTCTAGCTTCGGCAAACATCCACAAAAATTAGTGTGGGCCACTGGCTGCGATCATCGAGCGCGGCTTCGCACAAAGCTGAAAACAACCACTTCAAACCACTCGGGGGCGTGCCAGAACCCAACATCATGTCACAAACCTGCAGGCAGTTCCGCCTCAGCGAGTGCAAAAGCAAGAGATCGATGGTTTTGAGGTGATTCGATCAGAAATGCTCCGATGAAGAATAATAAGGAGACCATCATGAAAATCGTAGTGATCGGCGGTACCGGACTCATTGGATCAAAGCTTGTCAGCAAGCTTCGTGAGCAGAAACACGAGGCGGTGGCGGCATCGCCCGATTCGGGGGTCAATACTGTCACGGGCGAGGGACTAGCCGAGGTGCTGAAAGGTGCCTCGGTCGTCGTTGACGTATCCAACTCCCCCTCCTGGGAAGACGCAGCCGTGCTGAAGTTCTTCGAAACCTCAACCCGTAACCTCCTGACTCATGAAGCGGCCGCAAGGGTTGGACAGCACGTTGCGTTGTCGGTTGTGGGGACGCAGCAACTGGCCGAAAGCGGTTACTTTCGGGCCAAGATTGCTCAGGAGAAACTGATCAGAGAATCTTCCATCCCTTACTCCATCGTGCAAGCGACACAGTTCTTCGAGTTCCTCAAGGGCCTTGCCGACATTTCCTTCGACGGCGAAAAAGTGCGACTGCCACATGTGCTCTTCCAGCCGATGGCTGCCGACGATGTGGCGACTGCTGTAGGCAGGGTCGCGGTAGGCCAGCCGCTCAACGGCATCGTCGAAATTGGAGGCCCGGAACAGTTTCGAGTGGATGAACTAGTCCGGCGGCGCTTGGTCTCGCTTAAGGATCCCCGCGAAGTCGTCCCTGATCCAAACGCTCGTTACTCTGGAGCGAAACTCAGCGAAAAAACACTGGTTCCGGGCAAGAATGCTCGACTCGGCGAGACCCGTTTCGAAACCTGGCTCACTCAGCCCGCAGCACAAATTCCGAGTGCGCATCCTCAGCCCACAGCCGTCGCAGCGGTGGCCAAGGAGAAAGAGAGTCGTAAAAAAGCTAGCTGATATCGCCACCGCGTACGCCACCGATGAGCGCGGTATGGAGGGGAACCTGGGGACAAACGGACTTGCGCTACGGGGCGCTATGACCCTCGCAGTGCAGCACACCCAGGTAGGCGCTCCAAGGACCGACTGCGTCGCGATACTGGTGGGCCATCACGCGCGACAGCTGATGCAAATGAGTAAGGTCGTGGACTGCCCATGTCGCCAGTAACTGCGACAGCGTTACGACTCCCAGCCTTGGATGCCGACCTCGACGCTCCAAGTCTTCGGGTTGCAGAGTCAAGGACTGAAGAGCCGCGAGATTCTCTGCACGCAGGCGCGCGAAATCGTCCAGGAGTTGCTCCAGAGATCGGTCTCCACCCTCTCTCGACTGGGCGAAACGGTCGTAGGGATCGAATGGCCGCGCTTCACCGTGCTCCAGGATGATCCTCGCTCGCGGCATCCAGTCGGTGCGCTCGCCGACGATCAAGTGACCGACGATGTCGAAAGCGCTCCAGGTGTCTTTGCCCTCGTTGCCGCGCACCCAAGTATCGGGCAGCCCACGCAACAGCGTGTTGAGGCTTGCGGGTGTGCGTGTAAGAACTGCGATGGATTCGGCTAAATTGAATTCCGTCAAGTTTGCCATGCCAATGTGGATGCATGGTCAACGCTTTGGACTCAAACGACGGGCGAGGTTTTTGTCCTGGTCGGCCGCTCGGGTATACTTCGGCTGCCCTGATCTCCCGCAAGGAGTGTGCCTTGAATTACGCCACTATTCGCAGAGCCTTATGTTCGGTTTTCCTGTTCGCGACAGTTCTCACCTTGTTGGCGGCGGACCCGGCGCCACCACCGGCACCCCCGATCGCCAAGAAGGTTCCTAAGATCACCGAAATCAACAGCCGCAAGCTGGTCGACAACTATTTCTGGCTGCGCGACAAACCGAACCCTGAGGTCCGGGCTTACCTTGAAGCCGAGAACGCCTACACCGACGCGATCCTGAAGCCGATGGAGCCGTTCCAGAAGAAGCTTTACGACGAGATGCTCAGCCGCGTCAAGGAGACTGACGTCGAGGTTCCCTACAAAGAGGGTGAGTACTGGTATTACACCCGCTCCGAAGCCGGCAAGCAGTATGGTATTCGCTGCCGGAAAAAGGGCAGCATGGATGCTCCCGAAGAGGTTGTGCTGGACGTGAACGAGTTGGCGAAAGGACAGGCTTTCATGTCCGTGCAGGCCTACGCGGTCAGCGACGACGGCAACCTGCTCGCCTATACGATGGATAACACTGGATTCCGCCAGTTCACATTAGTGGTAAAGGATTTGCGGACAGGGAAGCTTCTCTCGGACCATGCTGAGCGCGTTGGGTCCTTGGTTTGGGCCACCGACAACAAGACAATCTTCTATACGGTCGAAGACGCAGTCAGCAAGCGCCAGTACCAACTCTACCGGCACACAGCCGGAACTGCAGGGCCGGATGATCTGATCTACGAGGAGAAAGACGAACGGTTCGATGTCGAAGTCGATCGAACGCGGAGCAAGGGATATATTTTCCTGGTTTCCGGCAGCCACACTACCAGCGAGGCGCGTTATATCCCTGCCAGCCAGCCCATGGCCGAGTGGAAGGTGCTGGAGCCTCGCAAGCAGGACGTCGAGTACTACCCGGACCACAATGGGGACTTTTTCTACATTCGGGTCAACGATACGGGGCGCAATTTTCGATTGGTGAAAGCTCCCGTGTCCGATCCACGCTCCCAGAACTGGCGGGAAGTGGTTCCCCAGAGCGATACGGTTATGTTCGATGACTTCGAATTCTTCAAGACCTATTATCTCTCCTACGAGCGGGAGAGTGGGCTACCGCAGATCCGAGTAACACGCCTGAGCGATGGAAAGTCGCGGCGGGTAGAGTTTCCGGAGCCTGCCTATGTCGCGCGCTCCTACGTGAACCGCGAGTATGATGCGGAAAAATTTCGCTATTCGTACCAGTCCTACATCACGCCGCCCTCGGTCTTCGAATACGACACGGAGAACGCAAAATCTAAACTTTTGAAGCAGAAAGAGGTGCCCGGCGGATACGACGCGACGCGCTATCAGGTCGAGCAGATCTATGCGACCGCGTCCGATGGAGTGAAGGTTCCCATTTCTGTGCTCCATTTAAAGAACGAAAAACTGGACGGCAGCGGAGCCCTGTACCTAACCGGTTACGGTTCCTATGGTGTCCCCAACGACGTATATTTCAACTCCAACCTGTTCAGCCTGGTCGACCGCGGGGTCACCGTCGCGGATGCGCACATTCGCGGGGGCGGCGAACTGGGCAAGGCCTGGCACGACGACGGGCGCATGATGCACAAGAAGAACACATTTACCGACTTCATTGCCTGCGCCGAGTATCTGGTCTCTCATGGGTACGGCTCCAAGGATCGTCTGACCATTGAGGGCCGGAGCGCCGGCGGCTTGCTCATGGGCGCAGTGCTCAATATGCGGCCCGACCTGTTCCATGCTGCGATCGTAGGGGTTCCCTTCGTCGACGTCATCAACACCGAACTTGACGAATCACTACCTCTGACTGTCGCTGAGTGGGAAGAGTGGGGCAATCCGAAAGAGAAGGCGGCCTTCGACTACATGATTTCGTACTCGCCTTACGACAATATCGAGAATAAGACCTACCCCAACATGCTGGTGCGAACCTCGTTCAACGATAGTCAAGTGATGTATTGGGAACCCGCAAAGTACGTCGCTAAGATGCGCGCCACGCGGACCGACCGTAACCTTTTGCTTCTGAAGGCCAACATGGGCCCGGCCGGCCACGGCGGCGCCTCGGGACGCTATGACCGGATCAAAGACGCGGCATTTGATTACGCTTTCCTACTTACGCAGATGGGGATCGATCACTGATCACGCAGAGCGGCTTGATCGTCCAGCCGGCCACTGCGCCTAGGAAAGCAGCTTCTTGAGCGGGTCCCAATAATGGGCGTGCCAACCCTCCGCCAGGTGCTCGGCGTCCCCCTTGGGGAATCCGGTGTGATCAAAAACGATCTTGGTGCCAGCACCAAGTTGGGTGAGTTCGAATTTGACGATCGAGTAAAGGCCGCGATCCCAACTGCCGACGCGCCATGCCTGCACAATCAGTTCGTTCGGCACTAATTCCAGGTGGCGGCCAACGATATAGCCACCGAACAACGCAAAGGCTCCGCCCACGTCGCGACTGATTTCCGTTGGCTTTTTCATTTTCGCCATGAAATCCGACTGCATGACTCCGCTGATCTGGATGACTTTGTCGAATTGCTGGCTGTCCATCAGTGCTTTGAAGACTCGCGCCGGACTTGCCGTGAACGTCGGCTGCTGATGGATGGCTTCGGCAGAATGAGAAATTTCCTCCGGCGCCCCTGCCAAGGTCTGAGCCGGCCATAAGGCCACACTGCCAGCCGCCAACGCGCTGGTGGCGAGCCATTGTCGGCGGGTTGCGAGATTCTTCGCTTGGGTCGTTCGTTCGGCTCCAATCATTCTGCCTCCGTTGCTTTGAAATCCAATCCGGCTGCCATCTCAGCACGGTGACAAAATATGTTCAACATAATATTATTCGGCGGACCGGAGCATGCGACACGGTCGTTTGATGGTGCGATGCACGCCAAGGGGGCAAGGACCATGCCATACAGCGCAGACCACAGAATCGCCAGGCGGGAACAGATTGTCGATAGCGCCCGCCACCTCTTCAATCGCCACGGGTTCGACCGCGTCTCCGTGAAACAGATCATGGCCGGAGCCGGACTCACGCACGGAGGTTTCTATAGCTATTTCGAGACGAAAGGCGACCTGTACGCAGAGGTGCTGCGCTGCTTCTTCACCGACCCCAACTGGAAGCACCGCTGGAAGGGGTTGGAAGTAGATTTGTGCTCCGACGAAGCGGGACCGCAGATCGTGCGGGCCTACCTGTCGCCTCAACACTTTGCGGATGTGGAAAACTCGTGCCCCATGGTGGCTTTGCCGACCGATGTCCGGCGCAGCGATCCTCACGTGAGAAGTGCGTTTGAAACGGTGTTCCAGGCCATGGTTAGTGCTCTGCATAAAAATTCTAGGGGCGTCAAGCATCCCGACCGCGGCCGAGCGCAAGCCATCGCGGCTCTGTGCATCGGAGGCATGGTCGTTGCACGGGCGATGAACGACGGACCGGCGACGGGGGAACTCCGGAATGCTTGTATGAAGGTTGCGCTGGAGCTTGGCAATTGGAACAAAAAAGCAAGGATACAAAAGTCGCGAACTAGAGTAGTCTCGGCTACCGAGTCATCACGAATCGGTACCAGGGCGCATCGGAAGGGCTGAGGTCCACCAGCACTACTCCATCAAGTAGCCCGGCTCACCATAGGGGACCCAACCTTGCTTCCTGGAATTGCGGGGACGGGCCACCTGGATTGGAGAGATGAATGACGGCTAGAAAGGCCTTGGCTTCGGGATCGTAAGTAAGGGTAATCCGTCCGCCGCTTCCGGAAGAGCCACTCGAACCGTCGCTTCCATTGAGGCCATCGCGTCCGCTACTCCCGCTCGGTGTTCCAATTCCGCCGGAGCCGCCGCGTCCGCCCCGGCCACCTTTTCCACCAGATCCTCCGGCGCCTCCCACGGATGCCACACTGAGGGAGCCTCCCTGCGGGTCCACCAAGAAAAGCCTCTCGTCCCGTCCTGCCGATACTCTTGCTTGGAGGAGAGGGTGACTCCCGGACTTGAGCACCACCTGGACCCGCACGTCAGGGCCATCGCCAGCCGGTCCTCCACTGCTCCCGTCCGACCCATTGCTTCCGTCCGAACCGTTTCCGCCAGCCGACGGGTTATTGGGATCAATCGACCCCATGCTGCCGCTCATCCCATCGGTCCCATTGCTACCGTCGAGTCCGTTGGAGCCGGTACTGCCGGAAAAAATAGCGTTGAAGTTATAGTCATAGCGCACGGGAACGTCGAGCTCAGCGCGAAGATCCGGATGGCTAGGCACGGTGATCACTACCTGGCCCACCTTGCCTTCGCTGACCCTCGGGTCCGCTGGCAGGGAAAGCGTACCCTTCTGGTTCGCCATTACAACGCTGGCGGCAACCGTGATGTCCTTCCACAGCACCTTGCCCTTGCCCGCTCCTTCCGTCGTCAATACCTCGCCGCCAGGCTCGGTGAATGCCGCGATTAGCGGTGATTTCTGTCCTGGAGCGATGCCCGGTCCGCTTGGCAGGCTGGCCGACATGGACACGACAGGAGTCTGATCCAGATAAACCTTGCGGCCTAGTCGGACCTGGAGGGGAGCGCAGCCACTCAGGTCGATCAGACTGGCGAGGACAAGGAATGCGGCCCAACGAGAGCGCCGAATGCAATGTTCAGAAACTGGAATGAAAAAAGAGTTGGACACCGCGAATTTGCTCACGATTCGCCCCCGTCGGCAGGATACGGCGTTTCGCCTCTCACTGGGTTCCGGTAAAGGCCGAGTGGCGCGATATCCTTCAATGATTCGAACACGAGGTTGGCCGATCAGTCACGTCTTTTTGTTTCATCCCAGGTAAAGTTCTGTGAAGTTTTCCAGCGGTTTTGTCACGATGGCGTCAGCCTGACGACGATTTCCTCGCGGTCCTTCTGGAAAAGAAAACCCCGCCCTCCCTATTCGGAAGCACGGGGTTGCGGCGCGACAATCGGTTTGCGGCTGAGTTACTTCTTTTCGGCGGTTTCGGTGCGTTCCTGACGGGGCGTCATGGAGACCACAATATAGTCGCGTTCCTTGTCGTCCATGTCTTCCACACGCAACTTCATCTTGTCCTTATCCAGACGGAATTGAGCCTTCTGCCCTACTGGCAATAGAACCGGATGCTTGTCGTCCTTGGGACGGATCCGGTAAATGATCCGGTCGGACTGCAGCAAATATTCCTGGCACAGCAGCATGTGGGTCTTCTGATGGGCACCGTCTGTGCCGATGATCTCACCAGCAAAGCTCTTTCCGCTCTTCTGGTCGGTACCGCACTCTGCGGAATCCATTTGCAACAGCGTGCCGGAATCGTGGGCGTGATCCTTGGCATACGCGCCCGCCGACGCTAGAGCTAGAACCAACGTTAGACTTGCCGCTTTCGTCTTCATTCTCAAAGTGCCTCCATGAAATTGCCGCGGGGAACGGATATATCTACGGACATATCTAATGACGTACTAACAATGGTAGCGAGCCGAATCTCGTGACACACATTACGAACGTCCAAGAACCAACGCACTCGCTCATACGGATTTTTATAATTGCTCGACAAGTGTTTGGTACCATGGTACATTGGTACAGATGACGAAGAACACTGACGCCGCCTACCTGGAAGTCGAACGTATTCAGACCGGCGTGCGCATGGAAAAGCGGTTATTGAAGGTCCTCAAGGCTGTAGCGGAATTGAAAGACATGACGCTCGGCGACTTGCTGGAAGGCGTGATCCTGCATGCGTTCGAGGGGAAGTCTCCTTTTTCGACGGAGACGCTGAAGGAAATTGAACAGTTCAAGAAAATCTACGGGATGACCTTGCGGGCAGCCGACAGTCATCACCTTAAGGAGCGAGCAAAATGAACAAGGGAATCTTTCTCGCGCTGGCGATCCTAGTGTTAGCAGGCGCGGCAGGAGTTGGGTACCACCTCTACCATCGCGGCGCGTCCTTTGGACCGGCCTACCATGTGCGGACGGAGTTTGAGTTCATGGTCCACGCACCCTATAGCGCCGCCGCGCCTCTGTTTGGACCGGAAGGCGAGAAAGCCTGGGCGTCAGACTCTTGGCATCCGCATTTTGTATATCCGCAGCCGGCGCGCGATATCGAGGGCGCGGTATTCCAGGTCAGTCACGGCCATCATCACAGCACGTGGGTGAACACGGCATTCGATCTGGAGCAGGGGCATATTCAGTACGTTTATATGATTCCCGGGATGATGGTCACGTTGATCGATCTCCACCTATCGAAGCCGACCGCTGATACCACAGACGTCCGGGTGGCTTACGAACGGACTGCTCTGAGGCCCGCTGCCAACGAGCATGTGCGTGAGTTTGGCGAAGCCGATAAGAAGAACGGAAAAATATGGGGCGACGACATCGAGCGCTACCTTGCGACGCAGCGACATCCGTAAAGCCGCAACTGGGACGTGACTCCAGAAGCTGACCCTCCATTACATACTCAGAGCGCTTCGAAAAGCTCCTCGTGCCCAGGGCCGCGATTCCGGGATAACGCCCGAGTGATCTCGGTGAGCCTGCGGTAATTGGATAACAGTTCAATGCCGTGCAGCACCCTCAGATTGGGAATTCGGGGCAATAGTTGGGCTGGCCAACGGTCGATCCGCAACGCTCCCCAAATCCAGAGCTTCACGCTAGCCGCGACGGCATACATGCGAAGCTCGGTGACCATTTGCAGTGCTTCCACTACCAACTGCTCCTGTAGGTTGTAGTCTTTAGGGTCCTTCCCAGCCATTTGGGTGTATTCCCCAGCGACCCAGTTCTGGATCACGCGCACATTGTGGTTGACGCGGTCGAGGTACTCGCGTACCAGCCGGATGTGCGTATCCAACTCCCGGCGGTAGGCTTCGTCTGACAAAGATTCCCTTAAGGTGAGCGGAACCAGCGGATCGAGTAGTGCCGCGAGTTCCAGCACATCAACCTGGCGCACGAAAAGCGCGACGTCATCCAGAGTGCTGGGAGGGCGGTGGTAGACATAGCGTGCGGCGACAGCGAGGAGTCCGAGTGCACCAAGAAAGGGCAGAAGAAATAGCAAAGCGTGCAACGCGGAGGTAATATTCATATCGGCCAAGCCAAGGGTGCCGCGGATTTTGTGCTGCTTTGTCTTGGGCCCGTCGTGCCGGTCTGCATCAGTCTCAAACTAACGCGCACCCTTTCTAACAAAAGAACGTAGGTTACGCAACTGGAATTTTACGTCATCGATAAAGTCCCTGGGTGGCGTGCCACTTGTCGTTTTACCGGGAATCGGATAGATAGCACCGGAAAGCCAGAGCATCAAGGCTATCAGATAGCCCAGCGATTGGGACTCCCTGCTTACCAAGGCAAAACTCTCGCCGAACATTCCCCGCATCGACCCGCCAAATGCCGCCGCCAGCGAGGCCACGCCGAAACCCAGAATGAACCGGTTCTCGTGCGTTCGTCCACCCACGTGCAAGAGTGCGCCCAGCAGGAAATACATCAGGGCGACGCCCAGAATGGCATACTGCAACATTACCGTGGCGCTCACTAGAGCAGCGGCGGCGGGCGTCATCTCCACCAGCGGAAAGCGATCGTAGTGATATCCCCGCCACGCCGAGTACCCTAAAGCAGCCGCAACCGATGCAGGAAGAACGAGCCGAAACCACCGCAGCAACCGGAAACTCGCAAAGACGCGCCAGAAGCTCTCCAGCACGGCCAGGACCGTGAGTCCGATCTCCAGAGGCGCGCTGATCCAATAAAACTCAAAATAGAAAGCCTCGTGGGATAAGGCAATCGATCCGACGATGGTCCGCAGCAGGATGAATACGAGGTAGGCCAAGAAGACCGGCACCTCGCGCCAGCCGCCCCATCGTGAGAGACACACAATGACGCCGACTTCCAGCGCGATGCAGATAGCCTGTACCGCCAGCTCGATCCAATGCATAAGTGCCTGCGGTGGTTCAGCTTACAGGAGCCCACCGCAGGCTTCAAGCAAAGCCGTTTGGGTTGTGTGAGAACTAGCTCTGTGTGCCGCCGGGCTTCTTACCCCACGGCACAGGCAGCGAATCCGCCACTACTGGTGGCGCCACAGCACTCGCACTGCCTGGCTTTTTGCCCCACGGCACCGGCAAGGAATCCGCGACAGCCTGCGGAGAAATGACGCCAATGCAATGAGGCGGTCCGGCCTTGCACCATGGCACCGGCAGCGAATCCGCTACAACGTGAGGCATGGTCACAGCCGGCTGCCGCGGTGCAGCGTTGACACCGCGTTCAGCCAAAGGAACCGCTATCGCCATCAGCAGCATGACAGTGAGACCAAACAGCCTGCGTACATTCTTCATGGGGAGATCCTCCTTGTGTTTATGGGTCGGTCAAAATAGACAGTCCCGGCTCTGATATGGGGACCCGAGAGGCAAAGTACAGAGGAGAGAGCTGGCTTAGCAAATATTCTGCTACTGGAACCAAGAAAAATGTAGGAATTATTGAGGCGGTGTCGAAACAATCACCGGGAATGGAATATCTAAGGAAAACACCTGAGTTTGGCGCGCTTATTCAGGCGCTTTGCTGCCGCCAGTGCGCGATCTCGCGAAGTCCTCGGGCGTCAGTTCGCTCGAACAGGCGCACGAGGTGGCGAATGTTCTCGAATTCGTGGATATCTGCCCAGACTTCTGCCTGCCAGCTATGGTCGTGAACGGCGGTCACGCCGCAGGAAGCACAGCGTGTGTGCCACTGCGTGGGGTGGGCGGCAACCGCGGTCCCAGCTCCGGCGCCGAGTTCGATGAAGACCGACCGGACGTCCTCAATTTCGTCCTCCTCGCCCACAACATGTTCATACCGCAGGAGATAGCCAAGACGCAGGCGGCGGGCAGTAACCTCGGCTTCGGCTCGAGTCGCGAAGGGTCCGTATTCCACCCGGGTGCGCTCGGTGGAATCACAAGCCATCCAGAAGGTTTCGGTCAGGGCCATGGGTTTTAAGATCCGGTGTTACGGAATCGGCATAGCATAATTCGCCGTACTTGAGCATGGAGCAAGCCGAGGCCCGCAGATGCGTAAGTAGGTCGTAGTGCTTGCAATCGCTTAGCAGCCGCCGGCAAGCATCGCGCGGGTTTGGCTGCAACTGGTTGCAGAGTTGTTCCCAAGAACGCCCTTTCCTGGATGTGCAAGTGACCCCCAACGGTCTTCGACCATTGCCTGGCATGAACTTGGTCACTGGCCAATCCCAGCTGGCCGGATATAGGATGAACCCATGCCTGCTCAGTCCGATCGAGCCGTTTCAGTCAGTTCGTCGAACGGAGATGTCAGATGGGTAAGCGCCGAGAACCCAGAAAGCCTGTTCAAGTAACCGTCCGAATCCTGGGAACAGATGCCGCCGGACGGCCATTCGCTGAGAAAGTCGAGACCTTGGACGTGAGCCGGTCCGGTTTGCACTTGCGCGGCCTCTCCGTTGCCCTCAAGCTCGAGGACACGGTCTCGATCAGCTACAAAGACCAGAAGGCTCGCTACCACGTAAAGTGGCTGATACCGGCACCGACAGTCCCTGGCAGTCCGGCCCGGTGGAATGCAGGTTTGGAAAATCACTCCCCAGAACGAAATATCTTTGACTTTCCGCTCCCGACGCCCATCCTCGATAACTATGTAGGCCGATCCTCGAGCGGGTTGCCGGGTGGTTCCGCGGGAGAGCGCCGGACGCTCCCGCGAATGCGCTGTGTTGCGTCGGCGGAACTGCATCCGGACGGAACGGGCGCACCCATCATGGCGGGGATCGCCGACCTCAGCCTGGGCGGCTGCTTTGTCGATATGCCGATGAGTCTTCCCATCCGAACGCAACTCAAGGTTGTCATCTGGCTCGACTCCGTGAAGTTCCAAGCCTCGGCAATGGTGAGCAACACTCGCCCTGGGTTCGGTATGGGATTGCATTTCACTGGCCTGCCACAAGAGGAGAGGACCAAGCTTGAAGCTTATCTCGCCAAGATTCCACGCTACCCTTTCCAAAGCCCTCGTTAGCCCGTGCCATCGTGTGGGGACCGGAGCACGAAAATGCGGTGCGGCTGCCACTTTTATACCAAGTTCAGCTGACGGACACATGACAGCGTTTCGCGGAACTCGGCGACAAAACTAGGCTGGGATTCCTGGAATGGGATGGGCCAGCCCGGCTGCCTGTCCTTCGGCTTCTGGACCGACCGTTGGGCCGACCGTTCCGTCGAGCCCGCCTTCAACTGCGCGAAGAGAGCCTTCCCATTTCGCTCCGCCGTGGCTGGCCACATATAGCGCCAGTTCCAACCGGCTCCATACACCCAACTTGTCAAAGGCGCTGCGCAGATGATTCTTGACGACCTGTTCACTGGTGTGGATTCGCTCAGCAATATCGCGATTCGTAAGTCCTTCCCACACCAGCGTAGCGACCACACGTTCCTTCAAAGTCAGGCGATCTCGCGGCGGTTGCATAGGTGCTCCTTTTCGTAGACTGCGGTAGCTAAGATCACGCGCTTACGTCCCTGCTTGATGCCCGCTCGCAAGAACAATGTGCGCAGGTGCTGCTTGACGGTGCGAGGACTGATGCTGAGCTGGCGCGCAATCTCCTTATTGCTGCACCCCTGCCCCAGCAGGCGAAGTACGTCTTCATCCCGGGGAGTAATCTTGATCACGTTCAGGTCGACCACGTTGTTTCCCTCCTTGTAGTTTGGGCGCTTAGGGGATCTTGCAGTCCGCTGCGTCCGGCACTATCGCATTTGCAAGGAAGCCGCCAAACGATGATTGGAGCTAAAGGGTAGGAAACTCCGACACTTACGAGAGGACGTGGAAAACAGGAGGGCGGCAGGCGGACCGTAAGGGGCGCACCGTCCCGAATTGGGCGGAACGGCACCTCCTCCAAGCTGGGTTACTACGCTGACCTGTTTGGGGTGGTCGGTCCACGTGAAACCCTAAGGGCGACGCCTGTTGAGTGCAAACTTTTGCAGTCAGAGACAAGTTCGAAGGTTCAGTTTCGTCTTGGATCATCGCGCTCTGGGCCCGGCAAGCGGCACGGTACCAGCTCGCTTTTTTGCCTACATGGTGCTGCAAGGACTACACTTAGCGCATCTCACGTTGTGACGAGCGCGCGTAGGCTCCTACAAGTTTTGCCCGGTCTTGCCGGCGAACGCTGGAGCTACTCGGCTCCCAGTCTTTGGATCGCCAATTGCATTCTGCACAGGAAACGGTGTGAAATCGGATTGGTGAATGTTGCTGACTAAAGTAACCGGCACGATGAAAACAAGGGCTCAATTGGATGAGCGGTCGTTCGAGCAGTTGTTGGCTGCAGCCTACATGTTGCAGCAGCAGCGCGAGTCGATACCGTTCGTGTCCGCTCGACCTCAGCCTGCGATGAACGAAGCCGAGCGGCTGGCAGCAATCGCTGAAGCCCAGGCCTTGGTGCATGGCAATCAGCTCCGTTTGCAGGAAAGATTGCAGTTGGTTGCCGAACGCGCTCAACGCATCACGGGCGGAGTTGGCGCGGCGATCTGGCTCTTGCGAGGATCGCGGGCCGTGTGCCAGTTAGCCTCCGGGGTGTTATCGGTGAGCGCTGGCCAGAGTATTGCACTCGAGGGCAGCCGGCTAACCGCGTGTCTGCGCGATGGCGCTGTTTTTCACTGCGCCGACGCGAAGTCAGATCCACGCACACGCTTTGACGCTCTTCCCGGCGTCGCCGACGGATCGGTACTGGCTGTACCTATTCATTTCGAAGGACGGGTGCAGGGCGCATTGGAGGTCACCTTTGCCCAAGCCTGGGGTTTCGAAGACGCCGACGTGCGAACCTGCCAGATTTTGAGTGGACTGGTCAGCGAAACCGTGGCGTTAGCTGCCGGCCAGGAGCAGATGAACATTCTACATTCGGAACGAGCTACGCTCTTGGACGCTCTGGACCGGCTGCAACCTCATCTTTCTAAGCTTTTCAACAACGCTAGTGTTTCAGAGCCAGCGCAAAACCGGATGCACCACCAAACAGAAGATCCGGACGAAACATATCTTCCGCCCATCGATGTACCTCCCGCTCCGATGGGACCGACCCACGGCCTTGCACGTTTAGGGAAATACTTATTGAATCAACAGGAGCACGGCAGGTCTGCCCCGCAAGATTTGGAACAGGAAGCTGCATCCAGGCTAGCACCCAGAGAAGTACACACGGCTCTAAATTACTCCGTCACGGCGCAACAGCCGGATACCCGCGCCAAGCGCGCGAGTGCGTCGCACACATCCGAGGAGCAGGATTTCGAATCTCACACTTTCGACTCCCACGAGTTGGAATCCGAGACCGCGCCTTATTCGCGGTCTTATGCTCAACCTTATGATGAGGAGTATGCGCTAGAAACCGTCCGGCCTGAACCGAGCACCCTAACACCAGCCGACGAGCCCTGGTTGCACGCGGAACCAGAAACGCCTGCCGCGGTACAACCCGACACGATGCGCGGATTCTGGCAATTGCATGGCGCGGACGTTTGCTTGGCGGCCTCAGCGATCGTGCTCGCGGCCAGCCTAACTTGGGCTCTGTGGCCCCACACGAAAAAGACCATTGCGACGTCGAATGCTGCCGCCGCTGCTGCGCCCGCCGAACCCAAACTCTCCGCGTTTGAGGAGTTGCTGGTTTCGATGGGTCTCGCAGAAGCGCCTCCGCCTCCAGTGGCCTACACAGGCACACCAGGAACGCGAGTTTGGGTAGACATCAACAACGCGCTTTACTACTGCCCCGGCGCGGAACCTTACGGAAAAACTCCCAAAGGCAAATTCCTGACCCAGCGCGAGGCTCAGGATGAACAGTTCCAGCCCGCGCGCGGCCAGCCCTGCGACTAGAAGCTCGCGGTTAGGTCCACGAGGCGGTTCGTGAGCAACTGCAAGAACTCGCAAGAAAACCCGGCCTCAAGTCTCCTCCCTCGACTTTCTACGGCAATATTTGTTTTGAGATTTCTTCTCGGAGGACCCGGAATTGTGGAAAAATAGTAGCTTAGAGAGAATCGCCTTGGCGACTGCGGATCGAGAAACAACAGATCGAGAGCCAGAAGTTCCGCGAAGCTCAGCGTCGCCTGCCCTACCCAACGCACGCCTGAATCCTCTCTTAAATCCTCTATTGGCCAAGCAGCTCGGCCGCTGGGCGCACATCTACTACACCGCTTCTATCGACAACCGAGAGGCCGCTATTGAAAAGCTGGTTTGCGAACTGGAAGCGGAAGAGGCGAGTCTCGCCGGGACAGGGAGTTCCGCTGGCCAGCGCGAGGCAGCCTCACAAGGTCCTGTAGCGCCGCGAATTGTCGGCCCGGCGCTGCAGGCAGGGCAGCCGATGGAAGCGGCTCCCCAAGGCGCGCCGCTATTCGAGGTCGCTCGAATCGTGAACTCCCCCGGCGAAGCTCCGTTCGCAGAGCAATCGAAGCCCGAGCTAGCGATGTCGGAGCAGCCAAGGTTTGGGCACCCAGCCGTCGAGGGTCAGGTCAACGAGCGCCGGAGCAGCGAGTCAGAAAGAGTGCCTTCGATCGGGTCCCGCCCGGAGATCGACGAACCCATCGAACCGGTTCCCGAGACAGTTCCTGAATCCTGGCAGGAACTGCTGCGCCGCACCGGCAGCGCGCCGGCGGAAGATCGGTGGCAACCGCCGTATGTTCGCGAAGCCGAGTTGACTCCCGGGCCCCGTCCGGATGCGGGTTCGTATACCTCCCGTAATGCCGTCCCCTATTCCCACTCGTTCGACGACCTTCTGGCAAAATCCGAGCAAATCCAAATGCTCCAGCCTCCAGCGCAAACCTGGCGTCGTCCATTGATTGTGTTGGTCGTTCTGGCCGTGATCGGCGGCTCGCTCTGGATGCTCCCGAGCCGTCGCTTCCGCCCCGCAGTCGACCCAGCCCGCAAAACTCAAACGCCAGCCGTTCAGCCACCCACTGCTCAGCCATCCGGTGCCCAGCCATCCGGTGCCCAGCCACCCGGTGCCCAGCCACCCAGTGACCAGCCACCCAGTGCCCAGCCATCCAGTGTTCCCGCTGCCCCTGTCCCATCCCCGCAGACTTCGAAAGTATCCCCGCCAACCGCGACCGCGAAGCAGACGCCTCAGGCACCGAATGTAGGCGGCCCGAACAACAGCGCGAGCGCCGCTCGTGGTCCATCATCGCAAACGCCGCCATCAGCGGATGCGGCCCTCCCACCCGACCCGGACTTGGTGGAAGGCATGCGTGAGTTACAGGGACCCGAACGGAACAGCACAGAGGCGGCACGTCATCTCTGGCAGTCGGTAAGAAATCAGAATAGCTCTGCTTTGATCGTGCTCGCCGGGCTCTACGCGAGAGGCGACGGCGTAAGCAAGGACTGCGACCAAGCCAAAATCCTGCTCGACGCAGCCACCAGGCAAGCAAAATCCCATACCCACTTTCTGCGTGTGGAAATGGCCCGCGCCGACCTACGCACTTCCGGCTGCGAGTAATCCGAGTTCCGCCCCAATTTCCGTCGACTCAGCCGAACCGTCCGCCACGCATCCGCATGGGCCTCTACGCCAATCACCTCGACAGCTCCGGTCAAGCGGATGCCTCAGCGGGTGCCTTATAGGACACTGCACACACCAGCGTGCGTTATGTGCGTGCTGGACGATGACAGCGTTCCACTTGGCTAACTCCTGCCTTTCCCAAATCCTGTAGGTTCTCCACTACCCTGCTACGGATTCCGGTAGCTGCCGCCTGTAGAGCACGAGCGCTCGACGCAAAGAATCGAGCGTCTGGTTGCGTTCGTCACTCTCTCGGCGACGAACCGTCACTCCGGAAATATCATCCATCCCTGACCGGCCTGGCACCGCCTCCTTCGGCGTGTAGCGTGCAACGGAAGCTGCGGTTTCGAAGCGCGACGTTCTCCGCTCACAGGCGCGCTAAACACCGCAGAATTTCCAAGGAGACCCATGGCATGATCCCTAAGTGCTTTCGATTCGTCCCCCTTTTCTGTCTCGCTCTTGTGACTCTTACTGCCGCCTTCTCGTTCAGTCAAGAGACGACGGGCGGCTTGCAGGGAACGATTAAAGACCCCAGCGGCGCCGTCGTGGCCAAAGCTTCTCTTGAGCTGACTGGTTCATCGCTGGTGGGGTCGAAAAAATTGGAAACCGATAACCGAGGGTACTACCGCTTCGCGAATTTGCTCCCGGGCAACTATGTGCTGGCGGTATCGGCGCAAGGATTCTCTGCGATCAAGCGCGAAAACATCGCGATTGAAGTCGGACGTCTTCCCACGCTGGACCTGACGCTGCAAGTGGGCGGCAGTTCCACCGTGGTCGAAGTCACCGACATCATTCCGCTGGTGGACGTCTCCACGACCCGAACGGTCACCAACATCACTCCTGACATTATCTTGGACACTCCACATGGTGTTTCGTACCAGTCGGTAATTCAGTTTGCTCCATCCGCTCGCAACGAGCCCTTGATGGGCAACAACGCACCGCGCGGCACCGGTGCAGGCTCGCAGATTCGGGCGGGCACGGGCGGGGCGGCGGCGGGCAGCGACTCGAATGGCGGTGGATTTGGATATCAGGTGGGCGGGGGCTCGGATTCGGAGAACCGGTACCTGGTGGATGGGCAGGATACGTCGAATGTGATCAGCGGATATTCGCGGTCGGATGTGCCGGTTGAGTTTATCGATCAGGTGGAAGTGAAGAGCTCGGGCGTGGAAGCGGAGCACGGAGGCGCGCTAGGCGGTGTGGTGAACGTAATCATGAGGCACGGCGGGAATGAGTGGCACGGATCGGCGGGAGCGCAGTTCGAAGTGAGCGGGGCGGATGCGAATCAGAACAATCCGTTCGTGTATTACAACTTTCAGGACAACGGAGATTCGAAGACTGGGCGGGATCCGCAGGCGGTGACCTATACGCAGCGCCCCGACCATACCCGGTACGTACAGCCCAACTTTACGATTGGCGGGCCCATCCGGAAAGACCGACTGTGGGTTTTTCTGGGCTTCGCGCCGAAATTCAACTCGCTGGTGCGGAAGGTAAACTTTGGCGCGAGCGATGGTGGGGCGGGGGTGCAGACGTTCAATCAGGATCGTCAGACGTACTTCACCAACGCGCGTCTCGATGCTGCGTTGACCCAGAGGGTGCGCGTGTTTGCTTCGGGGCTCTATCAATTACAAAGAGAGAGCGGCGTGGTATTGCCGCTCGGCGATGCTACGGTTTCGGGGCCGGGGTTTGTGAATCCGACCTCGCCGAATCTGTTGACGTTGTTTGAACATGGCTTTGGCTATGTGGCGCCCAATGACACGTTCAATTTTGGGGCGGACATTACCTTGACTCCGACGTTGATCGCTACGAGTCGCTTCGGATACTTCTTTGAGAATTATCATGACTTTGGGTATCCCCAGCAGGGGACGCTATCGAATTGGGTGACTCCCGGAACGCACGGGCTGCAGCCCGGGGATGGAGGGGTCTTCCAGAATTGCGTTCTTCCCTGCACTCCCAATGTCACATTGCCGGTTCCCCTGCAGGAAACCTCCGGTTTCTTCTCCGAGGGCTACGATCAGAGCTTTACTCCAAAGGACGCCAATAAGCATCGACAGTTTGACCAGGATATTGCGTGGTTCAAGGGAACGCGATTTGGAACGCACAACTTTAAATTCGGCTACCAATACAACCAGACTTCGAATGACGTGTATCAGCGTTATAGCGCGCCGTACCTGCAGGTGTTTGCTGGAGCGGGCAATTTCTTCCAGCCTGGCGGCGACGCGGGCAAGGCGCACTGCGCGGCGTTTGAGGGCCTGTACGGGGGCTGTGCGGGGTTGTATGGCTACGTGAACGCCTACGACTTTGGTTCGAAGGGGTATGCGTCGAGCGTGAATCACGGGTTCTTCGCGCAGGATGCGTGGAGCATTGGGCACGGCGTGACGATCAATGCGGGGTTGCGCATTGAGAAGGAGTATCTGCCCGGCGAGACGACGGCCGGGGGCTTCCCGGCGAAGCCCATCAACTTCGGCTGGGGCGACAAGATCGCTCCGCGAGTGGGAGCGGCCTGGGATGTGTTCCGTGACGGGAAGATCAAAGTCTTTGGTAGCTACGGCGTGTTTAACGACCTGATGAAGCTGAACCTGGCCATCAGCTCGTTCGGGGGCCAGTACTGGCAGAACTGCTTCTATGCCCTCGATACGGCCGACGTTCCCTCGCTGCAGTTGACGCCCGATTCCACGGGGCGGTATTGCAGCGGCTTAAGCACAACGGAAGCGAGCTGGGCTGGGGGAACGACGCCTGCGGGTCTCACGTTCCTGGAGAATCAGAACTTTCGCGGGACCGAAGGTGTGGATCCAAGCCTGAAGCCCTACCGGCAGCATGAGTCTGTTTTCGGAGTGGATTACATCATCTCCAAGAATCTCGGATTTGAGGCCCGCTGGGACCGGCGCCGTCTGGATCGCGTGATCGAAGATGCTGCCATCTTCGATCAAACCGGCAGCGAGACGTTCCAGATCGTAAACCCAGGATACGCATTGAGCGCGACCAACGTCCTGTGCGGGGATTTGTGCCCACCCAACATCAAAGCAGCTCGCCGCTACGATGGGTTGGAGCTGCGGTTGACAAAAGCCTCAAGCAATCGCTGGTTTGGGATGGTGTCTTATACCTACAGCCGTCTGCGCGGGAACTATTCAGGGTTGACGAGCACGGACCTGGCCGACGGCGGTGGCGGACGCAACGCGCCCAACAACAGCCGATCGTTTGACGAGAGCTACTTCCAGTACGACGCCAACGGCCGGTCGTCCAGCGGCCCGCTGGCTACGGACCGTCCGAGTGCGTTCAAGGGCTATGGGTATTACCAGATCCCGTGGAAGTGGCATCACACGGCCACGCACATAGGGCTGTTCCAAACGCTCTATCAGGGAAGCCCGAGGAGCACTTATCTCGATGTGGGTTCCTCGATCGACCAGCCGCCGTTCTCCGGAGGCTACCCGGTTTATCCCGAGGGGCGGGGTAAGTGGGCAAATATTACGGTGGCCACGAACAGCGCGGGATTCCTGACGCCGACGGTTACGAGCGTGTGCAGTTGCCGCACGCCGTGGTTCAGCCAGTCGGATGCCAGCATTGTGCAGGAGATCAAGCCGAATCCGCGAAGCGAAACGCAGGTGCTGAGATTCTCAGTGAACATCAGCAACCTGTTCAATCAGAGGACACCCACCGCGTACATCTCGCAGGTGGATACGCAGCAGTTCCAGAGTTTCATCACGCCGGGTACGTTGCTGTTGGGAACCAAGGAGGCTTATGGGGCCTTTGAGCATGCCTATCCTTGGAAATCCCTGATCCAGGGTTCGGCGGATCAGGTGGTTCCGTTTATCCCCAACAGCATGTATGGCAAGGCAGCCCTGTTCCAGGCGGCGCGCGCCATGCGTTTCTCGGTGCAGTACACGTTCTAACTGTGATGTCGCTCTCTTGCTGGGGCCGGCCAACCGGCCCCGGCAGGGGAGGAGAGGAGCAACGAGCCCCTCTCCGTTCACGTCTTACCCCTTTACACACACCACCTGCCGCAAAGTATGCACGATCTCGACCAGATCCTTCTGCGCCTCCATAACCGCGTCAATCGACTTGTAGGCCATGGGAGTCTCGTCAATCACGTCCTTATCCTTGCGGCACTCCACACCCGCGGTAGCGGCAATGTGGTCGGCCACGGAAAACCGGCGCTTTGCTTCGGTCCGGGACATGGCGCGCCCCGCACCGTGGCTGCAGCTACTAAAACTCTCCGGGTTCCCTTTGCCGCGTACGATGTAGGAACGCGTTCCCATGCTGCCGGGAATGATTCCCATATCGCCCTCGCGCGCCCGCACCGCACCCTTACGGGTGATCAGCACGTTCTCGCCGTAGTGATGTTCCCACGTCACGTAGTTGTGGTGGCAGTTCACCGCCTCCACACTGGCGTCAAACGCGGGTACCAGCCCGCAGTTCCGCACCGCCGCCATGATGTTCGCCATCATCAACTGACGATTCAGCAGTGCGTAGTCCTGCGCCCAGTGCACCGCCTCAACGTAGTCGTTGAAGTGGTCGGTGCCCTGCGGCAAGTAGGCCAGGTCGGCATCCGGCAAGTTGATCATCCACTTGCGCATGTCTTCCTTGGCCAGCTCGATGAAGAACGTGCCAAAGCGATTGCCTACGCCGCGCGAGCCGCTGTGCAGCATGAACCAGACGTTCTGCTCCTCATCCAGGCACACCTCAATGAAGTGGTTGCCTGTTCCCAAAGTACCGAGGTGGTTCATGCGCTGCGCGTGGTTCAGCTTGGGATACTTCTCGACAATCCGTTCGCAACGCTGGTGCAGAGCTCCCCATGCGTCCACTGTCGACGCAGGCGCGTGCGCCCAGGCTCCCCGGTCATTCTTGCCGCCATTGTCGGTCCGTCCATGCGGAACGGCCTTTTCAATGGCTTCGCGAATACCGAACAGGTTATCGGGCAAGTGGCTAGCATTCAGGCTGGTCTTCACCGCCATCATGCCGCAGCCAATATCCACGCCAACCGCCGCGGGAATGATCGCGCCCTTTGTGGGAATGACGCTACCCACGGTCGCGCCGATACCCCAGTGAACATCAGGCATCGCCGCCACCCACTTGTAGATGAATGGCATCAAGGCCACATTCAGCAACTGCTTCGCGGCGGCCTCCTCGACTGGAACGCCCTTGGTCCATGCCTTGATGGGTACGCCTTTGTCAGGCTTCATTACGTTGTAAGTTGCATCCGTCATAGTGGTTTCCTCAGTCGTCGTCTCAGAATGTGTCGTACCAACAGTTCGTATCAGGGATGGCTTCAGCCGTGCCGTCCGAGCCCCCAGTTCGCTTCGTCATCGCCCTTTGCTTCCCAACATTTTGGTCGGGGAGGAGAGATTCGAACTCCCGATCTCGTGCTCCCAAGGCACGCGCCTTCAACCAGCTAGGCCACTCCCCGATACCTGGTGGCTCGGCACGGAATTGAACCGTATCCACTGGCTTTTCAGACCAGCACTCTGCCGTCGAGTTCCCGAGCCAAACTTTGGTGGACGGTGCGAGAATTGAACTCGCATTTCACGGTTGCAGGCCGTGAGTAATCCCGTTATACGAACCGCCCAGTTGGGGCGAGATGAGAGAATCGAACTCTCGTGACTGGAGCCACAATCCAGTGCCTAAGCCATTCGGCCAATCCCGCCATCGAAATCTGGAGCTGGTCGAGTGAATCGAACACTCGTCGGAGAGGTACAAGCTCTCTGCACTCCCACTGTGCTAGACCAGCAAAACTTTTGGAGCTGGCACGCAGCCTCGAACTGCGGTCGGGCGCTTACCATGCGCCTGCTCTTCCCGTTGAGCAATACCAGCGGAGCTGGCGCGGCGATTCGAACGCCGATCACGGACTTACGAGGCCCGCGCTCTTCCTACTGAGCTACACCAGCGAGAAACTCTGGAGGTGGCGGGGAGAATTGCACTCCCGATGATCTGCTTTGCAGGCAGACGCCTTGCTGTCTTGGCTACGCCACCTCATACATTTGGAGCGGAAGGCGGGACTCGAACCCGCGCTCTCGACGTTGGCAACGTCGCGTCTTGGCCACTAGACGACTTCCGCCTGGAGCGAGCAGCGAGAGTTGAACTCGCGTCATCGGGTTGGAGGCCCGAGGCACCAGCCGCTATACCATGCTCGCCCTAGATCCTTCGCCACAAAATGCGTGGCTCAGGATTTCGCTGCGGGCTCCCGCTTCGCTCACGCCCGCAAGACGGCTCAACTTGGCAGGGGTGACAGGATTCGAACCTGCTTGAACTCGTTTTGGAGACGAGCGCCCTTCCCATCGGGTCATCACCCCTGTGGCGGTCGCAACGGGCGTTGAACGCGTCCCTCCTGATAGACAGTCAGGCATCCTGCCGCTAGACTCTGCGACCACTTCTTGAAATTGGCTGCGAGGGCACGATTCGAACGTGCATGAACCGGGTCAGAGCCGGTTATCCTTGCCAATTGGATGACATCACAATCTTGAGGAGGGAACCGTCGGAATACGGTGAGTTTTCTGCACAAGAGAAGTAACCGTAGCCTTCACCACTCCTCGAATTTCTCTTCAGTGAACTTCCTCCTTTGCTCAAGTTTTTAAACTGGCTGCCGGGGAGCGATTCGAACGCCCGTATCCGGATTCAAAGTCCAGAGTCCTGCCGCTAGACGACCCGGCATCACACCTTCAGCGGAATTGCTTTCATGCACCGGGCACACAAAACCGCTGACTCATCTACGTTGTGGCCAAGCCTCCGGCGTTCAGCACGCGCACGATCAACCAATTCGTGATGATCGCCGCCACGATCACAGTAAAGGTCCGATGCAAGCTCGATCTCAAAGCCTTCGAGTTCAATCGTTTGTGTACTCATAACTTTGGCAGCAGCGAGGAGAATCGAACTCCCATCTCAGCCTTGAAAGGGCCGCATCCTGGCCGTTAGACGACGCCGCCGCCTATCTGCGCATCCCTGAAATGCGCCCTAAAAAGCAAAAGCCCCCGATTTATATCGGAGGCTCAGAAAGACTATCCGCTGCTGATATGCCCCCGCTACATGAACGTACCTTTGCCCGCTCCTTGCCACGTAAACGTGGCTGGTGTCGGGAAGCAATCGGTATGGGGCTTGCGTATCAT
>Ga0137418_10000665_pt1 | contig 30926 bp, 21 predicted proteins | sample CZODoug3_1_2_16f_FD_122242 | JGI IMG/M metagenome (GOLD analysis project Ga0137418, IMG submission 122242) | Vadose zone soil fungal communities from Angelo Coast Range Reserve, California, USA - CZODoug3_1_2_16fungal (Hybrid Assembly) | ecosystem: Environmental > Terrestrial > Soil > Vadose... | reverse complement strand
GCCGAGCCGGTCTGGCGTCTGTACGAGCACGCGCGGCGGCGCTTCGGTGACGTGGCGACGATGATCGAGCGCGATGAGAACATCCCGGCGCTTGCCGAGCTGCTGAAGGAGCTGGACCGGGCCCGCTCGATCGCGGCATCTGTCGACGCCGACAGCCTGGCGGCTGTGTCGTCGCAGGCGGCCTGATGGAGCGAGCCTTTCCGCGCACTGCGCTCGATCTGGCGCGCCTGCAGCGCGAATTCCAGGCGTACGTGCTGCACCGCGATCCGGCGGTGCTGCAGCACGTTCTGGGAGCCGGCGCAGCGGACGCCGCGACCCGGATGGACGTGTACGCGGACGGCTATCCGCTGCGGCTGCTGGAGGCGCTGCAGACGGACTACCCGGGCCTGAGGGCAATCACCGGCGGCCAGGATTTCGAGGCGCTGGGGCGTGCCTTCATCGCCGCTTGCCCGTCGACTCTTCGCAATCTGCGCTGGTATGGAGAGCGGCTTTCGCGCTTCCTCGAAACGAGCCCGCCATGGTCGGATCGATGTGAACTGGCCGACATGGCCCGCTTCGAATGGGCGATGGCGTGCTCGTTCGACGCGCTGGATGCGGCTTGCCTGAGCCGCGAAGCGCTGACCGGCGTTTCGGCGGAAAACTGGCCGCGGCTGAGCTTCATCGTGCATCCGGCCGTCCGGCGGGTCGAGCTGAAGACCAACGTGACGCGCGCGTGGTCGGCGCAGGCACGCGGGGAGAAGCTTCCCAAACCGCAGCGGGAATCGACTTCAACCGCCTGGCTGCTGACGCGCAGGCGGCTGCAGGTGCGATTCCGTGCGATGACGCCCGAAGAGGCGAGCGCATTCGACCGGCTGGCCACAGGCGCCAGCTTCGCGCGTTGGTGCGGCGAGCTGGGCGAGATGGTGGGCGAGGAGCTTGCCGCGGGGCGGGCCGTCGAATGGCTGAACCAGTGGCTGGCCGACGGTGCGCTGGCCGGGTTTGCTCTCGCATCGCCCTCCGGCGAAGGCTGAACATCTTGGCTGAGTGATACGATTAGGTGTATTAATCGTATCATTTATTGATTCGTTTTTATTTATTTTCGTCTCTGAGTCGATTACAATGCGTAATCGAATCATATTTTGAGACGAAAAATGTCGTCATCCCGGCCCGGCTGGATTTGGCAGGCCCCGGCCTGGCCCGAGTTCCGGTATGACCGGGACGCGGTTTCAGCGGTGGCGAGCCAGGCCCGGCTTGAACAAGGCGTGCTGCTGGGCAAGGCGGCTGCCCTCGGAGCGCAAGAGTTGCCGCTGACCCAGCGTGATGTGTGGGCCGAAGAAGCTGTGTCGACCGCCGCCATCGAAGGTGAATCGCTCGACCTGGCGGCCGTACGCTCGTCGGTAGCGCGCCGACTGGGAATCTCGTCGACGTTCGCTGCCGCTGTGCCTCGCAACGTCGAAGCGCTGTTGGATGTAATGGAAGATGCGACCGCCGACTGGACGACCGACTTATCCGGCGAGCGGCTTTGCCGATGGCAGGCAGCCTTGTTCCCCGGTGGCTTCTCCTCGCTTCGCACCATTGAGGCGGGCCGCTACCGCACCCATGCCGAGCCGATGCGGATTGTGTCGGGCCCAGTGGGCAAGGAGACGGTGCACTACGAGGCGCCGGCAGCGAGCACGGTGGCCAAAGAGATGCGCAGGTTCCTGGCCTGGTTCAACGACACTCGCGCCAAGCCTCCAGCCGACGGCATCGTGCGCGCCGGGATTTCGCATGTCTGGTTCGAGTCCATCCATCCGTTCGAAGACGGCAATGGACGGATAGGCCGCGCCATCGTCGATATGGCGCTGGCACAGGACGCGCGCACTCCCAACCGCCTCCTCGGGATGGCGGCCCGGATGCACAAAGACCGGGCTCGGTACTACGAGGCGCTCAATCGCGCTCAACGCGGAACGGGCGACATCACGCAATGGCTTACCTGGTTCATCGAGGCCTTCGCCGCGTCGTGCCAGGCCACTTCCGAGCTGATCGACGAGTCGCTCGCACGCGCGCGTTTCTGGAGTGAGCACCGCGCCACCTCCATCAACGAGCGACAGCGCAAGGCGCTGAACAAGATGCTTGAGGCGGGTCCTGGCCGCTTCGATGGCGGTATGACTGCCAGGAAGTACCAATCCTTAACAGGCGCGATAAAAATCACGGCAAGCCGCGACCTCGCCGAGCTTGCGGACGCGGGGCTCCTTGTGCGGCAAGGCGCTGGCCGCTCGACTTTCTACAACTTGCCAATGCCAGGTTGGGCGTGGTCGCCTCCCCCCGCGAAGCGGTCGCCTAAAGCCGCCTGAAAGTCATTCGAGCCTCGCGTTGGGGGTGGGTTTCAGCCGTCGTGCATCCCTTCGCCGTGATGCGCGGGACCGTGTCCCTCGTGCATCGGGCCGTCGCAGTGGTCCGGATGCATGCCGTGCATGCCCCAGGGCCCGTCGCCGTGACCGTGCATCCGGTGCCCGAACTCGCGCGCGACTTCGTTCAACACCTCCTTTTGCGGCGGATCCAGGGTCTGCTCTAGCTTGGCGGTCGCGTCGGCCAGCTGTCCCAGTCGCTTGGCCCGATCAGCGGCGCGGTCGGCGGCCAGGCGCGCGCGCGCGGCCGCATCCAGGTCCTTGGCCGGGGGCTGCGGCGGCGCAGCCGGCACCATCGCGCGCACCGCCGTTGAAAAGGCCTTCCACGCTTCTTGCTGGGAGGCGCGAATTTCCAGGCGCGCGGCCAGGTGGTCCAGGTGGCGGTCCATGCTCTGCTGCAGGTACTGGTGCATCCGCTCCGCCTTCGGCGGATCGGCAGAATCGCGCTCGTGCTGGGCCAGCGAGACCAGCGGCAGCGCGGCCAGCAGCAGGATCGGCAGCAGCGCGGCCAGCGGCGCGTATCTACGAACGACGTTCATGAAGAATCTCCGGTTGCGCAAGGCTTCTACAAACGAGTGACTCAATCTTCGTATTCAGATTGGCGGAAACCATTAGAGCGTGCGGGTGTCAATGGGTTCATGATCCCGGACCGCGGCCTGTGAACGGCGCGTAACAGATCGTCAGCGCCTGTATCCTGCTTCGAAGGAGCGCTCCCGCGATGTTTATCCTTGATAAAACGGCAACCTTGCCGGCACGCCGGATGACACAACGGATTCTGGTCGTCGACGACGATCCCGGGCTGCGCGAGCTGCTCGACGGCTATCTGCGCGATTCGGGGTACGAAGTGCAGACGGTGGCCGAGGGCGAGGCGATGCGGGAGCAGCTCGCGCGCACCCCGTTCGACCTGATCGTGCTCGACCTGATGCTGCCCGGTGAGGACGGCCTGACGCTGTGCCGCCGGCTGCGCGCGCACTCGGCCCTTCCCATCCTGATGCTGACCGCCCGCGGCGATGAGTTCGAGCGCGTGCTCGGCCTGGAAATGGGGGCGGACGATTATCTGGCGAAGCCATTTTCACCGCGCGAGCTGCTGGCGAGGATCCGAAGCATCCTGCGCCGCGCGGGCGACCGCGGATCCGATGCCTCCTCGAGGATCGGCTTTGACGGCTGGGCGCTGGATCTGGGCGCGCACCACCTGATCGATCCGGAGGGGGTGGTCGTGGTGCTTTCGACCGGCGAGTTCCGCCTGCTGCGGGCGCTGGCCGAGAACCTGAATCGCGTGCTCACGCGCGACCAGCTGATCGACGCGATCGCCGGGCGCGAGGCCAACCGGCTCGAACGCACGGTCGACGTGCTGGTCAGCCGGCTGCGCAAGCGGCTGCGCGACGACGCGCGTGAACCGCGGATGATCCGCACGGTACGCAGCGAGGGTTACATGCTGGTTTCGCGGCCGGAACGCGGATGAGGCTGCTGCCGCGCTCGCTGTTCGGCCAGGTCGTGTTCGCCACCGTGGTGGCGGTCGTCGTGTCACAGCTGGTCGTCGCCTGGCTGCTGCTCGACGAACGCGCGCGCATGGCGCGCCACGTATGGGGCGACCAGGCCGCGCAGCGCATCGCCGGGTTCATCGGTGCAATCGATGGAGCAACGCCGGCCGAGCGGGTCCGCATTATCGGCACGACCGGACTGCGGCCCTCGCACGCGAGCCTGGAAGAGCCGTGGAGGCAGCCCGCGATGGAGCCGCCCGCCGAGGCGATCGCGTTCCTGGCCAACCTGCGCAAGGAACTGGCGCGACCGATCCAGGTGCAGATGCTGGTGCTGGGTCCGGACTGGCCTCCCGCGTTGCCCAACGCCCGACCGAATGTTGCCACCCATGCCGGCGGCCTGTTCGACGATAAGCGGCGGCGCCAGCTGCGCATGGTCGCGGTCCAGGCGCGGCTCGGAGACGGCAGCGTGCTGACGCTGCGGCATGCGCTGCCGCCGCCGCTGGCGGGACCGCCGACCTCCGTGCTGGCTGGCGTGGCGCTGCTGGTGGCGATCGCGGGCGCGCTGACGGCGTGGACCGTGCGGCGCCTGACGCTGCCACTGGGCACGCTGGCGCGCGCGGCCACGGGACTGGCCCGCAACCTGGATCAGCCGCCTTTGCCGGAGACCGGGCCGGCCGAGGTGGCCGCGGCAGCCGCATCGTTCAATCGGATGCAGCAGGACCTGAAGCGCAACCTGGAAACGCGCTCGCAGGCGCTGGCTGCCGTGTCGCACGACCTCAGACTACCGATTACGCGGATCCGGCTGCGGATCGAGCGGTTGAGCGACGAAGCCACGCGCGAAGCGATCGACAGCGACCTGGTCGAAATGGACCGGATGATCGGCGACACGCTGGAGTTCCTGCGCGCCGGCCACAGCGGCGAGCAGGCGGCGCGGATCGATGTGAATGCGCTGGTGGAATCGGTGGCCGAGGACATGAGGGCCCTCGGATGCCGTGTCCAGACCCACGGCGAGGCGCGAGCGCCGCTGCTGGCCCGTAGCCAGGCGGTGCGGCGTTGCCTGGGCAACCTGGTCGACAACGCGCGCCGCTACGGCGGGGGCGCGGTCGAGCTGACCGTGTGCGACGAATCCGAGCAGGTCCAATTCATCGTCGAGGACCACGGACCGGGTATTCCGGAATCCGAGCGCGAGCGCGTGTTCGAACCCTACGTCCGGCTGGAAGCATCTCGCGCGCGCCACACCGGGGGAACCGGACTGGGACTGGCGATCGCCCGCGCGATCGCGCGCGGCCACGGCGGAGACGTCGCGCTCGAATCGCGAGAGGGCGGCGGGCTCAGGGCGATCCTGAAGTTTCCGCGCCGCTGGAGCCCGCAGCTGAACGCGCCCGTTGCCGCCGGCATCGAGGCGCGCGCGTGACGCCCCGGGCTGCCTGTTGCGCACTGCTGGCGATCGCGCTGCTGGCCGCGGTCACGGCCGCGCAGGCGCAGCAAGGCGGCCGCGGCCGCAGTGGCGGGCCGTCGGGATCGGATGGCGCCGATCGCACGGCGCTCGATCGAGGCGCGATCGGGCGTGGCGCCCTCGCCGGCGAATTCATCGCGCACCTGCAGGATGTGAAGCAGCGCCTGAAGCTGGAGACGGCGCAGCAGGCCGCCTGGGACGCTCTTGCCCGGCGGGCGCAGGCGTTGATGGAGGACCAGATGCGCGGCTTCGCGCGGCCGCCCGATCAGGAAGACGCCGTGCACCAGATCAACCGGCGCGTGGATGTCGTACGCAACCGGCTGGCGGCGATGGAAGACATCGCCGATGCCGCCCGTCAGTTGTATTCGCTGCTGTCGGCCGAGCAGCGCAAGCTGGCCGACGAGCTGCTGCCGACTACCGTTCCTACGCTGTACTCGGGGTTGCCGGATTTTCCGCGTGAGGCGGTTGACCAGAAGATGATCCGCAAGAAACAGTAGTCCGTAGTCCTGCGACTGGCGCCGGACCTCCACGCAGCGCCGCCCAGGGCGAGGTTTCTACTCAAGATCTGGGTATCCGATTTTTCCGATGTTCTGGCTTCCGATGTTCTGACAATGTTTGTAGGGTGACTACGACCGGCCAGATGCAGGGTGACCATCTTGTCACTTACCTTATCCACGCTAAGATCCTACTACCAAATTTGTGGGACGTAGGGTTGGGTAGAACCAGCCGAAGCCCTGTTTAGGCAACAAGAGCCACAAGGAGGAGCCGGGGGGTGTCCGTCCTGAGGAGTTCGTCTAATGAAAGCTAGTCGCATTCTGTTTCTGTGCAGCGCCGTTGCGCTTCCCCAACTGGCGATGGCCGAGATGCCGAGCCCGCAAGCGCTCGGCATCGTGCAGGCGGTTCTGAACTACTGCGCCCAGGTCGACCCGAAGGAAGCCGCGTTGTATCAGGCCCAATGGAAGCTTGTCGTTGGCAAGGCGTCGCTGCAGCAAGTCAATAGCGTCGAAGCCACGGCTGGCTACAAGCAAGGATATGACCTGATCAGCGGCCAGCTCGCCAAGATCGACAAGCAGGATGCGGCCAAGACGTGCGCAGCCGGCGTGTCAACAAAGAAGGAGAAGGAGGATTCGCGACGCCCGACCAATGGCCAAGCGGCGCGGCCGCGAAAGTGATGGGCCGCTAGAACCGAGTCACCTTCGCCCCCTCGAGCGCTCAGCCCGAAGGGCCTGATCGTCGCAGCACGTCCCTGCAGACCGCGCGTTCCGGCGCGGCTGCGGGCAGCTTCTGGCAGACCGCGTCCATCCTGGCCAGCGCTCTGTCCACGCTGGCCTCGTGCACCGGCGCAGACTTCCATGCCTTCAGCGCCACGCCCAGCTTTTCGAGCACGATCCGATTGCGTCCGTAAAAAGTCTCGGGTGCCGGATCCAGCTCATCGATGACGCGCCCGACGGCCTGATCGACGCGATCCTGCTGGGCCGGGGCGAGCTCGGTCAGCGCCATCACGTAGCGCGCTCCCCACTGCAGCCGGGTGGCCGGCCCCTGGGCGACCGCGTAGGCCTTTTCGTACCAGTCGAGCGCGGCCATCGCATCGCCGCGCTTGCGCGCGTTCACGGCCAGCTCGATCATCTGGTAGTAAGGAGACACCGAGCGGCTCAGCTCGGCTTTCAGAAGCGCATCCGACTCCGCCTCCAACCCGGCCGCCGACAGCGCCTCGGCTGCCGAGCTGATCACCGCCTGGCGCTCGAAGCGATCGTTCGTGTCCCGGTCGGCCTGCGCCGCTGCCGTGCGGATCGCCTCTGCGAGCGCGGGCGACACCGGTGCGTTCGGATCGCCCAGCTTCTGAAGTTCAGCGCGGGTGGCCAGCGCATCGAGGCGATCCGCGGTCGACAGGCCGGTGTCGGCAGCGAACGCCGCCAGCCGCGCATCCCAGCGCTCGAGCAATTGCTGCCGCTCGGCGCTGCCCGGATCGGTCAGCGCCCCTGCGATCAGAGGCGCCCACTGCACCAGCACGTCGAACTGCGCGCGGGCGCGCGCAGCATCGTCCAGCACGGCCCGCACGTGCGCGAGTGCGCGCGCGCGATCCACGCTCACGGCGCCGCGGCCGGCCGCGGTCGCGCCGATCGCGCGCAGCGCCAGCCGGTCCGAGCTGGGCAGGTAGCGGGTCGGGCAGGCCTTGGCCAGCGCGACCAGCGTGGACGCGATGCGGTCGGGGGCGACCAGTTGCCCTTCGTCGGTGTCCCACGCGTAGCTCGCCAGCAGCGTCCAGTCCTCGCCCGTCAGCTTGGCCGCGTCCGCGCCGAGCGCGCTCGCCAGCGTGGCGCGTGCCGATCGGCCGGTGCCCAGGCCCAGCGACAGTACCTGCAGATACTGCTGCGGATCGATTTCGCCCGGCAGCCTCGTGATCTCGGCTCCGTCGGACGCGAACAGAATCATCGTCGGGTAGCCACGCACGCGAAAGCGCTCGCCCAACTTCTGCGCATTGGGCTGGTCGCCGTCGACATACACCGGGATGAACTGGCTGGAGCGCTCGATGAAATCGAGTCGCTTGAACAGCGTCGCCTTGACCTGGTTACAGGGCGGGCACCACGAAGCGCCCCAGTACAGGAACAGCGGCTTGTGTTCCGAGCGGGCACGGGCAAACGCGGAATCGACGTCGCCCGCAAACCATGCGATCGCCGGGCCGCTCGCTGCCGGGTCCGGCGCGGATGAAGCAGGCGCGAGCAAGGCGCCGGCCAGCGCGGCCGGCCCCAGTCGAGCGAGGTAAATCCACGAGGACATAAACGTCACGATACCGCCCCGCTGGCGCCCGCGGGATCCGGACATGTCCCCCAGAGGCCAGCTTCCGTCCATCCGCGCCGGCTGCGGTTCGCTCGCCGCAAACGCCGCTTCGTCGCAATCGGGTGGCGAGGGGCGGGGCGCATGCCTACATTGGCGCCATCGGGGAACGGACCCCCCAGTTCACACCAGGAGCACGAAGATGACGAGCGCCTTTGGCCGGATTTCCGAAAACCTGCTGTTTTCCCTGTTGATCGCCGTGTTCGCCGGTTGGACCGTGGTATCGGTGGCGGCCGACGCGGCCGGCCCCGCCGCGTCTTCGGCGTCGTGCGCGATCACGCACGTGTTCACGCAGACCGGCAATTCGTGATGTTCTGGCAAGAATCGGATAGCGAGGGGCCGGGCCCATGCCTACATTGATGCCAACGAACGGACCTCCCGTTACGACCAGGAGAACCAAGATGACGAGCGCCTTCACCCGGATTTCCGAAAACCTGCTGTTTTCCCTTTTGATCGCCGTGTTCGTCGGATACACCGCGGTGTCGGTGGCAGCCGGCGCGGCCGCGCCCGTGGCCTCTTCGGTCTCGTGCACGGTGGCGAAGATCGCGGCCGGAATAATGCACTCGTGAGTCCGGTATATCGTTTGGAATGGACGAACGTGGACGCCGCTTCGAGCAGCTGGTGGCGCCGCACCTGGGTGCGGCGTTCAACTTCGCGCGGTGGCTGACCCACAATGACCACGATGCACAGGACATCGTCCAGGACGCGTCGCTGCGCGCCCTGCGTTTTTTGGACGGACTGCGCGGCGAGGACGCTCGCCCCTGGCTGCTCGGGATCGTACGCAACGCGACGTGGTCCTGGCTGCAGGCGAACCGCCCTTCGGAGCTGACCGCCCGCGAAGACGACGGCGAGCCGCAAGTCCCGGCTCCCTCATCCGACGAACCCGAGACTTCCGCGATCCGGCGCGCCGAGGCGCGCCTGCTGAACGAAGCGATTACGGCGCTGCCGCCGCCCTTGCGCGAAGTGATCGTGCTGCGCGAGTTGGAAGACCTCGCGTATCGCCAGATCGCCCATATCGCGGGCATTCCGATCGGGACTGTGATGTCCAGGCTGGCCCGCGCACGCCGGCTCCTTTCCCAGTCTGTCAAGGTGATCGAGGCCGCCGCCGACCGCCAGGGGGCGCGATGACACGCGACGACGAGCTTCGGCTGCACGCCTACCTGGACGGCGAGCTGGGCGCGACCGAGTCGATCGAATTCGAGCGGCGGCTGGCCGACGACGCCGAGCTGCGTAAGGGCTTGGCCGAATTGCGCGCGATCGGCGAGCGGATCCGCAATCAGGCCCGCTACCACGAAGCGCCACCGCGCCTGCGCGACCGCATCCTGAGCCGGGTCAGGCGCGAGGAGCCGCGCCGGCGCGGACGCTGGCTGCTCTGGCCGACGCTGGCGACCGCCACAGCGTTGACGGTCGTCGCCGCTTGGTTCACGCCGGCCCTGATCCGCCAGACCGCCGGCTGGGATCCGCGCGTGGACGAAGTGATGGATGACCATCTGCGGGCCACGCTGGGGGCCCACTGGGTCGATGTGGCCTCGTCCGACCGGCACACGGTCAAGCCGTGGCTGAGCGCGCACCTCGGATTTTCGCCGGCGGTGCCCGATCTGTCGGACCAGGGATTCGAATTGATCGGCGGTCGTCTGGACGTGCTGGACTCCAGGCCGGTGGCGGCGCTGGTGTACCGGCGCCGCCAGCACATGATCTCGGTCTTTGTCTGGCCCCGTGAACCTGCGCCGGCGGCGGAAGTGACCGAGCGTCGCGGCTACCACATTGTCCGGTGGGGGGCCGGGGGTCTGTCTTATTGGGCGGTGTCTGACCTGAATGAGAGCGAATTGCGGGATTTCGCGCGCCTGTTATCATCTTCCCCATAGCGGGTTTTTGGGATACGATGCGACCATGAGCAGAACCAGGGGCGCTTTGCAGGTGCTGGCACAGGCCGTCTCGGCAGGACTGCTGCTGGTCGGAGCTTCGTCCTCGGGTGCCGACGAACCTGCGGCCGATCCGCATGCGCACCACCGTCACATGATGGAAGCGCCGCCGCCCGTGACGCGCAGCACGGCCAATTACACGGTGCCCGACGTTACTCTGGTGCGTGCGGACGGCGCGCAGGTGAACTTCGCGCACGAGCTGGACGACGGACGTCCGGTGCTGCTCGACTTCATCTACACCACGTGCACGACCATCTGCCCGGTGCTGAGTCAGACCTTCGCCGAGGTGCAGAAGCATCTCGGTGCGAACGCGGCCAAGGTGAAGATGGTGTCGGTTTCGATCGACCCCGAAGAAGACACGCCGGCCCGGCTGACCGAATATGCGAAGCGTTACCACGCAGGCGCGCAATGGAGCTTCTACACGGGCTCGCTGCAGGCGAGCCAGTTGGTACAGCGCACGTTCGACGTGTATCGCGGCGACAAGATGAACCACACCCCGGTCACGTTGTTCCGCGCTGCGCCGGGCCAGCCGTGGGTCAGGCTGGACGGATTCGCCACGCCGGACATGGTGCTCGGCGAAGTGCACACCCAGATCGCTCAAAAATAAGGTAGGCCCGAGGCCGCGGGTCTCGGAGTGGGGTCTCGGGCAGCGTGCCCGAGAGCTGCCGTCACGCCTTCAGCCGCTGCCCCCGCGAAGTGGCTCTTCCGTTCGCACCCAGGGTTTACCCTCAATCAAGTATCCCTGGTACCCACCGCCTGGAGATGGGGTACACACTTACGTCTGGTTAAGAATAGGTAGGGTTTTCCATCTATCGAGGAATTTCTGGTTTTTGTGCGGCGCAATAAAATATTTCCGCAAGCCATTGATAAGTAGCCAGAATTCAAGAAATAGCTAGGACGTGGGTGTCAGCCGCCCCAGCAAGGTAATGGGTGCTCGGAGCCCAGCCGGTCCACTTGAGCTTAGGAGGCCTCCTGGCCCCCTTTTCTGTAACTCCCGGGATGTGACCACGAATCGTTCGCAATAGGCTTTCGTCACTTCGGTCGGTATGCGGGACAGAAGTGGGGGGCGCCTGTAGGGGTGACTGATCCCGCCAACGCGCGGGGCGGTCGTAGCCGAGGCGGGCGCTCCCCCACGCGAAGTGGGTTCGATGGGAAAGCGAGTTCATCTCGCGTTCCTGAGTCGCCGAGAGTCCAGTCGGGAGGTCACATGTCCAGATCACGGCTTCTGCTTCTTAGTCGCGGATTGCCGGCACTGCTGGTGCTGGTCGCGCTGCCGGCGGCGGCGCAGACCTTCATGGTGCAGTGTCCGACCAGCACCTTGTTGCACCCGAACGCACCGACCAGCGCGAGCGGCGAGCCGCCCTACACCGGTCCGACAACCGCCACTGTCGTCGGGGGCGTGCCGTACGTCAGCAACGGCGGCGCGGTGAAGTGCCAGCAGATCTCCGGCGGCGACGGCTACATGACCGAGGGCGACGGCAACCAGACCTTCATGTTCTCGTTCGGCCCGTTGAGCGGCCTGCAGAAGATCAGGAACGGTCTGCCGGGGACCGACTTTCCGGACGAATTCAGGCAGCCGTACTGCGAGGGCGGCGGCTACCTGAACGGCCAGCCCAATCCGTACAGCGGCCACTGCAGCCCGAACGGCGCGGTGGGCTTCGTGCCGCCGGCGGCGTTCCGGGCGGCCAACGTCAGCGCCGTAGTCGGGCAGATCAATTCGACGACGTGCACCGTGGCTCCAGGCGAAACCTGCCCGGTGCACGGCTTCATCGTCAACGATCCGGGCGCCGGGTACAGCACGGCGCCGGGCGTGATGATCAGCGGCGGCGGTGGCACCGGGGCGACCGCAACCGCGGTGATCGGCAACGGCTCGATCATCGAAATCGCGGTCACCAATGGCGGTTCCGGCTATACGGCAGCGCCGACGGTGACGATCACGCCGAGGGGACCGGCCAGCCTGATCGCGCAGACCGACGCGGCCGCGATCATGAACACCGGCGTGATGAACGGCAACCTCCCGGCGCCGCTGATGGGGTTCGACGAAGACGACGAATTCTTCCTGACGCTGACCAACGTCGGGATGATCATGCGGCCGGACCTGTTCGAAACGCACACGGTCCACTTTCACGGCTACCCGAACGCTTCCTCGTTCTACGACGGCGTGCCGGATGCGTCGCTGGCGATCAACATCGGCGCCAGCTTCACCTATTACTACCTGGCGCCGGATGCGGGAACCTACTTCTGGCACTGCCACGTCACGCCGCCCGAGCACCTCCAGATGGGCATGGTCGGGCAGCTGTACGTGCGGCCGCGCCAGAACCGCCTGCCGGCCGGCACCGACACCTACCTCGCGCTCACCGGCAGCGGCACCACCGGGACTATCGGCACAACGGGCGGGCCCGGCCAGCAAGGCGATTTGCGCACCGCGTGCTACTCAAGCGGCGAAAGCAACTTGCGCTTCGGAGCGACCGGCACGCCGACCGCCGACATCCTGTGCTCGACCCCCGCTCCGGCGGCGGACACCGGATTCACGCACGCGGCGGGCTACAAGTACGTCTACAACGACGGCGACGGCTCGACGCGTTACGACATCGACGTGCCGCTGCAGATCCACGGCTTCGACCCGAACTTCCACTTCGTCGGGATGACGTTCAATCCAGAAGGCTTTTCCGACATGAAGGACAAGTACTTCCTGCTGAATGGACGCAGCTATCCCGACACCATCACCGCGGGTGCGATCGCGACCCAGGCTTCCGACGGCATGCCGCGCCCGTCGCAGCCGATGTCGTCGCTGATCACGCTAAGCCTGAGCGGCGGGCCGGGCGGCACGCCGCAGCGCGCCGCGCTGCGGATCGCGGACCTGGACGTGTCCGAGTACCAGACGCTGGCCTCGCTCGGCATGCCGATGCAGGTGGTCGGCTACAACGCCAAGCTGCTGCGCGACCAGGCCGGCAACAACCTGTACTACACGACCAACTCGATCACGCTGGGCGGCGGCGAGTCGCTCGACGTGATCATCGATGCGTGCGCGGTGCGCGGGCCGGCGCCGACCTACACCTGCACGACGCCGATGCCGACCGGCACCTACTTCCTGTACACGCCGAACCTGGACCACCTGGCCAACGACGCCGAGAACTTCGGCGGCCTGATGACCGAAGTCGTGGTCACGCCTTAGGAGACAGCAACGATGAGCCCCTCGAACATCAAGAGCTGTGTGGCGCCGGCGGGACGCCTGGTGGCTGCTGTCGTGGCATTCGCGGCATTCGTTCTAGTTCCGGGCCCGGGTCGGGCGGCCACGCCCGGCATCACGGGCAGCTCGTTCAGTCTGGTCGCGAACGCGGGCTACACCACGCAACCGGACGGGGCGCAGATCTACACATGGGGCTACGGCTGCGCCTCCTCAACCGGGCTCACCTATGCGCCGGCGGTGTTCCAGTCCATCGGCCGCTGTCCGACGATGCAGCTGCCCGGGCCGACGCTGATCGTGACCGAAGGTGCGACGGTGAGCGTGACACTCACCAACCACCTGCCGACCGGGGCCGGCAACACCTCGATCATCTTCGCCGGGATCCCGACCACGGCCAGCGGCGGCACGGCCGGACTGCTGGCACAGGAAGCAGCGCCCAACGGGTCCGTCACCTACTCGCTGAACACAACCGGTAAAGCCGGGACGCACGCCTACTACAGTGGCACGCAGTCGGACTTGCAGATCGAGATGGGCCTGTACGGCGCGCTGGTCGTGCTGCCGAGCGCGGTACCGGCCGGGTGCGTCGCGCTCGGCGGGCTGGGCGGCGGCGGCGATGAGTTTCGCCTGGCGCCTGCGGCCTATGACCACGCGGCAACCTGTTACGACCGCGAATACCTGTTCCAGTTCGGCGAGATCGACCCGGCCATCCACGCGGCGGCCGAAGCGCAGGTCAGGGCCATCGCCGCCTGCCCGCCGGGGACCAACAACACGATCACCGGCGTGCCGTGCCCGGCGGCCACGCTGCTGGTTCCGACCGAGCCGTACCACCCGCGCTACTACACGATCAACGGCCGCTCGATGCCCGACAACATGGACGCCGACTACGCGCCGAACTACCCGAATCAGCCCTACAACGGCAACCCGCACATGCATCCGCTGGACCAGGTGCTGATCCGGGTGATCGGGACCGGGCGCTGGGAGCACCCGTTCCACGAGCACGCGAACCACGTGCGGATCCTGGCGCGCGACGGCAACCTGATGTTGAGCCCGACCGATTCGACCCGGCTGGCGGGTCTGATGATGTTCACGACCGACACCTACCCGGGCCAGACCTTCGACGGCATCTTCTACTGGTCAGGCAAGGGGCTGAACTGGGATATCTACGGCCACACGTCGACCAATGCCGGCAACCCGCCCTGCGTGGCCGATGCGAACGGCTACTACACGCGCGCCAGCGGCGCGGTGATCCCGGTGTTCAACACGTCGGGCACATTGACCAACGCTGCGGCCGCCTCGAAGAACTACGGCGAGTGGTGCGCCGACCACAACCACCCGCTCGAGGCCAACCCGGTCGGCCACGTCGCCGCCGGGGGGCCGGCGACGCTGCCCGACCCGCTCGTTGCGACCAACGGCCTCTGGTACAACGGCACCCCCTATCTGGGTCCCGACGCGGTGAACCGCTCGCGCGGACCGACTCCGCTGCCGCCGGGCGGCGCGCTGCAGAACCCGCCCGAGGAATCCGGCATCGCCTTCATGTGGCACTCGCATAACGAGCGCGAGATCACGACCAACGACGTGTTTCCCGGCGGGATGCTGATGATGATGCTGGTCGATCCGCCGGTCTGGTACATCGACGAAACGCTGTGAGCGGACGGAGCAGAACATGAGAACCCAACACGATTTCGTGAAAGCTCTGCTGGCCGGTATCGCGCTGCTGTCGACCGTCGGGGTCGCGCAGGCGCAGAACACCGTCAGTCTCACCGCCACCCGCCAGAGCGCGCTGATGCCCGACGGCGCCAACGTGCCGATGTGGGGCTGGGTCTGCAGCACCACGACGGCGGCGGTGGGCGCAACCTGCACGCAAACGAACGGCGCGGCCCAGACCGTGCCGACCACCGGCACCAGTACCGTCTGGCAGCCGCCGCTGATCAGGGTGCCGGCGGCGGTCGCCCCCGCAACGACCGGCCTGACGATCACGCTGACGAACACGCTGCCGGTGGCGACGTCGCTGGTGATCGTCGGCCAGATTCCGCAAGCGGCCGACGTCGGCCGGCTCGGCGCGCCCGTGCGCGAATCGGGGCGGCCGCAGCACCCGGCACAGACGGCGACCACGTGGCCGATTGCCACGCCGGTCGACCCGGTGAACGGCCCGGTGGCCTTTCAACCGCCGAGCCAGAACGCGCGCGCGCGATCGTTCGTCGCCGAGGCCGCCGCAACGAGCGGCACTGCGACCTATACGTTCACCAACCTCAGGCCCGGCACATACCTGATCGAGTCGGGCACCTATCCGGCCATCCAGGGCCCGATGGGGCTGTACGGCGTGCTGGTCGTGGCCACCGCGCCGGCCGCGGGCGTGGCGGGCACAGCGTATCCGAGCCCATGCACCACGACCACGAGCGCCACATGCGTGACCACCGGCGTCCAATACGATGCCGACGCTGTCGCCATGCTGAGCGAAATCGACCCGGTCCAGAACAGCGCGGTCGACGCCTTCCTGGTGAAATCGGCCGGCTGTGCGGCCGCTGTCGGCGCCTGCACCGGCACGGTCAGCGCGGCCGCCGAAATGACCAAGTGGTCGCTGGCCTGCTCGACGATGGGTCCGGCCGCGACCGCGAACACCTGCTATCCGCCGGCAGTCGATTACACGCCGCTGTATCACCTGATCGACGGCGTCGCGTTCGACCCGGCCAATCCGTCCGCGTCGCAATTGAATATCGGGTCCACCACCACCGCGGCGACCGCCTCCACCGGCGTGCTGCTGCGCCTGGTCAATGCCGGCCTGCGGATGCACATGCCCTCGGCAGTCGGACTGTCGATGGTCCAGATGGCCGAGGACGGCAACCTCGAGCCGGACGTCGCCGTGGCGTTGACCACGGGACACTACGCGCAGGCAGCCACCGGCGTGACGTTCCCGCAGACCGCGGCCACGACAACCACGCCGCAGCCCAAGGTGGTCAGCGATGTGTTCATGCCGGCGGGCAAGTTGATCGATGTCCTGGTGTTCCCGGCCAGCGCCGGGGCCTACACGGCCTCCTCCTATGCGTTGTTCGACCGCGAGCTGAGCCTTTCGGCCAACTCCACCAAGCGCGACAGCGGGATGGAGGCGTTCCTGGTGGTCAATGGCGGCGCCGCAGGAACCGGCGCCGGCCACACCACCGGCGGCGCGCTGAACCCGTTCGCAACGGCCACGGCGGTCGCCGACAACTACATCGTGCCGGCCCACGCGACCACGTTCACTGGCAATGTGCTGGCCAACGACCTCGGGGTTCACAACGCGTCGAGCCCCTGCGTTGCGACCACCGGTTCGACCGGGCCGCAGACGGTTGCGGCCGGCTCTGCGGGCACCGTCACGTTGAATCCGGACGGAACTTTCACGCTGGCCGTGGCGGCCGGCTTCTCGAACGGCGCGACCGGGTCGTTCAGTTACTGCGGTAACGGCAACTCCACCGTGGCGGCCACCGTCACGTTCTACGCGGCGCGGATCGGCGGCCCGCCGGTGGCGAACGCCGACACGTACACCGGCCACAGCGCCAGCCTGCTGCAGGTGGGCGCCCCCGGCGTGCTGCTGAACGACACCGACCCGAACGGCTATCCGCTAACCGCACTGTCGGCTGCAGGCGCCAGCGGCGGCTGCACGATCGCGCTGCAGGCCAACGGCGCGTTCACCGCGTCCCTGCCTGCGTTGACCACCCCCGCGGCACGTACCTGCACGTTCACGTACAACGCGGTCAACTCGCAGGGCACGTCGAGCGCATCGGCGGCCACCGTCACGCTGAATTTCCCGGCGGCCAGCGGCCTGAGCGTCACGGTCCGGGACGCGAACACGAAGGCCGCGATCACCGACTACAAGTGGGTGATCGAACAGGATCTGACCTTCTACCTGGATCCGAATTGCCAGCAGAACGGCCCGGGCGGCACCAAGCCAGCGACCTGCCCGACCGGCGTGCCGCCGACGCTCGGCACCAACTTCCACACCAGCTACATGCCGGTGATGGCCAGCGGCTGCACCGGTCCGCAAAGCTGCGAGCGCGGCCAAAGCATCTACGACCCGGCCACGGCAACGCACGTACCGGCGGTATGCGACGCCAGCGGGATCTGCGTTCCGGCTGCCGCGGGCGCGTATCGACCCACGTCGACCCCGGACCAGGCCGTGCTGAATGCCACCAACCCCGATGGCACGCCGGCACGCTATTACCTTTCGATCCTGCCCGGCGACGCGGCGAACTCGTTCAACACCGGCAACACATCCGATCCGGCCGTGGCGGCCAACTGCGCCGGCAGCTCGACGCCGACGGGCCAGGCAGCGCCCAGTTGCGGGCACACGACGGCCGGCGCGCCGATTGCGGCGCCGACCTGTACCGCCACCGGGACGTGCACTTTTGCGCCGGTCACCGTGAACGCCCAGGCGAACCCGATGAAGACGGCCACGTTGACCATCTTCGTGTTCGAGGATGACTTCCCGATCAATGGCGAGCACGACGGCAACGGAGCGGTCGAGCCCGGCTTGGGCGGCTTCCAGGTCGTTCTGTGGGACGACGCCGGCTCGACCGGCGATCCGACCGGACAGATGACCTACGACATGTTCAACTTGCCCTTGACCAATTCGTTGAATGGCACGGTCGACCCGCTGACCGGCCTGAACGCGTGCCCGATCGCGCCGACCGACCAGAACAATCAGGTTGCCGTGGGCGTGATCATCGTCTGCCCGCAGTTCGAGTCGGACGGCAAGACGCCCTCGCCGCTGGTCGGCCAGGCGATCGTCAGGAACCTGATGGCGGGGCGGTTCGGAGTCACCGTGCATCCGAGCGCGGCGCGCACGGCAGCCGGCGAGGAATGGCTGCAGACCAACACGCTGGACGGTACCCACTTGCTGGATTCGTTCGTGCGCTCCGGCGAGCCAGCCTACTTCCAGGAGTTCGGACCGGGCGGCTGGCACGTGTTCATGGGGATGGCCAACCCGGCGATCATCAACGGACGCAAGCCGGGTCTGTGTTCCAGTCTCGGCGCCGGCCATTGCGGCAACACGGTCAACGTGAATGTGTCGAACCTGCACATGTCGCGTCCACCCAACGAGACGCTGTACGACAGCGCGGTGTTTGCGCTGGGCGACGGGCGCAATTACCAGGGATTGGCGTTCACCACCTGCTACGGCGCTCTGGGCGACCCCGATGGCGCCGCGTTCGCGTTCGCCAAGTGCGACCAGAACGGGCACATGACGTTCACCGGCGTTCCGGACGGCAACTGGTCGCTGGTGGTGTTCGACCAGTGGGTGGACCTGCTGGTCGACGGATCGTCCAAACCGGTGGACGTCACCGGGGGGCGGACGCTGAACATCGACTACCCGCAATTCACCTGGCAGCAGCATATCTGGACCAACACCTACCTGGACGTGAACGGCAACGGCATCCGCGATGCCGGCGAGCCGCCGATCGGGCAGGTTCCGAGCCGGGTGCGGTTCCGCAACGGCAAGTTCAGCAACTCGTTGTTCTCGGACGCCAATGGCAGCGCGAACTTCGACGAGACGTTCCCGCTGTTCAACTGGTACGTGGTCGAATCCGATACGACGCGCTTCCGCGCGACCGGAGTGCACGTCGCCAACGACGCGGGCGGACAGATCGACGGGCCCGGGCCGATGGGCAACGGCCGCACCGGGGCATACCAGGGGCTGCTGGCGACGTGCACCAAGGCCACGCCGACGGCGGCCTGCACCGAAAGCTTCCCGCTGCCCGCTGCGCTCAGGTTCCCCGGGTCGTATTACTGCTCCAACGGCGACTGCTCCGAGCGCGCGGGCGTCGCAGGCCCGCCGCCGGTCGGTGGTCCCGGCGGCTCGACCGGCCGGATCGATCCGGGCACGGTCCACTCGGAGGGCGTGCAAGGCTTCGTCAGCCAGTTCCAGATCCTCGACTGGGGCAAGATGCCGTACGTCCCCGGCGAGAACGGCGGCATCCGCGGGCACGTGGTCTATTCGTCCACGCGGCCGTTCGATGATCCGCAACAGCTGTTCCAGAACCTGTGGGAGCCGCTGGTTCCGAACGTCACGCTGAACCTGTACCAGGAGAACCTGGCGCCGGACGGCACCGTGGCGCTGAAGCTGATCGACACGACCACATCCAGCAGCTGGGATGGCTACGCGCAGGGCTTCCGCGCCGCGGGCGTGCCGAATATGAACTGCCCGGGCCAGAATCCGCTGGATCCGTTCTTCACTTACACGCTGGCCGGGACGCTGAACTACCTGAATCCGGGCACGACGGCGGCGGCGAACACGCTGCCGAGCAACAGCCAGTACAAGTGCTATGACGGCATGCACGCGTTCAACCAGGTGCAGCCCGCGCCGTACGACGGCATGTGGGAATTCCCCAGCCTGACCTGCCGGGCGACCCCAGGGGCGACGTTCACCGTGACGTCGGGGCCGCTGACCGGGCAGACGATCACGTGCGCAACGCGCGCCAACCCGGCCTACAACGCGACGATCAACGGAGTGTTCCAGACCGGCGCAGTGCCGGCCGTGCTGCCGACCGGCAAGTACCTGGTCGAGGTGGTTCCTCCGCGCGGCTACGAAGTCGTGAAGGAAGAGGACAAGAACATCCTGATCGGCGACAACTACATCGCTCCGGTCACATCACAGTTCGGCGGCCTGGCCGACATCTTCATCGTGCCCGACCAGGCAACCGTCAACGCGACCTACAGCTGGTTCGGTCCGACCTATGCGAATGCGTCGTATACCGGGCCGTCCACCGGCGGCAGCAACCCGTACAACGCGAACGGCACGCCGACCGGCAACAACGCCAATCCGACCACCAACATGGGTCGCACCGGCCTCGGGGGCTTCGGGCCGGGGGGCAACATCGTGATGGCGGCGCCTTGCGCCGGAGCACTGCGCACCGTGCCCGACTACATGAGCATCTCGCCGGAGTCGGGGGAAGTGGCCCCGTTCGCCGGAGCCCTGCGCCGGCTGTGCGACCGCAGGGAGGTGATCCTGGACGACCAGATGCAGGCGCAGACCGACTTTTTCATCTGGACCAAGACGCCGGCCGCGACGCATTACACCGGGTTCATCCTGGACGACTTCTCGTCCGAATTCGACCCGGCCTCGCCCGCTTTCGGCGAGAAGTTCGCGGTGCCCAATTTGCCGGTGTCGATCAAGGACTTCAACGGCGTCGAGGTCAGCCGCACGATGTCCGACCAATGGGGCAGTTACAACGGGCTGACGTTCTCGACCTGGGAGGTCAATCCGCCGAACCCGACCGGGTACTCGCCGGGCATGCTGCTCACCTGCATGAACGACCCGGGCCCGATCGTGGCGCCCGTGTGCACCACGGCGGCCACCGCGACCACGCCGGCTTTCCCGCTGGGGTGCGTGGCCGCGCAGACGACGCCTCCGACGATGATCTCCGACCCGTGGTTCAACCCGGCCTACAGCACGTTCTGCTACGAGTGGCCGTTCATGCCGTCGGACACGACCTACCTGGATACTCCCGTGGTGCCGGTCTCCGCGTTCGCGGAAGGCTACAACCCGCCGGATTGCGATTACCCGGACGGCACGCCGATGATCGCGAGCGTCAACGGCACCGGGGTCGGTCCGTGGGTGAGCGCGGCGGGCGGGTCGATCACGATCACCGCGGTGGGCGACAAGATCGTGCTGAACCATGCCTACTCGGGGCCGGCCGCCAACACGGTGCCGTACAACCAGAAGTTCATCACGCGCCATTACGGCTTCGGCACCGCGCGCGGCACCGTAACGATCGGCGGTCTGACGGCCACGATTTCGAGCTGGAACGACACGACGATCGTGGCCTCGGTACCGAGCGGCCTGCCGCCGTGCGCGCGCAGCTATGCGGCGTCGATGACGGCGGCGCAGGCGGCCGCGGCGTACGGCGCCTGCGGCGAGCTGGTGATCCGGAAGCCGGGCAGTGCTGCGCCCAACTACTTGGGCCGAGAGTCGGTCGACGCGGTCACGGTGACCGTCGGCGGCAAGGCGCCGACCCACGTCAACGGCGAAAACGCGACGGGCGATGCGCTGCAGACCGCGCTCGACAACGCGACGCCGGGCGACCTGATCATCGTCGGCCCCGGAACCTATCCCGAGTTGCTGCTGATGTGGAAGCCCGTCAGGCTGCAGGGCGTGGCGGCGTCGTCCGTGATCGTCGACGGCAACGCGCACCCGGCCGGCAAGATCGATGTCTGGCGCCGCAAGGTCGATTGCCTGTTCGGCATTTCCCTGGGCGGCGCGCTGATCGCCGGCGATCCGACGGCTACGCCGCCGACGCCGCCTCAACCATACGATCCGACCGGAACGTACACCTGCCCGGCAGCGCAACAGGGCGTGGCCGATCCGCTGCCGATGGAGCCGCTGATCGGCTGGGACGCCAACCTGAACGGCAACATCGCCGAGATGCTGCTGGAGCCGACGCTGATGGGCGCGTACGAAGGCGCCGGCATCACCGTGGTCGGGAAGGGATTGGAGAACCCGAATACCGCGAACTGCAATGCGTTGAATGCCGCGAACTGCATTCCGGTGAACAACACGACCGACTGCAAGTATGTGGGCAACTTCCTGTGCAATCCGTCGGCGATCGACGCCATCACCTTCAAGAACAGCTCGCAGGGCGGTGGCGGTATCTTGCTGCACGGCTGGAACCACTTCATGCAGGTTGCCAATAACCGGGTGACGAACAACGGCGGCACGCTGTCGGGCGGCATCACGGTTGGCCAGGCGGAAAATCCCGACCCGGCCACGATCACCACCGGCACGGGCGCGGCCGCGGTGACGGTGGCGCAGCCGCTGCTGGAGGACGTCAGCGTCAACGTTCACCACAATTATGTAACGCTGAATGCCGCCTTCGGCGACGAGCTGAACTCGACCACGCCCGCGGCGGCCGGCGGCGTCACGTTCTGTTCGGGCACCGATTACTACCAGTTCAACCACAACTGGGTGTGCGGCAACCTGAGCTCGGGCGACGGCGGCGGATTCGCTCACTACGGGTTCATGTACAACGGGACGGTCTCGCATAACGCGTTCCTGTTCAACCAGAGCAACAACCCGACCATCACGACCTGGGGAGGCGGCGCGGTGATATACGGCCGCCAGACGGACGCATCGCTGTGCGAGACCTCGCTGATCGACATCGACTGCCCGCCGCCGCTGTCCGACGGCGCCGGGCCGGGCACCGTCGTGGACCACAACCTGTTCCTGGGCAACACCGCCGAAAGCGGCAGCGGCGGCGGCTTGCGGATCCAGATGGCCAACGGCACCGACGTGATGAACAACCCGAACCACCCGGGCCAGTGGTACTCGATCCGCGTCGCCAACAACATCTTCGCCAACAACGTGGCCGGCTGGGCCGGAGGCGGCGTGTCGATCCAGGACTCGGTGCGGGTGCGATTCGTCAACAACACGGTCGCGTCCAACGACTCGACCGCCACCGCGGGCGCGCTGTTCGACACGCTCGGCGCGCCCAACAGCACGGTGCCGCCGCCGGGGTGCAACCCGGTACCGCCGAACCAGCCGGGCTGCACGAATCCGATGACGAACTCGAGCGATCAGCCGGCGGGCCTGGAGACGCATGGGCACACGCTCCAATTCGCGGCGGTGTTCACGAGCCCGACCGTGGACTGCGGCGACTTCGACACGACGCCGCCGACCCATGCCTGCACCCGGTTCTCGATCCCGGTGATCGACGGCGACCTGTTCTGGCAGAACCGGGCCTTCCACATCACCGTGGGCGCACCGCCGTTGCCGGTCATCCAGCTGACTCCGGCCTTGACCCAGGCGACCACCGGTGCCTGCCCGGGCGGCGCGCACTACTGGGACATCGGCGTGCAGGGCGATACGTCGCCGACCAGCCCCGGCCCCGGCAACCCGAGGCTGCGCCCGACGGGCGGCTCCAATGTCAGCTCGGGTGGCTATCCTGGTGCGAGCGTGAACCCGAGCTTCACCCGGCAGTACTGCAACGGGTCTCGGGTGCCTCCGGAAATCGCGCCGCTGTTGTGCACCAGCAACGCCAATGCCCCAGGTTGCATCCAGCCGGGAACGGTCGGAGTCGGGATGACGGTGCCCGTGGGTGCGCCGGACAACAACCCGTTCTACGCGGCGTTCACGCTGAACCCGACCGCGACCGTCGACGAGGGCAACAACTGGATCAACATGTACTACGGGCCATTGTCCTCGGTGAATTCGGTGACCGCCCGGGGTGCGGCCGGCTACAACGTGCCGCTGGGCGACTACACCCACTCCGCCGGGCCGGGCGGAGCGGAGGGGGCGATTCCTTGGTAGCGGTCCTGCACCGGGTCCGGCTCGCGGGCTTGCTCGCGGCCGGACTCGTCGGCTCAAGCCTTGCCGGCGCGGCCGCGCCGGTGCCGGATTCGGCGCCGGCCGCCTCGGCGGTCGCGGCACCGCACCCGGCTCCGCGCAGCCGGCGCGGCGAGATTTACTACGCGGTTCGCTACGGCGTCGATCAGCTGCAGGTGCGTGCGGTCTCCTCGGGCGCGTCGCTGGAGTTCCGGTACCGGGTGCTGGACTCCTTCAAGGCAGCGGTGCTGAACGACAAGCGCGCGATGCCCTACCTGGTCGATCAGAAAAGCGGCACGCGGCTCACGGTGCCGACGATGGAGAAGATCGGCGCACTGCGTCAGGTTGCGAATCCGGAGCCGGGCCGCGAGTACTGGATGATCTTCGCCAATCCGGGCAAGCTCGTGAAGCCGGGGCAGCGGGTCGATGTCGTGATCGGCGCGTTCCGGGCGAACAGCCTGACGGTCGAGTAAGGCCTGTCCGACAAATGAAGGATCCGAAGATGCGCGCGACGTCGAGGTTCTCGTGGCTATGCGGCCTGACGGTCGTCGCCGGAATCTGCTGCTACGGTCGGGACGCGGCTGCCGTCAACCCGGAACACGGGCCTGCCGCGAAAACAGCGCTCCCCGGTGCGGGCGCGGCTCAGCCCGCGGAAACGACGCCGGCGCCCGAGCTGGCCAGGTTGACTGCGGACCAGATCGCACAGCGCAACGCGCAGGCGCGCGGCGGGCTGGCCGCGTGGCGGTCGCTGGACTCGATCGAGTTTCAGGGGCAGATGGACGCCGGGGGCAAGCCCAATGTCAGGCTGCCCTTTACGTTGCAGATGAAGCGGCCGCACCACCAGCGGCTGGCGATCCAGTTCCAGGGCCAGACCGCGCTGCAGGTGTACGACGGCCAGAACGGATGGAAGCTGCGTCCATTTCTTGGGCGCGACGATGCAGAGCCTTTTTCAGATGACGAAAAACTCAGGCTCACCCACGAGGACGAGCTGGATGGACCTCTGATCGACTACGCGGCCAAGGGCGGCCGGCTCGAACTCGAGGGCACCGAGATGGTCGAAGGCAAGGCCGATTACCGGCTGAGGCTGACCAGGAAGGACGGCTACGCCCGCCGCATCTGGGTCGACGGCACGACTTTCCTGGAGACCAAGATCGAAGGCAACCCGCGCAGGCTCGACGGCAGGATGCATGCAGTAGAGAACTATCTGCGCGACTACCGTCAGGTCGGCGGACTGATGATTCCGTACGCCTCCGAGACCAGGGTGGACGGTGTGACGCAGACCCGCAAGATGACCCTCGAAAAGGTCGTCCTGAATCCGAAGCTCGACGATCAGCTGTTCGGCAAGCCGGTCGGGACCGCAGGCCGCGCCGGCGCCCAGGCCCAACGCGCGGCCGGGGTGGCAAACACGGTGGCGCGTCAGCCCGCGGCCGCGGAGCCTGCGCAATGACCTGGAGCGCGCCGTGTCGAAGCGGGGACTCGGGGCCTGTGCGCTTGCGGGCCTGATCACGGCGGCGGCCGCGGCGGGCGGCGCAGACACGGGGCCCGGCCTGACCGCTGCACAGATCGTCGAGAAGAACGTGGCCGCCCGGGGCGGCCTGGAGGCCTGGCGCAAGATCCAGACGATGACCTGGACCGGGCACATCGAGACCGGCAATCCTGCCGCGCCGATCGTCCCTTTCGTCTTCGAGCTCAAGCGCCCGAACAAGACGCGCTTCGAAATCCGCGAGGAACAGGATCGGGTCGTACGCGTCTTCGATGGAAGTCTCGGTTGGAAAGTGCGGGCCTCCCGTTCCGGAGCTCCGGCTGTCAAGCCCTACACCGCGGAGGAACTGCGATCCGCGCACGAAGCGCAGGGCATCGATGGGCTGCTGATCGACCATCAGGCCAAGGGAATCGAGGTTGCGCTTGACGGGAGCGACGAGGTCGAGGGTCGCAAAGCCTACCGGCTCGCCGTCACGCTGCCCTCCGGCTCGCTGCGTCACGTATGGGTCGACGCGGACACGTTTCTGGAGCTCAAGTACGACCGCCTGTCGCACGGCCCGGCGGGCCGTGGCGGCACCGTGACCGTGTCTTACCGCAGCTACCGGGCGATCGACGGCCTGCAGATCCCGATGACGATCGAGACGGGCTCCCCCGGAAGGGGCGTCGAAAAGATGGTGATCGACAACGTGACGCTGAACCCTTTGCTGTCGAACGCCCGTTTCGCCAGACCGAATGACGTGGGACCGCACCACGCGCTACCGGGCCTTCGGACCGACTCTCCGGCTGGCAGCCGCGCGATGGAATCGAAGTGAGAGCCGCGCATTCCGGACGGCCCCTGATCGCTGTGCTGGCCGTATCGGCGTGCATCGGAGTCGTCGCCTGGTCGCGGCCGCTCGCGAATTCCAACGAAGAGGCGAGCGCCGAACGGCTTTATCGCAACGGCATGCTGCCGTCTGGGCTGCCGCTGGTGGGCCCTGCTGCCGGTTCCCTGATCGGATGCGGCCCTGTGGATGGCAGGTTCATTGATCAGGTATCGGCGCTTTCGAATACGGGGAGGTGCCCTACGGTCGACGGCGGGCAAGTCCCCATCGCTAGTGAAATGAGGGTCGCAGCTACTGATTAATATTTACTTCCGAGCCTTGGTCCGACCAGCACTTTCCTGAAGGGGGGTGCGCGTGAACAGAATCTGGTACGCGGTGGCGGCGCAGACGATTCCGGCTGGCAGGCCAAAGGTGGGCTGCCGATGGATCTTGCATCGTTATTGACCGAAACGCCTGAACGGCGAACGGCAACGCGGCCCGACGCGCGCGCCGCCGAACCGATGCGCCCCGATGCGGGTGTGCGGATGGAATCCGATCTCAGACGTCTGGCGGACGGCCTGCTGAAGGTGCTGGAGTCGGATCGTGCGCGCGTGGCGGCGGTGCTGGCCGACGAAATCGTCTCGGTGATGACGATGGCGCGCTACCTGATCGAGGACGCGGCGCAGCGGCTGGCGCGGGGCGAGTCGGAGGAGGCGTCCGAGGCGCTGCAGAACGCGAGCGTACGGATCCGCGATGCGACCCAGCAGGTGCTGGCCTTGTGTTCGGAGCTGCGGCCCAAGGTGCTGGACGACCTGGGTCTGCTGCCGGCGCTGGCCGCGTACTTTCGCGACTTCAGTCACGAAAACCGCGCGGTCTTCGTGTCGCCGCGGATCACGGTGGCCGAGAGCGATGTACCGGCGGGACTGAAGCTGGCGATATTCCGGGTCGTGCAGGCGGCGTTGAGCAACGTGGCCAGGCACTCGAAGGCGAGCGCGGTGCGGGTTTTTCTTTCGATGTTCGAGGACGAGCTGCGCCTCGGCATCGAAGACAACGGCGTCGGATTCGACCTGGAACGCTGGCGCCACCGGCGCAACGGCCACGAGGGCTGCGGACTGGGAATCATTCTGCGCTGGGTCGAGATCAGCGGCGGCCGCTGCAACATCGAGGCAATCCCCCGGCATGGGTCGCGGGTTCAAGCGTTCTGGCGGATCCCCACGAGCGGCGTCGCAGCGGAACGACGAAAGGAGCCCGAGGTCGCCGCTCCGCAGGCTCCGGCCCCGATTTGACAGCTCGTCCCGCTTTTGGCCGATGCGGATGTCGGCCGGCTCCCGCTGATCAGGTTCGCCCGTAGGCCCTTCGCGCTACCGAAAACGCGCGTCCCGGCGGTCGCCTTGGGTCGCGGCCTCGATGCCTATCAGTCCGCAATTCCGGTTTGTGCGCGCTTGTCTGGCCCCTTAACAACTCTGACGAAAATGGGTGATAACCCTCCGGATTGTGCTGTGGCAGATCGGCTATTCGATCGATTAAACACATATAAATAACTGATATAAAAGAGTTAATTATAGACCGACTCGTTATGGGGGTGGGTGCTGCCCAGGAGCCGTCTGTCGCCTGTAAAAAGCCATACTCGTGTAAGAGTAGGGTGATCCCGCCCCCATTTCCGGTGGGTCATCAGAATGTGAGCCTGGAACCTTCCCAATTACTGTACCGCCCATCGGTTATCAGCTTCACCTAACCAAAATCGACGGCACCCCCCCACGCCGTGACGGCGCTGCCCTACAGGGCTCGCCGCGCTGCAAGAGGGCGCCGAAATTCGGGCGGAGGAGTTTTATGAGGAGACGCCTTTTGGGAACCCTGCGGTCGCCACTTGTTCAGGCGGGAGGTCAAATGTCCAGTTCCAAGCTGTACCTGCGCGGTGTTGCCGCGTCTCTGTTGCTGCTGGTTGCACTGCCGGCGGGCGCGCAGAACTTCTTCGTTCAGTGCCCGACCTCGACGCTGCTGCACCCGGTCGCGCCGACCAGCGCCCAGGGGGAGCCGACGTATACCGGTCCCACAACGGGCACGGTCACCGGCGGTGTTGCCTACACGAACAACGGCGGTGCGATCAAGTGCCAGCACATCTCGGGCGGTGACGGCTACATGACCGAGGCCGACGGCAACCAGACCTACCTGTTCGCCTTCGGGCCGTTGAGCGGTCTGGACAAGATCCAGAACGGTCAGCCCGGAACGGACTATCCGGACGAGTTCAACCAGGCGTACTGCGGCAGTGCCAGCGGCAACTACACCAACGGTCAGCCGATTCCGTATACCGGGTCGAACAATCCCCTGAATCCCGCGGGTCCAGCCATCGCGTGCAACCCGAACGGAGCGGTCGGCTACGTGCCGCCTGCAGCAGCGCGCCAGGCGACGGCCACCACGGCGCTGTATCCGTTGAACGTGGCGACCTGCGCCACCGCCGCGGGCTGCCCGGTGTCCGGGGTCGCCATCGTGGACGCAGGCGCCGGATACACGGCCCCTCCGCTTGTGACGTTTCCGGCCCCGACTGGCACCGGCCCGCACGTAACGGCGACTGCGGTCGCGGTCATCGGGACCGGGTCCGTGATCGAGATCTCGCTGACGAATCCCGGCAACGGCTACACCGCGGCCCCGGTGCCGAACATCGCGGCACCCGTAGGCACCACGATGATTTCGGGCACCGATCCGGCCGCGATCATGAACACCGGGACCATGAACGGCAATATCCCGGCGCCGCTGATGGCGTTCGACGAGGACGACGAGTTCTTCCTGACGCTGACCAACGTCGGCATGATCATGCGGCCGGACCTGTTCGAGCAGCACACGGTCCACTTCCACGGCTACCCGAACGCCTCCTCGTTCTACGACGGCGTGCCCGACGCTTCGCTCGCGATCAACATCGGCGCCAGCTTCACCTATTACTACCTGGCGCCGGACGCCGGCACCTACTTCTGGCACTGCCATATCACGCCGCCTGAGCACTTGCAGATGGGCATGGTCGGGCAGCTCTACGTGCGGCCGCGCCAGAACCGCGCGGCATCCGGTGCCGTCCTCTACAACGTATCGGCGCTGCAGCAGGGCGATCTGCGCACCGCCTGTTACTCCAACGGCGCAAGCAACCTGTACGGGGGCACCGCCGGAACGGCGCCCAGCGCCGACATCCTGTGCTCGGTGCCGCCGCCCGCAACGAACAACGGCGCGACGCACACGACCGGCAACTTGTACGTCTACAACGACGGCGACGGCACGACGCGCTACGACATCGACGTACCGATCCAGATTCACGGGTTCGACCCGAACTTCCACTTCGTCGGCATGACCTTCAATTCGGAAGGCTTCTCCGACATGAAGGACAAGTACTTCCTCCTGAACGGCCGCAGCTATCCCGACACGATCTCTACCGGCGCTCAGCTCACTGCCGCCTCCGACGCCAACCAGCGTCCGTCGCAGCCGATGCCGACGCTAATCACGCTGAGCCGATCCGGCGCGCTGTGTGGCCCGGGCCAGACACCTCCCACGGGCCAGACAACCTGCGGGCAGCGCGCGGCGCTGCGCATCGCAGACCTGGACGTGTCGGAGTACCAGACGCTGGCCTCACTGGGCATTCCGATGCAGGTGGTGGGCTACAACGCCAAGCTTCTGCGCGACCAGGCCGGCAACAACCTGTACTACACGACCAACTCGATCACGCTGGGCGGTGGTGAATCGCTCGACGTGATCATCGACAGCACCGGCGTGCCGGCGGGGACCTACTTCCTGTACACGCCCAATCTCGACCACCTTTCGAACGACGCGGAAAACTTCGGTGGCTTGATGACCGAAGTGGTCGTCACGCCCTAGGAGACTGCAACGATGAGCCACTCCAACATCATGTATCGCGGCGGGTCGGCACGGCGCGTTCTGGTCGCCCTGGCGGCGCTCGCCTGCGTTGCGGGCAGCGCGTCGGCTGCGACACCAGGTATCACTGCCAGCGCCGGCGGCGGGAGCACCTTCAACTTGGTGGCGAACCAGGGTTACAGCTCGCAGCCGGACGGCGCGCAGATCTACTCCTGGGGCTACGGCTGCGCGGGCGCGGCGACGTATACCCCGCCGGCGTTCGCGCCGGTTGGCTTCTGTCCGACCATGCAACTGCCCGGCCCGACCCTGGTCGTGAACGAAGGCACGGCCGTCACGATCACGCTGACCAACAACCTGCCGACCGGTGCCGGCAACACCTCGATCGTGTTCGCGGGGATCCCGGTGACCAGCGCCACCGGCGGCACGGCCGGACTGCTGGCGCAGGAAGCGCTACCCGGTGGCAGCGTCACCTACACGCTGAACACGACCGGCAAGGCCGGGACCCATGCCTACTACAGCGGAACCCAGCCCGACCTGCAGATCGAGATGGGGCTGTTCGGTGCGATCGTCGTGATACCGACCACCGTTCAGACCGGTTGCGTTGGGCTCGGTGGCCGTCTCGGCGGCGGCGAGGAGTACCGCCTGTGGGCCAACGCCTACGACCATCCGGCGACCTGCTACGACCGCGAGTACCTGTTCCAGTTCAGTGAGATCGATCCGCGCATCCACACGCAGGCCGAAGCGCAGGTGAAAGCGATCGCCGCCTGTCCGGCCGGGGGAACCAACGGCATTACCGGACAGCCCTGCCCGGCGGCCAAGCTGTTTGTGGCCACCGAGCCGTACCGCCCGGCCTATTTCCTGATCAACGGGCGCTCGATGCCGGATGACATGGATGCGGACTACGCGCCCAACTATCCGGCCCAGCCCTACAACGGCAACCCGCACATGCATCCGCTCGACCAGGTGCTGCTTCGCACGATAGGCCAGGGGCGCTGGGAGCATCCGTTCCACGAGCACGCCAACCACGTGCGCATCCTGGCGCGCGACGGCAACCTAATGCTGGCGCAGAACACAGTCGGGACCGAGACCACGGCTCGCCTGGCGGGCCTGATGATGTTCACCACCGACACCTTCCCCGGCCAATCGTTCGACGGCATCTTCTACTGGTCGGGCAAGGGACTGAACTGGGACATCTACGGACATACGGGTTCGACCGGCGCGGCGAGCGCGACCTGCACGCCGGACGCGAACGGGTAT
>Ga0137418_10000664_pt1 | contig 30931 bp, 33 predicted proteins | sample CZODoug3_1_2_16f_FD_122242 | JGI IMG/M metagenome (GOLD analysis project Ga0137418, IMG submission 122242) | Vadose zone soil fungal communities from Angelo Coast Range Reserve, California, USA - CZODoug3_1_2_16fungal (Hybrid Assembly) | ecosystem: Environmental > Terrestrial > Soil > Vadose... | reverse complement strand
CGTCAATTTCAAAGACGCCCTCGCCATCACCGGGCAAGGCGCGGTCGTGCGCGAATGGCCCATGGTGCCCGGAGTCGATTTGGCTGGCGTCATTGATCGCAGCGAGCACCCCGCGTGGAAACGAGGCGAGCATGTGGTCGTGACAGGATGGGGGCTCGGCGAGACTCATTGGGGTGGCCTTGCGCAGCATGCACGTCTCCCGTCCAACTGGCTTCTTCGAGTGCCGGAAGGCCTGTCCTTGCGCGATTCGATGATCATCGGAACTGCAGGGTTCACGGCCGCGCTGTGCGTGATGGCTTTGCGCCGCCACGCTGTGGCGCCGGGCGATGGCGAAATCCTTGTTACCGGAGCGGCAGGCGGCGTGGGCTCGATCGCAATCGCCTTGCTTGCCGGTTTGGGCTACGAGGTCGTAGCGTCGACGGGTCGACCCGGCGAGGCAGAGTATCTCAAACTACTGGGCGCGACGCAGATTGTGGACCGAAGTACATTGTCGGCACCGGGCAAACCTTTGCAGAGCGAGCGCTGGGCGGGTGTAGTCGATGCCGTTGGCAGCCATACGCTGGTAAGCGCCTGCGCATCGACGCGCCGGAATGGAGCTATCACCGCCTGTGGCCTCGCTCAAGGTGGCGATTTTCCGGGCAGCGTGATGCCATTTATTTTGCGGGGTGCGGCGCTCTACGGAGTAAATAGCGTCGTGGTTGAGAACGATACGCGTGAAGCGGCGTGGGACCTGCTCAAGCGTTACGTCAACGCGGAACGTTTTGCGGCCAGGACGGTGCAGATTGGATTGGGTGACGTCATTGATCATGCGCCGCAAGTCCTTTCCGGAAACGTGCGTGGGCGCACAGTCGTCGATGTCAACCGATAGAAAAGCCGGACGATGGCCCGCACCTTCAGTTCAGACGCGTGCCCAATCCGAGACGTGCTGGATCGGGCTACGGATCGCTGGAGCATGCTGATCCTCTGCACGCTCGCGAAGAACGGAACGTTGCGATTCAGCGCTCTGAAAATGCACATCGAGGACATTTCTCCTCGAATGCTGACGCGGACGCTACGCCGCCTCGAGCAGGACGGCTTCGTGTCTCGCGCGGTACAACCCACGAACCCGCCGCGCGTGGAGTACGCGCTAACGCCGCTCGGCACATCGTTGCTGGCGCCTGTTTGGGAGTTTGTGCGCTGGGCGAAGAAGAATCGTGGGCGCGTCCTGGAATCCCGCCAGCGCAACTCGCGCCGGGCTGATACAGCGAGGACGTGGCCAGTTCGAATCGGATGACGTGAAGCGGTTTTGGCACTTTCGACATCACCAGAGGAGCAGGGTAATGGAAGAGAATACGAGTCTGCGGTATCAGCTGATCAGCGCCTGGTGCGGCCCCGCATTCCTGATCACTTTCGTGTTCTTCTGGGGCATCCTCGGCCACAACCTGCCGAACCCCTCGCCCGCGCTGAGCGCCAGCGATCTTGCGGCGCGCTACATCAACAATCTCGGCGAGATCCGCGTCGGCTTCATCGTCTCGATGATCTTGGTCTGCCTGTATATGCCGTGGACCTGTGTGCTGGCCGCACAGATGGCGCGCATCGAGGGCAAGTTCCCGGTGCTTGCTTATCTGCAGCTGATCGGCGGCGCGCTGACGGTGATGGTGGTGTCGTTCAGTGCGATGTTCTGGGCGGTCGCGGCGTTCCGTCCGGAACGTGATCCGGCCGTGGTGCAGTTGCTCACGGACACCGGCTGGCTGTGCATCGACCTACAGTACGCGTGCACCACGCTTCAGATGGTCGCCGCCGCGCTGGTGGGCCTGTCAGATAAGAGCAAGGTGCCGCTGTTCCCGCGCTGGGTCTGCTTCCTGACCATCTGGTGCAGCATCAGCTTCTTCCCGGCGAGCTTGACCGGGGTGCTGAAGACCGGCCCGTTTGCCTGGAACGGCGCGCTGAGCTACTACATCCCGTACTTCTGCTGGCTGTGCTGGTACACCACCGCGAGCATCTACATGATCAAGGAAGTCCGACGCCGCATGGTCGGCGCCGAGGCTGCCGCGGCATCGGGCCGCCTCGCCGCAGCATAAGCCTCCAATCCGCCGCGCCACAGGGTCCGGATTCGTCCTTGCCTTGTAGACATGACGTAGCGGACCGGGCTGCAGCCGAGCACGCGGATGCACCTGAACCGACGAGAGCATTCGCCTTTATGAGTGCAGTCACCGCAACGCGCGAACTCGGTGGGACTGTCGCGCGGCGCCTGCCCGGCGACCGGGATGTCTGGATTTTCATCATCGCCGAGTTGCTGATGTTTGGAGCCTTCTTTGTCGCCTATATCGTCAACCGTGCGGGTGAAGTCAGGTTGTTCAATGCATCGCAGCTGACGCTTGACCGGACACTCGGAGTGCTCAACGCGCTGTTGCTGATCAGCAGTTCCTGGGCGGTGGTGCAGGCCGTTTGCGCGGCACGGCGCAACGAGCGGGGGGCGGTGCCGCGCTATCTCGGGTTGGCGATTGCGCTGGGCATCGCCTTCACGATCGTGAAATTCTTCGAGTACTCGGCCAAGCTCGGGGCAGGGCTGACGATGATGACGAACACCTTTTACATGTTCTATTTCTGCCTGACGATGATTCATCTGCTGCATGTCGTCGCCGGCACCGTCATTCTCACCGTGCTCTGGAACAATGCGCGGGGCGGTGCCTACAACTCCAGCAATTCCAAAGGCCTGGAAACGGGCGCATCGTACTGGCACATGGTTGACCTGCTCTGGATCTTCCTGTTTTCGCTGCTCTACCTCCTGAAATAGCGCCTCATGCTTGCGCTTCCCAAAGATCGGCGCCACGGGACCTGGCTGCTGCTGGTACTCGCCACGGGCATCACCTGTTGGGTGCGTGCGGGCGGCATCGTCGGACTCGCCGCCGCAGCCGGTACGCTGGCAATCGCCTATTTCAAGGGACGGTTGGTGATCCTCGATTTCATGGAACTGCGCGATGCGCCGATCATCTGGCGCGCCGTCTTCGAAGGCTGGCTGCTGGTCGTCTCGATCCTGATCTTCGCCGCCTACTGGCTCTCCCTTGCAGGGCGCGTCGACGCATGAATTGAGATGTACTGAACGACGATCAGAAGGCTTTGAACCGCGTACGACGGGGCGTCCGGGGGAAAGCCGGGGGTTCACCCGGTGGCGCATGCAAGATCCAGGACCGGTGCGGTGTATTGACACGACCCCCGCCCCCATCTCCCCAGCGTCCATTTACTTCGAAGTGATCCGAATGCCAGGGTGGATTCATAGGTCGACCGGTCGATACCGCCCATGTCGACGGGGGCAGCAAAACGGCCTTCGACAAGGGCACCGCCTTCAACGACATGCCGGAGCTGGCGCCGGCCGAGATCTACAGACCGGGGATCAGCGTGCGCAGCCGCCGCCCCTGCCGCTCGCTGACGTCGATCGCGGTCTGGCCGCGGTCCTGCATGACGAGTTGAAAGCTGCTGCGCACATCCGGCCGGATTTCCGCCACCCGGTTCAGGTTTACCAGGAAGGAGCGGTGGGCCCGGAAGAAACTCTTCTCCGACAGAACGGCTTCTAGGTCACCCATGGCGTAATTGACCCAGTAGCCCTCCTCGACCGTCTGCGCGCGCACGATGCCTGTGTCAATCCGGAAAAAGCAGATGTCGCCAGGATCCAGCAGCAGCAGGCGATTCGCCTTGCGCGCAACGATGCGTTCGAGCCCACGAGGGGTGGCAGTCAGGACACCGCGGACCTTCTGGTCGTGCTCGAGGCGAGCTGCGCGATAGTTGTGGATGCTCCACGCACGCTCGATCGCTGCATCCAGTTGCTCGGGCTCGACGGGCTTGAGCAGGTAGGCCAGTGCCTGGGCCTGGAACGCGCGAAGCGCGTGCTCATCGAAGCCGGTGACGAAGATCACCAGCGGGAGAGAAACAGGGCGTGCAATCGCGCGCAGCACTTCGAATCCATCCAGACCCGGCATCTGAATGTCGAGAAAGATCAGGTCAGGTCGCAGCCGCTCAATCAGCTCCAGCGCCCGCAGTCCATCTTCCGCCTCGCCAATGATTTCGATCCGCGGGCGGCTCGACAACAGCCGGCGCAGGCGTACGCGAGAGGCTTGCTCGTCATCAACCAACAGGCTGCGCAGAGTCGGCGTCATGCGGATGCGGCTGTTTCGTTCAACGGCAGGAACACGGTCGCACGGCTGCCCTGTCGTGGCCAGCTCTCGAACGACAGGCGCGCTCGTGCGCCGTAGACCGTCGCCAGCCGTTCGCGCACATTGCGCAGCCCGACTCCACCCGGCCGCCCATCCTGGGGGTCCGTTCCGGTACCGACGCCGTTGTCCTCGACGCTCAGCACGAGTTCTTCATCCCCCACGGCACCACAGATCACCAGGCGGCAGGGTCCGACCTTGGGTGAAAAGCCGTGCTTGATCGCGTTCTCTACCAGTGGCTGTAGGATTAAGGATGGAATCGGCCGATCGGCAACTGCGTCGGCGACGTGGAACTGAACCTGCAGGCGCTCCCCGAATCGCATCTGTTCGATATCCAGATAGGTCCGCAGAAAGTCGATCTCCTCGTGCAATGGGGAAAACGACTTATCAGTCTGGGTCAGCACGTACCGGAATATGCGTGCCAGCCTGAGCGTCATGGCTTCTGCCAGCGTCGGGTCCTGGTGAACCAGCGCGGCGATCGTGTTCAAAGAATTGAACAGGAAGTGCGGGTTGATTTGTGCGCGCAGAACCCGCAACTCGGCCTGCACGAGCTGGTGCACCAGGCTGGCTTCGCGCTGGGACAACTCGATGCGCTCGCGCTCGCGGGCGAGCGCTTCCAACCGGCGCCCGAGCACCTGCGCCCCTTGCCGGATCATATCCATCTCGCCGCTCAGCAGAAGGCCGCGCCGTGCGCCCTGCTGGACGGAAAGCGCAAGCGGCTCGGCATTGCCGACCCGCACCGGAAAGGTGCCCTCCGCCGCGGCGGACTCTCCCGCGGGAACGATGCGCACGCCCACGTTCAGGGTGTCGCCGAGGAACCGTTCGGCCGCCTCGCACGCCGACGCATCGGTTTCTTGCCGTGCCAGACGCTCGCGCAGATCCGCCAGTATCAGTTGCGGATCGCGACGGCCGAACACGCGGCGGTCCACCCATCGGTCGCTGAGACGTGCGAACCAGCCAAACAGCAGAACGCCGAGGGCGGCTGCGGCGCAGATGACCGCGGCGGCTACGGCGTCAGTGGCCGTACGCAGTGCGGGCTCACCGTCCGCCTGCCGGGTGACAAGCCAGGCGAGCGCGATGCCCAGTGTCCACGCGAAGACCACCCGCAAGCCGAGCTTGGCAAAGCGATCGGATGCCTGGAAACGTCCGAGGTAGGCCAGTACGCCAAGCATCGTAAGGACCATGCTCTGCTTGACCAGCACGTCGAGTGCGGCATCCCAACGCAGAGGAACAATCGCGGAGTGCTGAATCCAATGCGTCGCCAGGCTCAATAGGGGCCCACTTGGGATCAGGACGACCGCCGCTCGCTCCACCGCCGATTCGAAGCGCGGTCGCAGGATCAGGATTCCACCCAACAGGACCGCCACTGCGTTATAGCCAACCGCCACACGCACCGTGTCGAGCCATTGCGGTTGCTCGAGAGTCGTCGCGACAAGGATCGTAACCAAGATGCCGGCCGCCGCACTTGCTCCCGCCAGTAGCCAGCGGGTCGCAAGCGGTCGATGCGCGGGTTCAACGCCGGCATCCCAGAACAGCAGCAGACAGACCGGCCAGGCCGCGGCGGCCGCGAACGTCAGGCAGCTGATCCAGGCCAGGACGATCGACTCCGGCGAAAGCCCCGCGGCCAGCAACCCGAAGCGCGCCAGGCCGCCGAGGCTCCACACCGCAGCGCACGCAGCGTTCATCGCGCGCGCGCGCCGCCCCGAATCCGGCGATTGCCACGCCAGAAACGCCAACACCAACGCTAGCGTTGAACTCAAGCCGTAGCCGATCAGCTGCCCGAACAGCACGGCCGGATTGACCAAGGGGTTCATGAATTTCCGATTGCCGATTCCTGAGGTGAACCCGCCTTCAAGTGTGAATCTACCGGAACCTGAATGCACTGAAATCAACTTCCAACGCAGGAATTCGGCAGCGAGCGCGGTCCCGCTGGCCCTGAACGCGTTCCACCCTCCCTGTCGTAAGGGGCATTGCGCTTACCTGCTGGGCGAACGCGCTCGATCGGTATTTGCCGCGTTCAGGCACTCAGAGCTTCAAACCGCCGGGCACGATTCCTAGGATGTCTCACAACCGATCTCGGATCGAGCGCCCTGAAGCGGAGGATTACATACCATGCAACTTGACTTCATACGCATGCGAAGCCTGCATCAGGGCCATCGCGCCTTGCCATCGCTGACAGCACTACGGCGCCCCGGCCTGGTTGCGGCCACGGTGCTGGCCTTGGCCGCATGCGCTGGCACAGGCCGGTTCGTCGATCAGCCGCGGCTGACCATCGACAAACCCCAGAAGGACGCCCGCGAGGCGGTCGGCGAGCTGTTTGGGTCGCTTGCTCCGCCATACACCGTCAAGGTCTGCGAGGCCGATGCGTCAACGAAATCGTGCACGGCGAAAAATGAGGGCATTAGCGCCAGAGGCGTCGGAGGCCTCTTCCTCCCGCTCGCGCTGCGTGTCAACGGAATGGACGTCAAGGCGCTGAAGCCGTCGCCCGACGGCCTGGCGTTAGAAACCTCGCTCGATGCGACCGTCGACGGCATTCCGCCCATTTGTGGCACGGTCGGTGGCAAGGTGATATCGCGCGACAACAACACGGCTTCCGTCGAATTGAGCAATTTCTATTGCAATTGGATGGTGATCGGCAACGCCATTACCAATGCCGATTTCTCGATCGAGACCATTAGTCTCGAGGAGAGGACGTTCACGGGATTCTACAAGCTGACATTTTACGGAACGGGCAATGTGACTGGGTCTGGTTATTACAAGGCCATGTTCATCCCAAAGAAAAACTGAGGTCGCGACGTACATCAGCAAGGCCAACGGTAGCTCGATCGTCCAACGCGACTCCGTGCCGTCGGTTGCGGTCGGCGTCGTTTATCGCTTCATTTCCTGAACCGTGGAGGCTCCAATGTTCGCCAAGTTCACTGTGCTACTGCTGTGCTCAATCAGTTTGAATGCAATGGCCGAAGACCTGACCGTCGAGGTAAAGCACGTGAAGCCGAACGCCGGGGTCGTCTTCATCGGCCTGTACGACAAGGCCGCCGATTTTCCGGCGACGCAAAAAGGGTTGACGGGGCAGGTCATCGAGGCCTCGGGCGATACGGTCGTGGCCATGTTTCAGGGTCTGGGCGCCGGCCGTTATGCGGTGGCCGTATACCAGGACGAAAACCGCAACGGCAAGCTCGACAAGAATTTCCTCGGCATGCCAACCGAGCCGTATGGCTTTTCAAACGACGCGCGCGGTTCCATGGGGCCGCCATCGTTCGATGCCGCCGCAGTGGATATCGCAGCTACACCGAAGATCACTGTCAGCCTTCATTGAAGTCTTCCGTACACCCGATTAGCTGGAGCAACTGATGAGAAGCGATTCAGCCGATTCCACTTCGCTAAATCTTCCACGACGGACGGTCCTTGGCGCCGGCGCGGCGGTCAGTGCCGGCCTGGCAGCAGCTTTGGCCGCTGGCCTGGGAGCTAGCCAACCCTCGCAATCCGCACCCGCGCCGAGCGGACGCCGGCGGTTCGAGGGCAAGGTGGTCGCGATCACCGGTGCGACGTCCGGCATCGGCCGCGCGGCGGCGATCCAGTTTGCCGCCGAGGGTGGCAAGGTCGCGTTCTGCGGGAGACGTGAAGCGCTTGGCGGCGAAGTTGTTCAGCAGATCAAGGATCACGGCGGCGAGGCGACCTACATTCGCGCCGACGTGCGCAACGAAGCGGAGGTCAAGGACTTCATCGACCGCACGGTCGCCACCTATGGGCGTCTCGATGTCGCCTTCAACAACGCCGGCATCACTCTCGAAAGGCCGCTGCACGAATATTCCTCCAGAGAGTGGGACGACGTGACCAATACGAATCTGCGAGGTGTTTTTCTGGCGATGAAATACGAAATTCCGTACATGCTCGCAGGCGGAGGCGGCAACATTGTGATCACCGCCTCCACCAACGCCATCGCCTCTTCCGAAAAGCGCTCGGCATACAGCGCGAGTAAGCGCGGCCTGGTGGGGCTGGTGCAGTCGGCGGCTCTGGACTACGCGCAGCACAGTATCCGCGTCAACGCACTGCTTCCGGGAACCACAGATACCGCGCTGGTGCGCCGCGTCGCCGGCATGGAGAGCGTGCCGGACGCGGTCTGGGAACTCGCCCTGCGTTACTGGGCCAAGTCGCACGTGCCGGGCCTGCAGCGGGTCGCAAAGCCCGAGGAAATCGCCGCATTTGCGCTGGTGCTCGCCTCGGACGAGCACCCCTACCTGACCGGGTCGCAAATGGTCATCGACGGCGGCAAGACCGCGCACGGCGGCTGAACGCGCTGCGTTGGGTGAATAGGGTCAAGCGTGGCGAGTGTGATCACCGCACCTCGGCTCGCGCGGAAGCGATACTCAGGGGACGCGTCAGTTGCCGCGTTCCGACGGGTTGATGATGCACCAAAAGATCTTCTCGAAGCCGGCCCCACGCTCTTTGTCGAAACGAGGTGGACAGTTCGCTCAGGAAGACGTTTCTTTCCTCAAGGATCGTTGCGCCGATCATTGGCTAGACGGTCTTTAACGGCGGAACCACCTTATCACTGGCACGGGCTTTGTTGCACCGCCCGTTATCGTCTGTGTTGACATAGGAACCAGCGCGTCAGGTGCGATCGCCGCGTTATGGCTCGCGGGTTCCGTCTGGGCGGCGATCGGTCGATACGACGAAAATGCAATCAAAGAACACCCAGCGCTCGCGCTCGGATTAGAGCGCCGGCCCGGTTCTTGAGGCTCGCGTGCGCCGGATGGCCATTGAGCTTGTTGTCGACCAGCTCGAGCCCGCTTTCGCGCGCTCGCCGAGCTTCGAGATAGGTGCCGCGCTTAAGCAGCAGCAGGGCCTCTACGTAGGAAGGCCAGGCCAGCGGGTAGTAGCCTTCGCTTTGCTGCAGCCAGCGCCGGGTTGCGCCAATCACTTCGAGGCCCTCATCGATATGCCCGGTCGTCTTGTGGCCAAAGGCCAATACGTGCCCATCACACCCTTGCGCATCTCCGGCGCATCGGGCCAGTGAGCGAGTCGATTTTCCGAATCCGCGCCCGCTTACAGTTCCGCAGTCCGAGGTCCGCATTACGACGGAAACCGAGCGTACGCAGCGCCGCACGCGTGTGCACCCTCCTGCATTACCGGTTACGTTGTGGACGCTCGCATTGCGCGCCTGTGGGCGCTGCAACTCGCGCCCTGGGTCCCCACCCTTCGAGCAGTGCAGCGGCCTCCGGAACCGATCGAGCGCCGATCCTGGCCAATTTGGCTATTTTGTCCAAAACAGGGTATCATCGAGCGTCGGTTCAAAGGGTGACGTCCATGTCTGCTGTGATTCGCCATGCTCGTTCGCGTCGAGGCAAGCTCGCCGATGCTCCGAAAGTCTCGGCCAGCGCGGCCAAGAATGGCTTTGGGCGGATCCTCGATCGCGTCGCCAGAGAGGGGCGACTTGCCATTACCAAGCATGACGAGCCGTGCGCGGTGCTGATTTCGATCGAGGAATACCGCTCGCTGGTCGGGGCGAAAGAGCTCACCCTGAACTCCCTCTCGGACGAATTCGATGCCCTGTTCGAGCGCATGCAGGCGCCGGGTGCCGCTGCGGCCATGCAGAAGGCGTTCAGATTGACGCCGGCTCAACTCGGTCGCGCCGCGGTCAAGAGTGCGGCGCCGGCGGCAACCGGTGGCGCACGGAGCAAGAGCGCGCGCCGCACGCGTGGCTGAGGGGCGGCGCGCGGCACGGTCGGGCAGCATCTACGTGCTGGGAGGTTGCAATGGCGCCGGCAAGAGCAGTATCGGTGGTGCGGCCCTGCGCCAATCCGGAGCCGAATACTTCAATCCGGATGAAGCGGCCCAGCGCATCGCCGCCGCCAACGTGACACGCAAACCACCGCTGACCCAAGCGCAGGTCAACGGGGCAGCCTGGAACGAGGGGTGCCGGCTGCTGCGGAGGGCGATCGACGAGCGCGCCGATTTCGCCTTTGAAACGACGCTGGGCGGCAAGACCATGGCCGCGCTGCTCGAGCAGGCGGCCCAGGCAGGACTGGCGGTGCATGTCTGGTTCGTGGGACTCACGGACGTCGAGTTGCACATCGATCGCGTGCGGCGCCGTGTGGCGAAAGGCGGCCACGATATTCCTGAGGAGAAGGTACGGCAGCGATTCCAGAACGGCCGCCTCAATCTGATACGGTTGTTACCGCGCTTGGCCGAGCTTCACCTCTACGATAACTCTGCCGAGGCGGATCCGGATACCAGGGCCATTCCTTTGCCACGACTGCTGCTGTACTGCCGCGGGCGCCGAGTCGTGTCACCGACCGACCTCAAGACGCTGTTAGAAGCAACGCCGGCCTGGGCCAAATCCATCGCTGCGGCCTGCATCAAGTTGCATTTGGCGCAGCGCCGGTAAGTGCGGCGGATACGTTGAAACCGTGCGGGGTACGCGTAGCGTCGCACGCGCGTGCACGCACCTGCACTGTCGGCGATTTCGCGGCGCGAAGAGTCCATTGCCTGTGGAAAATCTGTGGACAGGACGACGGATCGGCGGACCGAATGTCGAGCGGCTTGGAGAAGCAGTAATGGCGCGCACTTGACAGGAGTCCGTCTCCGCCAAACATTAAGCTTCTCGAGCCTGCACCGCGACTGCGCGCCTCGATCCTGCATCGCATCGCGTTCGATCGCTTCGTAATTGACCAGGAGAAAGGTCACGGGTCGCGCGGGACGGCCAGGTGATCGAGGTCGTCGCGATCTACGGGATCAGGGACGGCCCTTTCGTCAGAGTCACATTTCCTCGTTGATTGCAACCGCGCCCGCCGACCTGCGCTTCATCCGCGCTTGCGCGGTTTCGCTCGGGCCTGCTTTAGCAGACCGGATGCATTGGCGGGATCGCGCAGCCAAAGGCAAAGCGCAACCGCGGTGTCTTCGTCCATGGCGTCGACAATCGCACGCTGGCGCTCGGGATTGTCGCGCTGTTCGATGACCTGCTGTGCGGCCGCTTTTACGGCGTCGGGGTCGACCTTCAACTCGTCCAGGCGCTTGACCTGCGCAGTGGCGAACGTCCAATGCCCAAAAAGTCCGATCAGCTCCGAATCGACATTTGCGCTCATGGTTCGCAATTTACCCGAATCGGCGTCCAAACTCGCGCGGGGACAGGATGTGGACGCCGAACCACAGGGCCTTGCGGGCCAGCGCCAGCGGAGCCTCGTCCTCGATCAGCAGCACGGCCGCCTTTGCCGAGAATGCCAGGTCCAGGAATTTCTGGTCGTGCGGATCGCGGCAGTGCAAGGGCGCTCGCGATCAGCGGACAACTAAGGGCTTTCTGCAACCTCACGGCGGGGCAGCACCTTGTGGACCCTCTGAGCTGCCGCCGATCATCCAGGGGGTGGACGCGAATTCCAGTTCAGGTAAATGGCTGGTTGACGAGTTCTGGCGTGATGCGTAAGCCGATCCGGCTGATAGCTGGGGAATTCTTGACCAGAAAACTCGCAACCCCTGCGCTGGCGTGGCTCTTGACAGCCCCTTGGGACTCCACCGAGGAACGGCTAGCCCGTTCGATCCGTTAGCAGTGTGCACGTTCACTCGGCTATCCGAAATACCGTCACGGTCGTATTGTCCCCGCCCAGCGCGAGCGCGATCGTGTCGAGGTTAATCGAGTTATTGGTCCGGCTCAGCTTGCGCATGCTGTCAGCCCGGGGGCACGTAGTGCCTGCGCGCCTCCTGCACGCGCCGGTGATTTTCGCTTTAGCCCAACGCACCAGTTCGGAAACTGTTGCGAGCAGCGATTCGCCGAACCGCGTTAACGCGTACTCCACGCGCGGCGGATTCGTTGGACGTACCGTGCGGGATAGGAAACCGTCCTGCTCGAGCTGGCGCAGCGTCGGCGCCAACATCCGCAGCGAAATGTCCTCGATCCTGACCTTCAGTGCACTGAATCGCAACGTACCATTCTTCGCCAGCGCACAGAGCACCAACATACTCCATCGATCGGCAACTCGCGCCAGCATGTCTCGAAATGGACATGTGTTCATGTTGGAAGCGCCTCCATTGCCTTATTTGTGTCAGAGACGACGGTCAGTAGATCACTTCAACCGGGACGCCGAACAAATACCCGACGCCGCGTTCGGTACAGATGTATTTCGGTTTCGTCGGATTTCCCTCGAGCTTGCGCCGCAGCCGCATGACCTGCGTGTTGACGGAGCGGTTGTAGACGTCGTCGTTGTGGAGCCGCGACATGTCGAGGAGCTCGTGGCGTGAAAGAACGCGATTGGGCGCTCCGAGCAACACGACCAGCAGACTGAACTCGCCATTACTGAGCGGCACAGTCTGGCCATTGCGGTTCCTGAGGCGCCGGGTGTTCAGATTCAGTTCCCATCCATCGAAGCGGTAGGCACGGATGCCCTCCGGTCGGCCCTGGCGTACCTCGCGGCGGCAGCGGCGCAACACGGCGCGGATCCGTGCGAGCAGTTCGCGCGGGCTGAACGGTTTGGTCAGATAGTCGTCGGCGCCCAATTCCAGACTCATCACCCGGTCCGCTTCTTCGCGCCGACCCGTGAGCATCACGATCGGGATCGCCGACTGGTCACGCAGCCGACGCAACAGCGCAATTCCGTCCTCAGGCCGCAGCATGAGGTCTAGCACGATCAGATCGACCGCGTCGTTGGCGAGCACCGCCCGCATCGCGCCCCCGTCGGCGACGGTCGAGACGCGGAACTCGTACTGGCCCAGATAGTCGGTAATCGCCTCCCGGATGGTGGGGTCGTCGTCGACAGCCAGAACATGCACCAGCGCGGCCGCTCGCGCTTGGATATTCATGACTGATTGCGCATGCGCAGCACCGACGACGACGAGCTCAGCCGCGGCAATGCTTTTGACCGCCGTGCTCAAATAGTGGCGCCGATCATGGTTGATTTCTGCGGTCATGACATCTCCAATCGAACCGGTTGAACCGGTCGCGACGGAGCGATCACACCAAAGACGTGGAGGCAAGACAATTGGACGATGGTCTCGTCGGTACGTTCGTGTCAGGAAGTTGTTCGCCCGGAACAACAATGAGAGTGCCCACACATTAGGCCGTGAGCCGGCTTTCGTCGAACTCACCTCTCCCAGGCCGATGTAGAAGGCCCCCGATAGTACGTATAGATGCGATCCTCAGGATGGATCGATACCATCGTCCAATGGTTGTACGTCCACCCAAGTGATGCAATTCGAGGGTGACGCATACTTACGGACGACATCGAGCTTTCGGACGACTCAGTTCCGATTGTGTGAGTCGTTTGCGCGGCGGCAATAAAGGTCCGCAACAATCCTGCCGGACCGGCCAGACGGGGAGCGACATTCGACGTAGGGAAAGGATCGCACTTGCGGGTGTTCCTAAACGGGCGTCAATCGGTGCTGCCGATGCATGGCGGTGACATGGAGACCGGCGCTGTGCAGGCCGTCAAGAAACAGCTTGGGATATCGGCGTAAGTTAGCATTCTGGCGATGCCGGCCAATCGCGACAAACAATCGGCGCTCACGGTCACCCTGACTGGACTTGCCGCGTTGGCGTCGGCCATGGGCGTCGGCCGCTTTGGCTTCACGCCTTTGCTCCCGGTGATGCAGGCCGATTCCGGGCTGAGTCTCAGCCAGGCTGCGTGGCTGGCTGGCAGTAACTACATGGGGTATCTCATCGGTGCTCTCGCCTGCAGCGCCGCGCCTCCTGCACCGCGAAACTCCGTGCGCGTGGGTCTGTTGGCGGTCGCGATTTTCACCCTGGCCATGGGAGCGACCGCTAGCTATGGTGCTTGGGTTGCCCTGCGATTAGCGGCCGGAGCGGCCAGTGCCTATGTGCTGGTGGGTATGTCAGCCTGGGCCTTGCACGGCCTCAGCGAACTTGGGCGATCCGCGTGGTCGGGCTGGGTCTTCGCGGGCGTTGGCATTGGCATGGGCGCTGCCGGCTTGGTCGGACTAGTTGCCGGGGTTAGAGGCTACGGAGCAGGGAGCGCCTGGCTCGTCCTCGGAACTGTCAGTGCCACAGTGGCCGCAGTTGTCTGGGCACCCATGCAGGCAGGTGGTTCGATTGCGACCTCGAACACGCCTCGGCCGAGCCGGCTCGGCGCCCGAGAGTGGCAATTGGTCTTCTGGTATGGAACCTTTGGCTTCGGCTACATCATCCCCGCCACGTTCCTGCCGGCGATGGCACGCGCCCTGATTGCCGACCCTTCCATCTTCGGCTGGATCTGGCCTGTATTCGGGGCTACCGCGGCGGCATCCACAGCAATCGCCGCCCTGTGGCTTCGGCGCGTGACCGTACGCAACTTGTGGGCAGCGAGTTTGGTGGTCATGGCGGCCGGCGTGCTGGCCCCGGTGCTCGTCGCTAGCGTCGAATCGTTGCTGTTGGCCGCCATGTGTGTCGGGGGCACGTTTATGGTGATCACCATGGCCGGCATGCAGGAGGCACGGCGGCTTGCCGGTGCTGCTGCGCCAAGGTTGATGGCCGCGATGACCACAGCGTTTGCATTGGGTCAGCTCGCTGGCCCGATCATCGTCGGCATGGCCGCGTCGGATCAGGCGATGGGCATCGCAGGCCCGAGCGTGTTCGCTGCGGCACTGTTGTTGGCGGGAGCGTGGACGTTGCGCCGGCCCGAACCCGTGGGCGCTGCCCCTGAGCATGGACACGAAAGGAAGCAAACATGACCACACAGTCCGTTGGCCGCATGCCACCGATTCCCAGGAATCGGATGAGCGATGCGCAGCGGGCGGCTGCCGACGATCTGGCTGCAGGACCCCGCAAAGGGGTTAAGGGCCCGTTCATTGCCCTGCTTCGGAGCCCCGAACTGATGTCGCGGCTGCAGAGGGTGGGGGAGTTCCTGCGATTCCAAAGCTCCCTTCCGGCGCGCGTTTCCGAGTTCGGTAGCCTTGTTTTGTCACGACAATGGACCCAGCAGTTCGAATGGTTTACCCACGTTCCGCTAGCTTTGAAGGCGGGAACCGTTCGCGAGACCATTGATGCACTGCGAGAGGGACGCCGACCCGCGACGATGAGTGCGGACGAGGCACTCGTCTACGATTTCGTCACGGAATTGACACTGAACAAAGGCGTGTGTGATTCGAGCTATCAGGAGTGCATCAACTGTTTGGGAGAGCAGGGCGTGGTGGATCTGGTCGGGCTCGTCGGCTATTTCACATTGATTTCAATGGTGCTCAACGTCGCGAACACGCCCGCGGACGCCGTCGAAGACGTGGCGCCGCTGCCAGCGCTACCTCGCTGAGCCGTTCCCCGTTTCTTGCGCGTGCACTGTAAGGCATAGGCTATATCACGGGGATTAAGGAGGGCTATCACGAATTTCTTATGGTTGGCCCGCGTGTGCCATAGCGGGCGTCCGAATGGCGCCCTGACCAGAAGCATCCATCACAGCTTGGGGGCTGCATGGAATACAAAACGAGAACGTCGCTCCCGGACCATCGTTGGATGCGGCCCATATACGGCCATGATGACTCTCGATGATGGAGCGACTGACGGACAGGCCAATCCCCATACCGTCGCTCTTAGTCGTGTAGAACGCATCGAAGAGCTTGTCCACCGCCTCCGCTTCCAGACCCACCCCCGCATCCTGCACAGTCAGACGGACGCGATCGCCTTCGTCTCGTTCGGTTCTGATCACCAACTGCCGTGGACGGTCCTCGACGTCGCTCATCGCGTCCGAGGCGTTCAGGAACAGGTTCAGCATCACCTGTTGAAGCTGGACACGATCACCTATAACTGACGGGAGGTCTTCGGCAAGGTTCTCCCGCACGATCACCCGGTTTCTCTGAAGTTCACTCAACGACAGCGCAATCACTTCCCGCGTAGCCTCGTTCAGGTCCACCGATTCGTTCGCAGCGGTCCTCTTGGCAAAGAGCGCGCGCAATCGTGTGACAACATCAGCCGCACGACTGCCATCGCGAATCGTGCGCAGCGCGGTTTCACGCGCGCCATCGACGTTTGGCGGAGCGGCGTTCAGCATCCGCAGGCAGGTGGCGGCATTGGTGACGATCCCCGACAGTGGTTGGCTGACTTCGTGCGCGATCGATGCCGTCAACACTCCGAGGCTCGTGACCCTGGCCACGTGCGCGAGTTCCGATCGGACCTTGCCGAGGGTCGCTTCCGAGAGTCGGCGCTGGGTCACGTCCTGAATCGCGCCGATGTACTCTAGTTGGCCGTCCGGGTCTCGGCTCCCGTGCGCGACCATGTGCAGGTACTTGACCGAGTGGTCGGGCATCAGCAGCCGGAGCTCGTATTCAAAGTCGCTGCCGGCACCTCGTGCCCGGTCGATCATCTCATGCACCGCCAGGATGTCTTCCGGGTGGACTCGACTAACGATCAGCTCGATTGTCACGGACACACCCGGGTCAAACTCGAAAATGCGATAAAGCTCCTCCGACCCCGTGATTTGGTCCGTCGCGACGCGCCAGGAAAAGGTGCCCGTCAAACTGAGTCGCTGGCCTTCCGCGAGGAATGCTTCACTCCGCTTGAGCGCCGCCTCGCCCTGCGTACGCTCGATGGCGATGCTCGCAATGTGTGTGACCTGCGCGATGAGATCCTGCTGAAGCGGAGTCGGGCTCGCGGGTTTGCGCTGAAGGATCGCGAAGGTACCCAACACTTCCCCTACCAACGAGTAAATCGGAGTGGACCAACACGATCTCAGACCGTGCGCCAATGCCAGGGTGCGAAATGGGGATGCTTGCCACAGCGGGTCCGATTCCACGTCCACCGTGATCACTTGTGTCTTCAAGTACGCTGCCCTCCCACACGGTCCATTCTCGCAACGCACCGGCAATTCACAGAGCGGATCGTTGAAGGTGGCGGGAAGGCTGGGTGCGACGACCTCTCGGAGTCTCGGGCCGCTCCAGTCGATCAAGTAAACGCCGCAGTGGCATTCGGTGGCAGTCTCTTCGACAAAACGGCATAACGCAGTGAGAACGTCCGAAAGCGCACAGCCCGACGCCACCATCTCCAGGAGTCGTTTCTCACCGGCGAGCTGAATCTCCGCCCGCTTTCGCTCATCGATCGCCTGTTTGCGTTCCGTGATGTCGCGCAGGTAGCCGGTGAAGGACGGCGGTCCGTCCAACGGAATGCGTGTGATCGCGAGCTCGACGGGGAATTCGCTCCCGCCGGCGCGTACCGCCGTCATCTCGATGCGTCTCCCAAGCACTCGCGCCTCGCCGGTGGCCAGGTAGCGAGCCAACCCTCTTCGATGCTCCTCGCGAAGCGACCGCGGGATCATGACGTCGGCCAGGTGCTTACCCATGACCCCGTCCCGACGGTAGCCGAATGTGCGCTCCGCGGCCGGATTGAACTCGGTGATGCGGCCTTCGTGATCGATCGTCACAATGCAGTCGAGCGCCGAGTCCAGGATCGCTGCCTTGCGCGCCTCACTGCGCTTTAGTTCCCTCTCCTCTTGACGTAGCTTGTCTTCCGCCAGCCTGCGTTCGGCAATTTCCTTCTTTAGCTCTTCGTTGGCTGCGGCAAGTTCTCGGGTTCGTTGCGCGACCCGTTGATCGAGTTCGCTGGCGACTCGCTTCTGTTCGCTCAGGAGCCGTGCCTCTTGCAGCCCGATCGCCGCCTGGTTCGCCGCTACGCTCAGAAGAAGTCTCTCGGTCTCCGCCGGGAAGTCCGCTCGCTGAGACCCTGCAATGATTACCCCGATTTCACCCTGCAGCCCCAGTCGCAAGGGCACGATCGAAATATCTGAGTCGCCCATAAGACTCCGTACGGGCGAAGCCCATTTTCCCGGGTCAGGTCCCAGCCAGCGGTTGAGTACCTCGCCGATCTCTTGCGGCCGGGCCGTCAGTTTTTGCGATTGAGCCACCCGGACCATCTCGATGGGCGCCTCGCCGACCGGATCTTTCAGCCGCACATAGACGAGATCCAGCCGGAGCATACCTAGGAGCACGTCGAGCAAGGTACGAACAATCTGCGATGGGTCGCCGCCACTCCAGATGGCAGGAAGAGCGAGGACGCTGACCAGATCATTGATGCAGCGCTGAAGGCGTTTGATCTCCTCGGCGGGATGTGCGGGTGGCACTTCCATGTTAGACCGCCTTCGAGGGCGACGTGGTCCGTCCGGCTCGCCGTTCGCGAAGCTCGCGCAGGAACTTCTCCGGCGGTACAAAGAACGGATTCTGCTGGAGGATGCCGCCGATGATGATCACCGGATGCGTCCGCATGATGTCGACGACCGTGTCTCCACCAAACTTCGCAAGATCGTACACGCAGATGATCGCATCGTCGTGGCGACGCCACACATCATTCACACGCGATTCGAACTCGACGAGATTGTCGACGTACGATCGACCTTCGGCCGCCCAATCCATGTGGCAGACAATGCGACTGAGCGGAAATCCTCCCTTGGCGTTGCCGCTGGCCAACTGCTCGAACACCTCCAGCATCCGATCCTGATCGAAGCGGCCATCCCGAAGGTATTCTTCCGTGTTGGTCCGAAGTTCGAATTGCCCACTCTGCTGGGCGGCCGTCGTGTCGATTCCCACCGCAGCCAGCCGTTGCAGATGGTCGCGACGTCGATCCGGATTGACGATGTGAACGGCCTTGTCGCCACACTCGAAGCCGTCCTTGATGAACGGAAGCAACACACGATACTCTTCGTCGCCGCTGTTGAAGAATGCACACACATGCCGTGCTTCACCGAGCTGGGAGCCGGCAAAGGGAATGGGTGCCGCGAGCGTCTTCATGGCCTACTCCTCTCAAATGGATCTCCTACAACGCGGTCTTGGAAAGTTTCGAGCTCCGGAGTGGTCGTCTGAGCTTTCTAGGCACTCGATATACCACGACAGGATGGTTTCCCACGCGGCTGCGGACGAGGATCTGTCCAGGTGCGTCGGCTAACGAAGAAGCCAGTCCTTCGTGACGGGTTGCCGCGACGACAAAATACGTCACTCTGCCGCGGGATCGGTCAGCTCTTTCGAAGTGCGGCATTGACCGCCCCAAGCAGAGCCGTATCACTAAATGGCTTGAACAGGCACTCCACCGCACCCTGTGCCAGCAAGCGTGGACGGACCGTCTCATCTGCGCAGGCGGTAATAAACACGATCGGGATCTCTCGCCGGCGAAGCCTCAGTTCCCGTTCGAGATCGGGTCCGGACATGCCCGGCATTACGAGGTCGAGGATCAGACATCTTGTCTGATCAACGTAATCGGACGCGAGAAACTCTTCTGCCGATGTGAACGCCTGGGCCGCAAAGCCGAACTCCTTCAGCATGTCGGGTAGCGACTCGCGAACGGACTCGTCGTCGTCGACAACCGACACGAGCGAACGCATGACCATCACAAATCCCTCATGACGCGCTCTCGCCGCTCTCTAGTTCGGTTAAGCAAGACACGAGAATGCCCCGCTGTTCGGGTGACGGTCCATCGTACTTTGGTATCGGTTTCCGGCCCTTGGCACACCCGCGGGCCAAGATTTAGGAAAGGGTGGCAGGAACAGCTCGGATCTAGCACCAATGTGATGGATTTGTGACCCGCGGGCGAGCGTCAGCTGTTCGGCGCAGGTGCGAGGCGGAGTCTCGCGGCCATATTCACCAGGTCGGCGAGAGAATCGGCCTGCATCTTTCGCATCACTTGGCCCCGGTGTGCCTTCACCGTGATCTCGCTGATGCCGAGCTCGCCGCCGACCTGTTTATTCAACAGTCCGGAGACGACCAGAGCCATGACCTCACGTTCGCGACGGCTGAGTGACGCGTAACTGGCTTGGAGCACTCGCCTCTCCGCCTCGCGACCAAGTGCAGTCTGGCTGCGCTCGATAGCGTTCCGGATGGCGCTCAACAGCACGTCGTCGCCAAATGGCTTCGTCAAGAACTCGACAGCTCCCGCCTTCATCGCCTGCACCGTCATCGGCACGTCGCCGTAGCCCGTGATGAAGATGATCGGCATGTCACTCCGATCGGCGGCGACGCGCTTCTGCAGATCGAGACCATTAAGGTCTGGGAGCGAAACGTCAAGTACCAGACAGCTCGGGACAAATGGTCGTGGGTGGGCAATGAATTCCTCTGCGGACGCGAATGTTTCCGGCTGCCAACCTGCGCAACGGATCAGCGATTCCAGCGATTCGCGCACCGAGATGTCGTCGTCAACAACGAACACGATGGGCGTGGCGTCCGCTATGGCTGATGACCGTGGTACATCGTCAGATGCGCTCGCCGATCTCATCTGTATGCCTCAGTGTGCAACAACTTGGCGGATCGCTCAGCTGCCATCGGAGATCGGGCTCGGACAGGTGCACCGACGATGCGGCCGAGCCCGCTCTCTGTGCCGTTCCCTTCATCATGGCCGCCGCGACGCGAGCATGCGCCACTCGACCGGCGAAAGTCCATCATACTTTGGTGTCGGCCTGCGGCTGATGTCAGCACCGGCCTGACTGCACCAGGCAATAAGTTTTGTGTCCCTCTATTTACCGTGGTTCAGGGGCGGTGTGTCCGCCAGGCAAGCGTGTGGGGCCAATCCGGGCGGCGACTGAAGCGCTACTCGTACCTTAGATCAACTGCGCGCCGACGACGTGCAACCCGAGGCCGACGCTGAAAAGGCCGGCCGCGACGTTGAGCGCGACGTGCCCCTGTGTCAGCCGATCGGCGCTCAGGCGCATGGGTACCGAGACGATCGCCGAGAGCACGCCCATGCCCGCGATCGATCCCAGTCCGAATAGGAGCACGTAGACAAGGCCCAGCCATGGGCTCTTGATCTGTCGCAACGTCAGTAGAGACAGTGCCGCGGAGCCGGCCAATCCATGCACCATCCCGACCAGCAAGGCTCGCAGCGGGATGGGGCGGTGCTCGTGTCGATGCTGCTCCGAGTCGTGCGGCGCCGGTTCACCCTTGTGCGAGTGAGCATGGAAGTGCGGGGTGGCGTGGGCCGCGTCGTTGCCATGCACCTGCGGATGAAAATGGACCCGGTCGCGCCATAGGCGGCGTATCAGGTCCGCCCCGAGGAGCACGAGCATCACGCCGACGGCCCCCTCTAAGGCGTGGACCGACCGGCCGGACAGCACGATGCCGACCACCATTACGGAGCCCCCGAACAGCAGTAACGTGAGCGAGTGGCCCAGGCCCCAGAAAACGCCCTGGCGAATTGCCGGACCAAACTGCTCTTCGCGCGCAACCAGCGTGGCCACCGCCGCCAGGTGATCGGCCTCCGTCGCATGCTGCATCCCGAACAGCAAGCCCAGCAACAGCAGAGCCCCGGCACTCATAGGGTCGCGTTACTCGGCCACTTCCATGATGACCTCGAGCTCGACCGGCATGCCCAACGGTAAGCTCGCGACGCCGAGCACCATGCGGACCGACGTCTTCTCTTTCCCGAAGATGCTTTCGAACAACTCGGACGCGGCATCGGCGACCTTCGGCTGATCGAAGAAGTCGCCGGAGGTCGCCAGGTAGACCCCCAATCGTACGATCCTCGTGACTTTATCGAGCGTGCCGAGATGAGCCCGCGCCGCAGACAGCGCGCTCATGCTCGCAGTACGAAGCGCATCGCGCCCTGACTCGGTGTCGAGCTCCTGCCCTAGGCGCCCCACGTACTTGGGCTTGTGATCGACCACGGGCAACATACCGCTGAGAAAAAGGAGTCGACCGGACTGCACTGACTCCACGTAAGCGCCGAATGGCCGAGGCGGGGTCGGCAACTCGATTCCAAGATCGCTAAGTCGCTGTTCAGCCCCTACTGACTGTGAGCTCGCCATTACCATCTCCCGTTGTGCGCACCGCCGTCGACATGCAATACCTCTCCGGTGATCTGGCGAGCTTCCGTAAGGTAAACGACCGCGCTGGCGATGTCGTCGACCGTGGAGCTGACGCTGCGGCGAGGCACAGTTGCCATTAAGCCAAACCTGCCGAGAGCGATCTATTGGACGATGGTATCGATCGATACTTTGGCGTCACTCGGCGCGACGAACTCGCGTTGCGGGAGATCGTCTGACTCAGGAACTTGCAGACTTCGACGTAAGGGCCGTTTGCCGATGCGGCGGACGCGCACCTGATACGAAAGTATCGACCAATACCATCGTCCGGTAGATCGCGTTCACGCATCGACTATACAGTGCGGGCAAGCGTCGGGCTGACTGGAAGGAGACCACCATGCCGTACCTGCACCGTAATCCCTCCTGCGAGAGCAGGAGTAGTTCCCGCTCGAAAGGCACTGTGACGGCAGTGGCTGGGTCCCTGGCGGTGGGCCTTGCGCTGGTCATGATGAATTCCGCATTTTCGTCGGATCGAACCGAAGTCATGGTGGCGGCTTCGGAATTCGCGCCAGGTGGTCAAGCCGCGGAGGGGGCGCGGATCATCGCGAGTAAGCCCTGTGGTGCCTGCCATACGATCCCGGGGGTGCCGGGGGCCCAAGCGACAATCGGGCCGAACCTGGCCGGGGTGGCTTCGCGCACCAAGATTGCTGGCGGCGCCGTCGATAACCGCGGACCGAACGATCTGAAAGCCTGGATCATGAATCCCGGCGGGCTCAAACCTGGCACGGCCATGCCGAACCTCGGCTTGTCCGATGATGAGGCCACCAAGATCGTCGCCTTTCTGGTGACACTCAAGTAAGCGTCCAAGGGGAGCGCACGGGCCAAAATCAGGCGACCTGCAGAGATGATGATCGTCCAGTCCGCGTCATGCCGGTGACGATCACGCGGATCAATAACCGTCGACTTGATGCGTGAGAGCCTTGAAGGGAGAGACGCAATGGAGTCATGCGAGCACCTGCACAACGCCGTCGAACCACGCCCCAAGCCCCGCACCGAAGGCTGCGAAGAGTGTCTAGCGACCGGTGAGCGGTGGGTGGAGTTGCGCCTGTGTTTGATCTGTGGGCACGTGGGATGCTGCGACAGCTCGCCGGGGAAGCACGCCACGGCGCATTTTGACCAAACGCATCACGAGGTGATGAAGTCGTTCGAACCGGGCGATACCTGGGGCTGGTGCTACGTCCACGAACGCATGCTGGGACCACTTTCCCCGGCGCGCTGATCAGCCTGCAGAGGTGCGCCTATAGATCGATGACGACGTCTTCCACGGATTGCGCACAACAGGTCAGCAGAGTCCCGATCGCGGGCAACTCCAGCGGATCGGGATGGTAGCTCACACCTCCTGCGATTAATGCGACTTCCGACGTTCGCCGATACAAGCCGAGATGACACCGAGGTCTCTTTGAATTCGGTGCGGGCTCAGATTGAACGGACCCGAGGCATCCTTAAACCGGACGGGCGTACGATTTCACCTCATCGGTAGGATCTATTGCGTGGCGGCCGCCGGAGCGCGAGCGGCTTACGCATCCCGAGGCTCCGATGGATCAACGGGGGGCTTGCGCAGGCGCCTGCCGGCGGCGGTCATGGCTAGCTCTTGATGAAGGCGAGCAGATCCTCGTTGACCTGGTTCTTCTCGGTCGTGCAGATCCCGTGCGAGCCGCCCTTGTAGACCTTCAGCGCGGCGCCCTTGACGAGCTTGGCCGACAGCAGGGCCGAGTCGGCGATCGGCACGATCTGGTCGTCGTCACCGTGCAGGATCAAGGTCGGCACGTCGACCTTCTTCAAGTCCTCGGTTTGGTCCGTTTCGGAAAAGGCCTTGATGCAGAAGTAGCAGGCGGGCATTCCGGCCATCATGCCCTGAAGCCAGAATTGCTGGCGCACGCCTTCGGAGACCTTTGCGTTCGGCCGGTTGTAGCCGTAGAACGGAAGGGTCAGGTCCATGAAGAATTTCGAGCGGTCGGCGAGAACCCCCGCCCGGATTCCGTCAAAAACGTCCTTCGGCAAGCCGCCCGGGTTCGCGGCAGTCTTCAGCATGAGCGGTGGAACGGCTCCGATCAGCACTGCCTTTACCACTCGCTTCGTGCCATGGCGGCCGATGTAGCGGGCGACTTCGCCTCCTCCGGTGGAATGACCGACGTGGATCGCCCTCTGAAGGTCGAGCTTCTGGACCAACTCCGCCAGGTCGTCGGCGTAGGTGTCCATGTCGTTGCCGTTCCACGGCTGGCTGGAGCGGCCATGCCCTCGACGGTCATGAGCGATGCAACGGTATCCGTGGGAAGCCAGGAAAAACATCTGGTCTTCGAAGGCGTCCGATGAAAGCGGCCATCCGTGGCTGAATACGACCGGCTGGCCCTTGCCCCAGTCCTTGTAGTAGATCTGAGTGCCGTCCTTCGTCGTGATGATGCTCATAGCTCGTTCTCCTTTTCTGTTGAGAGATGGTGTTGCACGGCGCGGGTCATTATCCTGCGTGCTGGCTTGCGCGGCCGCATCCGCTGCTGGCAGCAGAGCCGCAGCGGCGACCGCCGCGCCCGTCTTCAGGAACCAGCGCCGTGACGAGCGCGGAGGTACGTGGCAGTTCGAATTGAGGCAATTCGTTCGGCGCATCAGAATTCTCCCATCGAACCGCTGAACCGGTCGCAACGCGCCGATCACACCAGAGGCGTCGAGGCGAGACAATTGGACGATGGTATCGGTGGTACTTCCGTGTCAGCCGAGCAGTTGCGCTGCTTGACCAGCCGATCGTAGAAGTAAGGAATGGTCATCGCGACAGGACCGATCTGAGCGGACAATTTCTGATCTGCCACTGGCCGATACGAAGGTATCAGCCAACACCATCGTCTAATAGTCTTGTGCCCAAGCCGGTGATGTAATTCGCTCGCGGGTCTAGTGTTCAACCTTTCAAGCGATCCGACAGATGACTCACCGGATGCGTCTGGTCGAGAGACGCTGAGGTCCGCATCTTTGCTGACTTTGATTCTTATACGATCGGAGAAGACTCATGAATGTCCAGGCCATTGCCACACGCCTTGTCGAGCTTTGTCGTCAGGGAGAGTTCGAACAGGCGCAAGGGGAGCTCTACGCGGATGATGCAGTCAGCATCGAGCCGGAGGGGTTGACTCTCGGTGAAGTGGGCAATGTCAAAGGCATGCAGGCCATCTACGACAAAAAGCGTCAGTTCAAAGCAGGGCTCGAAAAAGTGAACGGCATCACTATGAGTGATCCTCTCGTCGCGGGAGATTGGATTACCGCTGTCCTCACCATCGACGCAACCGCCAAGGGCGGCGGACGAGTGAACTTGGACGAGGTCTGCGTGTACCAAGTGCGAGACGGCAAGATTGCGCTGGAGCAATTTTTCTACGGCGCCGGCTGAACTTGGCGTGCAATGTTTGACGACGGCGATCGCGGAGTCGAGGCGCTGCAGCAGCTGCTCGATCGACTCAGCGGGGCAAGCATTCGCCAATACCATGGTGCGATTGCACGGCCACAGCCCGTGTGGTTTCATCGATTACCACTCTAGCGATCAACGAGGCATCAGATGAAAACCTTACCGCTTGCCCTTACCATACTCGGCATCACCTTGACATCCTTGGCTCATGCTGCGGTCAAGAATGTTGTTGTTGTCCATGGCGCGTTCGCCGACGGTTCCGGCTGGAAGTCCGTTGCAGACATTCTCGAACACGACGGCTACACCGTGTATGTCGTTCAGGAACCGGAAACAACCTTCGAGGCCGACGTCGCCGCCACGCGTCTTGTGCTCGATCGATCGGGGCCATGCGTACTCGTCGGCCATAGTTACGCTGGAATGATCATTTCCGAAGCTGGAGATCATCCGTCCGTTCGGAGCCTGGTTTACGTGGCCGCCTTTGAGCCGGAAGTCGGGGAAAGTGCCGGCGCGCTGCAGAGCAAGAACCCGCCTGCGAACCATAGCGTCGTCCCCGCCGGGGGAGGATTCCTCCAAGTGAAGCCGGAGGCGTTCCCTGAGGACTTCGCCGCTGACGTGGCAAAGCCGGTTGCAAATTTCATGGCTATCTCCCAAGTGCCAATCTCGTCCGAGATCTTTGACGTCAAGGTTAAGGTCGCGGCGTGGTCGCAGAAGCCGAGCTACGCTGTCATCGCACGCCAGGATCGTATGATCAATCCGGACCTCGAGCGATTCATGAGCCGCAGAGCCAAGTCAGAAACAATCGAGATCCCTGGAAGCCATGCCATATATCTCTCGCATCCCAAAGAGGTTGCGTCGCTGATAGAAAAGGCGGCCAGAGCGGCCAGTTCGCCGTGAAAGAGATCGACAAGAGGTTTGACTGCGCTGGCTACTGACTGGAGGGCGATGCAAATGCCTCTGATTCGAATCGACATGATCGAAGGCCGCAGCCCCGATCAGATCAAAGCGCTGCTTGACGCGACGCATCGCGCGCTGATCGCCGCCCTCAAGATTCCGGCGCGTGACCGGTACCAAATCGTTCATGAGCATCCACCGTCGCAGTTTTTCGTGGAGGACACGGGACTCGGCATCACGCGGACGCGCAACTGCATCGTCATCCAAGTCACGACAAGGCCGCGTGAGTGGAAGGCGAAGGAGACCTTCTACCAGGTGCTCTGCCATGAGTTGGAAGTGACATGCGGCCTGTCACCGTCCGACGTCGTCGTGTCGATCGTCACGACTACCGACGAGGATTGGTCCTTCGGGAACGGCCGCGCGCAATTCCTGACGGGGGAATTGGCCTCTGAACGGAGCCTGTCTTGACGATCACGACAAGATCGACCCAGCGTTTCGCGAGCGCAGTGGCTGGGACAACCGCGCAAGATATGCGCAACGCCAAACTTGAAGACGTTAGAGCCACAAGACGAGGACTATTCCATGTCGCATCACTATTCTGGCCCTGACTTCGGCTTTCCCCTTGGGGACCCGCGGCTGGACTTCACTGATCTGTATGCCTTCCCCAAGCCGGGAGACGCCGGGAAATCAATTCTGATTATGGACGTGCACCCGTCTGCCGCCGAAAACCCTCCCGGGCCCACTACCTTCGAGCCTTTCGCGCCCGGAGCGATGTACGAGCTCAAGATCGACACGGATGGTGATGCGATTGCCGATATCGCGTACCAGGTGCGCTTCTCGCCCTTCGAGGACGGCGCACAAACCGCAACCCTCCACCGCGTTGACGGCCCGCAAGCCGCCGGTACCGGCGGTGTCGGGCAGGTTATCGTCGAGGGGGCACCGGTTTCAACAGGGCGGGAGGCGAGGGTGACCGAGGCAGGTGATTATCGCTTCTTTGCCGGCTGGCGTAGCGACCCTTTCTTCTGCGACGTGGAAGGCGCGAAGAACAACCTGCAGTTCACGGGTGACGATTTCTTCGCCGACAAAGACGTCTGCAGCATCGCTCTTGAAGTACCCAACTCTGCTTTGGGGGCGACAGAGCTTCGTCTGTGGGCGCGCACGCTTGTGCCAGGCCATGGCGGCGGCTGGGTCCAGGCGGAGCGGGGAGCGCGGCCGGCGCAAGCTGTCTTGCTTGTCGAGGAAAGAGGTGCCTATCTCGCGGGTGAACCGGCGGACGATGGGCGTTTTCTTGCCGCCTTCGCGCACGCTCTGGAGCATACGGGTGGATATCCGCCGGCTGAGGCGAAGCGGGTCGCAGGGACATTGCTCCCAGATGTTCTGCCTTACGACCCTACGCGCCCGGCGTCCTTTCCCGATAACGGCCGAACCCTCACTGACGATGCGTTCGATATTTTTATGCGTATTTTCACAAATGGGAAGGTGACCGAAGACAAAGTAGGGCCTCATGGCGATTTGCTACCCGAGTTCCCCTACGTGGGGCCGCCGCATAGAGCAGCGTGACGAAGCTGTGCGGGACGGAGAAACGACAGCAAGGCTGGACCAAATGAGGCCGAAATAGTAAAGGAGATGAAAACATGAAGAGTGAGAATTACGCGGCAACAAAAGCAGCGGAGATACGCCTGGCGCGGCGCTCGCCTACGTATTGGCAAGTCACATTCGACCACCCGCCGCTCAACATCTTCGGTCCGGAAACCATTCCGCAATTAAACGAGATCATCACGGCACTCGAGATTGACGAGCATGTAAAAGTGGTGGTTTTTGACAGCGCCGTTGAAGGTTTCTTCCTGACTCATTACGACTTCCTTGCAAGGCTCGAGGATCTGACCGGCCTACCTCCAGGCCCCACCGGCTTGCAGCCGTTGCCGGATATGCTCGTGCGCTTGAGTCGTGCACCTGTTGTATCGATATCGTTGATTCGGGGGCGAGCGACTGGTGTCGGCAGCGAGCTTGCACTTGCCAGCGACATGCGTTTTGCGAGTCGCGAAAAGGCCATCCTGTCGCAGTGGGAAGTGGGTGTTGGTCTGGTACCTGGCGGCGGACCCATGGCGCGACTGCCGCGGCTCATGGGAAGGGGACGCGCCTTGGAAGTGCTTTTAGGCGCGGACGACATTCGAGGCGACTTAGCCGAGCTCTACGGCTATGTGAATCGGTCGCTGCCGGATGCTGACCTTGACGGGTTTGTCGATGCGCTTGCGACCCGGATTGCCTCGTTCGACAAGCGGGCAATCATTGAGACCAAGCGCCTCGTCAACGCTGCTAGTTTGCCGCCTGATGTCGAAATCGCAGCCGGGTGGGATGCGTGCCTTGCTTCGATGGTACGACCAGCTGCGCAGGAGAGGATCAAGACGTTGATGGAGCGAGGCTTTCACAAACCTGGCGATGCAGAAAATCGATTGGGATATTACGTAGGACAGCTTGGGCGCTGAGCCTCCTGACGCGTTCTCCGTCCGCGTGCCCTTCTTGACCCACGGGAGGATCACCTCTTAGGGGCTTAAGCCGCACGCCGACCTGCTGGTCCAGTTTCCGTTGCTCGGGGTGCTCAACCCATCCGATAGCTCGCGCGCCACCAGCTCTAGCCGGGAGCTGTAATTCGACTATTGGACATTGGTACCGGCACCAATACCAAGGTGTCAATCGACACCATCGTCCAATCGCGCCGCGTTCGCGCCGATGGTCCAATGCTCAGGCGGACGAAGGGCCCATAAGCAATGGACACCTACTCGTGAAACAAGCCATGCTCGCCGAGTAACCCGCAATGAACACCTTCACAGGAGGATTTCGACATGACCCACTTGGTTAAGACCGTGCAGAAGATTGCAATGGCCATTTTGGCAGAGGCAGGCTCTTGTGCAAGACGCCTGGTGAAGTCCTTGGCCTATGTACCATTTCTGCTGGCTTCCGCGGCGGCCACCGCAGACGACCCACCAGTCACGACGCAGATCGTCGATTTCGCGAACAAGCTGAACGGCGTGCATCCGGGGTTCCGCGCCTTCCACGCAAAAGGCGTTGTGGTGGAAGGCAGCTTCAAAGCCTCTCCTGAAGCTGCCCAGCTCAGCCACGCAAAACTATTCAACGGCCGCACCATTCCGGTTACCGTGCGCTTCTCTGATGGCAGTGGGATGCCGAATGTGGCGGACGGCTCGCCCGCTGCAAACCCCCATGGCATGGCCATCAAGTACCATCTGCCCGCCGGAGCGGACACCGACATGGTGACCAACTCGTTCAAGTTCTTCCCGGCAGGGACCGGAGAGGACTTTCGTGATCTGCTGGCGGCCATCATCGTGAGCCCACCCGATGCCCCAAAGCCGACGAAACTGGAGCAGTTCTTCGCCGGCCATCCGAATGCGCCGAAGGCGTTCGGTACGGCCGCGACGCCGGACAGCTATGCGGACGAGGAGTATCACGGCATTAATGCTTTCATCTTCGTCAGCAAGACCGGCCAAAGGCAGGCGGTGCGCTACCTGCTAGTGCCGGAAAAGCTGGTGCACCTTACGCCGGAAGAGGCTGCCAAGCAGTCCCCCGACTTTCTGTCCGACGAACTGATCAAGCGAATCGAGCGAAAGCCGGTGGTCTTTCACTTGAAGGCGCAATTGGCTGAGCTCGGCGATCAGACCAAGGATGGGAGCCAACCTTGGCCTGATGACCGCAAAGTCGTCGAGCTCGGCGTGCTGACACTGAACAAGCTGGTGCCCAACAGCTTGGCGGCGGAGAGGAAGCTGCTGTTCATGCCCACGAGCCTCACCGACGGTATCGAGCTCTCCGACGACCCGCTGCCGGTCGTGCGCACCGGCGCATACGGCGTCTCGTTCGCGAGGCGCAGCCAGCCGGGTCCAGCAAGTTCGGGCTCGGACAACATGAATGGCCACACGAGCAACGCCCCGACGCAGGCGAGCACTGTTTCACCCTAGGCAGAGGCGCTCCTAGCCTACTCTGCGCATCCCGATTCACCTCAACTTGGAGTCAACATGATCAAGCATGCATTGTTTGTCCGCCTCGAAGCCAAACCCGGCAAGGAGAAGGAAGTCGCCCAGTTCCTGCAGGCCGGCCTCGGCCTGGCGCAGCAGGAAGGCACCACCCCGGTGTGGTTCGCCCTGCAGCTGGGCCCGTCCACCTTCGGCGTTTTCGATGCCTTCGCCGACGAAGCCGGCCGCCAGGCCCACCTCAACGGGCCGATCGCGCAGGCGCTGGGGGCGAACGCGTCCAAGCTGCTGGCGCAGGCGCCGTCGATCGAACGCATGGACGTGCTCGGCGCCAAGCTGCCCTGCTGAGGCTCGCACGAAAGCCGCGATGAAGCGGGCGGTGAATCGTCAGTACGAAACTGATGTCGCCGCACCAGGCGGCCGGCCTGAACCGGCCGGTCGCAGCGACGAGGAGAGCTGGGTCCGCCTGCCCGACGGGCGCGTGATGACCTGCACCTTTGTATCATTGTTTCAACTCCAATGAAGGCAGAGACTGGCGTCACGGCATCCGGCGAACGTTCTCGAATCCGGGATGCCCGTCCCCCCACCCTACGGAGCCGAGCATGTCCGCAACCGTTTCGTCCACGTTCTCCCGCCGCTTCCGCCGAGTCGCGGCCGGCCTCGCCGCCAGCCTGGCGCTGGGCGCCCTGTCGGCGCACGCCGCGCCCACGCCCTTCCCGGCCGACTTCCGCAGCTCGCAGGTGGTGA
>Ga0137418_10000663_pt1 | contig 30932 bp, 27 predicted proteins | sample CZODoug3_1_2_16f_FD_122242 | JGI IMG/M metagenome (GOLD analysis project Ga0137418, IMG submission 122242) | Vadose zone soil fungal communities from Angelo Coast Range Reserve, California, USA - CZODoug3_1_2_16fungal (Hybrid Assembly) | ecosystem: Environmental > Terrestrial > Soil > Vadose... | reverse complement strand
TACTCTCGCAACCTGTCTTTCCCTTGAGTTCTTACCGGGATACAACCCTACTTTCTCGGATGTCTTCCGGGATTGGGTAGATGCACGGCGCGAAGAAACACACACGCTTGTGGCACGGCGTCTCGTGGCCGAGCTGAACGCCGCGAGGACCAAAGGGGATTGGTTAAACTGCGACAGATTGGCAAGGCAATGCCGTAAGCTCGAGCCGCTCAACGAATCGGCCGTACTGGCTCAAGCCGAAGCTAGCGCGATGAGGGGTGCGAAGGCACAGGCTATCGAAACACTCGACCAATATTTGACAGATGTTGGATCGGATAACCCGAATCTTAGATTGTCCGCAGCTGTCCTGCGAAGACGTATCACTGAACGAATCCCGGAGAGAGCGCCCCTCGCCGTCCGAGAGTGCGCCTTTGTTGGAAGAGATCGAGAGGTAGAGACGTTAACGCTCCAATTACTCGCTGCACGTCATGGAAGAGGAGGAGCACGACTCGTAAGGGGAGAGGCAGGAATCGGCAAGAGCAGACTTACTTCTGAATTAATCAAGTTTGCCGTTCTCGAGGGAATACAAACGAGCCGAACGGCCTGCCGAAGATCCGATATAGATCGGCCGCTGTCAGTTTTTGTCGATCTCGTTCCCCAATTAAGTGAGTTGCGCGGGGCTCTTGGGTGCTCTCAAGAAACGTTGTCTGTATTCAAAAGACTCACCGAATTCGACGGCCGTGCCAGCATCAGTTCTTTGTCAGTCGACGATGCGATAAGTGCGTACGCGGGGATGCGCGCTGCCGTCATCGACTTGCTTGATGCAGTTGCTGATGAACAGTGCGTCATGGTCGTCGTCGATGACGCTCAATGGTTGGATGCATTGTCCGTGAGATTGCTCGCGGAGTTGCTTCCCTGGGCAAGAACCAGGAACGTCTTCTTCGTACTGACCGAGCGTCCTTGCACGAGTGGCCTGACGAATCATGTCTCGCCCGACGCTTTGAGCCCCTTACCGTTGGGGCCCCTTGGGCCTGAGTTCGGCGAGGCGATCGTCGCTGAGATTCTCACGGGGAGCGTAAGACCAATCAGCTCGCAACTAATTCAGCGACTCCTCTCGGTTGGGGAGGGTAATCCTTTTTTCCTACAGGAGTTGGGAAACCACTGGCTGGAAACCGGGAAGGAGCGGGGCTCACCACCTTCAATCGCTGCTATCATCGACGAACGACTCGCACGGCTGTCTAATGAGGCCCTTCTGGTTCTCCAGGCGTGCGCTGTACTCGATGTGAATGCTTCAGTCGAACGTGTGGAGGGAGTACTGGAATACAAACCACACACGTTGCTTTCCGCCGTCCAGGAGTTAAGTGTCGCAGGAATGCTTCGCGCTGAGAGCCAAATCTCTTCCGATCACCCGGGGCCGCTAACGATTCAACATGATTTGGTCTCAACTGCTGCTCTTGACCGATTGGCCGCAGCGCCGTTCGCTTATTTGCATCGGCGCGCAGGAACAGTACTGGAACGAGAAACGCTGGGCGATGGAGCGCGGACCGCCTTGCTGTGGGCGTGCGCCTTCCATTGGCGGCACGCCGGCGATCGCGAGCGCGCCTTTCGTGCCGCGTGTTCCTGCGCTGAGCATCTTCTTGAAGTTGGATTGCCTCACGACGCCGGGGAAGCATTTGAACGAGCTCTCGGGTATTGCGTGACTGACGAGCAACGGCTGCTCGTTTTATCTCGGCGTGCCCTGTCTTTCCAAATGTGCGGTCAGTGGGAGCAGTCGAGAGAGATTCTACGCAAATCGCGACAACTTCAAGCGAAGACCGCTCCGAACGCGACCACTCACGACGATGTGGAAGTTGCCCTTTTTGACGCGCGCTGGCGTGCCAGCCTGGAAGACTATTCCGTCCTTCTACCTCGTCGGGACCATCGACAGAGCGATTCCGCCTTTCGCGCAGCTCTTCATGGCTCAACGCGCCAGCGCCACTATCGTCCAGGTTAGAGGATCACACTTGGTGATGATCTCCCATCCCGAGGCCGTAGTGGACTTGATCAATCAGGCAGCAGGGACCGTCTCAGGCAGCTCGAATGCGAACTCGGGACCAACACTCGTACCCGTGAGTCTCTAGGAACCGCCCAATCCCGTCTATACGGTCTCACATCTGCCGAGCTGTCGGTGGATGTGAGTATTCCGTTTTTTCTAAAGCGATCTCACTAATGGAGTCGGATGTTACAGAAGTGTATGGGCTGCCTAGTTCGCCCTAGAGTCGAGACAGTGCGGCCAAAAAACCATCATGCCGCTTGCTAGTTTCTAGAGGGGCCGCGAAGCGTCTTGCAATGCGGTCGCGGATACCGACTAGCTGCCTAGAACATGAACGACAGGCTTAGGCTAAATCTGAAGGCGCTTCGCCCGAAGTCGTTCGGGTTTTTCTTCCGGAAAGGCCTCGGATGCCGCTCGATCGGCTGCCAGTCCAGTCTCACTAGGTCGAAATCGTAGTCGAATTGGATAGACTCTCCAATCATTCTCCTTTTCCTCACTATACTCATGCATTGGGCGACCCTTATTGACTGGGGAAATAGCTACCCAGTCAAGGAATAGCTTGAAACTAGCTGTTTTCGCCCAGTTCGGGCAGCATTCGACTAATACGGTCGAACAGTTCGTAGGCAGAAGCAACCGGAGAACTAGTCTCCTTGGGGTCTGTTGGTTTCGACCATACGAGGATCTCGATTGGTGATAGTTGGATCCTGACTTGGAACTTGTTGTCCTCCGTAATCCAGTAGAGCGACAACTCATCAGTCCCATTAGCATAGCCTACCCAGCGGAAATTCTTGAACCAACGACCCTTGATCTTTCCCAACAGTGCGTGCGAATCCGTTCCAGGTGGAAGCTGGCCCCGAATAATCGGCTCTCCGTCCACCAGATGCTGGGCGGCCTTGGATGAGTGTTTGAGGGTCCGATAGCCCTCCTCGGTCTTTGTAACCAGATTGTCGTCTTCTAGTCGTCTGAGGATTCTCGTCAGCTTCTCCTGGTGCAACCCCAGTCTTCTCTTGAGACCCTGAAAAGTGTAAGTTGCATCTGTCTCCTTGGACAACATTTCCATAACGAGTGTCTGATCATCGACTCGTCTGGACTCGAATGGAGTAATGTCTGGAGAAGACAACTGCTTCAAGATGAGCGGGACGATTCAGGAATATATATTGACTGTCTCTTCAGCGATTTGGTTCTGGGACGTCTTGAGGTAATCCGGCTGTCGCCATTCGTGGTTCTTGTGCTTAGATTCCTAGCTGAATCGTGTCCTGGTTTCTGAGAGGATTGAATCGACCTGGTGTTTCCATGCTTGGAACTGTGACGGGTCCTTGGGATAGTTCTGGTAGAGATTGTTGAGGGTCTCCATCTGTTTCATCGTGTAGACGAGTCCCCGGAATGCTTTGTATGATCCGAGTCCCAGGAATAGTTTCACGATCTTCCCGAAAGCTGAGAGGTGTGGCATCTCGCCGAGCGAAATCTCAGTAGCCTCCTTTCCAGACAAGAAGTGGCGCATGCCGTAATTGATCTCCTGATTGTTCAGTGTCTGGAGATACATTCTGAACGCTTCTAGCCCAGCTGTCTTGCTGCCGTAGTGTTTTACGAAGTCTAGATTGTATTGCCAGAGATTCTTCTCACTGAAATCGTTCTGCTCCATAGCTCGTACGGCTGTTTCTCCCGCCAGTACTCCGCCGATCAATCCGGGACCGATTCCGCCTGCGCTGATTGGGTTGGGGAACCATGCGGTGTCGCCGCAGATCATGTAGCCATTGGCCACCAGGCAATCGTTCTGGTGTCTCACTGAGACCTGCCAGCTTCCAGTAAGATTGCTATCATCGCTCAATGGCGTCATCTCTTTGAAACGATCATCAGTTGCTAGCCAGTCTTTCAACAGCGCACTCAATGGCTTCTGGCTCCTCTTCTGTTGAATCCCTAAACCAATATTCACTTTGTCCTCGCTTTTCGGGAATAGCCAGAGATAGCCTCCAGGAGCCTTCTTCTGGTCAAGGTAGATGTCACAGTGAAATGGCTCCACATCAACGCCGTCACGGAGTTTTGCGTTCAGCCTCGCCGTCGGCTCAATATCGTCTTTATCGATCTCTTTCTCGATGTGACTCGGGATTGGAAGGTTTCTCCGCAGCTTCGTAGACATTCCAGACGTATCGATCACAAGCTTTGTTCTGATCTCGAAAGGCTGGTTAACGGTCCCACCGACCGTCTGTCCGTTGAGTCCCACGATCCTCCCTGATTCCTCGACTAGATCAAGTGCCTGTACGCCTCCACGAAATTCCACGCCAGCCTTCAGGGCATCATCAAGGAGTCGCTTGCCAAACTTTGGCCGGTCCAGCACGTAGCCGGGTCCTTCGAAGGGAACTCTGACTTTCATGTCTGGCGAGTAGACATAGACTGCTGTGACCCGGTTCTCCATCTCGGGCTTGCCGTAGGTGACACCGAGGTGCTCGTTGAGGAATTTGATGTGATGCTCTCCGACCGCGTCTCCGCAGACCCATCCAAGAGTGGTCTTCTTTCCGACTTCGGCCTCTGGGTTCCGGTCGAGTAATAGAACGTCGACTTTGCCTTTTGACTTTATCGCTATGGTACCGGCTGTCATGCAGCCAGCGATGCCTGCTCCCACTACGACTACGTCTCTTTCCTCCAATTACAATCCTCTTGAAAGGCTCACTGCGGCTCTCTTCGAGCTGACTTTAGGTTTTCGCTCTCGGACTCAATGACTATTGGTTAAGTGTTTATATTATCTGCTGACCTGCCGCTCTCGCGAAAAATCAGGAGAATGAGATTGACAACCAGTCTAACAGCCGAGGTCAAGAGTCCACCTTTCCTGGCGCTTTGGCTTCGAACCATGCGCGTGCCATTCCTACAAGCCACGTTCATCCCGGTAGTTCTCGGGGGAGTAATCGCATTTCAGGTCGCTCATGTCTTCAACCTTGGAACCTTCCTTCTCACTATTCTGGGCGCCAGTCTCATCCAGATCGCAACCAATATGTTGAATGACTATTTCGATTTCAAGAGCGGAAACGATCTCCAGGTCAAACACCAGAATCCGTTCGCGGGCGGTGGACGAATACTCACCGCTGGACTAGTCAAGCCTTCGACCCACATTCTCGTCGCAACGACATGTCTGGTTCTCGGAAGCCTGATCGGACTCTACTTCATCTTCGCCCTATCACTACCCTACCTGTTCCTACTAGGATTGATCGGAGTAATATCGACCTACGCCTACGTTGGACCACCATTCCGTCTCGCATATCGCGGAGTCGGCGAACTAATTGTCGGGCTCAACTTCGGACCAGTAATGACTCTCGGCGCATACTACGTCCAGGCACACGGCTTCGCAATAGAACCATTGCTCGCATCGATCCCGGTCGGACTGCTCATAGCCGCCGTCCTCTGGATCAACGAATTCCCTGACATGGACGCAGACAACGCAGTGGGAAAGAGGACTCTGGTCCTGAGGCTTGGATATGCGAAATCGATCAGCGTCTACGTCGGAATGGTCGTCACAGCATACCTCCTCATAATCATCTATGCCCTCCTCGAAATTTTCTCCCCCGGTATCACAAGCCTCACGTCACTTATTGCCCTGTTGAGCCTGCCGTTCGCAGCAAAAGCGATCAAGATTCTCCGAGCAAACTACAAGGACCCACACGCCATTATCCCGGCGAACGCTAACACGATATTTCTCCACCTATCCTTCGGAGTCTTGGCAATTCTCGGATTCGCCCTTGGGGCAGCTCTCGGACTCTGACTCCGATTTGGCAGGTTCAGAATCCGTTAAATCTATGGTCGGAGAACGCGGCTTGACAACCACTTTGGCCTCAGGCACGACAAGCGCAGTCCAGAAGCAAAAGCCCACCTTAGAACAAGAAGTGTTCAGGCTGAAGCTAGAATGGATGATGGCAAAGAGCGACGATGAGAAACGAAGAATCAGCGAACAGATTCGACGACTCATCGGGTTCACCCCTCCTAAGAGCCCGTAAATCCAGAGAGTTCCTCAGTCAGTTCTGAAGACTTTTACCTGCGTTATTTGTTTCCGCGATCTTCAGAATTGGAGTAGCGTCGTCGACACGTCCCGGATTCGAGATCGAATGAATCAACGACTTACTATTCACGTCTCAACCGCACTCGCGTTCGGTCCCATCGGAATAATCTGGGCATTTCTTCCAATCCATCTGCGATCGCTCGGTGCCTCGTACCTTCTCATCGCGCTCGTCTCACTCATTCCGGCAATCGAGACCATTGGTCTCTCGCCTGCTTGGGGAGGGTTTCTTGACAAGACGGGCAGAGGAAACAAGATACTGCTCCTCTCCATTCTGGCGCAGGGAGTAGGATTCTCAGTCTTCCCGTTCCTCCAGAGCCCAGAAGAGTTTGTTCTGGTTGTATCTCTGATGGGGCTCTTCTCGTCTAGCTTCATCCCTGTCTATGGCGCAATGGCAACTCTGTCTAATCGACAGTATGGCCTGGCAATTGGTGGATTCTGGACTACTGCACTGATCGGCTACGCAACTGCAACACTCATCGGCGGAGTTCTCTACCAGTACGAATCACCCAGCTCTCTCTTCTTCCTAGGGGCAATTTACGGCTACATGGGCATGCTCGTGGTGTTGGTCGCTCCGAAAGACGCGCTGACCGTGAAGAGGTCTCTGGACATTTCCAGAGGCTATTGGGGACTGTTGAAACAGAGAAACATCGCGGTTCTCTGTCTACTCTCTATGACTGTCCTTGTCTCCGCCTCTGCCTTCAACAGCTTCTTCACCGTCTACCTCGTCGACGTTCTCAACGGGTCGAAGCTGACAGCTGGGCTAGCGGCCACAGGAACAACGGTGGCAGGCGTCTTTGCCTACCGCCTCGTCGGGCCTCTCAACGACAAGGTTGGGCGGAAACCGGTCTTCGTGCTCGGTGCGGCAGGATACGGCGCATACTTCACGATAATCTACTTCGTCACGAATGTCGCGGTTGTAACTGTTCTCTGGATTCTGCCAATCTATCCGCTAATACAGTCAGCCGCGGCCGCGCTAATGTCAGACTATACATCAGCGGCGGATCGTGGTAAAGGACTCGGTTTGCTGGAATCCGCAATAAGCCTAGGTGCTGGTTTGGGACCCTTGGCTGGGGGTTTGATCGCTGATGCGGCACAGCTTCAAGCAGTAATCGTCTTTTCCCTCGCTGTTGCCCTATCTTCCGTTGTGTCCTCTCAGGTCTTGCTCAAGGAGAAAACAAGAATTGTGATTCCGGCATCGATCAAAGCCGAGACATAATCGTCACGCTTAGCTTCATGCTACTTTGTAGATGAGCCAGTTACGTTCTTTGAAGTTGATGAGCCTATAATCGCCTTTCAGCTTCTTCCCCTTTAACAGCACATGGTATTTTCGCGGCTCTCTCAACTCTAGAACATACGTGCCTTTGTCCCAGACTTTGACTGTCCCAGCCCCGTACTCTCCCTCTGGGATCGTGCCCGTGAAATCAAAGTAGCTCAGCGGGTGATCGGGCACCTGTACCGCTAGGCGCTTGATGCCTGGTTCTGTAGGCGGACCCTTTGGAACTGCCCAGCTCTTCAAGACCCCGTCCAGCTCCAACCGAAAATCCCAGTGGAGTCTGGTCGCATCGTGCTCCTGAACCAGGAAGCGAGGGCCTCGCGCCATTGTAGGACTGTTTCTTTCTATGGTTGCTGGAACTTAGGCTTACCTAGATCATTCCGGACCTTCTCAACTAGAGTGAACAAGACCGCTGATAGCATTACACAACCGAGAGCTCCTATGACGTATGCCGCAACGCCTACGTTGGGGTCAAGAAACAAGACCAGGTTGCTGGCCGGTCCAAAACCGGCTGCTCCGCAAATTGAGACGAATGGAAGGTACCTGTAAGATTTCAGAGGACCGAAAAGGTATGATCCTACCCTAAGCATGAGTAGACCGAGTCCTTGTGATAACGCGAGATATGAGATGATGAAAGGGATCAAAGCAGAGGCTCCTATCCCGATGGCAGAAGATACGAACGGATTCAACTCCACGATCAGCGGATTTGTCGAGAGAACGATTAAGGTAAGGTATACGTCTGCGGCGACGAGCGCGAGTGGAACAGTGAATATCCAACCATCACGTCGAGAGAATAGGCTACGGAGTTCGTCGAAGTCAACATTTACGATCCATAGACCGAGAGTCGTCGATACGATCCCAACAATCGCGATCAATGACGCGCCTAATTCATTGTCCCGAAAAAGCCCAGGAGTGAGAACTGTGAAGGATGATATCAGCTGGCTAGAGAGAATCCAGTAGAGCCCGGACCCTATCAGCAAAAGGCTTGCTCCGGGAGGAATTCGAGACTCTGTCATCTTCACACTTCAAACCGCCTTTTCTCTCGTCCTTGCCTTCACTGGGGTAGCGACCTCGATAGCCTTCGTCGCTCTTGCATTAAGAAATCGCATCGCGATGGACGACAGAAATGAGCTAACCAGAGTCGTAAGCCCAGCGACAGGGAACAGTATTTGCGAAGCTACTCCAAGGCCGGCACCCTCACTGGCGACAATGAAGGAGAATTCTCCCCGTGGCAGCATCGAGACTCCGACCTTGCGGGCTTGACTTTTCGCCGCGGAGAGCTTTGCACCAGTCCAGCATCCCCAGTATTTCCCAAGGATTGCGGTCCCGATGACTGCGAGTATCGGAAGGGTAAGCGTCAGGACTGCTCCCATGTTGATGAGTGTCCCCATTGAGACGAAGAATAGGACGATGAACAGGTCCTTTACGGGTCCAACCTTGTCTAGCACGAACCTGGCCTGTTTTCCTCTTATCATCAGTCCCATCAGGAAAGCGCCTACGGCTGGAGAAAATCCGAGGAAGGATGAGACTAGTGCGAAGATGAATCCGAAGGACAGGGCGAGTAGAAACGCAGTTTCCTTGTATTCCTGATCGCTCTGAGTCACACGATCAATAATTCTCGGAGCTATCTTCCAGCCGAAAGCGAAGATGACAGCCACTAGGAGTATTCCTTTGGCGACCAATAGGGCGAGGTCGCTCGATGCTACTTGATTGCTGGCCGCTGCAAGGCCTGGTAGCAGCAGGAGGATGAAGACCGTCGCGAAGTCTTCAATGACTGATGCCGTTATGACCATTTGAGACTCTTTGGCATGGAAACTCTTTGACTCGAGGAGTATCTTGCTCATTATCGCAGTACTCGTTGTAGCGACGACCGCGCCGACGAACACTGCTTCGATTGTGCTAAGACCAACTAGTAGCGCTACTCCGAAGACCGAGACGAAACTGATCGTGAGCTCCACAGCGGCCAGAATGAAACTGTCCGGTCCGATCTTCCGAATCTCTAATGGGTCAAGCTCTAGTCCGACGGTAAAGAGGAGGAGGACGATTCCGAGAGAGGCCAGTAGGTTTATCGTTCCGAGATCCTGTATCAATCCGAGACCGAATGGTCCGATGATTATTCCGGCGATAAGCTGACCGAGAACCACGGGCTGTTTCAATTTTGAGAAGAGAAAGCTGAAACCGAATGCTGCGGAGATGGCTAGTCCAAGGTTTAGGAGGAGAGAGAATTCAGGAGTCGCAGCCAAAGAACAACCCGTTTACAGACGAATTGATCTGGAATCCTCGGTTGTTCCAATTTAACGAAGTGACCCCTGAGCACCAGTCCTCCGGTTCCAATTGTCGGTAAGTTTGTCCGACTGAGCTGACTGGGACGGACGCGTTATCGCCAATGACGGGATTACCAGCTCCAGTGGGGTTATGCGGACCTGGGAGCATTCTTTCTGTTTCTAGGACTTAGGAAGAACTATCTCTTCTGGGCCAGCAAGGATCACTTTGCCTAGAACGCCTTCTTGACATTTCTTCTCCGGGACAGATTATTCTATATCTGAAAAAGGCTTACAGAAATCGTTGCTGGTCATCGAGAATATAAGGCACGTAGAATTTTTTCCGTCGGAATAGTAGGCCACGATTATATTGACAAGACATAGCTGAAACTAAGCAAATACGAAGTCCGGTTCATAGACAAAATTTGTCAATAGTTCAACAAGTTGTGAAAGATTCACGGATTCATGAGCAGGCATTAGCAACGCTACGACCGCTAGAGCACCCTCTCACTGGCCGTAGTCTCCCAGAGTTAGTCAACATTGCGGCTCAAAATACCGTGGAGGGTTTCATCGCTCATGATCTACTGGACTTCGACGGTGCTGTTCTGCACTGGTCTCAAGTATTTCACACGCTCTGTCCCGAGCTGGACACTGAACGCGTTGTGAATGCAGCTGAATCCTACACCAGAGCCCTCTTCTATGAGAGCAAGATAAAAGACGACAATAATGAACCCTACTTGCGCGTACATCATGAACTGTGGCAACTCGTTCGTGACGAACTGGTGGAGATGAGCCGCTTTCTCGGCTGGCCATCAGCCTACGGATCGGAGACATGCGATAGCTACAGGTATCACGCAGTCAGTGACGACTCACACGTGAAGCATACAATTGAGGCTACCCGGGTTCTGGTGAAGACCCTAACTGGAACAGAACAAGGGCATATGGTTCTCGCCGGTCTATACGTATCAGCGTTCGCCCTGCATGACCGGCGTCCGCGTACAAAGAAAGTGGTGAAGAGAGCGATAGAACTGATGAAGATTTACTACACAGTCCTCTTTGAGGCGAAGTACGGTATGGCACTCACGGAAGACTAGCTCGTCACGATCTGCTTTCTTCGAATCTTTGGATTTTGGGCGCCGGGCTCATATATCAGTTCGATGTCGAACATGTTTTCGAAAGTTGACATTACTTTCTGGTCGTGGGCTTTGGAGTTCATTAAAAAGATGGCTGTAATCTTGTCGGAGATCATTAGTTCAAGGGCTTGACGCACTAGAGAGTAGGTTCTTTCGGGTCCGAGCGTGAAGACGAAGTGTGAGATGTTGTCGAATATGATGGTGAATGGTGAGCCGGAATAGGCTTCTATGGTTTTGTTCAATGCGTCAAGGAGTAATGAAGTGTCGTATGTAGGCAGCAAGAACAGATTCTCATTCTCCATCTTGGGATACGATACCCTAGATGTTAACAGGAAGATTTTCGACCCTGGATGTCTAAGAGCGAGAGAATAGATCGGGCTGTCCCTCCGTGTGAAAGTAACTGTCCTTTCGAAATTGGAAGCCGTTTCTCCTAGTAGCGACTTGAAGACTCGCTCGTAGTCCGCTTGTGGGTCGGATTCTAGCAGCAATTTCTTTCCCGAGATCTCTTCATGGGAAAGACCGACGGTCTGTGAGAAGGTATCTCTCGATTCCGAGAGATCGACAGTCCGGATCTTTCTTTCCAGCTCGGCAAGGGAAGCTTCTTCTCCACGAAACGCAGTAGAATCAAAGGCCATGAGAACGTGGAGTGAATGGTCTGGGCTTGTCCATCTGGGGTCAGTTAAGTGCTGAACGAACTTCTGAAGGGGACGGACAACGAAATCATCATAGTCGAGGATAACCCTGAGACCCTCGTTGCCTAAGGTTTTGGCCTCAACCGCTAGCTGCTGCACGAGTTGGAGTGGGGTTTCTTCTATCACCCCTTTCATAGGGTAAAGTTCTCCCAAGGGTGGAATTCTGAGGGCTCCCTTTAGCTGGAGTCTTGTCACGTCCACTCCTTGACGTGAAAGGCCCGCGGTCACATGGGCTATGTCCCCGCTGTTGAAGTAAATCACTCGCTCGCGCTGGTTCACTCCTTCCATAATGTATTTGGCGATTGGACCAAATTTCTCCTGCCCAGGACCATGGAGGAGAACTGTTTGGTCATACCGCGAGGCGGTCGGCGAAGATTCGAGTGACGGAACAACGCCTAAGAACGATTTTAGGAATGTCGGCTTTCGGAAGGCAACAACGGCGACTACGATCAGGACCACAGAAACGAGATTTGCGGGTCCGCTAATACTGTTGCCGAGTGACGATAAGGCTAGCGATGAGATCAGAGTAACGCTGATTATGCTGAAGGCTGAGGCTATGATCTGTAAAGCTCGCCTGACATCCTTGTCTTTTATCAATGCTCGGCGTCGAGTGAGAACCGCGAAGGGATAGGTTGTGAAAGCGACCACGACTGCAAGTCCTATCGACAGTAGCCCTGGCCCGATCAGTGCTGTGGGTAGAGTGACGCCATCCAGGACATATGTGACTGTAGTCTTGGAACTAATTATGATTGAAGAGGGGTCAACCCATGTAACAAGAGTAGCGAGGACCATGGGCATGAGGTAGAGCGCGTAGATGGCGAATATAGGCCGAATCGGCCGTGAAAGAAATCTCTTCAACGATAGTGTCTCGGGATATACGTACAGTTTGGTTGCAACGTAGCCCCATATTGCGGCAATTGAAACTCCGGAAGTCGAAAGACACTGGTCGGCGAGCCGCATGAATTCGGGCTGTGATGATGTGATGAGAACTAGGTTCGCTGCGGGAAATCCGAGAAAGGTAAGGTAGATGGCCAGAAAATAGTTCTTGTAGGATTGAAAGTACGAGAGTGGATTTCTGATAAGAAAGAGTACCATTATCGCGTCTGCTATAATTGCGGCTACGTCTAGAGTGGCTTCTATGTACGGTAGCGTGTTTTCCGGCCTCTAGGCATGTATGCCAGCGTTTCCAGCGGCTGGCGTGATACCCTCCTTGCGGAGCCAACACTACTGCAAACTGGTTTGAATGACGTTACTTATGCAGCGATAGGTAAGTGACAGTCTAGGCTACGTCTGGCAGACCCAGAGACTTTGAAGCCGTCTTGAGGTCTCTCATACGGCTTCGAATAGTGACTTCAGAGACTCCTGCGGCTTTCGCTAGGTCACGCTGCATTACCATCGAGCCTCGTATTCTTGCTGCAAGGTCCAACGCTGCAGCCGCCAACCCGTCGGGGTCCTTTCCCACGTTCACCCGGAGTCTGATAGCCTCTCGCAGAATCTTTCCGGCAAGCATCTCAGTCTGAGAGTCGGCGCCAGCGCGGGAAGCGATTTTTGAGACCCGTTTGAGTGGATCTTCAATTGCCATAGTCACGTCCAAAGATCGGACTAGGGCTCTGTAGTAGTGAGCGAGCAATTTCCGACTCATGCCTGAAGCTTTTGCGATCTCACTCAGAGACCGCGGCACGTCTGTGAGTCTGCACGCGGCATAGGTTGAGGCTGCTACCATTCCGTTTATTGGCCGTCCTCTGACTAAGCCCTTGTTTAGGGCTCGACGGTACATCAGGGCGGCTCTCTCAGTAACAACCTCAGGGAGATTTAGGCGACCGGATAGTCCTCTTAGCTGGCTCATGGCTCGCGATAGGTTTCTCGCCATGGACGATCCGGCGGAGGCACGTAGCTGGGTCCGTCTGAGCCGCCAGAGTTGGAGCCTTTCGTCAGCGTTAAGGTTCCGGTTTGAGGCCTGGGCTCTGGAGATTATTGTGGATAGGTTCTTGTCGAATGCGGAGAATCTTCCAGGCGGTCCTGACTGGCTTTCAAGTAGTCCTTCCTCGGTGCGTCGTGGAACTGGAGCCGCATAATTCTCTGATGGGTCTGACAATACGAAGCCACAGTTGGTGCAGATGACTTCGCCGGTTTCGGCGTCTCTTACAAGGCTGGGGCTTCCACAGTTGGGGCAGACATAGTGTCCGACCTCGTCACGGGGCCTGGTCTTCCGACTGCTCATCATTCGTCCCTGGACGGGATAGGTCTGGGTAGTCTGCGTAGTCTGGGCTGACGCGAGTTGGTCCTTTTCCTGAGTAACAGTGGAGGCGCCCGCCATCTCTACCAATCTATATGGCATAGGGCCCAAATGAAGCTTGTTACTACTCGGAGAAACCGGTCAAGATTGGCCCCCGAATACATCCCTGGTAGGTGCAATATTGGTCGGCGTGGGCGGGCCATGCGACTCACCATAGGAGTGGTACTTATCGGACTATCGATAATCCTCGAAATATTCGTCCTAAAACCATCAAATCACCTCGTCCGCCTGGGGCTAGCCTTCCCCTTCTATGTCGGAATCCTAGCCTGCCTGGAAGGTTCGATGTCATTCTGTGTCTTGCATGCAGCTAGAGGTACCTATGACCTGCAAGAGCCCCGAGGATTTGCGACAAAGACTTCAGGCACCTTGCAGAAGGTTGGATCCGAGGACTGGAAGAAGCTGGACCGTAGGAAGGCTTTGCGGATGCACCTTGAGGCTGTGACCGGCGCTGTCCTGTTGGCTTTGCTACTTGCCCTTACCTAGGTGGGCTCCAATCGTCGGGGGTCTCCTTCGAGACGGGTCGGCGGAGAATTTGTCCATGGGAAAACTTGGCTTCCTGTCTAGGGCTAGCTCTGACAGTAGTTCTCCGATTAGAGGCGCAAATTTGAATCCGTGCCCTGAGAAACCGTAGCCGTACACAACTTCTGGATGGCTTGGGTCAATGTCCAAAACAAAATCAGAGTTTTCAGTCATATCGTAAAGACAGACCTTGCTATGGATAACTTCGCCGTCGGCCAGGTCTGGCACAAACTTGCGGCACACTTCTCTGCATTCCTGGATCTGCTTTTCGTCGACGGATCTGTTCGCCTCCTCTGGGTCAACCGGATCGTTCAATTCTTTCGATGAGACTTTGACGCCCTCGATTCCGGCCGCGGGCAGGCCATAGTGTTTGTCGGTGAAAAATACGGGGCAGGTTCTCGGCCGAAACAGATCTAGACTTTTCCTAGGTTTGAAGTAGATGAGTTGTTGTCGGGTCGGGATCATTGAGGTTAGCTTCGGATTCAGGAGATTGTTGGACCAGGGTCCAATCGTTATGATGAGTTTGTGAAATCGTAAATTCTGGCCGTCAGCGGTTTCCACTGAGGGGTGATCCCCGAAAATCAGTCTCCGAGCCTGTCCTTTCCGAATGTTGACTCCGTGTTTCTCCGTCAAGGAGCTGAGAACTGAGAGCGCCTTGGAGGCGAGCAGGACCCCTCCGTGCGGGTCGAAGAATCCTTTCTCGGCTCTAAACTGCGGAAAGCGCTCCTTGAGTTCCTCTGCGCCAAGTTGTTCAGTTCCAAGTTTCATGCTTGATAGGGTTTGGTAGCTGGCTTCGTTGAATCCGTTCGCGCTCTCGTCCTCTCCTTGAAGCATGAGAAGACCTGTGGGAAGCAGAATTTCTTGTCCCGATTCTCTTTCTAGGCTCTTCCAGAGTTTGAGGCTTTTAACTGCCATTCTTGTGTAAAGTTCGTCGTTGCCGTATGAGTACCGGAAGACTCTGTTGACATCGTTGGAGCTGCAGTAGTCGTTTCCTATTCCGTACCGGTCGAGGATGAGAACTTTGGAACCACTAGCCTTGGTTATCGAGTAGGCGGTTCCAAGTCCCATGATGCCACCGCCTAGAATGCATATGTCGGTTTCAACTACCAATGGATATCCTCGGCAGACAGGTCTCCTAACCTACTCATTCTAACCGGGGGACCCGTGTTCTTAGCTCCCGGATATGGCGTTACCTGGGCCCGCAGGGGACGGCGTCTCCTGTAGAGAAAGCCGAGCAGCGCCAATGTCAGTGAGATTAACAGTGGCCATCCGACGAAGGACAGCATGATTATTGAGATTGCTAGAGAGATCCACGGGAACAACTTCTTTGCACCATTGATCTTGAGGAGCTTGATCCCAGAACTAGATCCGATAATATACACCAGTATTGCGGCGCCGCTGGGGATTAACAGTTCGGTTTTCAAGGGAACATCGAACGCGTAGAATAGTAAGAGCGTAGTCCAAGAGAGTCCGAGCAGCAGCATTAGTGACCGGTCTGGGACCTGGGTCTTGGCATTGGCACGGTCAAGCAACCTTGGTAGTCCTCCGTCCTTGGCAGTGGCGTAGATGACGCGGGAGATGCCGGTCGTATACGCGTTCATTGTTCCGAAAATGATGATTACGGCGAGGATCGCCGTCCCCACCGCGCCATAGATTCCGAGAGCATTGGAGAGTATCACTGCAAATGGAGCGACGCTTCCAGCAGCAGTGTAGGCCTTGGTCCCGATGGTCGCAACAGCCACCGATATGTAGAGTAGACCGATAACTATCACGCTGAAGAGAATACTTCGGTGGAAGTCCTTTTCCGGGTTTTTGAACTCCTCGGCAACATTAGACACGTTCTCATAACCCAGGTATGACCAGAAGATCAACGCGGCGCTAACTCCGATCGGGACAAGGCCGTTGGGAAGGAAGGGAGTAAAATTGGCAGGATCCACGGAAGGCGCGGACGCGACCACTGCTGTGATCAAAAGCCCCACGATAGCAATTATGACCGCGAGCTGCACTCTGCTGCTGACAACGATTCCTCGATAGTTGACCAAGAATGCTCCAAGCGTCAGAATCCCAGCGATCAGGAAGATCTCAGTTCTTGTCAAAGGAAACGCATATGCCAAGTATGAGGCTGCGATCACCGTTACAGCAGGCGCTCCCGTGACGTACCATAGAATGAACAGCCAGCCTACAGCGTTCGCCGCCCCCGGACCGAGACTCTCGCGGGCAAAGGAGTAGACTCCTCCTGATTCTGGTTTTCGCGCCGATAGGCTTGCGAATGTGTATGCAAGTGGATAGCTGATGAGTGATAGCGCAACCCACGCAACTAGCGAAGCGGGCCCGGCTATCTGGGCTGCAAGTCCGGGAAGTACTAGGACTCCTGAGCCAAGAACTGAGCTCATGTAGAGAGCAACGGCATAGCGCGTCGTCATTGCCTTGCGAAGAACCGGGTTGGGTGCCGACATGTCTAGAGGCAGACTCTGCGCGGGACTTGCTCATGATAAGCCCTACTCGCGAGAACCTGAGAAAACTCAATGGTTCCTGGGATAGTAGTATCAGTGTTTGCGAGTCGCAAGTGCGACTCCTGTAAACATTAGGATGGCTCCCAAAGCCGTGAGGACTGTCACGCTTTCTCCGAGCAACACGATTCCTCCAACTAGACTTACCAACGGTACAATGTAGAGCTGGATTGAGAGCCTAGATACTGACCTGTTCCCAATAAGCAGGTAAAGGATCACATTCGCGAGCACTGTACTCAGAAGCGCCAAGTAAGTGACCGACAACCAGGTTATCGTCGAAAGCTGTTGGATTTGAGTGATGAAGTTCACGGTGATCAAAGGCAGTGTGAATGCGGTGCCAATCAGGGCGACCCAGATCGCGGTGGGGAGAGCTCCGTATTCCTTCACTAGAGGCTTTGAGCCGACTGCGAACACTGAGTACATGAAAGCCGAGAAAACAACGGCAAGCGGACCGGTTATTTCCTGAAAGCTCAATCCTGCGTTCAAAGACAGCACCACTGCCCCGGTCATGGCTGCTGCCAGTGCTAGAGTGAGTCTTCTCCCGATCTTCTCCTTGAGGAACAATGCCGAAAGCACCACGACGAAGATGGGTCCAAGTGATATGAGTAGACCCGCAAGACCAGCGGATACGATGGTCTCAGCATAGTTCAGCGATAGATGATATCCAGTGACACTCGCTAGGGACACGACAAGGATTCTAGGAATATGGTGTCTCTGGACTGGTTGCTTTGGCTTACCGTAGAAAGGGGCGAGGGTTAGAAAACCGGCGGAGGCGATGAGCCAGCGCAGTATTGTCAGATTGACCGGGCTTAGCTGGAAATCTGCCGTCCTTATTGCGACAAAGGCAAGCCCCCAGATCACGCCCAAAATGACTACTAGAATGCTGGTAAAGATTCGATGATCCCTGAGGGATCTGTGTTCCGTTTCGGTTTCGAGTACTGTCTCCGAAGTCATTGGATGGCCTCCCCTCGTCTTGCTACGTACTAGTAGGGTCCGACTGAGCTTTGTTCTCTAGCGACAACAAAGTCTTCTTCCGCTTCAGTCCCCACGCATAGCCGCGCAGACTTCCATCTTTCCCGATCACTCTGTGGCACGGGATCACGATCGCAACAGGGTTTGTAGCACAAGCCCTAGCTACTGCCCTCGTCGCTCGAGGCTCTCCTAGAGAGTTGGCTATGTTGCTGTAGGTCGCCGTCTGACCGTAGGGAATCGACTGTATCTCCTTCCAGACCTTCCACTGAAACGCAGTAGCCTGAACGTCTAGCGGTAAGTCTCTTGGAAATTCGTGTCCGTCGAAATATGATAGGAGCGCTTCTGTCCATTTCCTCATACCCGCATCGTCTCGGTGGATGTGCGCTGCATAGTAGTCCTCTCTGAGCGCTGCCTCGACCGCTTCATCAGAGGCCCCCATACATACCGCGCATGCGCCACGCTCTGTGGCCGCCAGAAGGACGCGTCCTATGCGAGAATCAACTATCGCGTAGTGAATGCGTAGGCCTTCTCCGCCGCGTCGAAATATTCCTGGGCTGACTCCGAATTGAGGAGGAGTCTTCTCATAGAGACGGCTCTTGGAAGTGAAGCCTGCGTTGTAGACGGAATTGGTCACCGTCTCTCCATTAGTCAAAGAACGTTTCACCTTCTCGAGACGACGTGCCTCAACGTATTGTCGCGGAGAAATGCCGAGTAATCTCTTGAAAGTCCGCTGGAAATGAAAGGGGCTTAGACCTGCCTGACGGCTAAGATTCTCAAGAGTGAGTTTTTCATCGAGATTTGCCTCGATGTATCTGCATGTCCTCTGGATCAGCGCGGCTCTAGCGGAGGGCCTCGCATCTCGAGGACGGCAGCGTTTACACGCTCGGAATCCAGATCTTTCTGCCTCATCAGGCTGTGAGAAGAACACAACCTGTTCTATGTTCGGGTGTCGGGCTGGACATGATGGTTTGCAGTAAATTCCGGTGGAGCGGACGGCAAAAACGAAGAGTCCATCCTTAGCTTCATCTCTTTCAACCACTGCCTTCCAATTCTCTGCTATTGATGCAATGCCTTGCTGGGTTTTCTGCAACTGTTGCGAGTCAGAATTGTGGGGTTGGGCCGTCAGCATGGGAAGATGTTCGGCCGGATTGAATAAGTAGTTTGACTCCAGATCTTGCTCTCAAACTTCGACATCATGAACGAGCCCGAAAGTATCTTTAGAGGAAACTGTAGTATTCTAATCATGCGAATTTAAGGGAATTGGAATTTTTTTCGAGCAGAACAGTAGGCGGCTCTTTTCTATCACAAGACTCGAACGCATACTCCCAAGAGAATGTCTCTGAATCCTGTCAATTCACCTAGGAAACTACTGTTAGGAGGGACACTCCTTTTCGCGATCGTTGGCTTTGCTGCGATTTCCGCGACACTTGCCAAGGTTTCACTCTCGGCGGTAGTTTTGGTCCTTGTCGCTTTCGCGGAAGCTGGTTTGATAATTCTCGGACTCATCATGGTCCAGAATCGGCAAGCAGGCTCCGTCGGGAACCAGGAGAGCGTCTAGTCTGAATTCATGAGGGGTAAGACTTAACCCGGCGTTCTGCCGATTGTTGGTCCAGCGTATGAAGTATACCTGTCCCTATTGTGATTCAGCTTTCCTACAGTTCATAGAGTCAGAGGAGCAGTTGAGGGATCATATGTTGAAGGCTCATGGTCGAGAGCTGAGTTTCGCAGGCAAGTCGTTGGGAGAAATGCCTGTTCGGAGCGAAGAGGACAGGGAGAGATAAGCCACTCAGGATTCGGTATTCTTAGAGAGTATTCTTTTCAAATGGCCCTCGTCCGATTAGGGTATGGAATTTGCCAGAGTGGTTCGGAAGAGGCGGATGATACGTGCTTTCAAACCCGTTCCAGTCCCAGAGGCTAAGATTCGTCGAATACTAGAATTGGCTCAGCACTATCCTAGCGCTGGCTTCAGCCAAGGAGTGGCATTCATCCTCGTCACGGAGCCCGAAAAAATCCGTAGACTCCAGGAACAGAACCGTCTCCGTGGAGATGCGCCTATACTGGTCGTCCCTTGCGTGAGCGAGAAGCTTTACCACGATAGATATCATGAGCCTGACAAGATCAGGCAGGATGGCACAGAGATCGACTGGCCAATACCTTACTGGTATTTCGATGCGGGATGCGCCTCCCTCCTAGTGCTGCTGGCCGCGGTCGACGAAGGATTGTCGGCGTACCTTGCCGGTGCTTTCCGGCCCGACCTTCTGAGAACGGAGCTCGGGATTCCGGATCACTTTGTCCCGGTCGGCGTAGTTTCCATCGGATATCCTGATCTTGAGAGGCATGTTCCATCTCCATCACTCAATCGTGGAAGACGCCCCACTGGCGACGTTGTTCACTCTCAACATTGGTGACCACAAACACCGAGAAGCCTTAATTCGACCAAGGAAATAGTAGCATCTTGGTCGCTCTAAGTGCAAGAAGCCCTTGTAAAAGCACGAGACCAGATCATTCTCAACCCCGACGATCTTCCCGGTTCATGGTACAATGTTCTCGCTGATCTGCCCGGCGAGTTTCCGAGACCAAAAGATCCGGAAGATGGGCCTTCAAGACTCGAATATCTCTCGAGAGTTCTTCTGAAGCATTGTCTACAACAAGAGGTTTCCACGGAGCGATGGATCTCTATCCCGAGTCCCGTTCAGGACCTCTATCGTCAAGCGGGCCGGCCGAGACCTCTCTACCGCGCGCGACGTCTCGAACGTTTCCTCGGGACACCCGCGAAGCTCTACTACAAACGAGAGGATCTATCACCCACCGGGTCCCATAAGGTCAACACAGCCCTAGCACAGGCCTACTATGCGGCTGAGGAGGGTTGCGCCGGCGTCTCGACGGAGACAGGTGCAGGTCAGTGGGGGACGGCGCTTGCCTACGCGGCGAGCCTTCAGGGTTTGAAGTGTGTCATATTCTGGGTACGGTCAGTCTACGATTGGAAGCCGGATCGCCGCGCGCTAATGCAACTGTATGGAGGCAAGGTCTTCGCATCACCGAGCCATGAGACAGCTGTAGGGCGGGACATACTGGCGAAGAATCCTGATCACGTCGGAAGCTTGGGCATCGCAGTTTCCGAGGGACTAGAATACGCTGAGAAGAACCCTGGCTACGCTTATTGTCTCGGGAGCGTACTGAATCACGTTCTGATTCATCAGTCGATTATCGGTTTGGAGACGATGAAGCAGTTCGATTTGATCGATGACAAGCCCGACGTGATGATCGGGTGCTTGGGTGGAGGGAGCAACTTCGGAGGCTTCATTCTTCCATTCGCGGGCGAAGTTGTTAGGGGAAAGAGAGAGTGCAGATTCCTCGCAGCCCAATCCGCATCCGCTCCTAACCTCTCAAAGGGAGAGTACAGATACGATTTCGGAGATCACGCAGAGAAGACGCCTCTATTGAAGATGTACACGCTGGGGCATCAGTCCGACATGGATCCCATCAAGGCGGATGGTCTGCGATATCATGCCGCAGCGCCCTTCATCAGCTATCTCAAACATCTCGGAAGAATAGAATCGGTCGCCTATCCATCTGATGAACAAGCCGTTTTTGAGGCAGCTAGGACCTTTGTCCGGGTTGAAGGTTTCCTGCCCGCGCCGGAGTCTGCGTATGCTATCCGCGCCGCTATAGACGAGGCTCTAGAATGTAAGCGGAAGAATCGGTCGGAAGTAATAGCCTTCAACATTTCGGGACATGGATTCTTGGATCTCGCGGCTTACCAGGAGAAACTGAAATTCTAACTCTCCAGATCCTGCTGAACCTCAAGTGTGGTGCGGGGGGTGGGATTCGAACCCACGAAGGCCTACGCCACAGGATTTCTCCTGCGAGCCGGATCTTAAGTCAAGCCCCGTTCGATTCTGCGAACAGTCCTGCCCCTTTGACCTGAATCCCGCCATGATAGGACGGGGACCCTTGCATGGTCTCGGGAACCCCCGCATACAACGTTCCGCCCACCTCTTCGAGGCTCTTAATGATAATTCTCATCAGAGAGTTGCCTGCAGAAAATTATCTACAAGCAAAGTAGGCGTCGCCGGGGGTTCGCTCGAGATGGGTTGTTAGACCCGGAGCTTAGGGATTCTGACGCTGGCCAGCATGAGCATGAACCCTATCAGGATGAAGAGAATCCCTGAGGTCAAGTAAATGTTGGCCACTATTCCACTATAGGCGACCCTAGCGGTCGTAATGTATAGTGCCTCGGCCACAATCCCTGAAAGTAAGAGGATCACGCCGATCAGAAGTGTTAGCTTCCGCATACCGTTCCCTATTTCCCTATCGGATTCTGAACACTTAAGCCGTGTTTAACCCGAGACTGTTGAGGATCGGAAATGGACGAAGAAACTCGTTGATGATTCGGAATTCAAAAAAAAGGATATTGGCTCTGGCTCGTAACCAGAGCTTCATGTCGTCGGCGATTCTCTAGTCTTGTTCTGCTTCTGTTGGGGTTATCGTCAGCTGCGTAAGCTTCTCGCCGCGTAGCACTGAGATGTTGACGTGTCTTCCGATGGCCTTGTCGTCTAAGACTCCTCGTAGGTCTGCGAGGGTCTCGACTGGTTTGCCGTCGAGCTTTACGACTACATCGCCTAAGGCGAGGCCTGCTTTCTTAGCAGCGCTGTCCTGGTCGACGCCGTAGATGATTAGTCCTGCTGATTGGCCGATGTCTGATTGTTTTGATAGGTTCTCGGGAAGAGGTATTGTTTCAGCGGTTATTCCCATGTATGCGCGCTTGATCTTGCCATCGTGCAGTAGTTTGTCGACGACTGTCTTGACTGTGTTGACTGGGACCGAGATGCCGCGGTTGTTGGCGTAGGCTGCGTTGATTCCGAGCATTCTACCCCTAGCGTCCACTATTGGGCCGCCTGAGTAGCCTGGGTTGAGTCGTGCGTCTGTGACTAGTACCTTGTCGAGTCCTCCACCGCCCCACCATCTTCTAGTGCTGAACGCCGGATTCGTGACTATGCCTGAGGTTGCGCTTGGTTGTCTGCCGAACGGGTTGGCGACTGCTAGGACGAACTGTCCGACCTTGAGCCCGTCGGAGTTGCCTTGTTCGATGGCTGTGAGGTTGTCCGAGTCTACTTTCAAGAGTGCGAGGTCCGAGTAGGGGTCCTTGCCCACTACTTTGGCTGTGTGTTTGGTTCCGTCGCTGAAGCCTACTTCGACTTCGCGCATTTCACCGATAACGTGGTTGCTCGTTACGATGTGTCCGTCTTTGCTCCAGACGGTGCCTGTGCCTCCTCTCCATCTTCCAGCTCCTACCTGGACGACGGATCGGGAGACGCGCTCAGTAACTTCAACGATTGCGTCTGAGACTGATTCGAGAATTGCTGACGAACTTGTTTGTTTACTCATTTTTTCACCTTACCCCTATAGGGTAGGGTGGCCTATTTGTTGACCAGTCAGCACCGAATACCGGTCACAGTCTAGGCGAAATCCGTGCCAGGATAGTAGGCTATCTGCGACGCAGGGTGCTGTCTCCGTCGGGTTGGTGTGCCGTATAGTCCCGAAACGTGTCCAAGCAACTGGTGGGCAGCCTTGACCGCCTGACTAACTTCTCTTCCCTCAGCAACCTTCGCGTCAATACTAAGGTAGCTGTCAGTGAATCTTGCATCGATCTGGACTCCGTCCTCCTCTGCGATCCATTTCAGAACCGTCCCCTCCTCACTCTGGGTGTATCCGAGCCATCGGAGTCCGCCGAACCATCGACCCTTCAACCCTGAAATTATCTGCTGAAGATCAACATCCCGCGGAAGAAGCGACTGAACAATTGGGATCGGTTGCAGGCTGGATCCTAGGGGACGCGGAATAGTCTCGTTTCCCCTCGGGGTTATTCTGTAGCCCTCATCCACCTTCTCCAAGAGTCCCTCTTCTTCTAAACGATCGATAATCCTGGATAGTTTCTCTTGGTGCAATCCTGTGAGTCGTTTCAAGCCGTCGAAGGTGAAGACTGTTAATCCCTCCTCCATTACCGTCTGGAGGACTCCTGTATCCCTAGGAGTCAGGTTGCTCTCGTCGGAATCGTATGAGATTGAATCTGGTCGGGAAGCGTCTAACTGTCTGGAAGTTGTCATCATTCAACCTGTCTCCACTCCGTGTTATATACTTAGTAGTCAATGTGAACTGAGTAGGTTGTGTTGACTTTAGCGAGCCTAAAGTCGTCCCGCGATGGTTAATGAGCGCTCCATGACGTTTCGTTCTCTGGGACACCCCAGAAGGGGTACAATCTTCTCAAATCCTCTGCGAGAGGCGTACTCATCATCGTGGGCGTAGAGGCCAATCGTAGATTGAGTCCGGCGAGGAGTCCAGTAAAGCCTGTCACTCCAAGCTCTGTCAAAGTCCTGATGCTGGTCGAGGCGTCTATAATCGGGTTTCTAGGATATTGGATTATCAGCGAATACGTGTTCAACGCCTATTTCCACGATTATGTCGACCAGTTGTTCGGGACCCACGGAACCACGTTTACAGCGGCTCTCGGCCTAGGCATAGGTCTGGCGGGCTCGGCGATCGCCGCAACCCTCTACAGAAACTTGCAGCACGCAAAGAGTCGTCTAGAAACGATAACCGCTCCAAAGATCAGAGGGGCAGTCGAGAAGATACTCTCAAGTCTGCCAACTGTTGAAGAGTCTCAGCGAGCCAGCGTCGTGAAAGCTGTTGCTGCTCCTACGATGACCCTCGCATCTTCGTCTGCTGGAACAGCACCCGTTCCAGTCTCATCCGAGAACCAACAGAAAAAACTGGAGAGTCCGAAAGCTTAGAGATTCTCTCCACGCAGTCGAGCGAGTTCGACCAATAATTCCCGTTCGCGCTTGTTCAACTCTCGCGGAATATCCACGTCCACCCTGACCAACTCATCTCCTCGGCCCCATCCTTCGACATGCGGGAAACCCTTTCCCTCTAGTCGGAAGACTGTCCCAGCCTTGGTCCCAGGCGGAATTTTCAGCTGAGCCTTTCCATCGATCGCCGGTACCTCCAGCTCTCCCCCTAGAGCCGCTTTGGGCATGCTGATCTTCGTCTCGTACAGAATGTTATCGCCTTCGCGTTTGAAGGAAGGGTGAGGCTTTAGATGGATTCGGACAAACAAGTCTCCGGCCCTTCCGCCCAGAGCAGCGTTTCCTTCTCCCCGCAGTCTCAAGCTCTGTCCCTCATCAGCTCCCGCGGGCACTTTGACTTGCAGCTTCGTTCTCTCCCTCGTGAGTCCGTTGCCGCCGCAGTTCTTGCACGGCTTATCCACCACCGTTCCAGCGCCGTTACATTTGGGACAGGTTGTTATCTGGATCATCTGTGCAAAACCTGATCGCCGGACTTGCTGTACCTGTCCTCGCCCGTAGCACGTCTTGCAGGTTTTCCGCTGGCTTCCAGGAGCGGCACCGGACCCGCCGCAGACACTGCACTGGGCTAGTCTGGGAACCTCTATCTCCCGGTTGGCTCCATGGGCTGCGTCGTCGAAACTGATCTCGAGGTCGTAGGCTAGATCCTCGCCTCTTGAGGGTCGTTGTGGGGCTCCGAATCCTTGGAAGGTGCTGAATCCGCCGAATCCTCGGAGGATCTGCTCGAATATGCCTCCTAGCCCGCCCATGTCGCGGAAGATTGAGTCGAAGTCTGCGCCGCGGAAAATGTCCTCAGCATTGTACCGTTCGTAGATTCCGGCTCGGCCGAACTGGTCGTACTGGTTCCGCTTCTCATCATCTGAAAGAATGGCGTATGCTTCAGAGATTTCTTTGAACCGCTCCGTTGCCTCAGGCGCCTTGTTACGATCTGGGTGGTATTGGAGTGCGAGTTTTCGATAGGCGGATTTTATCTCGTCTTTGTCGGCGCCCTTTGGAACTCCAAGAACGTCGTAGTAGTCTCGCTTGTCCATATCTCGTTCATTCTACTCGTTCTCTACCGGGAACCCTCGTCTTTTACTTCCCGATACTCGGCATCGACCACCTTGTCACCCTCTCCCGATGCCTGTGCTCCCGGCGGTGGTGCCTGTTGCGCTTTCTCCTCACTTGGATTTGAGGCGACCTTCTCATAGATCTCTGCACCAATCTTCTGCAGGGCTCTGCTCAACTCGTCGCTCGCACTCTTGATCTTGTCCGGTTCCTTTCCAGCCAAGGCCGCCCGCAAGACGCCGGCTGCCTTGTCAATCGTCTGGACTTGGTCGCTGGTGATCTTGTCCTTCAACTCATCCTTGGTCTTGTCCGCTGTGTAGAGCATGCTCTCCGCAGTATTCTGCAACTCAACCTCTTCCTTCTTCTTCCGGTCCTGTTCTGCGAATTCCTCCGCTTCTCTGACCATCTTCTCCTTGGATTCCTTGGAGAGTTTTGTGGACGCGGTTATGGTGATCTTGTTCTGCTTTCCCGTGCCCAAGTCCTTGGCGTTCACATTCAGCATTCCGTTGGCGTCAATGTCGAAGGTGACCTCGATCTGAGGCAGACCTCTCGGCGCGGGTGGTATTCCGGTCAGGTTGAACATTCCAAGGGAGATGTTGTCCCCGGCCATTGCTCTCTCTCCTTGGAGGACATGTATCGTCACAGTGGTCTGGGAGTCTGCCGCGGTCGAGAAGACTTGACTACGCTTTGTAGGAATCGTCGTGTTCCGTTCCAGAATCTTCGTCGCGACTCCGCCCAATGTTTCGACTCCTAGAGATAATGGTGTCACGTCTAGTAGAAGAATATCTTTGACCTCGCCGGCCAGGACTGCTCCCTGTATTGCGGCTCCGACTGCGACGCACTCCATCGGGTCAACGCCTCTCTCGGCAGGTTTTCCGATAAAATCCTCAACGAATTTGCGGACCAACGGCATACGGGTCTGGCCTCCAATCAGAATTATCCGGTCCACATCTTTCGCTTGGAGCTTTGCGTCCTCTAGCGTTCGGCGTAGGGGTGCCTCGACTTTGCGGACTATTGGGTAGGCGAGTTCTTCGAGCTTTGATCTTGTGAGTGTGAGGTGGAGGTGTTTTGGTCCTGAGTTGTCTGATGAGATGAAGGGTAGGTCGATGTCAGTGGTTAGGAGTGTTGAGAGTTCGATCTTTGCCTTTTCCGCTGCTTCCTTCAGCCTGGTCATTGCTGACTGGTCACCTCGGAGGTTGATGCCTGTCTGGCGTTGGAACTCAGTGAGGAGATGATCGACGATTGCATTGTCGATATCGGTGCCGCCTGTCTGTGTGTCGCCGCTCGTCGCCAGGACTTGGAAGACTCCCCCGCCGAAATCCATCAGTGTAACATCGTGGGTCCCGCCTCCGAAGCTGAAGACCATGATTTTCATCTCCTTGTCCGTCTTGTCCAAGCCGTATGCAAGGCATGCAGCGGTTGGCTCGTTGATTATACGGTCCACTTCGAAGCCCGCGATCTCACCCGCGTCCTTCGTTGCCTGGCGCTGGTTATCGTTGAAGTGGGCCGGAACGGTGATGACCACCTTCTTTATCGGACGTCCGAGAAATGTCTCAGTGTCCCGCTTGATCTTCTGGAGTATGAACGCGGATATTTGTTGGGGAGTGTACTGTTTTCCGTAAACCGTGACCTTGTAGTCGCTTCCCATTTTCCGCTTGATTTCTTGAATCGTTCCCTCAGCGTTGGTGGCGGCCTGTCTCTTCGCTGGCTCTCCCACAATCATCTGACCGTCCTTTGTGAATGCGACTACGGAGGGGAACATCTTGCCAGCGGCTGTCTGACCCTCCCCACTCGGTATGACTAGAGGACGACCGGCCTCCATTATCGCCGCAGCGCTGTTCGTCGTTCCCAGGTCTATGCCCAGGATCTTCTCAGTCTCAGTCTTACTCATTCTTTGCTAGCCTCACTCGTTTCAGCTTGCTCATTTTCCCCCATATGGGGCTTCCCTGCCACTTTAACTATGCTCGGACGGATGACCCTTCCTTTCAACATATAGCCAGCCCGCACTTCTTCAACGACTGTTCCCTCCTCCTCGTCAGAGACGACTCTAAGAGCGGCTTCATGATAGTCCGGATCGAACATGGACCCCGCGCCCGGTATTCTCTCCACACCCTCTTTTGACAGGATATTCTGAAGTCGTTTCTGGATCATGCCTACTCCTTCCAACAAGACTGGGTTCTGCTTCGATTCACGGGCTTTCGCAAAGGCTAGGTCAAGTTCGTCCTTTACTGTTAGCAGGTCTGAGAGGAGGCGTTCGTTACTCAACCTCTTCACGTCTCCCATTTCTTTCTCGACCCTTTTTCTGTAATTCTCAAAATCGGCTTGAAGATACTGGAGCCGGCGGAGCAAGTCCTCGGATTTCGCCTTCTCATGTTCTAGAATCTCCTCTAGCTGGGAAACACGATCCGTGGTATCAGACGCCAAGCCTTCCTGCTCTCGGGCATCCTGAATATTCGCTGTCTTTGACGGCTGATGGGCTACTGTTTCGGACACAGGTCCATCTTCTTTCTCATCCAAGATGTAGCTCACCAGAGATCAACTCTTCCCAGCCCGACTAGTCAAACGTTTTCTGGGTTGCAGTCTAGCCTCTCGGGGAAAAATTAAACCTTCTCACACAGTCGTACCCCCCGAGATACTGATTCCTTCGATTTCGCTATCCGGGTTACGCTTTCTTGATACGTAGCTTATCCCGCGCGCTAGAAACAGTTAGGAGGAAACGCGGAAGTGGGTTTATTCGATCATCTGAGAGCACCTAAAGGCAAAGTCTGGATTAGCTTTGACAAACCGACATTCGTTGAGGGCGAAGGCGTCGTTGGGAAAGTCAACGTGCAAGCTCAAGAATACATTCAGTCTCTAGGGGTCAGAGTTGAGGCTCGAGTGTTTGAAAATTACGAAGAGATGGTCTGGGTAACGCTCCCTAACAATCAGAGGATTCAGGAGAGACAGCGCAGACAGAACGTCCTTTTCTCCAGAGACGTCCAAGTGACAGGACCGAACGACTTTGGCAGTGGCCCAACTCAGACTTTTCCTTTCAGCGTAGGCATTCCTCCCTGCCGAGCGACTAGAGGCGGTGCGTCGGTAGAAAACAGTCTCAAAGCCGTTGTCCAAGTCAAAGGCAGGCCGGATCTGACGGGCCAGACACAGGTTGCATTTGCTCCACCTAGTAGCATGCCACAGCCGATGCAAGGCTACATGCCGCCAGGTTATCCTGTGCCACAAGGTTATGGCCCTCCAGGATACAATCCAGGGTACAATCCCAACCCAGCCTACGGGGGTCCTGGATATGGTCAGCCCATGCCTGGATACGGGATGCCTCCACAAGGTCAAATGCCTCAGCAACAGGTCGCGCAGGTCCGTTGCAAGTACTGCCAGGGTCTTATGAACCAGAATTCTGCCAATTGCCCCAATTGCGGGGCCCATCAGTAAACGAGATTACAGCATTCACAGGCGTCCAAGCTCATCACGACGACGCCCTCTTTAGTCAGGAAATGCCCCTGTCACTGAATAGCGATTGAAGGCATCCGTGAATATGATCGTTTATGGTCCAGCGATTCAGCCCTAAACCCTAAGGAAATTCTGTGTACGCTAGGCTTATCTTTCGCCAATCCGACCTCCTTTCAGCTTGAGCGAGGTTACTCTTTTCCCAGGCAATACAGTTGAGTGTGCTTGGTGCAAGGATCCTAAGCCGATAACTGAGACTACATGGTTCATGCCTGAACCCGGCGAGAGGTCAGTCCGTCTCTGCGGTTTCTGTTACGAAGAGGCTCGTAAACAGGTCCGACTATTGAGGTCCGTCAGGACCCGCGGCGAATTCCCGGTAGAAGCAGCTTCCTAAAGCATCACGATTTCTCTCAATACTTCCACGCCCCCACCACCCTAGGATACTCTTGGCCCTCGGCCTAACCGTCGCCTAGGAGGCAGAGGTCCTGCCCAAGCTTCTGAATTGTGGGTTAGAATTGCAAAACGTTATGCCGTCGAGAAGCGCAAGGACCCTCGAGTCTGAGAAGCGCTTGCTTTCGGTGCCTAACGTCGTCGTTCTGGGTTGCGGAATGGGCGGTTTCACCGTATGCAACCTTGTTTCCAAGCAAGTCGGCGGCTCCGCGCTTATCACCGTTGTAGAGCCGCGGACGCTAGTTTCTTTTCCCCCAGCGTTTCAATGGCTAGTCTTCGGCTGGCGCCAGCCTGAGAAAATACAACGGGGTCCGACAGGTCTCGGCAAGAGAAAAAATGTTCGAGTGGTCCGTGACAAGGTAGAGAAGGTCGATCTGAAAGGACGAACAGTCAAGACCCAGTCTCAGACCATACGCTACGACAGACTAGTAATCTGTCTCGGGGCCGAGTTCGCCTTCGAACAAGTCCCTGGACTCGAGGTTTACAGTCATAACGCCTATTCGATTGAAGGAGCTCTCAAACTCAGAGATGCTGTCGACAATTTCAGCGGCGGCACGATCGCGATAGGGATATCACGACTTCCAATAAAATGTCCACCCGCTCCCTACGAGCTGACTTTGCTTTTGGAAGAGCATCTTCGGCGAACAAAGAAAAAGGCTGAGATTCACTTCTTCACCCCTGAACCCCATCCGGTTCCCGCGGCAGGTAGCGTGATTGGCAAACAAGTCGAGCGACTCTTGAACAGTCGAGGAATCAAATATCTGCCGAAATCGAAGCTGGCTAAGGTTACCCACGATAGGGTCGTCTTCGAGAATGGTGCCGACTTGAAGTACGATATGCTCGTGACAACTCCACCACATCGTGCGTCTCAAGTTGTAAGAGATGCAGGCATGACAGACGAGTCTGGCTGGATTCCAGTGAATCCCCACAACCTCGCAACTCGACACGAGGACGTGTTCGCCATAGGTGACATCGTCTCAATTGAGACCCCCCACGGGCACGCGCCTTACTTGCCGAAAGCAGGAGTCTTCGCACAAGGCCAGGGCGAGGTTGTCGCCAACAATCTAGCAGTATCGATAACCAAGAAGGGAGAGATGAGGCAGTGGAGCGGTGAAGGCTCCTGCTACTTGCAAGTCACCAAGTCCAAAAGCGCCTTCCTCAAGGGAGCCTTTCTTTCTAATCCTCCCCACCTGGAATTTCACCCTCCTCGCAGGAAATGGTTCCTGGAGAAGTTGAGACTTGAGAAAGAATGGTTGAAGCCGAAATGAGACCTTTGCTAATCAGTTTCTATGCCTAGCTCTTTCGAACTTGCTCAGTCTGGAAGCAGCCATTTCAATAGTGCGAGGCATCTTGGAGAAGGAGAAGCGCAGCTTGAGTCTACCCTTGGATGCGACGTGATAGAAGCTCGAACCTGGTACC
>Ga0137418_10000662_pt1 | contig 30934 bp, 32 predicted proteins | sample CZODoug3_1_2_16f_FD_122242 | JGI IMG/M metagenome (GOLD analysis project Ga0137418, IMG submission 122242) | Vadose zone soil fungal communities from Angelo Coast Range Reserve, California, USA - CZODoug3_1_2_16fungal (Hybrid Assembly) | ecosystem: Environmental > Terrestrial > Soil > Vadose... | reverse complement strand
TTGGATATGCTCCCACATCCGCTTTATTTTCGCGGCATCGAGATCGCGCAGTTCGACAGGGAACTCGGCCCGACCAGGTACGACGTTGACGGCTCCGGGTTCCGCCTTCATATAGCCGACCGTTCCGACTTGATGGCCGTTTTCCTCACGGACTGTCTCACGAACGGCGAGGACTTCTCTTGAAGCGGCCGCAAGGGCGTCCTTCCGGCGATTCATTGGCGTGGTGCCCGCGTGGTTAGCGAAACCCGTGACGACGCAATCCGATCTCTTGATGCCCACGATCCCCTGTACGATCCCGATGGGGATTTTCGCTTCATCAAGGTGAGGGCCCTGTTCGATGTGCAATTCGATAAAGGCTGCCAGCGCCCCTTTGGGAATGCGCGCGTCGGTAAGATGAGAAGGATCCTGACCGTAACGGCGTAGCCAATCTGCCAGGGTCAGTCCCTGGTCGTCCTTTCGGCCGAGGATTTCAGGCCCCAGCAGCCCGGCGGCGACACCGGAACCCAGTGTGCCTAGGGCGAAGTGGTTGCCTTCTTCGTTCGTCCAAATGACTACTTCCAGTGGATGGAGGGTCTTAACTCTCGCGTCGTTGAGCGCGCGCATCACTTCGATGGAGCCCATGCTGCCGACGTCTCCATCGAAATTTCCACCGTGCAGCACTGAATCGATGTGCGAGCCGAAAAGCAGTATTGGCAACTTCTCCGAGCCAGCGCGCCGGCCGAAGATGTTTCCCGCAGGGTCGACGCGAATCTCAAGGCCTGCTTGCTTCATGAGACCGATAACGTATTCGCGAGCGGCCAGATCGGTCTCCGAGAAACCGATGCGCGTGACACCGCCTTCGGGATTCCGGCCGAACTCGCTCAATTTCTCCAATGTTCCTTGCAAACGTTGAGAGTCAATATGAAACTTTGAAGAGCCAGTTCCTTGGGCTCGTGCAGGACGTGCAGCGAATGAAGCCACCCACAGAATGACCAATGCAAGAAGAAGAGCGTTTCGGTATGCGTTCCCGATGGTCGAGCTCGGGTGTGAGGCTGACATACTGTTCCTCCATTTAAGTGAATGACCAGGGCGTGGATCAGCACTCGCGTACCGCAAACGGAAATGACTCGATAATCGAGAGCACCTGGTTGAGTGTGAGGACGGTACCCGAGTGCCGCCGCCACCGTTAAGTTCCTGTGCCCTCACCAAAGACTACGCCCTCCGGAGGACTAACGTAACCCTTGCATCGCAAGAGCTTTCGTCTCTCCTGAACTTGGAAAATCCGACTTGGCAAGACGACATCACTCAAACACTTGACTAGTATATTGCTATATGGCAATATATCCGTATGGCAATTAATGAGCTGGACCCTCTCAGCTTGGCCTTCGGAGCGCTCGCGGACCCTACGCGACGCGCGATCCTCGCTCGCCTGGCGTCGGGAGACGCGGACGTGTCGGAGCTCATGAAGCCGTTTGATCTGAGCCAACCGACGATCTCCAAGCACCTTAATGTGCTTGAGCGCGCGGGCCTCGTTATTCGCGGCCGGGATGCGCAGCGGCGTCCGCGCACGCTCGTCGCGGTTCCGCTCAAGGATATCGCCGACTGGATGGAGCCGTTTCGCCACTTCTGGGAGGAGAAATTTGCCGGGTTGGATGGGTACCTGAAAGAGATGCAAAAGAAGCAGGCGCAAAAGAAGGGGAATCACCGTGGACGCACGAAGCGATAGGGAGATCACCGATGAAGAATGCCGGAACGTTTAAAGTCACCACACCTACCGACCGCGAGATTTTGCTGACGGGAACCTTCGATGCGCCGCGTGGAGCCGTCTTCGAAGCCTGGACCAAAGCCGAGCACGTCAAGCATTGGTGGGACCCGAGCGGCGCCCCCCTCTCCGTTTGCGAAATCGACCTTCGGCCAAACGGAGTATTCCGATGGGTCAATAGCGCCCACGGTGCGGAACATACATTTGCAGGCACCTATCGCGAAATCACGCCTCCTGAACGGCTTGTGTTCACGGTGAAGATATTTCCGTCGCGCCCCGATCCGTTAACAACTTTGCTATTCAGCGAGGACGGAAGCAAGACGAAGCTCACGATGAAGATTGAGTGCAACTCAATTGAGGATCGCGACGCGTTGCTCCGGATGCGTATTGATGTCGGCACGGGTCGAACTCTGGAAAACCTTGCCGAATATCTCGACCGCGTCGATCTAGCAAACCTTCGGTCGGCCTAACAGGAGAGACAGAGTGAAGCAACGAAACAGGAGGACCCATGCAAGAAATAAAGGGGCTGCGCCCCTTTCCCCTGCACCCCCAAATCCCCGCCGAACCTGCCTCCGCTTCGACGCCACCGCCAATCGCGGATTCTACAGCAACTTAGGCAGAAGACACTTTTTGATCGGTCTAGGGCTGGCACGGGGGTTCAAGACAACGACTCTGCGCGAGCCCGCCCTGGAAACTCGACAGGATCGCTGGACCCACCCAAGAGAAGTCTTGACGACGATCGTGAATTGCGTGTTACATAATCACACATTATATGGTAGGACCTAACACACCCCTGCCAAGTTCCTCGGAAGATCGGAGGGGAAGGATCCTGCTCTTTATCAAGGAGAGAGGCACGGCGTCCATCACTGAAATGGCGGCGCAGTTTGCTGTATCTGAAATGACTGTGCGCCGTGTTCTCCACAAGCTTGCGGACTCGGGCCTGGTGATTCGCACACCTGGCGGCGCCATAGTGGCTCCTCCCGGTTCCATGGAAAGGAGCTTTCTTGATCGTTCGGCGAGAATGGCTGGCGCCAAGGATGCCATTGGGCGCGAGGCGGCAAAGTTAGTCCGAGAGGGAGATACAGTTGTGCTCGATTCAGGAACTACCACTCGATATGTTGCCCGACACATCGCGTCCAAGCGCAAGGTGACTGTAGTGACGCCCTCGCTGGCGGCCCTCGAGGAACTGGCGGGCAGCGCCAGCGTGCAAGTGAGGCTGACCGGGGGAATCTACCGGCACAGCAGCCACGATCTTTCCGGCAACTCCGTGGTGGATGTTCTGGGAGGAGTCTACGCCGACAGAGTCTTTTTCGGGGCCGCGGCGCTTTCCTTCCACAAGGGAGTAATGAACTTCGACGCGGAGATGTCTTCAGTCTTTCTTCGGGCCGGCCGCGAACGCGTCCTGGTTATCGACAGCAGCAAGATAGGTACGGAAGCAGCTTACCGGCTCTGTGCCGTCGAGAAGTGCGACATGGTGATCACTGACAAAGGAATCAGGGCCGCCGACCTGGTGAGACTTCGCAGATTAACCAGTGTCCTGGTGGCGGAATAGGGCTCAGGGATCGCGAGCAACGAACTCCCTGAGCCTCATACGAAGTTTGGATCTTCGGTTTGCGAAACGAACCCAGCATTGATGAGTGGAGCATGCCCAATGACTAACGCCGCTAGAATCGCTCAAATCGCTACTGTTGGGCTGGTGAGCGTAACGTTTGTGACCGGCCAGCAGCAAAAGCCGTTCCCAGTAGTGTCAACCGTGGATGAACCGAGCATCGCGGGCCGTCCGGTCCAATTGGACGCACAAGGCAAGCTACTCCCGTGGCCCTTTCCCAATGACACCGGCTACTCCTATTCGTCTCACTTCATGACTCAATGGAACATACTTTGGGACCAATACAACCGGCAGCGGCTCCATTATTTTTACTGCTGTTTCGATTTTGACCGCACCACCTTCGAACTGGTGCCGGATCAGCATTGGGCCAATTCGACTGGCTACCTGCGAGCCATGATGCAGGGATTCATCGAACGCCTTTATCCATACACTGGTGATCCCCGCACCGTCACCTTCCTCACGAGCTTCGTCGACTATGAGTTGGAAAACGGCCTGACGCCGGAAGGCTATGCCTGGTCGCAAGTGCCGTACGCATCCGCCAATCCGGGAGTCAAGCGCTACTCCGGATGGAGCGAATTGGGCGAGGACTACGTCGAGCCGCACGTGGTTGGTGAAGATGGCTATGGCTATCTCCGTCTATACGAAATGACCGGCAACACGAAATACTTGCGGGCCGCGATTCGCTGTGCCGATGCTCTCGCCGAGAATTACAAACCGGGCGATGCCGATCATTCTCCCTGGCCGGTACGTTTGTGGGCACGCGATGGAAAAGCCGAAGGCAGACCGATGGGCCCATATTCTGCGAACGTCATTGAGCCCATTATGCTGTTCGACGAACTCATTCGCCTGGGACAGGGTGATGTTGCCGGTTACACGCGGGTAAGGGCAGACGCTTGGGACTGGTTCGTGAAATATCCACTTGCCCACAACGTTTGGGTCGGATATTTCGAGGATACCGTGCCCAGCATGGAGAACATGAATCAAGTCATTCCACTGGAGTTTGCCCGCTACGTCCTGCTCCATCCGGAAAAGGATCCGCATTGGCGCGAGCATGCTCGCCAGCTCATCGAATGGGTCAAAACCACACCGAAGTGGCCCAAATACATTGTGCATGGTGCTACCGTGACCACAGAGCAGGGGAATGGCACCAACTTCTGCTGCAACCCGCCGAATCAGTGCTGTGACAGCCACACTTCACGGCTGGCCGCGGTGGAGGCTATCTATTTTGCAAAGACCGGTGATGAATCGTATCGCGATGCCGCCTATCGATCGTATAACTGGGTCACTTACTTTCAGGGGCTCTCGGCCGGAGCCCATGCTCCTTTCTCAACCCAGTGGTGGTTCACCGACCAATATGCAGACGGTCCACGAAGGTTGATGGATGCCTTCTGGGCGGTGCCGGAGTGGGCTCCACCGGACGAATCCCACCTGCTGGGCTCCAGTTCGGTAGTCACGAAGATAAGCTACGGGAAGGGCTCGGTCACCTATTCCACGTTCGACCCACAGTCTTCGGATGTTCTGCGGCTGGATTTCGTGCCGGAATCAGTCACCGCAAACGGAAAGCCGCTCAGCCGTCACAAGGACCTCGATCAGCCCGGTTACGTCTTCAATGACACGACTCACGTGCTTCGTATCCGGCATGACGACGCGCGTGATATCGACATTCAGGGCAAAGACGGAAAACGTCCTCCAGAGTACGTCACGTTCGATGATCCCCATCTGCCGGCGGGGACTTTGCTGAAGGGGCAATATCCATCTGGCGTGATCGACTGGGGTAGCGATACCTGGCGGATCAACGTGCCTGAGGGTGGGTTCGGAACCTTCAATCTTGCGATCGCCGACCCCAAGGCAACAACGGCGGAGTTTCACTTCTACTGGCCTCGTGTCTTCGTCGGTGTTGATGTTTACAACGGCGGACCAACGGAGGCGACCGTTACGGTCCATGCTCCGGAGATACGCGAGCTTTCGTTCACCATCAAGCCCGGGCAGGTGAAGCGAATCAGGACAGGATGGCGAGACGCCGCATTGAGCGTAGTGTTCGAAGTAAAGAACGGGGAGCACCTGCGCCTTGACAATCTGGCTTACCTGCATGAAAGGAGTTCTGAATTTCGAACTCTATTTTGAGCCCTGCGTGTTGAGCCCGTGTCGCTGAATCGCTGTTTGCAGGACGGGCTCAACCAGTGCCGGATCTGTTGATTGGCATAGCCAACCCCGCTTACGTGGGTTTCAAGGTTCGTCGGGCAGCGAAGTTGCTGCCCGTTTTCATCTGTAATCAGCACACCCGCCTCGCGGGCCACCAGTTCGGTGCAGAGATCATACGGATGGCAGCGGAGCCCTGGCATCCACCCGCGCTGCTGAAGGCTGGGCGCAGCAAGGGACGCAAATCGGCCAGAAAGCGATCGTGCCCCATCATCAGTTCGTAGAGTTGACCGCCGGTCGAGAGATACTGATCTTCAAAGCAGCGCGCCTTTCCCTGGGTTCCGGGGCCCAGCAGGGCGAACTGTATGTCGTCGTCGATAGATGCCAGGACGTCTCTTGCTCCGGAGAAGAACCGGGAAACTGTGGCAAATCCGTGAGCCAGGCCGGCTGCGGCGGAAGGGCTGAGGATCAGCGGCGTTCGTTCTTCCGTCAAGCGGTTGAATCGCTCTCCGTTGGCGCCGGAGTCCCTTCGTGCCCAGAGAGTATCGCAGAGGGGCTGCTTAATCAGGGGATCTCGGTCTGCACGGCCAGCTCGATGTCCGCGAGGACCGTCCCTTCCCCTCGGTTTGGGGCAATACCCGTCAATATCCAGCCACTGCGCTTCTGATACATCAGGCAGCGCGTGCCATCGATGGGATCGGCTAGCACGCGCCAGACCGCTTCTCGTTCACGAGCTCCACGTGGCAGAGTGATGTTCCCGTCGGGAAGACCCTCCGCGACCAGGACAATCGGTTCCCGGCTCGCAACCCGCTCTTCGAACAGTCTGGTCAGGAGAGAATCGCTGATTCTATCAATCGCGTAGATTGTGTCGCCGGCGCCATCCTCGGCAATCTCTGACAGTTGTTTCTGGGCAGAGCGCTCGCAGGCGTGCACGACTACGCTGCGGATCTCCTCATGAATCGCTCGGACGGGCTCCGGTAGCCAACTGGGATCAGCCATACTCTCGATCTTCTCCGGCAAAGTCTAAAAGGAGTCTTGACGGCACTGCCGACCTTATGGTCTGTTACATATTAACAGTCTATATGAGCGACTGTAACAATTCGCCCCTTGAGCCATTTTAAGCACACAATGTGCCAGTAGCAGGGAAAGACGAAAAAGAGTCGAGATTCTTTGGTCTAATGTCTCCACAAAAACCCAGGTTGCTCGTGATCGGGTCACGAGGTTTTCTAGGTAGCTATGCGACCCAAGCTGCCAGGCAAGAATTTGAGATTAGCGAAGGAAATCGAAGCCCAACGGGACAGCCTGGCGTAGTGATTGACGTCAGAGACGAAGACTCAGTCAAAGCTGGATTCCAGGCGGTTCACCCGGATCTGGTCCTGCTTTGCTCTGCTATGTCAGATATTGACCGGTGCGAGCAGTTTCCTGACGAGGCCAAAGCAGTCAACCTTCACGGAGCCGAACACGTGGCTCACGCTTGTGCTCGCGGCAACGCACGCTTAATGTTCATTTCTACGGGCGCAGTCTTCGATGGCCGGAAGCATGGTTACACGGAAGAAGACCCAGTCTGCCCCGTCAGTGTTTATGGCGAGACGAAGGCCATGGCGGAAAAGTCAGTTCTGGCGCTCGGATCCTCTGCAATCGTGGTGCGCATCGCCTTGGCCATCGGTTTCGCCCCTCACGCGGGCACAAATTCTCTTCTGGACGGTCTCAAAAAAAAGTGGGCTTCCGGACAAGTTGTGGCATTGCCGGTGAATGAGCAGCGTAATCCCATTGATGGCGTTACCGCAGGTCGATGCATGTTCGAACTCTTAGGGAAAAAGGACACCTGCGGAATTTTTCACCTCGGATGTGCGGACCCAATCACGCGCTATGACTTGGGTCTCAAACTCGCGTCTCGTATGGGATACCCAGGTCAGGTCGAGCCACAATGGGCGCCCATACCTGGACGAGCTCCACGGGGCCCTGACCATTACTTATTGACCGACAAACTGCGGACGGTGTCCGCGATTCCGATTCCGACCTGCGAGCAGGTGATCGAGAGGTGCTTTAATGTCTCTGCCTAAGGCCAAATTTGAACTGGAGTTCTCCCACGGCTCCACGTATGGAGAGGAAGAAAACGCCGCTGTGCTTGAGGTGATGAAAGCCAGTGCGCCTTCCTGTGGGGCCAAGGTGCAACAATTTGAACGCGAATTCGCGGCGTATTGCGGAACCGAGTATGGCTTGGCCGTATCTTCTGCAACCGCCGGCCTCTCTTTGGCCTTGATTGCCGCTGGAGTCCAGCCTGGCGACGAAGTCATAACCACGCCAATCAGTTGGATCTCCACCGCGAACGCCGCGGCGACGCTTGGAGCGAAAGTCGTCTTCGCGGATGTGGACCCGCACACTCTGAATCTGAATGCGGAATCGGTGGCCGGCAAGATTACCGACCGGACCAAGGTTATCCTTCCGGTTCATCTCTATGGGCAATGCTGCGACATGGACGCTCTGAACGCACTTGCCCGCCCTCGCGGCATCGTGGTAGTGGAAGATGCTGCGCACGCAGCCGGTGCCGAGTACAAAGGACGCAAGGCCGGCTCACTCGGAGACATCGCAGTCTTCAGCTTTCATCAGCAAAAGAACATGGTCACCCTTGGCGAAGGAGGGATGGTCACAACCCAGAGTAAGACTTTTTTTGAGAGTATGCTCTCGCATCGCTCGCTCTGTTGTCGCACCTACGACCCCAAGGGGAAATACCTGCCGATTGACGAAAAGGTTCACCCCATGGGCAAACGATATTGGCATCTTGAGTTTGACGAAATCGGTTTTAACTACCGTATGACCGAGATTCAAGCAGCCGTGGGCCTTGTGCAACTTCGGAAACTCGACTCACTGAATGCCCGTCGCATCGAGGTTGCGAAGAAGTATACGGACGGGCTGCGCGGCATCAACGGTTTGTGGCTTCCCTGTGCGCCCCCACACGTCAAGCATGTATTTCACGTGTATCTTCTTCTGCTGGAACCTGAATTCCGGGTCCGAAAAGAAGATTTCATGTGGGAGCTGTACACCAGCAAACAAATCAAAGTATGGTCTCATTACATGCCGATCCACCTGACCCAGGTCTATCGGAGTCTGGGACACGGCGAAGGAGAATGCCCAGTCGCAGAGGCAATGTTCGAGAGGTATGTGAGCATTCCGATTCACCCGCGATTGACCGAAGAATCCATCCAGTACGTGATCAACAGCATTCGGGAGCTGGCATGACCCACTTCGAGCAGAAGGTTGCCGAGCTGCGGAGCTCGGGGAAATTCTTCTCTCACTCCAAACCGGTGCACATCTGTCGCGCACCGGGACGCCTGGACTTGATGGGAGGTAATGTCGACTACACCGGCGGTCTAGTTTTCCAGGCGACGATCCGGGAGGCGACCCGGGCGGCTGCTCAGGGCCGCGATGATGGACGGATTATCTTCTGGAATCCTCAGATGCAGCGCGAAGGCTGGCGCGATCAAGTCGAGTTTGAGCTGGCCTCTCTTACCAGCGAAGACGCCGTGCGGAAAATGGTGAACAGCAGCCCTCAAATGCGATGGACTGCTTATGTTCTCGGCGTCTTCTATCTGCTCCGCCTGAGGTATCCCCAGCACGTGATGGCGGGGGCCAGCGTCTATATTGAGTCAGAGGTCCCGCTGAACAAGGGAGTTAGTTCGTCCGCCGCGATTGAGGTCTCAGTGATGAAGGCTGCCTCCGCCGCGTACGGCATTTCGCTCGCCGGAGTGGAATTGGCGGAATTGTGCCAGTGGATTGAGAACGTCATCGCAGAGTCAGCCTGCGGCATTATGGACCAGGCCGCTTCTGTGCTGGGCGACGAAGGTTATATATTGCCTCTTGTGTGCCAGCCTTGTTCGCCCAAGCCTCTGGTGAAGTTGCCGGCCGGCGTTCGATGCTGGGGGATTGATTCCGGCGTACGTCATGCAGTGACGGGTATTGAATATGAAGCTGCCCGTGCCGCTGCTTTCGTCGGATACCGCATGATCTGCGACCGGGAAAATCTCCCGGTCACTATGGACAACTCCGGTCGAATCCCACGCTTCGTCGAGCCTCGATGGAACGGTTACATCTCGAACATGTCTCCTTCAATATTCCGCTCTCGATATGAAGGCGATCTGCCGGTCATTGCGTCTGGGGCAGAAATTCAAGGCGCGGGCCAAACACATATTGACCCTTACACGACGATCCGTCCAGAAGTAACCTATCGCGTACGAGCATGCACCCGCTACGCGGTGGAAGAGAACCAGCGGATCGAGATGTTCGTGGAACTCGCCAGGGGTGCCAGCAAAGATCACTCGGAGAATACCTTCCGGCTCATGGGTGATCTGATGTTCCAATCCCATTGGTCGTATACGGAGTGCGGTCTGGGCTGCGAAGCCACGGACTTACTGATTGAACTAGTCCGGGCGGAACGCTCAGATGGGAAGCTCTACGGCGCGAAGATTACCGGTGGGGGCGGGGGCGGCACAGTCGCAGTGCTTGGCTCGAACGATGCAGAAGAGGCCTTCCACTGCGTAGTTCGCAAGTACGCAGAAATCCGGGGATGTGAACCTTACGTGTTCGAAGGCAGTTCCATGGGCGCAGATCGTTTTGGAATCCAGGTGCTAAGGGCGGAATCATGAGTGCGACTGCGGTAATTGCGACGAAACGCAGGACAGCTTGGTTTTTTCTGTTGCTAGCCCTGGCGTCACTGATGTGGTCCGCGCAAGGAACGGCGGTGAAGGTGCTCGACCGCCACCTGGGCCCGATCGCCATCACCTTTGTACCTTTCTATATAACAACTCTCCTGTTCGTGCCCCTACTGCTCAAATTGCGTAGGGATAATCCTGGCGCGGCCAGTCTATCCGCTCGCGACTGGGTTCAGTTTGCCATTGCGGGCGTCGGGGGACAGGTGTTGGCCCAACTTGGGATGACGTGGGGGATCAGTAAGTCACTCGCTTCAAATGGAGCAATTCTGAATCTGCTGATTCCTGTGATCAGTGCGGTTCTGGCTTCGTTCATGTTACGAGAGCGTATTACGCTATTGAGGGTTGCCGCACTGACGATCGGACTGATCGGTGTGGTGCTGATGTCGGTCAGCGACTGGAAGCAAGCGTCCTTTGGCGAGATGCGGTTCCTGGTCGGCAATCTTTTGATTCTGTGTGGGTGCTTGGGTTCGTCTTTTTACAACGTCTACTGCAAAGGACTGATGCGACGTTTCGCCGAAGTAGAAATCCTGATCTTCAGCTATGTCACGGCATCCCTGGCGAGTCTGCCGCTTCTGATCTGGGTAGAGCCCTTTTCCTTCCAGAGCTTCCAGCGATTTGACTGGCAAAGCTGGGCTGCTTTCTCTTTTCTAGCTCTGTTCATGTACGGCGCCTCAATGCTCTTGTTTTTCAGGGCGCTCCAGCATCTCGACGTTACGACTGCTTCGGCATCGCTCTACCTGGTCCCTGTCTTTGGCGTGCTTCTGGCGACGGTCTTACTTGGCGAGCGGCTGAGCCAGTTCGCTATTGTCGGCTCGGCTATTGTCCTGGTCGCGACGGTTCTGATCATGAAATATGACACGAGTTACTGATTCCGAGTGTGTGGCATTACTCCGCCGAGGAACGCTTTGAGCAGATATAGCACCGATGCCTATGGCGCGTCGTAAGCCTACCTTTCTCCAGCGGAGATCTTCACCGAGAATGAATCGTCGTGCCGAACGCGAAGCACCCTGTGTTCGGGATCGAAGGTCCATCCTGAGGAACTCAAGTCATCGCGCTTGAGCAACGACGTATCACCAGCTGTCACGGCATTAGGAACGAAGCTGAGGCGTAGGACCTCGGTCGCATGATTATCAAAGGTAGTGTAAGTGATCATCGACGGCGAATACTTGATGTCCCTCACAATGGAGGTTGAGCGCAACAGGTGATTATCGCCCGAGGGGGACCATTCGGGCTGCGCACCCATCGCGTACATGAAGTGGCGAATGTAATCCCCATATCCGTCGCTAAACCAGATGCCATTGCCGTCCAGTTTCGGTTGGTCGTTGACCACGCCGTCTTCACGGCACATGTAAGTTGCCCAATTAAGCGAACGGAAGGCCTTCTCTTTCGATTCTGAGTCAGACGCAAGTTCAGCCCAGCGTGCCACAACAGATGCGTAGCGCGAAGTGTGGCTCCCCATCTTGCGGTCATAGTCGAGCTGTTCGGAAATCGTATTCGCCCCCCATTCGACGCCCTTGTATCCATCGATATCTTTTGCAAAAGTCTTCTCGACGAATGCGATCAGAGCAGGAACGTGGATACGCCATTCGGGATCAGCTTGTGGATGATCCAGAAGGTAGCGGGCCGTCTCCATCGGCGCGTACTGATTCAAGTTCCAGATCTTTTCCATGATCGGGATATCTTCGAAGTACTGTGCCCACATATTGTTCTTCATGGGTACGTCGAGTAACCACTGCCAGGCGATGTCACGGGCGCCCTTGTACTTCTCGGTGTCCCCGAGATTCAGACGCAGCAATTCATCGAAGAGCCGCACCATCGCGATTTCGTCAGAGGCGTATTCCTCGCGCACGATGCCCGACTCAGCGTAAACGCGAAAGGGCCAGGGAGATTTCTCTGAATTGCCGGGCCGGACATTCTTGGCTAAGGTCCCGGCAATCGCGATCGCGGCGTCGCGGTAGCGAGTCTCGCCCGTAAGTTCGTAGAACTTCAGATATCCTGCACCCAACTCCGCGGCCTTGTCAGGTTCGATGGCGCCAACTCCATCCCCTCGCCCGGGGCGCTTCTTGTCGTAATTCGATTCGTGCGCTCCGTGAAACTCCGTAGCACCGTGATCAGCACTGGCATAGGGCATATTCCCCCACTTCCAGTTCGCGGGTGTAGTTCCATGTGCGAGCTGATAATCGAGCAGACCTTTCACTAGATCTACCACGTTGCGCTCGCCCGAGTAGGCGTAATATGCCAAGCCAGAGTCAGCAAGCATTGCGAAGAGTCCGGCCGGATTATGCGGCCACGCCCCACCCTGCATGAATGTGCCATCGATGCAGCAATATGTGTAGTAACTCTTCAGGCCGTCGGGCTCGACCCGCACCTTATTCAGCAGAAAGTCCCATGCCAGGCGTACGACTCGATCGTATGCTTTGTCCCGAGGCTGAACCCAAGGGAGAAGCTTCCCGTTATCATCGAGTAAGACTGTGTGGGTGTTGAATACCTGGCCATATGAGGAGCCCAAAAGAAGAAAGAGAAGGACGAAGGAGAGAAGTCGTCGCATGAATGTTCCTTTCCAAATTCTCGGACTGTAGCCCGAGACCTCTTCGATCTCACCGGGCAGGCTGCAATTGTCACGGGTGAGTTCAAGGCATTGGTAAAGATAAGATGATGCTGTTGCTGGATGTCCCCCCATAACAGAATGTCGGGCAGTCCCACTACTTGAGTCTGCTTGTTCTCTCCCGAGCAGATTTGATCGATAGAGGAGGCGGCCCGAGGGAGTGCCGTGGCCGCCTGTGTGTTTATCTAGAACGACAAATGCAGGCCAAATTGCATCTGGCGGTTAGTTGTTGACGCAGACGTGATCTGCCCGTATGTCGCGTCCTGTATGTTCGCGTCCGGAATGCCCCAGTTCGTGTGGTTCAGGGTGTTGAACGCGTCTGCGCGGAACTCAAGATTGAACCGCTCGGTCAGCTTGAAGTACTTGGACAGCGAAGAATCGAGCAGCACTTGTCCGTCGGCAAACAGCGGATTGGTTCCCTCATTGCCATCCGTGGCGTTGGCAGGATCCGCAAGGTTTGCTCCATCACATCCGTGCGGCACAAACGCGCTGGTGTCGAACCACTGGGCGAGAGACCGTTTGCTTCGAGGCAGGTTCCCATTGGCCACCCGATCCGGCGCAGGACCAGAGCCGTTATTGTAGAAACCACACGATTGGACCACAGTAAAGCGCGGACCCGTATTCCAGCGCAGATATCCTGAATACTGCCAGCCGCCGAGAACGGCATCGGCAATCCGATTCATATTGGCGCCGTACATTTTGCCTCTGCCAACGGGAACATCAAACAAAAACTGCCCATTGAACGTGTGTTCGATGTCTTGCGCGGCTGGCCCACGCTTGTAGTTAATATTGTTCAACAGCCAGGAGGGGTTGTTACCATTCGAGAACGTTCGACCATACGCGTAATTGACGTTGAGAGTCAGAAGCTTACCGACTTTGCCCTCAAGTCTGGCGGTAAGCGCATTGTACCAACTCGTACCGATCGAAAATTGCGCCTGCAGATCCCCTAACTGAGGATACTGCGAATACAGGGGGCGGTTCACAGTCTGGTTATTCGGGTTGAGTGGATTCGGGGGCGCCTGGTTGATGTTCTTTCCCAGGTTGTTGTTCTTTCCTGCGACCCGAAGGTAGCCAATGTCTGCGATCATGCCGGGCCGTATCTGGCGCTCCAAATTCAATGACGTTTGGTCCACGCGCTGGTTCTTCCAGTAATAATCGGTGGCACGAATGGTAGCGTTGGGTGGAATCACCAGCTTTCCGGTGGAATCGTAAACTGGACTGGTAACCGGCAAGCCCGCGTTCGTGAATGGCACGATGGTGTAGCCCAGAGAACTGGCCACCGTTGGCGTGAGCCCAGGATTGCCCGAGAAGCTCAGGTCGGGTGTGAGATTGTTGGTGGATATAAAGTCCTGCTTCGAGTAGAAGGGATATCCAAGACCTAAGATGGTTACCGGCCCACTCCAGTACGTTTGCCAGTACGAGACCCCGTAACCACCGCGCAAACTGGTCTTGCCCCTGTCCGGAGACCAGGCGAAACCTAAGCGTGGTCCGATATCGCCCTTGTCGAGTCCCAGCGCGGGGCTCCGATTGCTCGGGCTGGCCACAACCAACTGATTGGTGCGCGTGTCCCAGTTTGCCTGACGATTCGACGTATCCACTGGGCGAGTGCTAAGTTCGTAGCGCAGTCCAATATTGAGCGTGAGCGTGGGAGTAACCTTAAAGTCATCCTGCCCGTACCAAGCCATTTGCCAGAAAGTCTGATACGGAGTTCCGGTCACGAAACGGGCTCTGGCAGCCGAGGTATCAAAGCCCAAGAGAAAAGCCGGGTATGCGTATCCGTTGTTATTGCTGTCGAACGAAGTCATCGCCGAGTCGAAGAACATGCTTCCTCTCGGATTGTCTCCGCCAATCGTATCTGCGGAACTGCTCTCGACGTGGTTGATCATGGTGCCGAACTTAATCGTGTGCCGACCCTTCACCATAGTGAAGTTATCAACCGCCGAGAACGTATTGGAGATTACGTACCCCACCCAGTCTGGATCGCTAAGGGTGTGCATGGGATTGACGCCGCTGCAACACCATCCGGGACCAAAGTCCACAAGACCTCTCGTACTTCCGCCAAGATTGCCATTCGGGATCCCGAAGAGGTTGTTCCAGTCTTTTGATGTCGACCCATTGCCGGTGTGTACCGCAGTTCGGTTGTACCCCAATCGGAACTCGTTCATGGTGACGGGTGTGAAACTATGCTGGTTCGTCACCTGCGTGTTCTGGTTAAAACTGTTGGAGTTCGCCTGGCCGTTGTTAAAGAACTGAGTATTCCCGGTGATCGGATTGTTCTTGTTGATGTCGTTCAGGTCGTTGAGCTTCGCCCTCAGCATGGAGTAACGGAAAAAGTAGTGATCTGACTCCGTCCGGTTCCAATCGACACGCGAGTCCAACTGACGGGCTCTCTGTATATTGTTTACTGTGAACGCGATATTGTTCAAGATTCCGGGCCGGTTCGCGGTTCCCCACAGGGCCGCGGCATTCATCTTCGCGGAGACAGGATCCCAGTAGGTGCTGGGAATGATGTTCCCGGGAATTGGCGTCGCAGAAACGACCGTTCCACTGCCATTCCGGACTTGACTGCCTGGCCAATAGAGCTGGCCGCACGGATTTCCAAAATCATCCGTCGTCGAAGAGCTCCCTGACCAGCTGCAGAGCTGTCCGGTCGTATCATAGAGTTCGGAGAAATCTCCTGTTTGCATTTTCGGGGTTGGACCAGTGTCCGTGCCCAGATAGCTTAGGTTAAAGCGGGTTTCCTGGTAGTCCCCGAAAAAGAACAGCTTGGTTTTGATTGCAGGGCCGCCGAACGAACCTCCGAATTGATTTCGGTGGAACGGATTCAGCGTCTGCTTCGCGTGGCCAGGTATGTCGTGCGGCAAAGCGTCGCTCGCATTATTGCGAAGATATTCAAATAAGGTGCCGTGAAATTGGTTGGTTCCCGACTTGGTGACCACATTCACGACCGCACTGCCGGAGAATCCAAATTCGGCGTTGTACTTTCCCGTATAAACCTGCAGCTCCTGGATGCTGTCGATAGGCGGCGCCTGTCCTACATATGCGTTCTGAGGCTCACGGTTCGCCACCCCTTCGATGTAAATACTGTTCGCATTTGCATCCACTCCACCGAGGGAGGAAAGCTGATTACGCGTCTGTCCGATAGCAGAGCCGTTCTCTCCGCCATTTTGCCCGTAGTTGCCACTGCCGGTTCCATTGTTGGATCCGGGCATGAGGTTCACTTGATAGAGCGGATTGCGGTCCAGATTCGGGAGCCGGTCCAACTGCTTGTTCGAGAATGTCTGTGAGAGCTCCGAGCTCTCAGTCACTACTTGCAGAGAGTCCGCAGACACTTCCATCGTCTCCACCACTTGGCCCGGCTTCAAAGTAAAGTCATAACGTGCAATTCCGCCCGCATTGACCACTACGTTGGTAATCACCTCACGCTGAAAGCCTTGTTTTTCGGCCGTAACACGGTAGGTGCCCGGCGTGAGGAAATTAATAAAGTACTCCCCGACACCAGAACTCTCGCCAGCGGTAACGGTGCCGGTTCCGTCGTTGGTGGCAATCACGCGAGCTCCTGTAATCACACTTCCGCTGGAGTCGCGTAGGGTACCGGTGATACGGCCCGTATTGATTTGAGCGTGCAGTAAGCTCCAGCTGCAGAACAGCAGTGCCAGCAAGGCGAAGCTTCGGAACGGAGTCGCCAACGCGAACGGTTTGGAAGGCATGACCTTTCTCCTCATCCTGCGATGCATCACGCATCTCGAAGAAAACAGTGAACATATGATCTTTGAGATTCAGAGAGGATGCGTCAGTGGGCCGGGTCTTGTCAAGCAGAAATCGCACTGGCCGGTGGCGGCTCAGCTTGTGCCATGGCCTGCACGAGAAGACATGAGATGCATGCAGCCAGGTATCGCGAGATCGCGTTCAAAGTGCACCGCTTCCCCAGAAGGAATTCGTTACAAAAGAGAGGAAACAGGGAATCACCGCCGCAGCGTCAGCGAACCCCCACAACGGCATGATCCTGCAAAGCCTTTTTTTGCGCGTTCAGTTTATCACTATGCAATTCCGTCACACGCCGCAATGCCGCCCTGGCCTCATTGGAACGTCCGGCCCGCCGGTAGGCAGTGCCCAGCAAATAGAACACTGCGGCTTCGTTGGGATTCAGGTTCGCTGCCTCCATTAATGCCTTTATGGATGCGTCCACGTCATTCAGTTTCAGCTTGGCCTTTCCCAGATAGAAGCATGTCGCCCAAGAACCGGGGTCAGCTTCGCGAGCACGTTCCAGATAAGGCACACTATCGGAATATCGTTCGGTCTGCGCCAGTAATGCGCCCACAAAGTAGACCGAACTCGCATCCTTTGGATCTTGCTCCAGGGCCGCACGGAATTCTTTTTCGGCCTCATCGTATCGATGGTCACTCAGATAATTTTTTCCGAGTGCGCGATGCGCGCCCGGGAAAGCCGGTTCTTGCGCCAACACGTCCCGGAAATCTCGTTCTGCAAGCGCGAACCGTAGCGCGTCATAATGCGCTTGTCCGAGCAGGAACTTGGACTGCGGCCTCGTCGACGCGTCGGGAAAGAGTTGTGCAAACACCTTTTCGCCAATCCCAACCTGTCCGATGCGCGAGTATGCCACACCCATCAGATAGAGCGTACCGTTGTCTGAATTCCTTCCCAAGAACGGCTTCAATACATCGATCCCTGCATTTGGTTGCCCGCCATAGATCACGCAAGTGGCAAGCAAGTTCGCGGCCTGCACATCTTTTGGATTGAGGGCGTGCAACTTGCGAAAGTACGGGCGGGCTCGCTCGTAATCGTCCTGCTTGAGATAGACCAAACCCAGATTGCGCAGAATTCCGCGCTCATTTGGAGTTATTCGGAGGGCTTTCTGGTACGTCCTAATGGCTAGGGCATAGCGCTGCAAATGCGTGTACACGATGCCCAGGTTTCCCAACGCACTTATATTATTCGGTTCCGACTGGAGAATCTTAAGGAAGCCCGCTTCTGCTCCCTCATAGTTACCAGCTTGCATCTTCCTTGAAGAACTGTCAAAAAGCGCCTCTTGAGCATCGCGCGCAGCGAGGGCATGAATGGAGGAAATTACTGCCAATACAGCTAGAAGAGTGAGCTTCATCGGATCCCCTGACATCCTACAAAGCGAAGCCGAGTCTGGCTAGTACCGCTGCGGCGGCTATGCGTTCAGTCCGATGTCTCGAAGACGGACCGTCTCACCTTCTTACCTCACTGAGTGCTTCTTGCAGGCTCTTCTCAATCAGACTACACAATTCATCCAGATCAATTTCTTCCGCAATCAACGGCGGGGCGATTGCGAACCAAGTGGGGTCAACCCGTAAAATCAATCCGTTTCGCAAAGCCGTCCGCTTCAACGCAGTTCCCAACTCGGGGAACGGCGCCATCGTTTTGGTATCACGCACCAGTTCGACACCTAACAGAATTCCTTTGCCACGAATCTCTCGAACCACTCCCGTCTGTTTCAAGCCCTCGAGCCGGCGTCGCAGATACTCTCCGAGACGGGTTGCCTTTTGACAGAGATCTTTTTCCAGGATTTCCTCAAGCACTGCGATCCCGACCGCGCTTGCCAGTGGATTGCCCGCAAACGTATGACCGTGCGCGAAGAATTTGGCATCGGTCTGTTCTCCGTCAAATGAGGTCGCAAGGTCTTCCCGCGTCATCATGGCAGCGAGCGGTACGGCTCCGTTCGAAATACCTTTGCCCAGACACAAAATGTCCGGTGTAACTCCATAGGTCTGGGCAGCAAACATGTTTCCGGTCTTGGCGATTCCCGTGATGATCTCATCAAAAATAAGGAGAACATTCCGCCGGGTACAGATGTCTCGTAGCATCTGAAAATATTCCACCGTCGGAGTAATAATTCCGCCAGTGTTGCCGATCGGTTCGACGATTACAGCGGCGATGGTGTTCGGATCTTCAGCGACGATTACGTCTTCAACGCTACGTGCAGCAAACCGGTTCGCATCTTCCCACGAAGCGAAATCGTCCCGATAGAACGACGGAGGAAAAACTTTGAGAAAGCCAGGCATCTGCGGCTCGAACTTTGCTTTGCGCTCCCCAGTGCCGCTGGCTGACATACCGCCAAATGTGCCGCCGTGATATGACGAGTAACGGCTGATGAACTTGTATTTCCCGGGATGTCCCGTCTGCTTGAAGTACTGTCGCGTGAACTTCAGTGCGGACTCGACTGCCTCTGACCCGCCGCTGAAGGGCTTGACGGATCGCAGGTTTCCAGGACACACTGAGCCCAGTTTCTCTACGAATTTCAGCGTTACATCGGCGATTCCATGCAGGGGCGGGACAAACGTCATGCGCTCCATCTGCTCCCGCATAGCGGACAACACCCGGGGATGGCCGTGTCCCAGCGTTACGACAAAGATTCCACCAATGGCGTCAAAATAGCGCTTGCCCGCGGTGTCCCAGTAGTAAAGTCCCTGGGCACGCTTCAGCACGAGCGGATTTCGAATAAAGTCCTCTGTAGATCTGTAATCGAGGAACGTGCGATGTAGAACGCTGATCTCCTCGGCCGTTAATTGCACGTCTACTCCTCTCTGCGCGGAAGACCCGCACTGAACCCGCCGTCCACAATGATCGGGGTCCCTGTCATAAAGGAGGACTCCTCGCTCGCCAGGAAAACGGCCAATCGAGCTACCTCCTCGGGTCTACCGATCCGACCCAGGGCATGTAGCTTACCTGCATCGGCTCGCGCTCGCGCAGGATCGGCCTGAGACTGGAAATAGCTCTCGGCCAACCCTGCGTCGATGTAGCCCGGACAAATAGCATGCACTCTTACACCTTGTCGGCCGTGATCGATCGCCATTGCCTTCGTCAGGCCGATAATTGCTGCTTTGGTCGCGCAGTAACCGGCGCAGGCCGGTTCGACAAAGAAAGCGTTCACTGAAGAAAGATTAATGATTACGCCGCGAGTTTGGCGAAGATGCGGGAGGAAGCCGCGGGAACACAGGAACACCCCACCTACGTTCACCGCCATCTGTCGGTTCCACTCCTCAACGGTGGTCTCTATCACCGTCTTGCTAACCTGAATCGCTGCGTTGTTTACGAGAACATGAATTCGGCCGAATTTGTTGAGAGCACTTTTCGTAAGGTTCTCGACTGCATCAGGGTCAGACACATCAGTGTGGAAAGCAATCGCTTGACCATTCTTTTCTTGAATCTCTTTTGTAGTTTTCTCTCCTGCCGCAGCATCTATATCCGCGACTACCACATGCGCGCCTTCGCCGGCGAAGGCAATGGCAATCGATTTCCCGATTCCTCCGCCAGCCCCCGTTACAACGGCGACACGCTCTCGCAGTTTCAAATCATCCCTCGGACTAGGGAATTTTCGGCAAAATCGCGAACATCATATCTTCGCAATCATCGCCGGGTCAAGGTTATCATGCACGGCCTGTCCGTGGGATTGCTAAGCCATTCTGGGCAGGAGAGCGAGGCAGTTCGACGTGGACAGGCGCCGCGGTGAGATACTGCGTACGATTTAGGTTTCGCATGGCATTAAGGAGAGAAGGCAAAGTGCCGGCGTGTCGTGCGGCGTTGAGTCGGTGATAGCGGCTCTCTAACTCAGAGCCGTAGGATGGACTAGCGCGACGGACTAATAGGCAAAGGCGTATTCTTGTGCGTCGAGGACAGGCTATCTTGAAAACAATGCGCAAACGTACCTTCCGTCACGGGCGGCTCAGCGGCCAGGTGCTGCTTCAGATTGAGAAAATGATCACCGAGCGATTTCCGCTTGGCGCACATCTCCCAACAGAAGACGAACTTGCTGAACAATTCCGAGTCAGCCGGATTGTTATACGAGAAGCAATGAAAATACTCGAAGACCGTGGGGTGGTGGAAGTTCGGGCCGGGCGCGGGACTATCGTCGTTCCTGCCAAATCGGATCGCGTAAAGTCCTCCCTCTACAGACTGATTCGCAGTTCAGGCACGCCAATGTTACAGGAAATGCTTCAGTTGCTAGAGTTGCGGGGCGTTCTCGAAGAGAGCGCCGCAGGTTTAGCGGCAGTCCGTGCAACGGAGGTAGATCTTGCGGAGGCCGAAGCTGCACTGAAGAGCATGCGCGAGGGCACCGTGGCTGAAGTTGTTCACGCTGCAGACTTGCAGTTTCATATCGCCATAGCTCGCGCTTCCGGAAACCGATTCTTTGAAATCGTACTCGAGCCCCTGACCGAGGTGTTTCTCAAGCAGATACAGCTCACAGACAAACTCAACCGCGGCGTGGAGTATCACTCCGAAATCCTGAAGGCAATTCAACGACACGACCCGGTTGCCGCAAGGCTCGCTGTTCGACGGCTTCTGAACTTTACACAAAAAGACATCAGGAAAGCTCTATCGTCAGGCGACGCGAAGGCTCCCGACCTCTAATAGCCTTGGGCGGATTGTGGCTATAGTGATCTCGATACTTATGTAAACGCGATGCGATGTCCGCCCGCCCGCTCGTTGTCGAAAATCTACGTTACCCAAGGGGCGTGGGCATGGAACGGATCCCTGGGCAGCAGGGTTTTTGGTCTCGAGGTGATCGCTCAAGGGAGTATTGGCTTGCACACCGGCGTTTGAAGTCTTGCCGCAGAAGTGAAGCATCCTCATCTTGTTTCCTTAGATAATCCTGACGGCAACGCAATTCTCTCTTGACAACTCTGAGACGTGCAGAGCATCCTAGGCGCGGTTTCCACAAGATCATATGTTTGCTTACTCGATGAGGACGGTTTCGTGCAATCCGTCGCCACCATCCCCCCGGTACTCCATCTTTACAACGGCGGGATCTCGCGAAGAGAATGCTGACGAGGATGACCATCAGCCGGGGCCGCATGACGGTTGTATGGTTCGATCTACGTTTATGCAAGGGATCACCAAATGAGACGCTTTAATTTCGCAACCTTAATTTTACCCATGCTGATCATCAGCATCCTCGTGCGAGCAGCCGACCAATCTTCCACGACACCGCTGATCGGATATCACGAGCCCAAAACCGATTCAACCGGTCGTATTGTTCCGTGGTTCAGCGCGCAGCCTTCCCGCGCTTACGATCACGACCTCCGAATCATCTGGGATTTCTGGCACAACATGCGCAAGTGCTCCAATGGAGTGCCGTATTACTTGCAGCATCAGGTTTGGACTCCAGGCCAAGATGATCGAAGAGGCCTTGGAGGTGACCAGATCAACATGGCGCTCGATTCGTGGACCATTTTGTATGGGTATCTCGGCGACGCAGCTGTGAAGCAGAACATGGTAGAGATCGCCGATTATTGGCTCGAGCACGGAATCTCGGACTCGCGACTACCATGGGGAGACCTGCCGTATCCCTACAACACGGACCTGCACTCCGGCAGATATGACGGCGACATGCGGGCGGGAAAGGACTTTCTCCAACCAGACAAAGCCGGTAGTTTTGGGTACCAATTGCTCATCCTTTACAAAGTGACTGGCCAGGAGAAATATCTCTCGGCTGCCCAGAAAATTGCCGACAGGCTGGCCCAGCGGGTCAAGCCGGGAGATGCTGAAAATTCTCCCTGGCCATTCCGTGTTCGAGCCAGTGATGGTGTCGTTCACAGCCAGGAGAAAGACGGAAAAATCGCTCGGGCCAGCTACACCTCGAACTGGAGTCCCACCTTGCTACTGTTTATGGGACTAAAGCAACTTAACCGAGGAAACACTGCTTCGTACCAGACACCCTACGACCTAACCAGCGCATGGCTAAAGGAGTATCCTTTCCAGACAAACAAGTGGGGACCCTTTTTCGAAGATATTCCGACTGCAGACTACTCCGACGCGGAAATCAACGCCGATACAATGGCCGCGTTCGTTCTGGAGAATTCTCAGTGGGACCCGAACTGGAAACAAGATGCTAGTGCCATGCTGAAGTGGAGCTTCGACACACTCCAGAACCACGAGTACGACCGCTGGGGCGTTACGGTACTCAACGAGCAGACCCGGTATCTCGTGCCGGGAAACAGTCACACCTCCCGCCATGCCTCGGTTGAGCTTCTTTATTGTGAAAAGACCGGGGATTGCAAGAGCAAAGAGGACGCCATCCGACGACTGAATTGGGCAACCTACACCGTCGACAGCGATGGTAAGAACCGCTATATCCGGGACGATATTTGGCTCACCGACGGATACGGTGATTACGTACGCCATTACTTGCGTGCTATGGCATCGGCCCCTGAGTTGGCGCCAGAGGATCAAAACCACCTCCTGCGAACGTCGTCGGTGATTCAGGAGATTTCCTATCAGCCGCGGGGAATTATTTATCGGAAGTATGATCGGCGTTCCAGTGAACGCTTCAAAATCGGGCAGGGCACGCCTGCATCGGTAAAAGGAGCAACTATGAACTGGGACGCCGCGACCAAGTTGCTGACAATCGAATCGACCGAACCAAAGGTGGAGATTGTAATTACGCCAGCAGTCCGGAAATAACACAGGCAGGAGGACGGGGCTGGATCGCGATCTTTTGCGCCCAGGGTTTGATCCGCAAGATCGGTCGTTGGCAAAACGCAATCGGAGACCGCGAGAGGAGGGCGGCGCATTATGTCTGCCGATGGACCGAACAGTCCGGCCATTTCAAGGCCTGAGTGCTTAGCAGACTACGCCTGCGAAACAGGCGAAAATCCGCTCTGGCACCCGCTAGGAAAGCGCTTGTACTGGTGCGACATTCCCAGGGGCCGCATCTTTCGCTTTGACCCGGCCACGGGAACCCACGAGCAATGCTACGAGGGCAGGACTGTGGGCGGATTCACAATCCAGAGTGACGGATCCCTTCTCCTCTTTATGGACCGCGGCACTATCGCCAAATGGCGCGAAGGCGAGCTCACAACCGTGTTGGCCGAGATCGAGGAGGAGCGGGGCTCGCGCTTCAATGACGTCATCGCCGATCCGAGGGGACGGGTATTCTGCGGTACCATGTCGAGCGGCGCCAAAAACGGCAGCCTTTACCGGTTGGACCTGGATGGTTCGCTGCATCGGGTGCTCACCGGCATTGGCTGCTCTAACGGCATGGCTTTCACGCGCGATCAAACCTGCTTCTACTACACGGACTCCTTTGCCCGCGAAATCTATCTGTTTGACTACAGCGCGGAAGATGGCACGCTGCACAACCAGCGTGTCTTCATGCGTTTTGATGAATCGGACGGAATGCCGGACGGAGCCACGCTGGACACCGACGGCCGCCTCTGGTCAGCACTCTGGGACGGCGCGTGCATCGTGCAGATAGATGCTGACGGCCGAATCGAGCAGAGGATTTCCTTGCCCGTACCCAAGACTTCGAGCCTCACTTTTGGTGGAGAAGACTACGGCGACATCTACATCACCACCGCGGGTGGAGACAGGAAGCAGGAGGAAGGTCCGCTTGCAGGCGCGCTCTTTCGACTGAGGACTGAAGCGAGGGGTGTGCCCGAGTTCTTCTCCAGAATCCGCATCCCCCACGCAGCGCCCGCGGCTTAGCCCTTGAATAAGTGCGGGTCCAGGATGGATCTGCACTTGCCGCTGGGGGAGATGGGTCATAAGCGCAAACTCTCGGAGTTCCAGCCCCAGGCATGTTGGGATTGGTTTAGAGCCCGGCCATTTAGCGAGGTCTTGTGTGGGACAAGGGAGAAGCGAGGGACCTATCGAGATTTTGTAGACACCGGCTATCTCTTGGCTGGACTTGGAATAGGCGTCTAACTGGCAAACGCGGCACGAACACGAAGCAGAATCCGCCATGAAGACACAGACCCCCTTTGGCCCCCCATTAATCGTCTCCGGCCGTGTTTTAGGGGTTCATGGAGCGCCACTCGTGCCCCTAGGTTCAGTAAGTTACCGAGTACCGAAACGCTCATAACCCAAAGGTCGGTGGTTCAAATCCACCCTCCGCAACCAAATTTTCTTTCCTTTCAGCAACTTCCTGAGACCCTGCAACCATCCGAATTGACAAGTCTTGGCGGGGCGCTGGAGCGTTGCGTTCCTTTCGTAAGTGCCCATCTCTCTAACTTGTCGCGAAAGTTGTGCTTTCCCCAGGTGGCGAAGGTCCATTGAGGAACCGTCCCGACACACGGCCAACCCAGTCCAACCTGCTCTCCGCAACTGGGTTCTGTGAGGCCAGTTGAAATCCCAAGCCAGTCGAAATGCGGACGTTGTGTCAGCCACCGGACGCTTGATCTGAGCATGGCGCAGATTTCCCACGACTTACGTTGGCGAGGGCCGTGCACGGGGATCTGTGTGCGAAATGTTGCAGGAACGAGGCATTCCGTGACCGATCCAATCCAAAGGAGGCGGCGGAGTTTGCGCTCACTGGAATGGCTGAACTTTTTCCTGGCCGACGTACAAACTGGCCTTGGCCCATTTTTGGCGGCCTACCTTGCTTCGAGCGGATGGAATCCGGGGCGTGTCGGGTACGCTCTGACTTTCGGAGGATTGGTCACGGTCGCGATGCAGACTCCGGCGGGAGCGGTGATCGACGCAGTGCATCGCAAACGGGCATTGCTTGCAGTGAACCTCGGCGTTTTGGTTGCGGGGGCGTTCCTCCTCATGGGGCGTCTCAGCCCGATGACGGTATATTCCGCACAGTTCCTCATCGGTGGTTCAGGAGCATTTCTGGGGCCCACAGTTGCAGCCATTACACTCGGGATCGTTGGGGCCGGTGCCTTTGACAAGCAGTTCGGAAAGAATCAGGCATTCAACTCCGCTGGTAATGTGTTTACCGCTCTGCTCATTGCATATGCCAGCTACAAGTTTGGTTATCACGCCATCTTCGTGATTGCCGCATTGCTGGCCATTCCCGCCGTCGTGTCTCTCTTTGCTGTAGATGCCAAGCAGATCGACTATGCCCGAGCGCGTGGGTCTATCAAGGTCCACGGCCGGACGGAGGCGGAAGGGTTGTCCTCACTCCTCAAAGATCGTGTTCTTCTTTGTTTCCTCGCAACCGCGTTTCTTTTTCACTTCGCCAACGCTGCGATGTTGCCGCAGTTGGGCGAGATGCTATCGAAGGGCAGCCCGAAATCCGCTGCGCCGTTCATGTCCGCGTGCATTATTGTGACGCAGCTTGTGATAGCAGTCACAGCGGCTTGGATTGGGAAACGCGCTGCTTCAAAAGGACGAAAATCACTCTTGCTTCTCGGCTTCGGTGTCCTGCCGATACGCGGAGTTCTTTACACCCTTACACATGCTGCTGGAGCGTTGATTGCCATCCAGACGCTTGACGGGGTAGCGAACGCCATATTCGGTATTGTCTCGATCCTGGTTGTCAAAGACAGAACGCAAGGGACAGGCCGCTTCAACGTAGCTGCGGGATCGCTTGCGACTACGGTTGGCATCGGGGCTGCTGCAAGCACAACATTCGGCGGGGTGTTGATTCAGCATCTCGGGTACAGAGCGTCCTTTCTGGGCTTGGCGGGGATCGGCTTGGTCGCTTTTGCATTGCTCTGGTTCGCTGTCCCTGAGACCCTCTCCAATGCTGTCACCGACAGCTTGACATCCGGTCGTGAAATTAAATCCACAACAGAAAAGGAAGCTTTTGCACAATGACATCCATGCGAACAGAACTGCCCGTGCCCAAGGTAGTGGACCCATCCGGCATCGTTTCGTGGGTTCATTTCGGTGATCTATACATGACCACACGCCAAGAACAGAACCATGCGACTTCCTCTCGCTCGTAAAAGAAGTTAACCGGGTTATAGCCGATTCACGCGGCTTTGCCTATCGACCGGGAGATAACGCGCACATTCAATGCAGATTGCTCATGTTTCGACAGTCCTAATCTGGGCAATTTCTCTTGCCAGCATCCTGTGCATGCTCTTGCGTCCGCGACGTATTGCGGAGGCGTATTGGGCTTGTGGAGGGGGAATTCTCCTTGTCCTTACCCGCTTGATTCCGCTACCCCAGGCAGCTCATGCGGTATACGAAGGATTGGATGTCTATCTCTTCCTGACGGGGATGATGATTCTCGCGGAATTGGCACGGGAGGAAGGAGTCTTCGACTGGGTGGCCGATGTGGCGGCGCAGCACGCAAGAAAGTCGCCAGGGAGATTGTTTGTCCTCATCTATCTGGTTGGTACGCTCGTCACCGCGCTCCTTTCGAACGATGCGACGGCAGTAGTTTTGACTCCCGCCGTCCTCGCTGTGGTCCGGAGGGCCAAGGTTGATCCCAAACCATACCTGCTGGCTTGCGCGTTCATTGCGAATGCGGCGAGTTTTGTTTTTCCAATTTCTAATCCAGCCAACCTTGTCGTCTTTGACCAGCACATGCCCCCGCTTGGGATGTGGTTGCGAATTTTTCTTCTCCCTTCTTTGGCTTCCATCCTGCTCACGTTCCTATGCTTGCGGTGGGTTTCACGCAACGAACTCCGTGGAGAAATGCGGGGCGAAGTGAAGCGGGGAGTGCTTTCGACGGAAGGAAAATTCGCTCTTGTGGGATTAGCCATTGCGGCGGCGGCGCTCGTCTCATCCTCGGTCCTGGGGCTTTCGTTGGGTGCACCGACTTGCTGCGCAGCCATCTTCGCCATTGCTGTCGTGGCATGGCGAGACCAAAGCATTCCGCTGAAGGTCGCGAAGGGGGTGTCCTGGTCCGTGCTGCCCTTGGTGGCCGGACTTTTCGTCATCGTAGAAACATTGCAGAATGCGGGTCTGCTGCGTTTGGGACTCGCGGGACTGCGGGGACTTGCAGAGACTACTACCTGGGTAGCCAAAGGAACAGCGGCTCTTATAGCAGCGGTACTCTCGAATGGAATGAATAATTTGCCCGTCGGTCTGATGAGCGGTGCCGCGATTCGGCGCGCGCAGGAAACAAGCGTCGTGGCGCATGCGATCCTGATCGGAGTCGATCTGGGTCCCAATCTCTCGGTGACGGGATCACTCGCGACGATTCTTTGGCTCATTTCTCTTCGACGTGAAAAGGTTGAGATCACTCCCTGGGAATTCTTCAAAGTCGGCATCGTCGCCATGCCGATAGCGCTGATCGGCAGCTTGCTTGTCTTGTGGAATTGACGGGATACTCATGCGAGCATTGCTTGCAAATGGGCGACTTACGCGGCGCAATGGATTAGTTCGCTGCGGAACGGTAGGCTCAATAATTGTGTATTCGGTACGTATCGGGCCTCCGCAACCAAAAATCTTTTCTATTAGTAACTTCCACGAACCTCGCAACCATCCGAATTGACAAGAATGAGGTTCAGGAAACCTGTACGGGTTGACATCGAAATGATGCCGCACACAATCTCTTACCCAGAAGAATAAAGGCTTGACTCTGGACTATGCTCAAGGGTGTAGCTTGTGCGGAGGAGCCAAGGCAATGCAAATTGGCATCGTCGCGAAGAAGATCGGCCTCAGTGTTGATGCCATTCGATTCTACGAGCGCAATGCACTGCTCCCGCAACCCCCGAGAACGCCAGGTGGATTCCGTCAATACGCCGAAAGCGACGTTGAGACAATCACATTCATCCGCCGCGTCCAGGGACTGGGATTCAAACTTAGCGAGATTCGCGCTCTCGTGAACCTGCGGGGAAGCCGACTGCAGCCGTGTGCACCGGTGCGCCACCGGTTAAAAGAAAAGCTTTCTGACGTACAGAGAAAGCTTGCCGGCCTTCACAAGCTGGAGCACGAGCTGCGTTTGGCCCTGCGTAGCTGCAACAGAGAGCTACGCAAGCGACAGGCGCACTGTCCGATTTTGAGAGAAGGAAACCCACGGAAGCCGGAGAGTTCGAAGTGAAAGTTGAAGTGTTATACGTGGCGGAGTGCCCTTCCCATCCCGCAGCGGTGAAGTTGATCAAAGAAATCCTGGCCGCAGAGGGTGTCGCGGCTGACGTCCATGAAGTGCTTGTCAGAGACGAAGGAATGGCCGGCGAACTTAGATTTTGTGGTTCCCCGACGATCCGAATCAATGGACGAGATGTCGCCGGCGAGTCGGAAAAAGTGGAGCGCTTTGCGCTGAGTTGCCGTTTGTATCCTGGATCAAAAGAAGTCGGTCTTCCGCCTGCGGAAGTTATTCACCGAGCCGTGCGGGATGCGCGGCAAGGGGGCAGACCGTGAGACAGGGGACGGGCGTGTCGGCGTCGGCGGTAGCGATGCTCAGTTCCGTCGCGACGATCAGTTGTTGCCTTCCTCTCGGATTCGCTGCTGCTCTAGGGGCCGGAGCAGCGAGCGCGTTCTTCACGACGCTGCGACCCTGGCTCTTAGGTCTCTCGCTGGTGTTGCTTGGTCTCGGATTCTGGCAGCAGCATCGTGCCAAACAGTGCGCTGTCCGGGGTAGATTGCTAGGCAGTGTGCTGCTTTGGGCCGCGCTGGTTGTGGTCTTGGGAATGATTCTATTTCCCCAGCAAATTGCTGGATTCATCGCAGACCGGTTCTACGAGACTGGAAAATGAAGAAGAGAGCAATCGTTCTCGCGGTGATAGCTGTCGTTTTTCTCGTGGTCGTCGTGTATCTGTGGGGTCCTTCGAAAATGCCTACAGGCCAAGAGCCTCTCGTTGCGCTGTCGAATGCAAATTTCGGCGACTTCGAGAATGTCTTTGACGGCGACTTGGACACGCCCAGGCTAGTGCTGCTGCTTTCTCCGACGTGACCAACTTGTCTGCGGGGGGCCTCCGCAGTCCAGCAGCTCTTGGCGCGGCACCCGGAGCGGAAGGTCCGTGTGCTGGTGGTTTGGGAACCGATCCTAGCAACCGACTGGACGTCGCCCAGTGGGAATACGCTGGCGCGAATTCGGGATCAGCGAGTGCGCCAGTTTTGGGACCGGAAACATCTCGTGGCGAGCGCGTTAAATGAGATTGTAAAGCGAAAACCACAGCAGCCCGAGCCGGACTGCTGTATCCAAAAAGGATTCTACTGGGATGATGCGATTCTTTACGCACCGCACGAGCGCTGGAAGGACGAGCCCATCTCAGCTTTCTGGAACGGCCCAGTCGTTCGAATTGCTCCGGCGCTGGAGAAAACATTCAACGAACAGCCATGATGAATTGTTAACGAGGAGGTTCGGCGTGGAAAATAGACAAGCGCGGCCCCAGTCTCGACCGCGTCCTGTCAAGCAAGTAGACCATCAGAAAGTTGCGTAAGCTCCGATAAGAGTAATCAGATGTTAGGCTTAGGCTGTACGGTGGATCAATTCCGCGCTAAACGGAATGACTAAACAATTCGGATGGTTGCAGGCCCCCGCAACCAACGCAATCATAAGGTTACGGGCAATTGGGCACTTGTAGCGATTGTCCAAAACTGTCCAATAAGGGGAACTGCCTCGCAGTTCCCCTTATTTATTGAATCGAGATCTGCTGAGTGGCAGACCTTCGCAAGAGCCGTTGCACGATTGGGCGATTGGCTTTGCGCTTGGCCAAGGCCGAGGCATCCTCACCCTGGATCGGATCGCGGCCCACCAACAACTTGTGAACAGGATCGGAACCCAGCCGGGCGGCATCGTTGGTATCTGGATACCCGCACGCGATCGCCATCACTCGCTGCGTGACCAGCTCGCTCAACTCATGCTTGATCTTTTTCCCTTGCCGCTCGTCTTCCAGAGCTTGGGCCAGAGATGCCGTGAGTCCCAACCGCTTATCCGCAGCGCGCTACAGAATTGCTCCGCCGTCAGAACTCCCTTGTCGTTGATCAAATTTCGCGACCACCGGACGCGAAGAGATTCCTGGGAAGAGAACACACTGTGTTATCGTATGCTGGTTCAAACGAAAGCCTCTTGTTGGTCTCAAAACCGCCTAGACAACGGCTTTGTACCATGAAGAGGCTTTTCCTGTCTCTGAATTCACGAATTTTTCGGGCTAGCAACAGCGGCGCACGCCCAGACCGACCGACCTCATTTTTCCCAAGTGGCAGCGCGAGTTTTTCAAGACGATCCTTGAAGAGGAAAATCTTCGCTCCGACCGCGAAGGCCGACCGAGTACGGTGTACAGCCTACGGCACACGTATATCAGCCTGCGGCTGATGGAGGGAGCTAACATCTATCAAATCGCTAACAACTGTCGCACGAGCGTCGGGATGATCGAGAAACTAAGCGGTGCATATCAAAACCTCGCTCGACGCCGCTGCCATCAATATAGTCCGCTCGAAAAAAACGGCTCTGAGCAGGAATCTGTAAACCATGCAGTGTTCATGCGGGTTTCCGGAAGCAGTTCCTTTGGCCTCTACTGATG
>Ga0137418_10000661_pt1 | contig 30954 bp, 24 predicted proteins | sample CZODoug3_1_2_16f_FD_122242 | JGI IMG/M metagenome (GOLD analysis project Ga0137418, IMG submission 122242) | Vadose zone soil fungal communities from Angelo Coast Range Reserve, California, USA - CZODoug3_1_2_16fungal (Hybrid Assembly) | ecosystem: Environmental > Terrestrial > Soil > Vadose... | reverse complement strand
ACGCTGCAGCGCTGAGCCGCGACCCCCGATAGGATCGCCGCTATGAAACGCAACCAGATCCTGGCCGCGGCCGCCGTGGCTGCGGCGTCGGTGGTCCTCCTCCGCGCAACCGCCGCGCAGGTCCCGGCGCGCGGCACTCCGACGCCTGCCGCGGTCGACTGGACGGCGGCCAACGCCGAACTGATGCGCCACTTCCAGGCGCTGGTTCGCATCGACACGCAGGACCCGCCGGGCAACGAGACGAAGGCGGTCGAGTACATCAAGAAGGTGCTCGACGCGGAAGGGATCCCGGTCATCGTCGCGGCGAAGGACGCCGCGCGCGCCAACGCGATTGCGCGCCTGAAGGGAAACGGCTCGAAGCGTCCGGTCCTCATCATGGGTCACACCGACACCGTCAAGGTCGATCCCTCGAAATGGAAGTTCCCGCCGTTCAGCGCGACGCGGGACGGCGGATACGTGTACGGCCGCGGCGTGCTCGACAACAAGTGGCAGGTCGCCGCCAACATCGAGACGATGCTCCTGCTGAAGCGGCGCGCCGTTCCGCTCGACCGCGACGTCATCTTCGTCGCCGAGGCGGGCGAAGAGGCGGCGACCGGCCCGGGCATCGAATATCTCGTCAACGAACGGTGGAACGACATCGACGCGGAGTACTGCATCGCCGAAGCGGGCGAGGTCGTCCGGCGCGCCGGCCAGCTTCGCTACGCGATGACCGAGACCGCCGAGAAGCAGCCGCGGGGGGCGCGCCTCGTCGCGCGCGGACCCTCGGGCCACGGCTCGCGGCCGCTGCGCTCGAGCGCCGTCCTGCATCTCGCGCAGGCGATCGAGAAGGTTGCGCTCTGGGATCCGCCGATGCGGCTGAACGAGACGACTCGCACCTATTTCAGGATGCTCGCGGCGGCCGCCCCGCCGGCGGAGGCCGCGCGCTACAACGCCCTGCTCGACGCGGGGAAGTCGGCGGCCGCGCGAGCCTACCTCGCCGAACACGAGCCGATGCACTACTCCATGCTGCACACGTCGATTTCGCCGGACATCATCTCCGGCGGCTTCCAGGTCAACGTGATCCCGTCGGAGGCCGAGGCGACGCTCGACATCCGCGCGCTGCCCGACGAGAACATGGACGCCTTCTACGATCAGCTGCGGCGCGTCATCGACGATCCGGCGGTCACGCTCGTTCCCAACACCGCCAATCAGCGCCCCGGCGCGGCGCCGTCGCGGATGGACACCGACATGTACCGGGCGATCGAGGCGGCGAACAAGAAGGTCTACAACGTTCCGACGCTTCCCTACATGCAGACGGGCGCGACCGACATGGCGTTCCTCCGCGCGAAGGGCATGCAGTGCTACGGCGTATCGCTGGCGACCGACGAGGAGGACACGCTGAAGGGATTCGCGGCGCACAGCGACCAGGAGCGGGTGCTCGAAGACTCGCTCTACAGGTATCTGCAGTTCCAGTGGGAGGTTCTCGGCAGCACCGCGTTCACCAGGCGCTGAGGGGGAGGCCCATGACGATGATGCCAACCCGGCGTCAATTCCTCGAGACCACGGTCGGCGCGTATGCGTCCACGGCGCTCGCCGCGCGTCTTCAGGCACAGGTCGCGGCAGATCGGAAACCGGACGAGGTGACCGCCCTGTCGATCTCGGACGCCAGCGATCTCCTGCAGGCGCGCAAGGTGTCTCCGGTCGAACTCACCAACGCGTGTCTTGCCCGCATCGAGCGCCTGAATCCGGTCTTGAACGCGTTCATCACGGTCACGGCCGAACAGGCGCTCGCCGATGCCAGGGCCGCCGAGGGCGAGATCGCGCGCGGCAGGCGCCGCGGACCGCTGCACGGCATCCCGATCGCGCTGAAGGATCTCTTCGACACCGCGGGTGTCCGCACGACGGCCGGCAGCGCGATCTTCGCGGATCGCGTGCCGCCCGAAGACGCGGAAGTCGTGCGCCGCCTCAAGGCGTCGGGCGCGGTCCTGCTCGGCAAGCTGAACATGCACGAGTTCGCGTACGGCGACACGTCGGCGCAGACCCACTTCGGCCCGGTGCGTAACCCGTGGGACCGCACCCGCATCCCCGGCGGCTCCTCGGGAGGGTCCGCCGCGGCCGTCGCGGCCCGCCTCTGCTTCGGGGCGCTTGGCTCCGACACCGGCGGTTCCATCCGCCAGCCTGCCGCCTACTGCGGCATCGTCGGCCTCAAGCCGACCTACGGCCTGGTCAGCACACGCGGCGTCGTGCCGCTGTCGTGGTCCCTCGATCACGTCGGGCCGATGTGCCGCAGCGTCGCGGATGCCGCGATGCTGCTCCAGCCGATCGCGGGTTACGACGCGCTCGATGTCAACAGCATCAGCGCGGTCGTTCCCGACTATCGGAGCGCGCTGCGGCGGAAGGTCTCGGCGCTGCGGATCGGGATTCCGCGCGCCGTGTTCTACGACATGCTCGATCCCGACATCGAGCAGGCGGTGCGCGAGGCACTCGGGGTGATCGCGCGGCTGACGGCCTCGACGCGCGACGTCGAGCTGCCTCCGTACAAGACGCTGCCGGTGGTTGGCGCGGAAGCGTGGGTCTTCCACGCGCCGTACTTCACGAAGACGCCGCAACTGTATCAGTCCGGAACGAGGCAGCGGCTGGAGGGTGGCTCCATGGTCTCAGCGGCCGCATACATCGAAGGCCGCCGCGAGCTGGAGCGGCTCCGGCGCGCGGTCGCGGCCGTGTTCTCGGATGTCGATCTGCTGGTGACGCCGACGACGCCGATCCTGCCGCAGACGGTGGACGAGGCGGTGAACAATCCGGCGCTTCCGCCTCCGGGCGGGGTCGCGCCATCGCTGCGCAACACGCAGCCGTTCGACATCTACGGCCTGCCGAGCATCTCGGTCCCGTGCGGCTTCAGCCGGAGCGGCCTGCCCATCGGCCTGGAGATCAGCGGGCCGCGCCTCGGCGAGATACAGGTCCTCGCGCTCGCGCAGGCGTACGAACAGGCGACCGACTGGCACCGGCGCACGCCACCGGTGTGATCGCCTCGCTTACGATGGCGGGGTCGTGTAGGTCGTGGATGTGTCGACCGTGAACTTGCGGTAGCCGGAGAAGTCCGCGATGCCACGAAGCCGCAGTCGTCTGAGCAGCAGCACGCGCGCGGACGCGGTCCATGTCACCTGCGCGGGCAGCCAGACCTCGTCGTTCACCTTGCGGCGCTGGTAGCTGGCCGTCGTCCCCTTGTGCACGCGGGCGAGCAGCCCCATCCCGAACGAGAGATCGTCGAGCGCTTCGATCTCGACGCGCACCAGCTCGTAGTCCGATTCGCTGATCCAGGCGCGTGCCTTGAAGTGCCGCATGATCTTCCCGTCGTCGGTCTGCGGCTGCACCCCGCGTTTCGGCGTCAGCGTGGCGAGAATCGTCTCGTGGCCATCCACGAGCTCGCGCCGCACCATCTGGATGTCGTAGACGCGGAAGACGTCGTCGACCGCCGACTCGTACCGCCGGCGCTCCTTCTGGAGGTGCTGCGTTTCCTTCTGACGGCCGGTGGGCGCCGACATTCTGCGCGCGTACGCCTCGACTTCCTTCTGGCGATCGCGGTCCTTCTCCGCGAGCTTGACCGGCGGCACGGGCTTGCCGTCCTCTTCGATCAGCCTCCGGTAACGGTCTTCTCCCGGCAGTCCCGGATAGACCTCGAACACCTTGACCGACTCGCGGGTGGACCGGCCGGACCCGTCGAGGCGCTCCTCGGTCCGCCGCTCCACGAACATGTAGCCGCTCTGACGCTCCTCGTCGGTCGCGAGGTGCGTCTTCACCTGCGCCGCGAACGCGTCGTACTCCGGGAGCGGCCGCTCCTGGGCGGCAGGCGCGGCAAGGAAGGCGACGAGCACGACGAGGGCACGCCCCATTCCCTCGATCTTCGCACAGGGAAGAAGCCGTGCCCGCGAGGCGGTTGCGCACCGCCTCGCGGGATTTCACATCAGAAGGTCGTGCGGAAGCCGAGCTGCAGCATGCGCGGCTGGTAGGCGAGGTTGTCGTTGGACGAAGGCTTGCCGTAGTTCGCGTTGCTTTCGTTGATCGTGTACGCGCCGTAGTTCGCGTGGTTGAACAGGTTGAATACCTCGAGCAGCCCCTCGAACTGCCTGTGGCCGCCGAGCGGGAACCGCTTCTGCAGCCGCAGGTCCACGCGGTGAATCGGATCGCCGATTATGCCCGTGCGCGGGATGATCGAGCCATCCCGGCGAAGGCGCGCCGCGCCGATGATGCCCACGGTCCCGCCTTCGTCGCGGAGGTCGGAACCGAAGTTGGTCCTGCGGCGCTCGCCCGATCCGAAGAAGTAGATCCCGCTCAGCTGCACACCGTAGCCCATGTCCCAGATGCCGTTGACGACGGCGCGGTGACGCTGATCGCCCGCCGCGCCGACGCCGCCGCCCGAGTAGGCACCCGCCTGGGTGTACTCGCCGCCCATATCCGGGGCCAATGGGAACCCGATCGGCCGGCGCGCTACGAGACCATCGCTCCCGAGGTACCACTGGTCGCGGTTCGGGTCGGCATCCCTGAACTGCGACAGCGTGTAGGTCGCCGATCCCTGCCAGCGGCGGCTGAACCGCTTGGTGAACGTGAAATCCGCCGCGTTGTAGTTCGACCGGCCCTCGAGCAACTCGAAGTCGACGGCGCCCCACTGCGGAAACGCGCGCGTGTTGATGCTGGTGAAGGGATAGTTGGCACCCGTCGCCGGGTTGTATGTCAGGTTGATCTGCTGCGCGGTCTCCTCGCGCCGGCCGCCGGTGAAGACATAGTTGACTTCCAGCGACATGTCGGTCCCGAACTGCCGCTGGATGCCGGCCGACGCCTGGTGGCTGTACGACGTCTGCCGTCCTGGATAGCTGATTTCCTGCACCAGCGATCGATAGACACAGCCCGGCACGAAGTTCACGTCGCACGCGCGCTTCAGCGCGTCCTCGAAGCTCGGCTTCGGCCCGTTGAACCACCCGTAGAAGTTGTCGCGAACGGTCGTGAAGTCGGGCCGCCCGTCGTTGAGGATCTGATTCTCGAACCTGTGCAGGTACCCCTCGGTCTGCTGAACGCCGTCGTTCGGGGCAAAGGCGAAGAAGAGCCCGTACCCTCCGCGCAGCGCCGTGCGATCGTTCAGCTTGTAGCTCGTGCCGAGCCGCGGCGCGAGGTTGTTCGTGTCGTGCGGCAGGTTGCCCGGCAGCCACGGCAGGAAGCGCGTCTTCTCGGCGTACGAATTCGTATCGAAGTCGTACCGCACGCCGAGGTTGAGCGTCACCGGGTCGGCGACCTTCCAGTCGTCCTGTATCCAGCCCGCAAACGCGTTCCGGACGATCGCATATTGATGCTCGGTGTCCGACAGCGAATGGAAGACCCACCGCGTGCTCGACGCCAGCGGCGCGACGTTCCACGTGGACGCGTCGTTCCACACCGGGAAGCGCGACTCGATGTTGGCGGGCACCGGCGACGTGGTGGCGTCGATGACGCCGTTGCAGCGCAGGCACCAGATGAACCGGTTGTGGAACCGCAGGTACTCGCCACCGATCTTCACGTCGTGACGCCCGCCCCAGTCGTACGACGTGGTGAGGTCGTCGCGAAGTGACTGCGTATCCTGGAAGATATTCTGGTTGTCGGCGCCGATGGTGTAGCCGCGCAGCATGACGATCATCGACGTCCCGTGCAGTGTCGGATGGTACGGGAAGTCGTTGCCCTTCCACCGCACCGCGGGCTGGTCCTGGCGCTCGTAGTCGGTCGCGCCGCCTCGAATCTCGTTCATCGTCCTCGTGCTGATGACGTGCGAGAACGTGGCGAAGTACTGCGGCGCGGTACGGCCCCGCGTGCCGCCGGCCGATGGATGAACCGTCGCGCTGTTGGCGCCGCCGTTGTAGAACAGCGTGTGATACCCCGAGCCGCGCACCGTCAGGCGTGACGCGGGCGTGAATTGATAGTCCAGGCGTCCCAGCACCGTGTGCGTCTGGCTCGTGAAGTGCTGGTCGATGTTGAACGACGGGTACGGGCTGTTGTAGATGTAGGTCTTCGGCTCCCGCTCGTAGCCGTAGCTGGCGAAGAAATGGATCCGGTCCTTGACGATCGGTCCACCCACCGTTCCGCTGACCTGCTGATTCGAATAGGGCAGCACGCGGTGGCTGATGAAGTCCGCTGCGTTGAACTTGTCGCTGCGGAAGTAGCCTCCAAACGTGCCGGCGAGCGTGTTCGTGCCCGACTTCGTGATGGCGTTGACGAGCATGCCGGCCGAGTGGCCCTGCGTCGCATCGAACCGGTTCGCGATCACTTCGAACTCGGCGATGGCGTCGCGGTTGAACCCCGGTTGCTCGGCGTCCGGCGCGGAGTGGTAGATGGTCGTCACTTCCTGGCCATCCACCTTGGTCGAGGCGTAGCCCTGGCGGTTCTGCACGAGGCCGACGGTCTCGTTGCGGCGGGCACCCGGGGCCAGCAGGCTCAGGTCCATCCAGTTGCGCCCGTTGAGGGGCAGCTCCGACATCTGACGCGGGTCGATGTTGGAGCCCACAGTGGACGTGGTGGTATCGACGAGCGGCGGCTCGCCGGTCACGGTCACCGTCTCCTGCAGCGTGGACGGCGCCATCTGGAAGTTCAGGACGCTCGTCTGCCCGACGAGCATCTGCACGGTCCGGTTGATGGTGGCAAAGCCGGCCAGCTCCACGCTGATCCGGTAGTTGCCGATCCGGACGGGAAGACGGAAATTGCCGCGGTCATCTGACACGGCCACGAACGTGTTGCCTGAATCGACGTTGGTCGCCGTCACGGTTACACCCGGCAGGACGCCGCCGGTGGAATCGATGGCGGTGCCGCTGATCGTGGAATCCTGCGCGTAGCCGGCCGTCGGCAGCGCGACGATCATCCCCACGAGCAGCGATCCGAGGACACTCCACTTCCGCATGATGGCTGTCCCTCCTTGTTGTCACTGTGTCGTTACCGCATGGTCACCCGTTTGTGAGAAAGGGATCGGAAAGGCACGAATGGCGCGGAATCTACTCCTGCTCCGGGGGAGTGTCAACGACGATTGTGCCCCGCTGTCGGGGTGGGAGCGCGACTACTGACTCGACGCGCCAAACAGCTTCTGGCCGGTGCTGTTGAGGGTGATGCTTCGCGCGTTGGCCGTGGTGCTGCCGTCGCGCGACCGGCTGCCTTCGACGGTCACGACGGTGCCGATCTTCAACGAGTTCCGCGTCCATCCGAGCCTGACGAGACTCGTCGGGCTCCCGAGCTCCCAGCCCCAGTTGGCGACCTTGCCGGATTCATCCATCACGTCGATGTAGAACCACGCGTGTGGATTGGTCCACTCGACCTTCGTCACGGTGCCCACGAGCTTCACCGGCTTGTCGGCGTCGAATTCCGCGGCAAACGAATGGTGCGCGTAGCAAGGCGCCGCGGCCGCCATCGATCCGGCGAGTATGAACGCGGCGAGCATCGTTCGCATGTGCGATCTCCAGCGAGCGTGAGACGGGCTACTTGCCGACCAGGTGCTCCGCCTTGTTGTTCTCGCAGACGTACGCGACGACTTCCTCCGCGGGGGCCAGCTCCCAGTTCAAGGTCTGGTTCCACGGCCTGGTGAACGTGCCGGGATCGTCGAAGGCGACCCGAATTTCGAGATGGCCGACGTCTGGCCGCCGGATCCGCTCGGTGACGTGCAGCATCTCCGTGTGGGGATAGATGCCAATCCAGCTCTTGTCGTTGTACCCGATGGTGTCGACGACGAGCGTGTCGCCGTCCCACCTGCCGATCGAGTGTCCGACCCAGCTGGGATCCGGATCCGGCGGGTGACTGCGGCCGTCGAGGAATATCTGCCGGAACCCGCCGGAATCCTCGAACAGCACGACCAGCAGCGCGGGCGTCTGGATGGTCTTCGCCATGAACGGCCCGATCGAGGCGGGCGTCGGCAGTCCCTGCGGCAGGCATCGCGTATGCGGCGAATCCTTGAATGCGTTCCCGACGCGCTCCTGCAGCGCGGCAGCGGCCCATGGCAACAGCGCGGGTGGCTCCGGGTAGCGATCTTCGTTGGCGAGCCAGACGCCGGAGAAGTCCGGCTTCCCCGCGAGACGAGGAACCGGGCCTGACGGCACCTTCGCCCGGTTGCGGAGCACCGCGGCAAGCGTACCGGGATCGTCACCCAGCGTGTTGAGCGACACGCCTTCCGCGAGGCGTACGTCCAGCTGCCGCGTCTGCCCCGCCTGGATCGCGATGTCCTGCCGCGCGAATGGCTCGAACGCGCAGCACGGCATCGAGATGGAGATGTCGTACGAGCCGGCGGGCAGCGGTGCAAGGCGATATCGTCCGTCGGCTGTCGTCACCGCGCGAACGATGGCGCCGCCCTGGCGGTTCGTTGCCTGAACAGGTGCGTTGGGGACCGGAGCACCGGTGGGGCCGGTCACCACTCCGGTCAAGGTGCCGCCGGCACCTTGAGCGAGCGCAACCGCGCTGAGGACCACTACCCAGGCCGAGATGACGAGCCGGCGCATGACGCGACTCCTTTGGCGTCCGTGTGGCTTCGAGATGCCGCGGATTGTACACCGCGGCCCTCCGTCACCTGGTAATCCAGGGCTTGAACTGGTCTTCCTTCTCGAGGCGGGCCGCGATCGTTTCCGCTTCGCGGCGGGTCGGATACTTGCCTATGCGCACCCGGAACATCTTCGGAATGCCGTTGGGCGGCATCGTCACGAATGTGGGATACCCCTTGTCCGCGAGCCGCTTCGCGATGGCGTCGGCCTCGCGGCGATCGTTGACCGCCGCGACCTGCACGACAAAGCCGTTTCCTGCGGGCTCCCGGGGGATCGATTTCGTGATCGTCTTCGCCGGCGCCGCGGTTGTGGCTGCTTCAGGCGGACTTCCACCTGCCGGTCGCAATCTCTCCTCCGGCAGCCCCAGCCCCTCGAGCCGCTCCGGGTACGTCAGCGTCTCCTGCGACGCGACGGGCGCACTGCTGGGGATAGCAGACGGCGACACCGGCTCGGCGGAACGAACGACGTCCGCCGTCGGATCGGTCACCGCATCGACGGACGCTTCGCTGGCATCCGCGGGCCGCTGCGCACGCACGCCGCGGCCCACCATCACGCCACACAGGAAGATGACTACGGCGACGACCGTCGAGGCCATGAAGAGAAAGACCAGCTGCTTACCATTCAGCTGAATCTCATGAAGGCCTTCGTCTGCCATTACTTGAGGTGTCGAAATTCTAACACGCTACCAGTTGTATGCCGCTTCTTTTTGCGCGTGGCTGGTCGCCACAACCGCGGAGCGGCGATGAGCTAGGGCAGCGTGTCGAGCAGGCGGCGCGCCTCGGTGTTCCCGGGCTGACGCGTGAGGATGGTCTGCAGCTCGCTGCGCGCGGCATCCACGTTCTTCGTCTGGATGTAGGCGTCGGCGAGCGCGAGATGCGCGTCGATCTGATCGTCGCTCCAGATGGAAATCTTCAGCTCGTCGATCGCATCCGCCACCTGCCCCTGGCGCAGGTAGACACGCCCGAGCAGGAGGTGCGCCTCGCGCTCGTACGGCGAGAGGTAGATGGCGCGCCGAAGCTCGCCGACGGCTTCCGCGTCGCGTTGTGCCTGGAACAGGCGCCGGCCGCTCTCGACGTGAAACGCCGCCTGCTCGCGCTGGTCGCGCTGCTCCGCCGCCGCAATCGCCTCCTCGACGCGCGGCGTGCCCGCGACGTCGAGCTCGGTCTTCACGCGTTCGAGGTTGGGCGGAATCGCGTCCGTGCCGGGGTGCTTGCTGTCCCAATCCGCGTAGGTCGAGGACAGACGCTTGGCGAGCTCCTCCTCCCGCTGCCCTTCCACCGCGTTCGCGGACGCCCGCAGCGCGACACCGAGGATCCAGTGCGCCGCGGCATCCTGCGGGTTGCGCCGCACCGTCTCGCGAAGCCACGTCACCGCGGTCAGCGTGTTGTGCGCGAGCCATGCCGCGTAGCCGAGATTGAAGGTCAGATCGGGATCGGCGGGATTGGCGTCGACCGCCTGCCTGAAGAACTCCTGCGCCGAGGCATCGGGCGAGCGGGCCGTCCGGCGCAGCTCCGCGATGCCGAGGTCGTTGAGCAGCGCCGCGTCGCGCTTCTCCCGGTTGAGCGCGGTCAGCTGATCGATCGCCTCCGCGTGCTGCCCGAGGCTCATCATCGACAGCCCCGCGTAGAAACGCGCCTGTCGCGACAAGGGATGGCGTGCGGGCACCTGGCGCGCGACGTCGAGCGCCTGCCGGTGGTCGCCCTGCTCGGTGTAGACGTTCCACAGCGCGAGGCGCGCGCGCTGAAAGTCGGGCGCGAAGCGCAGCGCCTCCTTCAGGAAGACGATCTTCGTGGCCGGGTTCTCGGCGACCGACCCCTTCACGTACTGCTCGAAGGCGGCAATCGGCGGATGCCCGCTTTCCATCTCCGTCGTGGTCACCGTGGAATCGAGCAGCAGGCGGCGCGCGACCCTGGCGAAGAGGCCGAAGAATTCGGTGAGCGGCCCTTGCTCGACGATGTCCGGGAACGTCCGGCCCGCATCGAGCCGAAGCGCGCGGGCGCGAACGGTCAGCACGCTGCCCTCGATCGCGAACGAGCCGGTGACGACCTGCTCGGCGCCGACGATCTGGCCGACGCGGATGATGGTCGCCTCGCTGAGCGCCGCGACCGCCGGCACGCGGAGGCGCTCGAAGGCGCGGAGACGATCCTCGCGCGAGATCGCGCGGGCGCCCAGCGCGACGAGGTCGTCTGTGAGCGCGACCGCGGACCCTTCGCCGAGCCAGGTGAAGCGCGGCTCGCGCGTCGCGTTCTCGAACGGCATGACCAGCTGCCTCGCGCCCACTGGCGCGGGCGACTGGGCACTCGCGCTCATGCAAAATGCAAAATTCAAAATGCAAACCGCGCATGAAGCCAACACTCCGGGTTTGCATCTTGCCTTTTGCATTTTGAATTACCACTAGCCAGCAGCCCGCGCTGGCCTCACCAGCACCGACATCAGGCACTGCCCCGCCCCCGTCGCCCGGCACTGCTCGGTCCCCACTTCGACGTCGAGGTTGAACAGATACATGAGCCTGCGGATGGCCGACGCATAGAACTCGCAGAGCGGCTGCTCGGTCCGGTCGCGCACCTCGCAGAAGATCGATCCGCGGATGTCGACGGCGCCCCGTCCCTTTCGCCACTTCACGATCGCGCGGCTCCCGCGGTACGTCGTCCGGATCATCTTGCGCGCGACGCGCATCACCAGGTGCACGCGGATGCCCGCCGGCGCCGCGCGGATGACGGCGCGCTCGAACGCCGGCAGATCGGCGACCGTCCACTCGGCGGTGTATTCACCGGCGCGGCCCGCAATCAGACGATACGGCCCGCCTTCCTGCCGCAGGAAGCTGAGCACCGCGGCGAGCGGCGCCAGCCCGATGCGGCCGTCGCGCAGACCGGATGGATTGAGCCACGACTCGTAGAATTCGAGCCGCGTCGGGAGCAGATCCGCGATGCCCTGGTGCAGGCTCGCTACGAGCAGCCGACCTATGCCGGCTTCAATCATGCGCAATGTCTGATAACGTACAGGTGGCAGGAACGCACGCCTGACGAGCACGAGCGCGCGCGGCTTGCAGCCGCACGCGACAACTTCCCAGCGTACCACGAATGATCCTTCCCGTTCACGACCGTCTTCGCGCGCATGTCGTGCGCCTGTTGATGTCGCTCTACTCGGTTGACGAGACGGCGGCGCCGGCGATCGTGCTCGACTATCCGCCGAATCGCGAGCTCGGCGACCTCGGCACGCCGGTCGCGTTCGAGCTCGCGCGCCGGCTGAGGAAGGCGCCGCGCGCGATTGCACAGGAGATTGCCGGCGCATTCGGATCGCTCGAAGGCGTTCGCCAGGTGTCCGCGGCACCAAATGGCTATCTGAACTTCTTCCTGGAACGGCGCGACTTCCTGCTGGGCCGGCTGTCACCCGCCGCGCCGGCGCAGGCCCGCCCCGCGGCAGGCAAGGCGATTGTCGAGCACACGGCCATCAATCCGAACAAGGCGGCGCACATCGGCCACCTGCGCAACTCGGCGCTCGGCGACACGCTCGTCCGCGTCCTGCGCTTCCGCGGCATCCCCGTCGAGGTGCAGAACTACATCGACGACACGGGCGTCCAGGTCGCCGACGTCGTCGTCGGCTTCCGCGTGCTCGAGGAGAAGACGCTCGATCAGATCCGTCAGACGGCGGACAGCACGCGCTTCGATTACTACTGCTGGGATCTGTACGCCCGCGTGACCGAGTGGTACGAACAGGACAAGGCGCGGCTCGAGACGCGCGCCCGGACGCTGAACGACATCGAGCACGGCGGCAACGAGAACGCCGACATCGCCGCCTTCATCGCCGATCGCATCGTCCGCTGCCACCTGAAGACGATGGGGCGGATGAACGTCGACTACGATCTCCTCACGTGGGAAGGCGACATCCTGCGGTTGAAGTTCTGGGCGCAGGCGTTCGACGTGCTGAAAGCCAAGAAGGCGGTGTATCTCGCGACCGAGGGACGCCTCGCGGGCTGTTGGGTCATGCCGATACAGGAGGACCTCGAGGCAAATCCCAAACCTGGCGACGAACCCGAAGGCGAGGAGCGTGAAAAAGTCATCGTGCGCTCCAACGGCGTCGTCACCTACGTCGGCAAGGACATCGCGTATCAGTTCTGGAAGCTGGGACTGCTGGGCAAGGACTTCAACTACCGGGTGTTCGCGCAACGTGCCCGCGGCCCGCTCTGGGCGACGTGCACGACCGGCGGCGCAGGCGGCCACCCGATGTTCGGCGGCGCCGCGTACGTCTACAACGTCATCGACGTGCGGCAGTCGTACCTGCAGAAGCTGCTGAAGCAGGCGCTCATCGCCGTCGGCCACCCGGAAGGCGCCGACCGGTCGCACCACTTCTCGTACGAGATGGTCGCGCTGTCGCACGCCACGGCGCGCGAGCTTGGATACGCGCTGCCTCCGGATTCGGAGGATGCAAAGCGTCCTTTCGTCGAGGTGTCGGGGCGAAAGGGCCTTGGTGTGAAGGCGGACGACCTGCTGGACACGCTGATTCGTTCTGCCGGCACCGAGGTGGGGACGCGGAACCCGGAACTGGGCGACGCGGACAGGCAGCGAATCGCGGAGACGATCGCCATCGCCGCCGTCCGCTATTTCATGATCAAGTTCTCGCGCGGAAAGGTGATAGCGTTCGACCTGGCCGAGGCGCTCAGCTTCGAGGGCGAGAGCGGCCCCTACATCCAGTACGCCGTCGTCCGCGCCAACAACATCTTTCAGAAGCTGCAGCAGCGCGACGGCCTCGACGAAGCCACCCTGCTGAAGACGCTGCGTGACGTGCCGCCGGGCGAGCTCGATGGCGCCAATGGCACTCACGAGCTATGGGGACTGGTTCTCGACGCCGCCCGGCTCGACGAGGTGGTCGAACAGGTCGTCCGGTCGCTGGAATTCTCGGTGCTCGGAAAATACGCATTCACACTTGCGCAGGCGTTCAACGCCTTCTATCATCGCGCTCCTATCCTCAACGAAGAGCGTGACGACGTGCGACGGTGGCGTGCGGCGGCCGTCATCTACCTTCGCAATCAGTTGAGGACCGCACTCGACCTGATGGGCGTGGACGTGCCGCCCCGGATGTGACCCGATGCCTGTGATTGCGATAGCCCCGTGCAGCAAGCTGCCTGACTACGAGGAATCGGTGCGCCGCGCTGGGGGAGAGGTGCGCGTGCTCAACCCCGCCGTGGACGCGCCCGGCGACGCGATCGGATCCATGCAGGGGTTGCTGCTGACCGGCGGCGGCGACGTCCGGCCGGACCTTTACGGCGCGGCCGCTCACCCGACGTTCGACCCGGCGGAGCCGGGGCGCGATGAATACGAGATCGCGCTGGTGCGCCTCGCGCTGGAGAGAGACCTGCCGGTCTTCGCCATCTGCCGCGGCGTGCAGCTGCTGAACGTCGCGCGCGGCGGCACGCTCATCCAGGACATCCCCGACGAAGTCGGCATGTCCGTCGAGCACCGGATCAAGGAGCCGCGGTTCGCGATTGCGCACGACGTGTGGCTGACGTCCGGCACGCTGCTCGAGCAGACGCTGCGCGAGCGGCTCGAGAACGCGGATTCGTTCGCGGTCAACAGCCGTCACCACCAGGCGCCGAAGGATCTCGGCGAAGGGCTCGTCGCCTCCGCGACCGCGCCGGACGGCGTGATCGAAGCGGTCGAGGATCCGACCCGCCGTTTCTGTCTTGGCGTGCAGTGGCACCCCGAGAACTTCTGGAGGACGGGAGAATTCCGGACGCTGTTCGAAGCGTTCGTGCAGGCGTGCGGCGCCGAGTCGCTCGCCGGGCGATAACCACGAAGGCGTCTCAGAACGTAGAGGCGGACCTTCAGGTCCGCCTTACCGCAGCGTCGATGTCGAAGGCGGCCAGCGTCTCGACGTGCGCCGTGTTGGGGAATAGATCGATCCCCGAAAGGTGGGTCAGCGAGTAGTCCGCGTCGACGAGCGTCCGCGCGTCGCGCGCCAGCGTGGCGACGTCGCACGACACGTAGACGATGCGCGGCGGCCTCAGGCGAACGATCGCCCGCATCGCGTCTGGCGACATCCCGGTCCGTGGCGGGTCGACGAGGAAGGTTTCGTCGGCGGCGGGCTTGTCGTGCCGCAGGAAGTCCTCGACGCTCGTCCGCACGACACGCGCGCGCTCCGCATACGGGCGCGCGTTCTCCTCGAGGTTGTGACCGCTCACCGCATCGCCTTCGACGAGCGTCACCTGCGCGCCCGTCGCCGCCGCGAGCGACAGCCCGAAGAGGCCGACGCCGGCATAGAGGTCGGCCACGGGACCCTCAGGCACCAGCACGCCCACGCGCTGCACCAGCGATTCGAGCAGGTACCGGTTCCCCTGGAAGAACGCGCGGGCGTCGCGGCGAAGCTGCAGCGTGCCGAGCGCGTCGGACACGGCAGCGACGCCCGACAGCGTCTCGGACGCGCGGCGATCGAGCACCTGCGCCGACAGCCCCGTAATGCCGTCTGTCGCGAGCGCCGCGAACGGGCGGGCGTCACTGCCAGGCTCCAGCTCGAGATGACACGCCCGCTCGGTCGCCGGAATGTTCTCGGCGATTTCGATCGAGGTGAGGCCCCGAAGGCCGTCGGCGCGCAGCCGCTGCTCCGCCGCCTCGATCCAGGCGGCGGTTGCCGGCAGCATCTGCGCGGTAGGACCGACGGCGCAGATCTCGTGGCTGCCTTCGCGCATGAACCCGATGCGGCCGCCGCGCACGTGCAGGCGCGCGCGCATGCGGTAGCCCTGTTCCGGAGACGCGAGGACGTCCGGCGCCGAGTCGAGCGGCATCCGGCCGATGCGCGTGAACGCGTCGCGGACGATGTCGGCTTTCAGCTGGAGCTGCCGGTCGTAGGTGACGTGCGCGAGCACGTTGCCGCCGCAGCGCCAGTCGGCCGCCGCGTCGCGCCTGTCCGGCGACGGGGTTACGACGTCGACGGTTTCGGCGAATAGCACGCCCTTGCCCGACCGCTCGATGCGCGCGCGGACGCGCTCGCCGGGGATGGCGCCCCAGACGAGCACGACCTGGCCGTTGTGCCGCGCGAGCATCCGGCCGCCGGCCGTCGGTTTCTCGGCGTCGAGCGTGAGCAGCGAATCGGGCATGACATCGGTGGAGGCCGGCTCAGCCGGACTCACTCATAGGCAATGGTGGGCAACCCTGCCCGCTCGCGCACCAGTCGATCCACACACGCGCGATGCGCCTGCTGATACGCGTCCGCGGGCATGCGCGCCCTGAACGGCTTCAATTCCCCGCCGGCTTCGTCGGACAGCTGTTGAAGCGCGCGATCGTCGAGCCGCTGCCGCAGGGCCTCCACGAGCGAGCCGTCGAGCTGCTGCAGCCGATCGATCAGCGCGTCGCGCGCCTCGCCACGAACGGACTTCGATTTCGCGCGCGCCGCGTCGAGCTCGCGGACGAGGTCGTCGAGCACGGGATCGAGCGAGCGATCGCTTCCCGCCCGAAGCGCCGTCAGGCGCGCGATGACGCGTTCCAGGTGCGCGGGGAGACTCGATCGCGGACCGGCGGGGTCCGCGGCCCCATCGGATCCCGGCTCCCGGATCCCGGCTCCCGGCCCGCTCACGCTCACACCAACCGCCCGCCGCCATTGGTCGAACACGTCGAGCACGTCCGCTTCGCAGAACTCGACGCGCACGGGACGGCGGCGCGCCCCTTTCGAGTAATACCGCTCGAAATAGCGGTCGATGCCGCGCATCGCGAGCTTCAGCGGAATGCCGCGCTCCGCCCAGCCGCAGACCTGCTCGAAGGCGGGGCCGACGATGCGAATCAGGTGGCCGTCGTTCTTGCGGCAGAGATACGACTCGATCTCGCGGCAGTAGTCCTGCTCGCCGTCCGTCACGGCAGCCAACGGACCTCGCCGGAAATCACACGAACGATCTGATGGCCGACGCGAACCAGCAACGCGCCGCTCGAGTCGATGTCGTGCGCGATGCCGCGCCGCGCGCCGCGTTCCGCGTCCCATTCCACCGTTCGGCCCATGTGCCGCGCCGCGCGTGCGCGCCACGCGCTCAGCACGGCCTCGCTCGCGCCGCGCTGCAGCATCTCGTATCGATGCGCGAGCGTGGCCAGGCACTCGGCGAGCACCAGCCCTCGATCGACGCCGCGGCCAAGCTCGTCTTCGATGGATGTCGCGCGGGCGGCCACCTCGGGCGGATATGCGGCCGGGCGAAGGTTGATGCCGAAGCCGACGACGACGTGGTCGCCCGCCGCGGACGATCCGGTTTCAGCCAGGATGCCCGCGAGCTTGCGCGAGCCGGCGTAGACGTCGTTCGGCCATTTCACGCACGGGCTCAACCCCGTCGCGGCCTCGATGCCCTCGGCCACGGCGACACCCGCGGCAATCGTGATCAGCGGAAGGACCTGCGGAGGCGGCCGCAGGATGGCGGAGACGTACAGGCCGGCGCCCGGCGGCGATGCCCAGCTCCGTCCGCGACGGCCGCGTCCCGCCGATTGCGCGTTGGCCGCGACGACGAACCCTTCGGGCGCGCCTCCGTCGGCCGCCGCCATCGCGACGTCGTTGGTCGACGCGACCTGCTCGTGCCAGCAGAGGCGATGCGCGAAGGGACCCAGCCGTCCCGCCGCTCGCGCGAGCGCCTCGTCGATCTCGCCGGGCACGGAGAGTCCTCCACAAACGGCTTCCGACTCCATTTACGCCGGTTCGATCTCGAAGCTCAGGTCCGCCGCCGGCGCCGAATGCGTCAGCGCGCCAATCGACACGTAGTCCGCGCCGGTCGCGGCGAGCTCGCGCATCCGCTGCAGCGTCACGCCGCCGGAGATCTCGGTCTTCGCGCGGCCGCGGCATCGCCGCACGGCCTCGATGATTTCCTCGGTCGACAGGTTGTCGAGCAGGACGATGTCCGCGCCCGCCTCGAGCGCCTCGTCCACCTGCGCGAGACTCTGCGCCTCGACCTCGGTCGGCATGTCCCGGTTCGCCTTCCGCATCGTGGCCACCGCCCCCCCGACGCTCCCCGCGAGACGGACGTGGTTGTCCTTGATCAGGATGCCGTCGTCCAACCCGTTGCGATGGTTCACCCCGCCGCCCGCGCGCACCGCGTACTTCTCCAGCGCCCGCAGAATCGGCGTCGTCTTGCGCGTGTCGAGCACGACGATCCGGCCGTCGGCGACGTCCACGAACTGGCGGGTCATCGTCGCGATGCCGCAGAGCCGCTGGAGGAAGTTGAGCGCGGTGCGCTCGGCCGTGAGCAGCGCGGCCGCCTGGCCGCGGATCTCGGCCACCTGGGTTCCGCGCTCGCACCGTTGCGCGTCCCGGCAGGTGATCGTGATCTGCGCCGCGGGGTCGAGCTGACGAAACGTCTCCGCGGCGATGTCCACGCCGGCCATCGTGCATGTCGACTTGGCGACGATCACCCCGCGGGCCTTCTGCTCGCGGTCGATGATCGCCTCCGTCGTCACGTCGCCCCACCCGAAATCCTCGGCGAGCGCCCGCCGCACGAGCTCCCGGTAGGCTCCCGGGTCCAGCGGTTCGAACGGAACGGGCTTCACGCCGCCGGTTCCTCCGCGAACTCGAGCTGCGGCTCGGTCACGTCGCCGAAGTGCAGGTCGCGGATGTGCGTCGCCGCCTGGAAGTCGCGCGACGCCGGACCGAGTCCCGAGAACGCCGCGGGCAGCACGGCCTTGTTGATCACGGCCTTCGTCGGCTTCTTCAGCAGCGACTTGATGCGGCGCACCTCCGCGAGCGCGCCCTGCGTCGCCTCGCGCACGGCGAGCGCGCCCTCGTCCGCGCCGCTGATGGAGGCCACGACCTCCGCCGCCGTCGGCCACGTCGACGTGTGCACCGACCCCGGACGCCACCACGACCAGACTTCCTCCGTCACGAACGGGAGAAACGGTGCGAAGAGCCGCAACAGCGTCGAGAGGGCGACGAGCATGGCGCTGTTGGCCGATGCCGCGCCCTCGCTTCCGAAGTCACCGTAGCGCCGGCCCTTCACGAGCTCGAGATAGTCGTCACAGAACGTCCAGAAGAACGTCTCGGTCCGCTCCAGCACGCGCGCGTAGTCGTACGCCTCGAGATGACCGGTGCATTCTTCCACCAGCCTGGCCAGTGCCGTCAGCATGCCGCGGTCGAGCGGTTCACGTATCGGGCCGCGTGGCTCCGCCTGCAACAAGGCGAACCGCGCGGCGTTCAGCATCTTGATGGCCAGCCGGCGGCCGACCTTCATCTGCGCGGGATCGAATACCGCGTCGCCGCCCGGACGCGCCGAGGCCGCCCAGTACCGGACGCCGTCCGACCCGTGCTCCTGCAACAGGGAAAACGGCGTGACGACGTTCCCCTTCGACTTCGACATCTTCTTGCGATCGGGATCGGTGATGAATCCCGAGATCGCCACATCCGTCCAGGGCAGCGTCCCGTGCCCCAGCTGCGCGCGAAGCACGCTCGTAAACAGCCACGTGCGGATGATGTCGTGTCCCTGCGGCCGCAGGTCCATCGGAAACACGCGTGCGAAGAGATCGTCGTCGGCCAGCCACCCACTCACGACTTGCGGGGTCAGCGACGAGGTGGCCCACGTATCCATCACGTCGGGGTCGGCGGCAAAGCCATTCGGCTTGCCGCGCTGATCCGCCGAGTAGCCGTCGGGGACGTCGGTCGACGGGTCGATCGGCAGGCGCGATTCGTCCGGCAGGATCAGGCGCGCGTAGTCCAGGCCGCCGTCGCCACGAACCGGGTACCAGATCGGAAACGGCACGCCGAAGAACCGCTGACGGCTGACGCACCAGTCGCCGGTCAGCCCGTTCACCCAGTTCTCGTACCGATGGCGCATGTATTCCGGGTGCCACCGCAGCTCGCGTCCCCGCGCGAGGAGCTGCTCCCGGAACTCCATCGTCTTGATGAACCACTGGCGGCTCGTGATGATCTCGAGCGGCCGATCGCCCTTCTCGTAGAACTTGACCGGGTGCGTGATGGGACGCGGCTCTCCGATCAGATCGCCCGACTGACGCAGCTGCTCGACGATCACGGCGCGTGCCTTCGACGGCTGCAGGGTGGCGAGCTGGTCGTACGCGTGCTGGGCGCGCGCCGGATCCGTTGATTCCCAGCCGGGCTGCCCCCATGTGATCGGGCGAAACGCGCCGGTCGGCTGGATCACCGCGCGCACGGGCAGCGACAGCTCGCGCCACCACGTCACGTCGGTGATGTCGCCGAAGGTGCAGATCATCGCGATGCCGCTCCCCTTTTCCGGGTCGGCCAGCGCATGAGCCTTCACGGGCACCTCGGCGCCGAACAGCGGCGTGACGACGTTCTTCCCGAACAGCGGCTTGTACCGCTCGTCATCGGGGTGCGCGACGAGCGCCACGCAGGCAGGTATCAGCTCCGGCCTCGTCGTCTCGATCTCTACGTACGTGGGGCGGGTCCCGCCGTCGGCTGAAGCCGGCGACGGCGGACCCGCCATCCCCTGCCCCGCCAGACCGAACCGAATACGGTGGTACGCGCCCGGCTGCTCGCGGTCCTCGAGCTCCGCCTGCGCGACCGCCGTGCGGAAGTCGATATCCCACAGCGTGGGCGCCTCGATCTGGTACGCGATGCCGCGCGCGAGCAGACGCAGAAACGCCGCCTGCGACACGCGCTGCGATCGCTTGTCGATGGTCGCGTAGGTCATCGACCAGTCCACCGACAGGCCGAGGTGACGCCAGAGGTCTTCGAACGCCTTCTCGTCCTCGGCCGTCAGCCGATCGCACAGCGCGATGAAATTCGGGCGCGAGACGGGAATCGGGTGCTTCGCGGGTTTGTCCGGCGGCTGGAACGACGGGTCGTACGGCAGCGACGGGTCGCACCGCACGCCGTAGTAGTTCTGCACGCGCCGCTCGGTCGGCAGCCCGTTGTCGTCCCATCCCATCGGATAGAACACCGCCCGTCCGCGCATCCGCTGAAAGCGCGCGATGACATCCGTGTGCGTGTAGGAGAAGACGTGCCCGACGTGCAGAGAGCCGCTGACGGTCGGCGGCGGCGTGTCGATGGAGTACACCTCGGCGCGCAGACGGCTGCGATCGAAGCGGTAGGTGCCCGCCTCCTGCCAGCGCGCGTTCCATTTGTCCTCGAGGCCTTCGAGCGCGGGCTTGTCGGGAAGGTCGATCGGATGGCTGGCGTCAAACGCGTCAGACATTCTTAGTAGTGTAGTCGCCCCCTGATGCGATCGATTTCATCGCGGACGAGCCGTTCCGCAACGCTCGACACGATCTCCCTGACCATCGCCTGCATCTGTTCGGACGAACCGAGCGCGAGCTTCTGGACCACGCGCCTGGCGACGTCGTCGATCATCGTGTCGGTGACGGCAATCGAGGACGACCCGTTGCCCGCGAGCCGCGGCATGGCGGCGCCGGGCTCTCCCTGTTCCGCGGCCAGCATCGCGGTGAAGGCATCGGCGATGATGCTGCGCCCGCCCGGGGCAGGAATCACGGGCGGAGGAGGCGCGGCTGTCAGCGTCGGCGTGGCGTCGGGCGGCTCGATTGATGGCCCCTGGACCCTGCTCGGGGCGGGCCCCTCGACGTAGCTCGGGGCAGGCCCCTCGACGTGGCTCGGGGCGACCGGCGGCGACGCGAAAGTCTCGATGTCGAAGTCGATGTCAACGCTCTCCGGGCCCGGCGGCATGCCCGCGAGCAGGTCGTCGAGCGTCGGCACGCGCACTGCCTGGTCGGTGTCAATCGCGTCGATGCCCGCGAACGGATCCGTCACGTCGACGCGCGGCGGCTCGACGTGATGCACCGGCGGAGGCGGCTCGATCGTCGGCAGCTCGTCGAACGACTCGAGATCGCGTTCGAGCACCGGGCGATCGGGACGTGGCGGGCGTGCCTCCGGACCGGGCGGCGCCGTGGACGCCGTGGTGTTGATCGTCGCGAACGCCTCGTCGAGCTTGTCGAAGTAGTCGTCGAGCGAGTCGTCCAGCACGATCGGCTGCGTGGACGTCTCTTCCTGCACGGCCGCCAGCAGGTCCTCGCGCGGCAGCAGGTCGTCCTCGCCGATGTCCATCAGGTCGTCGGGCACCGGCGGCCGCTCGTCGCGCCTTGGCAGCTCGACGGGCCGCGACGGCGCGAGCGCCGCTGCGGGGCGCGGGATGTCGGGGGTGGCCTGCATCGGGCTCCCCTTCGCGCCGCCAATCAATTCCCGCACGCGCGCGATGACGTGGTGCGGCTCGAACGGCTTCACGAGCACGCCGTCGCACTGTGCCTCCTTGGCCTTGACCTCGTCGACCGGCTCGAACGCGCCGGCCAGGAGCAGCACGGGAATCTTCTCGAACTCCGGGTGGCCCTTGACGAACGCCGAGACCTCGTAGCCGCTGCGTTTCGGCATGGCGATGTCGGCGAGGATGATGTCCGGCTTCTCCACCTGGATCCGCGCGATGGCTTCCTCGCCGTCCCCGACGGCGAGCACCTGCACGTCCTCACCCGCGAAGGTGAGCTCGATGACGCGCTGAATGGTGACGCTGTCGTCGGCGAGGAGGAGCTTCTTCCGCATCGCGGCTACGTTTCCACCCGCGAACGCACGTTGCGCGTGATGAAGTCGACGATCTCCTGCATCGGCGTCCCGGGCAGGAAGATGCCCTTGACCCCGATCCCGTTCAGCTTCGGGATGTCCACGTCCGGAATGATGCCACCGACGACGACCAGCACGTCCTGGAGACCCTTTTCACGGAGCAGCTCCATCACGCGGGGACAGATGTGCATGTGCGCCCCCGACAGGATCGAAAGCCCGATGGCGTCCGCGTCCTCCTGGAGCGCGGCGGCGACGATCTGTTCGGGAGTCTGGCGCAGCCCCGTGTAAATCACTTCCATGCCGGCATCGCGCAGGGCGCGGGCAATCACCTTCGCGCCACGGTCGTGGCCGTCAAGTCCAGGTTTTGCAATGACTACGCGAATTTTCTGCACCGTCGGATCCGACTGAAACCTGATACCTGAAACCTGACCTTCTCAGATTATCGGCGTTTCCTCGTATTCGCCCCAGACCTCACGCAGGGCATCGCACATCTCGCCCACCGTGGCATAGGCTCGCACGGCGTCGACGAGCAGTGGCATCGTGTTGGCCGACCCGCGCGCCCCCTCTTTCAGCGCGTCGAGGGCCGCCCGCACACGGCTGTTGTCCCGGCTCTTCCGCAGCTCGTTCAGCTTCGCGAGCTGCCGTTCGGCGGCGGATTCGTCGATGTAGAGGGTGCCGATCGGCTCGTCCTCCGCCGCGACGAAGTCGTTGACGCCGACGATGATCTTGTCGCGCCGCTCGACGGCCTGCTGGAACCGGTAGGCGCTCTCGGCGACCTCGCGCTGCGGATACCCCTTCTCGATGGCCGCGACCATGCCGCCCATCCGATCGATCGTATCGAAGTAGGCGAGCGTCTCCTCCTCGAGGTCCGACGTCAGCTTCTCGACGAAGTACGACCCGCCGAGCGGATCGACGATGTTGGTCACGCCGGTCTCGTGCGCGATGATCTGCTGCGTCCGCAGCGCGAGCGTGGCGGCCGCTTCCGTCGGGAGGGCGAGCGCCTCGTCCAGCGAGTTGGTGTGCAGCGACTGCGTGCCGCCGAGGACCGCGGCCATCGCCTGCAGCGCCGTCCGCACGACGTTGTTGTAGGGCTGCTGCGCGGTGAGCGACACGCCTGCGGTCTGCGTGTGGAAGCGGAGCTGCCACGACCGCGGGTTCTTCGCCTTGAACCGGTCGCGCATGACGTGCGCCCAGATGCGGCGCGCCGCGCGGTACTTCGCGATCTCCTCGAAGAAGTCGCTGTGCGAGTTGAAGAAGAACGACAGCCGGGGCGCGAAGCCGTCCACGTCGAGCCCCGTGTCGACGCCGTACTGGACGTACTCGACGCCGTCGCGCAGCGTGAACGCCAGCTCCTGCGCCGCGGTCGCGCCCGCTTCGCGGATGTGGTAGCCGCTCACCGAGATCGTGTTCCAGCGAGGCACCCGCTCGGCGCAGAACGCGAAGACGTCGGTGATGAGCCGCATCGAGGGACGCGGCGGGTAGATGTATTCCTTCTGCGCGATGAATTCCTTGAGGATGTCGTTCTGAATCGTGCCCGAGAGGTGGTCCCAGCTGGCGCCCTGCTTCTCGGCGACGACCAGGTACATCGCGAAAATCATCGAGGCCGGCGAGTTGATGGTCATCGACGTCGTAATCGCGGCCAGGTCGATGCCGTCGAAGAGCGTCTCCATGTCGGCCAGCGACGTGACATTCACGCCGCACTTGCCGACCTCGCCGAGCGACAGCTCGTGGTCGGGGTCGCGGCCCATCAGCGTCGGCAGATCGAACGCGACGCTGAGCCCGGTGCCACCCGCCTTCAGCAGCTGCTTGTAACGCTTGTTGGTCTCTTCCGGCGTGCCGAACCCGGCAAACTGCCGCATCGTCCAGAGCCTGCCGCGATAGCCGGTCGGATGGATGCCGCGCGTGTACGGAAACGCACCGGGTTCGCCAAGGTCGCGCTCGTAGTCGAGCGCGGCGATGTCGGCGGGCGTGTAGAGCTGATGAATGGGCCGGCCGGAGATCGTGGTAAAGCTGCCGCGTCGCTCCTTCGATGCGCTGGGACCGGGCGCAGCCGTTTTCATGATCAGTCCATTGTAAGGCGGACCTGAAGGTCCGTAGAGGCCGACCTTTAGGTCGGCCTGCATGACAGAATAAATGGACATGGCGGAGCACGGAGCGATCTTCGGGGCGATGCTTCAGGAATTCAACGTCGCCGCCCGCATCATCAACCTCGAGCCCGGTGTCTGGAACATCCTCACCCATCCCAAGCGCCAGGTCATCGTGTCGTGCCCCGTTCAGATGGACAACGGCGAGATCGAGGTGTTCACCGGCTATCGGGTCCAGTACAACATCACGCTCGGACCCGCCAAGGGCGGCATCCGTTATCACCCTGACGTGTCGCTGGATGAAGTCACCGCGCTGGCCGCGTGGATGACGTGGAAGTGCGCGGTGGCGCATATCCCCTTCGGCGGCGGCAAGGGCGGCATCGTCTGCGACCCGACGAGGATGTCGCGGCGCGAGCTCGAGGCGCTGACGCGGCGCTACGTCGCGGAAATCGTGGACCTGATCGGCCCCGAGAAGGACGTGCCGGCGCCCGACGTCAACACCAACGACCAGATCATGGCGTGGGTGATGGACACCTACAGCATGCACGTCGGCCATACGGCCACGGCGGTCGTCACCGGCAAGCCGGTGGAGATGGGCGGCTCGCTCGGGCGCCGCGAGGCAACGGGGCGCGGCGTGATGATCGTGACGGCGGAGGCGGCCAAGCACCTGGGGCTCGACGTCAAACAGCTGACCGTCGCGGTCCAGGGATTCGGCAACGTCGGATCGGTCTCGGCTGATCTGCTCGCGAAGGCCGGCGCGAAAATCGTCGCGGTCACCGACTGGAAGGGGGCCGTCTACAACCCGAAGGGGCTCGACGTCCCGAAGCTGCTCGAATACGCGGCCGCGCACGAGAAGAGCGTGGACGGCTTTCCCGGCGCCGACCCGCTCCCGCACGACAAGCTGTGGGGGCTCGACGTCGATGTGCTGATTCCGGCCGCGCTCGAGAACCAGATCACGATGGAGAACGCGCCGCTCATCAAGGCGAAGATCGTCACCGAAGGGGCGAACGGCCCGACGACCCCCGACGCGCACGCGCACCTGCACAAGCGCGGCGTGTTCGTCATCCCCGACATCCTCGCGAATTCCGGCGGCGTGACGACGTCGTATTTCGAGTGGGTGCAGGATCGCTACGGCTATTTCTGGGAGGAGAAGGACGTCAACGAGCGGCTCGAGAAGAAGATCTGCGAGGCATTCGAGGACGTGCTCAATACCTCGCTCAAGTACAAGGTCGATCTGCGGACCGCCGCCTACATCGTCGCCATCCAGCGCGTCGGCACCGTGACGAGGATGCGCGGCATGTACGCGTGATTCGGTGGTTCGGGATTCGGCGTTCGCGGGTGCGTGGTTCAGCGCGTCACATTGACCGGTTTCAACTCGGGCTGCGTGCCGTCCGCAACGGGATACTGATCGACGTTCAGCATCATCGAGACGATGTTGTACCAGCCAGTCACCGCGATGATGTCCACGACGCCGCGCTCGCCGAATACGCTTTTCGCGCTATTGAACGTCGCGTCGCTGACATGCTTGGTGTTCAACAGTTCCGACACGAACGTGTAGAGCGCCTCCTCGTCCTTCTGCATCCCGGTCGGCCGCCGGCCTGCCGCAATGGCATCGCAGATCGCCGGGCTCAGGCCCGCCTGCAGCGCCGAGCGATGGTGCGCCTGCCATTCGTACTGCGCCGTCCAGTGGCGCGCGGTGACGAGGATGGCGAGCTCGTACAGCCGCTGCGGCAACGACGACTTGAATCGCGCGGCCCCGCCGAACTCCTGACCGAGATCGCCAATCTCGGGGCTGCGGAGGAGCACGTTGAACGGGCCGTTGACCCCGCCGCGCGGCCCGGCGATCAGATGCTCGACCATCGTCTTCTGCGCGGGGGTCATCTCGTCGTAGGTAAGCGGCTTGAACCGGTTGCCACGCAGCTTGATGCTGCGCGGATCCGGACGCTGCTGCGCGGGTGGCGCCTGGGCAACGACGGTTCCCACCAACGCAAACGCGACGGCACAGGCAACGAGCGGTCGAATCATGGCGCCTCCAGTGCGCGCATGATACCGCCGGCCGCTAGTCGAGCGCTTTGACTTTTTCGTCCCTCGACGAGGCTCGGGACGACCCTGAGCTCGTCGAAGGGTCGTCCAGGAAACGTGCCCAGTTCGTGCGCGATTCGGCGGGCAGCTCCAGCAGCAGCTTCTTCAAGTCGCCGTCGCGCGGCTTGACGTAGAACTGGTAGGCGTAGCGCTCGCGAAGCGGCGCGTCGGCCGGCAGCGTCGCGCCGTGCGCCGCCTTCGAATTGACGAACGCCAGCAGCGTGTTCGGCCGGAAGGGCACCGTGCGCGCCAGCTCCACCGGCAGCCCTTCGTCCCCGGGATAGAACTTCCCCGTCGTGCTGGACGTGAAGGGCCTGCCGACCCGGAACAGCTGCGTGCCGTACGCCTCGCTGTCGCCGGGGCGCGCGAAGTAGACGAGCCCGGTGATCACGACGCGCTTGGGGTCGAGATGCGGCTTGAGGTGATAGCCGGGCCGCCGCAGGTGCAGCCGCCCCGCAAAGCCGCGGTGCGGAATCGCGGCCGCGCGCTCCGCGAAATCGCCGCCCGCCGTCTCCGCGTAGTGCTCCACGACGGCGGCGTGAAACCGATGATGCAGCGCGGGCGCGAGCACGCCCGCGACGACGTCCTCGTCGAAGAAGCGCCAGACGCGCTGCGTGAACGGCGGCGCGCCCGCGAGATGCTCGTCGAGATGAAAGTCCTGCTTGACCGGATCGCGCGACGGAAACAGCTCCGCGGGCGGGATCGCCGCGTTGACGAGCTCGTAGAAGCCGGCCGGAAGAATGTTCTCGATGACCGCGTGGGTGGTCGGATCGGTGCACACGGTCGCGCGCTCGACCGCGGCGAGGATGTGGGCGCGAATCGGCTCGAGTGACAGCCGCGTGTCGAGCGTCGCCAGCAACGGCTCCCGGCTCTGCGCCCACTCCTTGACGACCAGCGCCTGGTGCGCGCGGCGAAGCTCCGCGAGCTCGGCCTGCACGTGCGAGAGATCGCGCTGCAGCGTCTTGACCGACGAATCGAGATCCTTCGACCAGGCTTTCCGGAACTCGGGAAGCAGCGCTGTTTTCAGGCGTGCATAGACGTACCCGAACACGTTTGGCAGCTTATCATGCCGGAAAAAGGCGGACCTGAAGGTCCGCCTCTACGTTCGCCGCCGACCGGCGGACGCTCTCAGCTCACGACGCGAAACGCGACGAGTTCTTTCGCGGTTTCGCCCGTCGCGCCCTTCGTCGTGATTTCAATCACGTACTCGCCGGGCGGGATCGTGGCAAGGCTCATGTCGATTTGATGCGTGCCGCCAGCCGCCGCGGCCGTGACCGGCACGTCGGTGAACTTCTGCCCGTTGTTGTTGAGGAGCGCCGCTGTCGGCACCGGCACCTCGTTGCCCGGGCCGTAGCTGTCGAACCGGATCAGCAGCCGCATGGTCCGCGAGAACTCGCGGTTGGCCGGCGGCACCGCCGCGGCGTTGCCCGCAATCGCCTGGAGCTCGCGCGGCGTGCGCACCGCGTAGACGCGCGGCGTGCTGATGGCCGGGCGCGCGGCCGTCAGGTCGGGAATCGTGATGTTCCGGATTTCCTGGTCGAGCACGCCGCCGCCGGCGCCCTCGACCGTCATGCGCAGCTCGAGTTTTCCAGGCGGCGCCTCGAAGGTGAGCGACTGCGGCGCGGCCGCGGTGGCCGCGGCCGTCGACGCCGGCAGCGACGCGCTCGCGCCCGTCGCCTGCGGGTTCGCGCTCGCCAGCTGCGGTGTATCGGGCGTGCGGCCGCGATAGACCAGATCGCCCTTATCGGTCGCCGCAATCAGCGACACCCGGCCAGGCGCGGGATCGGCGCGGAGATTTCCCACCGGCGTCTTCGGCAGCGGCTCCCAGACGAGCGTGACCCTCGTCTTGCCGTTCTCGCCACGCTGCGTGCCGAGCCACGTGCGCACGTACTTGCCGGCCTGCACCGGCACCGCGATCGACGACAGCGCCTGCATCACCGGCTTGGCGGCATCGGGGACGCCCGGGCCCGTTGCCTTCTCCGCTTTCTTCACGTCCTCGGGCGTCGCGGCCCAGTACCCGCGCCGCGCGCGCACCTGCAACCCGCGGCGCTTCGCCGCGGCGGACAACTGCACCTTGATCGGATGGAACTTGCCGTCGATCGGCGCCTGCGCGGACGTGTAGCCGATCAGGTAATACGCCGTCGAGTCCTGCATCGCCAGCTGGAGCCCCTTCGCCAGGTCGTTCCGGCCGACGATGGCGCGGCCGTCGGTTTCCTCGGCGATGGAGCGCAGCGTGTTGGTCGAGGCCGTCAGCATGTCCTGGTCCTGCCGCGGGCCGACGTTCTCGTCGATGTCGAACTCGTTGGTGGCGAGGCCGCGAGGATCGACGGTGTAGATCGCGGTGTTGTTCCGCGTCGCGGCGATGAAGACGTCCCTCAGCTGCGAGTAGAGGTCGGCGGTCGAAAATGCCTGCGCGGTCTGCTCGCGCGGATCGTTCTCGCCGGCGAACGGGTTGAACGCGTTCGGGTTGCCCACCTTCGGCATCGACGCGTCGGCGCTCCGCAGCTGCGGCGGCAGCATCGCCTGCAGCCCCTCGCTGACGTAGATGATCGACTTGCGCCCGTCGCGGATCGATCCCAGGCGGACCGACAGCCCGCGCAGCGCCGTCATCACGACCTGGTTGCGGATCTCCTCGACGACCTCGGTGGGCGCGCGCTGGTACTGCTCCTCGAACAGGTTCCGCGGCTCGTACTTGTACTTGCGGCCCTCGAAGTGCTGGATGGCGTTGATGATCTTCGCGTGGTTGCGCGTGAAGTCGATGTCGGTGACCGGCGTCAGCGGGTACATCACCGCGACGAGATCGAGCGGTCGCATCTGGTTCTGGATGAACTCGCTGAGCGGCTGGCGCACCGCGAGCGAGCTGCCGAGACGCGTGTGGTAGTCGTCGAGGAAGATGACGAAGACGCGCGTGTCGTCGCGCGCCGCCTCCCGCTCCTCGTCGTCGCGGTTGCGAATCTCCTGCGGCGGCGGCTCGCCCGGCTTCGGGTTGCCGTCGACCTTGATGAAGCGGAACTGCTCGATCTTCTGCGGCTTGTTGTCCTCGAAGACGTCGAAGTCCGACTGCTTCAGGTCGGTCGCGGGCTGCCCCTTCGAATCGGAGACATACGCGTCGACCGTGACGAAGTTGATGCCCGCGCGGAACGTCAGCTCGGTCTGGTCCGCCGGCTGTTGCTGGCCCGCGGCCGGCTGGGAGCTGGGCTGCTGGGAGCCGGTCTGCTGGGCGCGCACCGCCAGGCTGCCCATGATGGCGAGGACCACGGCCACAAGAAACGCGGCAGATCGGCGCATTGCAGTCATGATAATCCTGAACGTTGAAGCTCTAGTAAATTAACGCTTTGGACCTATGCAGCAAACAGAAAGCTTTTCGACACCCCTGACACAGCTCAGCCAGGACGAAACGCTGTTTCGCGACAGCGTGTACGAGTTTGCGGACCGGGAAATCCGGCCGCTCGTCCGCGAGATGGACGAGCACGCAAAGATCCCGCCGCAGCTGGTCGCAAGCCTGTTCGACCTCGGGGTGATGGGGATTGAAGTCCCCGACGCCCACGGCGGTGCCGGCGGCACCTTTTTTCACTCCGTGTTGGCCGTCGAAGCACTGTCGAGGGTCGATCCGTCTATCGGCGTGATGGTCGATGTCCAGAACACCCTCGTCATCAACGCGCTCGTGCGGTGGGCCACCGACGGGCAGAAGGCCGCCTACCTGCCGAAGCTCGCCGCCGATACGGTCGGCGCGTACGCGCTGTCGGAATCGGCCTCGGGCAGCGACGCGTTTGCGATGGGCGCGCGCGCGACCGAGCGCGGCGACGGCTTCATCCTGAACGGCCGCAAGCTCTGGATCACCAACGCCAACGAAGCCGGCCTCTTCATCGTCTTTGCGAACGTCAACCCCGAGGCGGGCTATCGGGGCATCACCGCGTTTCTCGTCGAGCGCGGCTTTCCGGGCTTCAGCGTCGGCAAGAAGGAGGACAAGCTGGGCATCCGCGCGAGCAGCACGTGCGAGCTGCTGCTCGAGGACTGCCACGTCCCGCGCGCGAACGTGCTCGGCGAGGTCGGCAAGGGGTACAAGGTCGCCATCGAGACGCTGAACGAGGGGCGCATCGGCATCGGCGCGCAGATGGTCGGCCTGGCGCAGGGCGCCCTCGACGCGACGATCCGCTACACGAAGGAGCGCAAGCAGTTCGGTAAGGCGATTGCCGACTTCCAGGCCGTCCAGTTCCAGATCGCGCGGGCGGCGACCGAGGTCGAAGCGGCGCGGCTGATGGTCTACAACGCGGCGCGGCTGCGCGACGCGGGCCAGCCGTTCCTGAAGGAAGCGGCGATGTGCAAGATCTTCTCGTCGGAGGTCGCCGAGCGCGTCAGCTCGCTCGCCGTGAACCTGTTCGGCGGCTACGGCTTCGTGAAGGACTACCCGGTTGAGAAATTTTTTCGCGACGCAAAGATCGGTCAGATCTACGAAGGCACCTCGAACCTGCAGCTGCAGACCATCGCGAAACAGATTCTGGGATAGCAGGCAGCTGGCAGCTGGCAGCTGGCAGTGAAATGCTCTTACTGCCCACTGCCCACTGCCCGCTGACCTACCGGAGCCCATCGATTCATGCCGGCTTCTGCCTTGCAGCAGTTGACCCCCTCGATTCGGTTCGTCAACGAAGGAGCGCCGCTATGGATATTCGACACGCGTGGCCGATACTCGCCGCGGCTGTGCTGTCGAGCACGGTCGCGCTCGCAGAATCCAGTTCGGAACAATCCAGCGCGCAGACGGTGAAGTCCAAGACGGACGAGATGCCCGTCAC